>SCPN01000178.1_pt1 | contig 330716 bp, 365 predicted proteins | sample 6106831 | NCBI WGS metagenome assembly SCPN01 (sample SAMN10720447, study PRJNA508395) | human gut metagenome | isolation source: Participant 1, 0 month
GTGTTCCGTGACGGAATATACCATGAGCGAGATCGTTGCAGCCATCTATGACAAGATGGAGGAGACGGGACTTCGGGAAGGATTCTTTTATTGATGAAATAAACTGTTTCTCGAGACGCTGGCACCGATGATGCTGCAGTTTTACAGAACAAGACTTTTGGCAGCCACCGGATTCCCGGCGGCTGGATTATTGTGACGGCCGGAAATCCGCCGGAATATAACAAATCAGTCCGGGAATTTGATATTGCAACGCTGGACAGAATTAAAAAAATTGATGTGGAAGCCGATTATGCAGTCTGGAAGGAATATGCGGTCATGACCGATATCCATCCTGCCGTGACGGCATACCTGGAAGCGAGGCCGGAGCATTTTTATAAAATTGAAACGACTGTGGATGGGAAGCGGTTTGCCACGCCCCGAGGGTGGGAGGATCTCGCCCGTTTTCTGGAAATATATGAAAAACTGGGAAAAACGGTTGACAGGGACGTGATATATCAGTATATTGAACATCCGGGTATCGCAAAGGATTTTGCCAACTATCTGGAGCTTTACGGGAAATATAAGACAGATTATCAGATAGAGCGGATTCTGTCCGGAAAGCCGGACGGGGAGATGATTCGCCGCGTGGCGGCCGCATCCTTTGATGAACGATTCAGCGTTCTCAGCCTGATTTTAGCCCATCTGAACGGAAAGTTCCGGGAGATTTGGATGAAAGAGCAGTATCTGGGACTTATGAAGGAAGAGCTGGAGAAATTCAGGCAGATGACAACAGAGGCGCCCCGGACAGAGAATCCGGACGGCGCAGACCCTGCCGGCCTGTTAAAAGAGCTTGCGGCCAGGATGAACAGCCGTCTGGAAAAGAAGCGGAAAGCCGGATTGACAGGGAAAAAAGAAGAATATCTGATGCGGGACGTGTCGGAAAAACTGGAGGATTACGCTCTGGCAATGGAGAAAGAACCTTTGTCCTCCCTGCAAGATGGTTTTTTGAAGGCCAGGGAGCTTTTCGCGGCAGAGGTAAGTGAATATGAAAGCTTGTCTGAGGAAGCTCTGAGGATGCTGGAGCACGGATTTGATTTTATGGAAGCGGCCTTTTCGGCGGGCCAGGAGATGGTCATTTTTGTGACGGAGCTGAATACAAATTATTACAGTGTGAACTTTTTGAGAGAAAACAGATGTGAGCGTTATTATGAATACAATAAAAACCTCCTGTTTGAGGACAGGGAAAAACAATTGTTTAATGCTTTGCAAAGGACGGCAGAGCTTTAAACTCTCCGGAGTAAACGACGTTTAAGCAGCTGATAAGAGGACTTGATATAGAAAGAAGATGGAGAAACATGCTGCGGTTCCTAGCCCGGCTCAAAGCCGCAGTCTGGCGGATCGTAACACATGCGCAGCCCGGCAATAATAAAAATCACAGTGTGGCGCCGCGCACCCCGGGAGCTTCGCGTAAAAAACGCCCCAAAACATCCGGCGGCACGGCGCGTCACGTTTCGCCGCGCATGCCGGCTGCTGAAAGTAACCGTAAAATGTCTCTGCTTGTTTATGCGGCAGAGATTTTACTGCTTTTTGCGGTGATTGCACTGGTTGTACGTTTTATTCCCGATTTCAGTAAAAAGGGCGCGGGAGAATCTACATATGAAAGCAGTGAGGAGCAGACGAAAGAAAAGAAAATCCGAAGGAGAGCAGCGCGGCCCAAGACGTTTCGAAACCTGATGAGGACAGCGGAGAGACGCTGGATGGCGCAAAATACAGAAAGCAAAACGGCCGTCCCGTTCGGTAACGGAAGAGAGTGAGCCTGCAGAGGAAGAGAAGCCATATGTCCCTCCTACAATGATTGTGGCTTCGGATTTACATTACCAGTCCCCTAAAATGACGGATTTCAGAGAGTCACTGGATACTTATACGGAATGGAACGACGGGACGGTGGTGCCTTATCTCGATGTGATTGCCGACGCTTTTCTGGAAGAGGTCATGATGAAAAAACCGTCGGTCCTGATCCTGAGCGGAGATATCTCCAAGAATGGTGAGAAGGTAAACCACCAGGAACTGGCAAAGAAGCTGAAACAGGTACAGGATGCCGGAATCCCCGTTCTCGTAATTCCGGGAAACCATGATATCAACCATCCCTGGGCCGCCTCCTACTTCGATAATAAGAAGGAAGAGGCGAAGGGTACGACCCCAAGTGAATTTTATGAAATTTACCATGAATTTGGCTATGATCAGGCATCTTCCAGGGATGAAGACTCCCTGAGCTACCTGTACAGGCTGGATGAACATTATTGGATTATGATGCTGGACTCCTGCATTTATGAGCCTGTACACGAGACCGGAGGCAGAATAAAAAAAGAGACGCTGGCCTGGATGGAGAGACAGCTTGAGGAAGCCAAAGAGGCCGGGGCCATGGTGATTCCTGTGGCGCATCACAATCTCTTGAAGGAAAGTACGCTTTATCCGGAAGAATGTACGCTGGAAAACAACAGGGAAGTGATAGATTTGCTGGAAGAATACCATTTACCTGTATACATAAGCGGGCATCTTCATCTTCAGAGGATCAAGAAGAATGTCAGGGGACCATTGGAGGAAGGGGAGTACGGAATCTATGAAATAGTGTCGTCATCGCTTGCGATTCCTCCCTGCCAGTATGGAATAATTAACTGGACAAATGACGGCAGTTTCCGTTATCATACAAAAGAGGTGGATATATCGGGATGGGCAGAGCGTTATCAGGAAGAAGATCCCAATCTGCTGAATTTTAAAGAGTACAGCAGCCAGTTCCTCGTGGATATTATCAGTAACCAGACATTTAAAGGGCTGGAATCAATACCGGATGAAAGAAAGCGGGAGATGGCGCAGCTTTACGGCGATTTAAACAGCGCGTACTGCTCGGGAAAACCAATCAATGCTGCCAGGATAAAGAGCAGCCGGACTTATTTTTACTGGGAACGTTATCTGGGAACAAGCAAATGGTTTGACCGCTTAAGCGCAATACTGAAGGATACGAAGAAAGACCACAATTCGCTGAGCCTGAAAGCAGGAAAGGATTTTCCTGCATGGCTGCCGGCAGAATCCGGGTTGAATATGAATAAGGAGTGAAGATAGAATGAAATATGAAGGCGTTGTATACAGACCCCCCAGCGAGGCCAGGAGCCTGATCGTTCAGGTGACGATAGGGTGTGCGCATAATACCTGCACATTCTGCAATATGTATAAGGATAAACAATTCAGGGTGCGTAAGATGGAAGAAATCATGGCTGATTTACAGGAGGCCCACGACGCCTATGCAGCCTACGTCCAGAAGGTATTCCTGGCGGACGGTGATGCCCTGATTATGAAAACAGAGGATCTGCTGACGATTCTGGCGGCGGTTAAAGAACTGTTCCCGAGGGTGACGAGAGTGGCCGCCTACGGGACTGCCCAGGATATACCAGAAAATCGAAGAAGAGGCGCCTGTTAAAAGAGGCAGGCCTGGGGATTGTCTATGTGGGAGCGGAGACAGGAGATGATGAAATCCTTGAATACATCCACAAGGGAGTCACCGCAGGGGAAGTAATCGCAGCCGGACAGAAATTAAAACGGTGCGGCATTTGCAACCTCGGTAACGCTGATATCCGGGCTTGGCGGAAGGAAAAAGGTTAAAGAGCATGCTCTTTCCTGTGCAAAGCTGATCACGGAGATGAACCCGGAATATGCCTCTTTTCTGACCCTGCGCCTGTATGAGGGAACACCGATGTACGAAGACGTGGTGGAGGGCCGTTTCGAGCGGATTACGGCCGATGAAATTATGGATGAGATGAAAATTTTCCTGGAAAATGTGGATTCACCGGGAACGGTATTCCGTACGAACCATGCGTCAAATTATGTCGTTCTGGCGGGAACGCTTAATGAAGATATCCCCGAAATGATGAGGACCCTTGAGGACGCAAAACAGAGCCGTCATTACAGAAGATTCAGAGAGACAGGAGATTTATTATAAATGATTTACCTGATACTGAGCTTCTGCGCGCTTCGATGGCCGTTGCGCTGCGCCTGAGCGAGGGATACAGCAGCAATAAATATGCAATTTTGACGGGAAATTATGTGACATGTACGTTTATAGCGTATATACTGCTGCCGGAAAGCGGATTTTACCGTCCCTGACGAATCTGTTCCGGGCGGGAGCGGAGGCTGGTGCAGAGTCCGCCATGATGACTGCGGTACTGGCCGGTATAATTAACGGAGTGTTCTTTTTGGGAATGCTTTTGCTTTTGCAGTACAGTATTAAAAAGAATGGAGCAGTGTTATCTTCGGCTTTTGCCAAGCTGGGGATTATGCTGCCTGTGGCAGCCAGCGTTCTGTTCCTGAACGAGAGACCCACGCTCCTCCAGACAGCCGGAATGCTGCTGGTGGCAGCCGCTATTTTAGTGATCAACCTGGAAAAAGGAAAGGGAGGGGCATCTTCAAAATGCTCCTCCTTGTGTTGTTCTTATTCAGCGGAATGGGCGACGGGATGGCAAAGGTGTTTGAACGTATCGGAGAACGACGGTTTGACGCCCTGTTTTTATTTTACACCTTCCTGACGGCACTGGTTCTCAGCCTGATTCCGATGATGAGGGAACGGTTCAGTGTAAACAGAAAAATGAGTGCGGCAGATTTTATCAGCGGAATTTTTGTGGGGATTCCCAATTATTTTTCCACTTCCCTGCTTCTGGCGGCCGTCACCAGACTCCCTGCTTACCTTGTTTATCCCTGTTTCAGCGTGGGAACCATCCTGATTGTCAGCTTTGTGAGCGTACTGCTTTAAAGGATAAGATGACCGACGCCAGGTGTATGGGTGCGGCCTGATTCTTGCGGCCCTGGTTCTGCTGAACCTGTGATAAGTTCCCGGCTCAGGAGCTTCTGCCGTGTAAAACAGTCCTTTCATAATAGAATATGTATTGCTGCATTACTCCGGCATAGCCTTTGTATTTCCCGAAATTCTCCTGCACCATTGTCTCATACAGGCGGCTTTTAGGCAGCGCATCATATTTTTTACGGTAGTAATGGTTTGTCAGTATCTGCTGTATCCAGGTATCGACAGGGAAGGCCTCGATGTGATGAAGTCCGAATAGGCAGATACAGTTGGCTACCTTTGTTCCAATGCCGTAAAAACCTGATAGATATTCCATGGCATCCCGGTAGCCCATGGCGGAAAGCCGGTTCAAATCCAGTGTACCGTTATCAGCATCGAGGCAGATACGGTGGATATAGCGGGCCCGGTAGCCCAGCTTTAATGACTGAAGGTCTTCTAAGGAGGCCTTTTTTAATTGGGCCGGAGTAGGAAAGGAAAAATATACAACGGTTTTCCCGCCGGGAAAAGTACAATGCTTTTCTTCGCCGTACAGACGGCTTAAGTTCTCCACTGCCTCCCGTATTTTTGGTATAGTCCTCTGCTGGGAGATAATGAAAGTAATAATCATTTCCCAGGTATCCTGATTCAGAATACGGATACCGCTGCCTGCATTGGCAGCGTTCTGAAGATAGTGGTCGCGCTTTTTGACAGAAGACAGGAAAGCACCGTAATCGGTATTCAAATCAAAGTAATGGTGCCAGAACGGATAATCCTCATCAGGGCAATGAAAATGAAACTGCTGCCCTTCCTGTGAGATTTCAAATACCGGCCCCTGCTCACGGCCGAATACAGTCACGGTTCCAGGCAGTTCATGCGGAAACACTGGCCGGACCCGGCGATTTGCCGCAGATCAAAGTGGTTTATCTCTATTGTAATCATATAAGTAAGTCCTTTTCATGTAAAATTTCACTTTATTATTTTACCATACTTGAGAGGGGGATGAAAGATGGAGATTTAACTGAGGTTAGGAGGTCGCGTCCGGAACGGACCATGTCCGGTGTGGTGAGGGGGCTGGCTGAGTCTTCCGTCCCCGATTGGAGGCTGTCGTGAGGGGGGAATCCGGCCGGAATGAATTGCTGCGGGGACCGTTTGCACTCTTTGGAGCGCGCATCGGAATGCTAGTGCGCCCAGAAAGGGCGTGATATTTAACAGGTGGAAATCCTGTCCGGAAAGGTGCTAACCACACCACCGGTAGCGAGTCTTGAGTCGGTAGCAGTAATGCGCCTTCTAAGCGTAGACAGTCAGGTAACAGGGCTGAAAGTGATAGAGTACCGAAATCGATGCAGGTCCGGCAGGCCGACGCTTTTAGCATAGCGGAAGGCAACAGGTGGGTTTATCGCAATGGTGAGATTTCACACACTGCCGCGGTGTCTGAGAGCCAGCCACGTTACACAATGATATCACGTCAACTGGGGAGAGCCTGTCCCCTCCCGTGGGAAGTGTGTTCCCATGGGTATGCCGGACGCGAGGAAGGCAAAAGGGGGGCAGGCAGTCGGATGGCCGGATAGTACCGGAGAAAGCGGGTAATGCCGCCGGAGGGAAGCCGAGAGGGCATCAATCCTCAAAGCCCTGCCATATAAGGCAATATCAAAGAGGAAACATCAACTATACACAGAGGTAGACCTATGATGGAAACGAAATTGGAGAGAATATCGCAGTTATCAAGCGAACAACCGGAGTTGGTATTCACATCCGTCGGGCATCTGATTAATAAGGAAATGCTGAAAAGGTGCCACGAACAAATGGATGGAAAGAAAGCGGCAGGAATCGACGGAATAACGAAAGAAGACTACGAAAAGAATCTGGAAGAAAATCTGGCCAGACTGGTGGAAAGCCTGAAAAGAAAGGCATATAAGCCAAAGCCGGCCAGAAAGGTAGAGATACCTAAAGAAAACGGAAAGACCAGGCCAATCAGCATCTACTGCTACGAGGATAAGCTGGTACAGGAGGGACTGAGAGAAATCCTGGAGGCTGTGTTTGAACCACAGTTTTATGACAACATGATGGGATTCCGACCAGGCCGAAGCTGCCATCAGGCGCTGAGGAAGCTAAATCAGATGCTGGAAAGAGAAAAAACGAACTATGTGCTGGATGCGGATATCCAGGGTTTCTTTAATCATCTGGACCATAAATGGTTAGAAAGATTTGTGGAATCAAGAATCAAAGACCCGAACATCACGCGTCTGATAAGGAGGACGCTGAAAGCGGGAATCATGGAGGATTATGGGTATCAGGAAAGTCCGGAGGGTTCCGGCCAGGGAAGTGTGTGTTCGCCCATCCTGGCAAATATCTATATGTATTATGTACTGTTATGGTGGTTTGAAGAAAAAGTTAAGCCGAAGATGGGGATACTGTGGCCTAATCGTATATGCCGATGATTTTGTAGCCTGTTTCCAATATAAAGAGGAGGCAGAAGAATTCTATAGCCGCTTGAAACATAGAATGGAGCACTTCGGGCTGAGCCTGGAAGAAGAAAAGAGCCGTCTGATAGAATTTGGCCGCTTTGCAAAAGAAAGAGCAGAGCGTGAGGGAAAGAAGACGGGAACCTTTGACTTTCTGGGCTTTACACACTACGTTTCAGAAAGCAGGAACGGAAAGTTCCGGGTGAAGAGGAAACCAGTAGAAAGAAGCTGCAAAAGAAAAGCAGGGAAATCCATGCGCAAATCAAAAAGGAGCGTCATAAGGAAATTTCCGTGCAGGTGAAGAAGCTGAATGAGATATTAGTTGGATACTACCATTACTATGGACTGACCGATAACAGTCGGAGTATCGGCCTGTTCTACCGGGAGGTAGAAAAGACGCTGTACAAGTGGCTGAACCGGAGGAGTCAGAAGAAAAGTTATACATGGGAAGGGTTCAGGGAAATGATGAAGCAGCACCCATTGGCGAAACCTAAAATCTATGTGAGTATATATACGCTTGAACTGACGAACAATGAATAGAGCCGGATGCGGGAAATCCGCACGTCCGATTCTGTGAGGGTATGCCACGCAAGGGGCATATCTACTCGACAGCTCGTGAGGGACCTCGCTAAGCACCGGCGGACTCCCATGTCCCCTCCGCAATTGATTCCGCCTACTTCCCCGGTTCAGGTTATCGCCGGGAACGGAAGACTCAGGCGAAGTTTTTCGCACACCGGACATGGACAGTTCCGGGCACTGATTGTCTCCAACCTTAAATGGGGAGGGCCTTGCCGCGGCCGCTGCGTGTTACCGGCAGGCTGATATCATATCTTCCGCAATTCTTTAGAAAGGTGCATGGAAGGCATATCGTATTTCCCGTTCACGGAAGTGCTGAGTGGCCGTGACAAGGTCCGCCTCCACACTTAAAGCCTGCGGCGGCGTCCTCACCTGCTTAATTAAAATATATCTTGCACAACTAAAATCACTTTAGTATACTTGTTAATATCCCATAAACATAAAAAATAAAGAACAGGTGGTAACAGTTCGCGCTGTCTGAACTGTTACAGCAGGTGGCAGATATGATATTTATCGGCGGAATCAGTTCCGGCATGAAACAGATTGAATATATGAAAACGGTTATCTGCAGCAGATGCGGAGCGTACGGAAGATATCAGGTCTTTATGACCTATATGTATTTCAGTTTTTTCTTTATTCCGCTGTTCAAGTGGAACAGGCGTTTCTATGTGAAGATGTCATGCTGCGGCGCTGTCTATGAGCTGGATCCGGAGATTGGCCGGAAACTGCTCAGAGGAATGGATGCGGAAATCCGTGAGACAGATTTGACTTTGTGCCGTGACGGAAGCGGCAATCCATGGGCTCAGGACGGTTCTCTGACGGGGCATTCGGGCAAAAGGTGTCCGGAATGCGGATATGAGGCGGCGGAAGAATTTGCCTACTGTCCGAAATGCGGACGTAAACTTTAGTAATCCAGCCAGAAACCATAGTATCAGCACTGCTGCTATAGTTTCGGATACATGCTCCAGAGCGTTTTTGAAAAATGAGACTTAAGTGAAAAATGAGAAAAGAGGTAGAGAAGATGTTAAAAGCAGGAATTCAGGGAAGACAGGAAGTTATGGTGACAGAGGACAATTCTGCAAGCGCGCTTGGCAGCGGTCTTCTGGAAGTATTTGCAACACCGGCCATGGTGGCATTAATGGAAAAACGGCGTGGATGAGCGTCGCTCCTTATATGAATGACGGTGAGGGAACCGTCGGAACAATGCTGAATATAAAGCATCTGGCGGCAACACCGGCAGGCATGATTGTCTGGTGCGAAAGCGAATTAAAAGAAGTAGATGGAAGAAGACTTGTATTCCATGTTGAGGCTTTTGACGAGAGCGGAAAAATCGGTGAAGGCGAGCATGAGAGGTTTATCGTCAAGAATGAAAAGTTTATGGATAAAACGCTGGCAAAAAGAAAAATAAGCAATAGTTCAGATGGGGGATTGAGAATGGAGGACGCGTCCGGGCCGGACCGGGTCCGGTGTGGTGAGGGGGCTGGCTGACTCTTTCGTCCCGGCGGCCCCCACCTGTTTAACTAAAAACTTTATTGAAATTTAATATTTAAGAATAATCTATTCGGACTGCTGTCCATAGCAGTCCGGCGCGCTTCCTGAAGCGCCGTAATATGGCCGTTCGGCCGGAAAATCCAAACCAGATTATAACAAACCAAATACAGGAAGGGCAGGTGGAGTCTATGGATGCCTATTGAAGACAAAACGTTTTTTGATTATAATAAGAAGGAGACGGTGAATGGAGAAACGAATATTACAGTGGCACCCTGCCTTTCAGGCAATCCTGCAGATTGAATTTGGTGAGGAGGCACAGTATCTTCAGTTTTTGAAGGAATATAATCTGACTGAAAAGCCGCTGCAGATGGACACACTAATTATCAAAGCAGTATCTGGCAGGAAAATAAGAAAGAAGATAGGCGCTTTTTTCAGGCAATACAATATCGTGGAGTATAAAAGCCCCACGGATTATATCAGCATTAACGATTTTTACAAGGTAACAGGCTACGCCTGCGTATACCAGTCCAATACCAGGCAGATACTTGAGATATCTCCTGAAGACATGACTATTACTCTGGTCGGAAATCATTATCCCGGAAAAATGCTGAATTACCTGAAAAAGGTTCACAAAGCCGAGACTACAGAGATGTTTCCCGGAATTTATTATGTTACAGGCCTGCTGTTCCCCATGCAAATTCTGGTTATAGGCAGGCTGGATAAAGGGGAAAATATCTGGCTGAGCCGCTTGCGGGAAGATCTGGAACTTCACGGGGATATAGAGCCTTTAATGGCGGAATACCGGAAAGAAAAGCAAAATCCGTTATATGAGGCGGCTATGGATTTAATTATCCGGGCCAACTGGAAAAACAGTGAGGAGGGAAAAATGATGTGCAATGCTTTAAGGGAATTATTTGCGGATGAACTTGAAGAGAGAGAACACAGAGGGATCGAAAAGGGGATCGAAAAGGGGATTGAAAAAGGAATAGAAAGAGGAAGAGAGGCGGGAAAGGCAGAGGCAGTCCTTGAATTGCTCGAGGAAACCGGACCTGTTCCGGAACAGCTTTCGGCCAGTATCCTGTCCCAGACCGATATGAAGACACTGACAAAATGGCTAAGGCTTGCGGCGAAAGCCGAATCGGCGGAGGCATTTAGGGAGGCCGCAGGATTATGAAGATAACATATATTCATCACAGTTCCTTTCTGGTGGGGCTAGAGCATGTATCAATGCTGTTCGATTATTACGCAGGACAGCTGCCTGAGATAAGAAAAGACAGGCCGCTGGTGGTTTTTGCCAGCCATTTTCACGGAGATCATTTTGCACCGGTAATTTTTGATTTGGCAAAGGACAGGGAGGATGTGAATTACGTTCTCTCTAAAGACATCAGCAAAAAGAAGGTGCCGGACAATCTGATTGGCAGAGTAACCTTTGTAAAGGCTGGGGAAAAGCTGACCCTCTATACCGAAGGAAGGAAAGCCGGGCTGGAGATTGAAACGTTCAAATCCACCGATGAAGGGGTGGCTTTCTGGATTACCTGCGAAGGCAGTACCATTTACCATGCCGGCGATCTGAACAACTGGTGGTGGGAAGGTGAGGACAAGGCCTGGAACCATAATATGGCGGCAAATTACGCCCATGAGATGGAAAAGATGGAGGGACGCACCGTGGATGCTGCATTTGTCCCATTGGATCCGAGGCTGGAGCAGTGGTTTTATCTGGGGATGAAGGAGTTTATGGAAAAAGTCGACGCAAAGGCGGTAATACCGATGCATTTCTGGAAAGATTACAGTATAATTGAGAAGATGAGACAGCATCCGTCCAGTGAAGGATGGAGGGAGCGTCTTGTGGAAATTCACAGAGAAGGAGAGGAACTTGCTATATGAAATTTACATTTGCACATAATAACTTTAACGTAGTAGATTTAGAAAAATCCCTGAAATTTTACGAGGAGGCGCTGAACCTGCACGAAGTGCGCAGGAAAGAGGCGGCAGACGGCAGTTTTATCCTGGTTTATCTGGGCGACGGGGCCACAGGCTACCAGCTGGAGCTGACTTGGCTCAGGGACTGGGAGAAGGAGAGCTATAATCTTGGGGACAACGAGTTCCATCTGGCATTTGAGACGGATGATATGGATGCGTCTTTAAAGAAACACAGGGAGATGGACTGCGTCTGCTACGAGAATCCATCTATGGGAATTTATTTTATCTCGGATCCGGATGGATACTGGCTGGAGATAGTACCGGAAAAATAAGATGAAGGAGAATACGGAACATGCTCATTAAGAACGGACGGGTGATCGATCCTGAAAGCGGCTTTGACGGCCTGGCGGATTTGCTGATCGAAAACGGAAAGATTAAAAAGATAGTAAAACGGGTAGACGGCGGGGCGGATAATACGGTTCCTGAGAGGGTAAACGGAGCGGATGAAGTGCTGGATGCATCGGGAATGATTATCGCTCCCGGGCTGGTAGATGTGCATGTACACTTCGTGATCCGGGCCTGACTCATAAGGAGGATATTGAAACCGGCGCCGCTGCGGCAAAAGCGGGCGGATATACGACGGTGGTCTGCATGGCTAATACAAATCCGGCCGCAGATAATCCGGACACAATCGGCTATATCATAGAAAAAGGTAAAAAGACAGGGATCCACGTCCTCGCTGCCGCCGCCGTGTCTAAGGGGCTGAAAGGACGGGAGCTGACGGATATGGATGCGCTTAAAGCCTGCGGAGCGGCCGGTTTCACGGACGACGGTATTCCTTTAATGGATGAAAAGCTTGTAAAGCAGGCGATGGAGAAGGCCAGGGAGCTTAATCTGCCTCTCAGCTTTCATGAGGAAGATCCTGCCTTTATCATAAACAACGGAATCAACAAAGGCGTGGTATCGGATCAGCTGGGAATCGGCGGTTCCCCGGCTCTTGCCGAGGATTCACTGGTAGCCAGGGATTGTATGATTGCCCTTCATACCGGCGCGCGGTGAATATCCAGCATATCAGTTCCCGGAATTCCGTAAAAATGGTTGCCCTGGCAAAACAATTGGGAGCCGACGTTTGGGCAGAGGTAACGCCGCACCACTTTACTCTTGATGAAACGGCTGTCTTAAAGCACGGGACACTGGCAAAGATGAATCCGCCGCTGCGGACGGCAAAAGACAGGGAGGCCCTGATAGAGGGGCTAAAGAGCGGGGCAATTGATATAATAGCCACAGACCATGCTCCCCACAGCAGGGAAGAAAGGAGAAGCCGCTGACGGCGGCTCCCAGCGGAATTATCGGCCTGGAAACAGCCCTGCCGCTGGCGGTCACCAACCTGGTAAAGGAGGGCCACCTCACTTACGTGCAGCTTTTTGAAAAAATGTGCCTGAACCCGGCCAGACTTTACCGCCTGGATTCGGGCCGTATAAAAGAAGGCAGTGATGCGGATCTTGTGATTTTTGATGACAGGGAGAGCTTCACTGTGGGAGACTTCGTTTCCAAGTCCTCCAATTCTCCGTTTACCGGTGAAACGCTATACGGCAGGGTCAGGTTTACAATCTGCGGCGGAAAGGTGGTATTTGAGGCTTGAACAGACAATATAAAGCGCTTTTGATGGATGTGGACGGGACACTTCTTGATTTTGACCGGGCGGAAGCCGCCGCATTCACGAAAGTATTGCAAAAATACGGCTTTGTCCCGGAGGAGCGGTTCATTCAGGAGTATCACAAAATCAATCAGGAATGCTGGGAAGCATTTGAAATCGGACAGATGGAGCGCGACCGCGTTCTTACTGTCCGGTTTGAACGCTTTTTTGGCGGGCATGGCCTGTCCATGAGCGGTGAGGAGGCCGAAGACGCGTACCGTGTCTGGCTGGGCGAAGGGGCATATCTGATGGAGGGAGCGGTAGAGATACTCGATTACCTGAAAGAGCGCTATCCCCTTTACGTAGTGACCAACGGCGTGGGAGCTACTCAGAGAAAACGGCTGAAGGCATCGGGCCTTGATAAGTATTTCCGTGATATTTTCATATCGGAGGAGGCAGGCAGCCAGAAGCCGCAGAAGGAATTTTTTGAATATTGCTTTGCCCATATCAAGGAGGCGGGGCCGGAGGAGATGATGGTTATTGGAGATTCTCTTACATCCGATATTCAGGGAGGCGTGAATGCCGGTATCGATACCTGCTGGTTTAATCCCCAGGGGAAGGAAAACAGGAAAAGGATTTCAGTTACGAGGGAAATACGAAGGCTCTCGGAGCTGAAGGCATTCCTTTAATAAGAATAAGGAGAATTAACCAATGAAGACAATGTTAAAGCGCGGCGCGGGGATACTGATGCCGATTTTCAGCCTGCCGTCTCCTTATGGGATAGGTACATTCGGGAGCAGCGCATATGAATTTATAGACCTGTTAAGACAGGCCAGACAGAATTACTGGCAGGTTCTGCCGATGGGGCCGACCAGCTATGGCGACAGCCCGTACCAGTCTTTTTCAGCTTTTGCCGGTAATCCTTATTTTATCGATCTTGATATGCTGAAAGAGGAAGAATTGCTGACACAGGAGGAAATCGATGCCTGTTTCTGGCTGGACAAACAGGAAGAAGTAAAATATGATGCGGTTTTTTATTACCGCTTTCCACTGCTGAAAAGGCGTACACAAGAAGTTTACATAAAACGACGGAAGCATACCGGCAGTTTTGTGAGAAAAATCAGTTTTGGCTGCCGGATTACAGCCTTTATATGGCTTTGAAAAAACATTTCGGTGACGATGAATGGCTGGCGTGGGAGGAGGATGCCAGATTCAGAAAGCCTGAAGCCATGGAGAAATATAAAACAGAACTGAAAGAGGAGATAGATTACTGGAAATTCCTTCAGTATAAATTTTTTGAACAATGGGAAAAACTCAAAAAGTATGCGTCAGATAACGATGTTAAAATCGTCGGGGATATCCCCATTTACGTTGCGCTCGACAGTGCGGACGTCTGGAGCCACCCGGAACTTTTCCAGCTGGATGAGGAAGGCCTTATACCGCTGAAGGTGGCCGGAGTGCCACCGGACGCGTTTTCCGATGAGGGCCAGTTATGGGGCAACCCTCTTTATAACTGGGATAAAATGGAGATAACGGGATTTGCCTGGTGGAAAGAGAGGATGAAGGCGTCATCCGCTCTCTACGATGTAATCCGCATCGATCACTTTATCGGAGTGGTTCAGTATTATTCCATCCCGTATGGTGCGGAAAATGCCAAATCAGGGCAGTGGGAAAAAGGGCCGGGAAAGAAACTGACGGATGCCATAAGCGAAGCGGTTGGGGCGACAAAAATCATAGCCGAGGATCTTGGAATTTTCAGCCAGGATGTCAAGGATCTGCTGGCTGAAACCGGATATCCGGGAATGAAGATAATTGAATTTGCATTCAGCGGGGACCGCTTCAATGAGCATCTTCCCCATTGCTATGAACCGAATTCCGTCGTATATGGAGGCACCCATGACAATGAAACGCTTGCCGGTTACTTTAAAACAGAGAAGAGGCAGTGGTGGGAGCTGCAGTATATTGCCGACTATCTGGGAGCCGCACATCAGAGCGAGGTTGTGGATAAAGTATTCCGGCGGCTTACGGTTCGGTGGCCAGTGTGGCAGTATTTCAGATGCAGGATGTGCTGAAGCTGGATAACTGGGCCAGGATGAACACACCGAGTACGGTGGGGAAAAACTGGAGATGGAGGATGAAGCCGGGGCAGTTTGGAGAGGAACAGACGGGCTACCTGGCATGGCTGGTCGATACATTCGGCCGTTTCCAGGAAGGCCGTTAAGTCTGAACCAGAATCAATAAAGACAGGAAGGTTACTATGTTCAGCCGTTATTTGGCGAGGCTGCGAATAGTAACACGGGAGGTGATAATATGTGCAGAAAAATCATGAACAGATTTGCATTGCTGCTGCTTCTGACAGCGGCCGTTGCCCTGATGACGGCAGGCTGCGGTAAAAAAACGGATCCTGCCGGGACAGGACAGCCCACGGGGGAAGAGACGGTACCTTCCGGGGCGGAAAACGAAAGTACGGAAGACCCGAGGATAATGCCGGAGCTTCAATCGGAGGATGATATCGGTATTTTCTGCGGCACTGTCAAGGATGCCGGAATGAATACGATGGTGGTTGCGAATAAAGAATATCCGGACGGCGTCGTGTTTGCAAAAGAGGATGCGGCCGTAAGCCTGGTGGACGGACTGCTTCTGGAACACGAGGTCACGGTCTTCTACCGGGGGAAGATAGATTTGTCCTCTTCAAGCGGTGTAAAGGCAGAGCTTGTAAGAGACCCCAGGGACGGAGATAAAGACTGCCGGGCGGGCGTGGTATCGGGAGAAGTCCTTGGAGTCGGTATGAGTGTTATCACAATCAAGACCGGGGCAGGGACAGAGGTTTCTTTTGAACAGGAACCCAAGCCGGTTAACCTCACAAGCGGGCCGCTGGAGGGTGATAAAGTGACGATTTTTTATTCCCATAAGCCGGGGGAGACAATCTACGTGCCGGAGCTGATTCAGTGATTTGAAAGCGGCAAAGATGCAAAGAAACTGCCGAACGGCGGCAGGTTAGAGTTTGATAATCACAATTGAATAAGATGGGCGGCGTGGCAAAAGGAGAGAAGTCAGCATTGATTGACTTCTCTCCTTTTGTAGTGCGCCTGGCGGCGCACGTCACTAACAGATGAAAGTTCCGAATCCACCCTGGTAGTGGGAAGATAGCCACACCTCGCGGAATAGTGGCCGTGAATAGTAACGAGATAAGTAACGGATCATGGTGCCTGAACTGGTTCTTTACGGTTCGGCCTTCTCCATTTCAATCGTATATTTCTCATAAGCATTGATCACAACGGTATCCCCGTAAACAGAACTGCGCTTAAATTTCCCGCCGTAATTAGCATGGACATGGCCATGGATAAAGTAGGCCGGTTTATATTTTTCCAGCAGCCGGTTAAAGGCCTGGAAACCGGTGTGCGGAATATCTTCCCCGTCATTGAACCGATAGGCCGGAGCATGGGTTACGAGAATGTCGAAGCCCCTGTTCAGAGCCAGCTTTGGCCACAGCCGGAATACTCGCCGATTCATGGCGTTCTGGGTATACTGGTTGAGGCCGTCACGGTAGCGCAGGGAGCCTCCCAATCCGAGAATCCTGATTCCTTTATAGTTATAAATTGTATCTTCTATACAGATGCAGCCTTCCGGGGGCGTCTGTTCATAGCAGTCATCGTGGTTTCCATGGACATAGAGAACCGGGGCATGGGTAAAGGTCGCCAGGAATGAGAGGTATTGAGGAGCCAGATCGCCGCAGGAGATAATCAGATCCACCCCCTCAAGTTTGGCCTTTTCAAAATAATCCCACAGAGATCGTGATTCCTGGTCGGCCAATGTCAGTATTTTCATCAAATCGTTCCTCCGTCTTTCGGCTTTCTGAGACCCTGAAGGCGGACTACCGGCCTTGCTTCGTCTGCCAGCATTTCAAAATCAGGTATGGAGCCGATGACATTATCGGCCAGCCAGTTCATCGTGATAATCTCTTCGGGAGCCAGCGTATGATCGTCATCTTTTGTATCATCCCGTCCTGGGAATACAGCGTTCCGGAAAACGGATGGAAGGAGCCGGATTCCACGGCACGGCGCATGAATTCCACCAGTTTTTTCGTTCCGGCTGCCAGATTCTGGGTATAGATAATATCAACGACACCTGCCGACAGGCCCCACCAGTAATTTAGGGCTCTGCTGTCGGATGATTCATTATCATGCCAGGAACCGCTGATAATGCTCGTTATGATCTTCTCGTAAAATTTTCCCCAGTTCCAAAGCGGAGTGGCCGCATTAAACGGCATGGTTCCGTCGGCCGCATTTTCAAACCGGTATAAACCGAACTGGCGTGAAGCGAACCGCGGGATTATCATATCCTGGCTGGATACATATGAGATGTGGTGTTTCCTGAAATATTCAACAATGTCATCCTCTTTGACGGTGGACCATTTCAGAAAAATCTCGGCTCTTGGATTTACCATGCGTGCACCAAGCGCAAAGGCATTGATATTGGCAGTCATGCCGTAAATCGGGTAATCGGCGATGTAGCCGATACGGTTGTTGTCTGCCAGAGTCCCTGCTATCATGCCGCAGAGAAATTTGGCCTCATACATTCGTCCGTAGTAAGTCCTTATGTAGCGGTGGGAAGTGTTCAGGGAGCAGTTGAGGATTCTGACATCGGGATACTCCACTGCGGTTTTCAGGCTGGAGGGAATAAATTCGGGCGTTGTGGTGAAGATAATGCCGCACCCTTCGTCAACCGCCCGTTTAATTGCCTCCTGGGCTTTATCACCGGCCGTGACATTGTCTATACAGATGGTTTCCACCTGGTTTTTAAATACTTCTTCCACATGGCGCCTGCCCAGCTCATGGGCGTAGGTCCAGCTGGAGGAAGCTGCGTTTTTGGAATGGATAAATGCGATCTTCACCTGTTTCGGAGACGGCGGAAGCAGGATATCGATAAACTTTTTCTTTGGGGCGGTGCCTACGGGATCCATGACCAGTTCGACGGACTGCTTCTCTTTCAACAGAGTAAATTCGTCCCAGATCTTTGCGATATTTTCTCTGATTTTAGAGGGCGGGTCATCTCTTAAGGCTGGATAACCGTAAATATCGAGGTAGGACAGAAGGGCGTCACCGGTCTTGATTGGCAGGCGTCCGCCTCCTCTGGCCAGATAGGCGCTGTGGAATTTGACATAGGCAGCAGAAAAATCCATCCGGGTCTCTTCGTCCCAGGGAATTTTGCTTCCGCCGGCAACAGCAGCGGACAGGCGGGGAAAGACGCCTTCCCTGCCGGCCAGGATATAGTTGATTCCCGTAAGACGGTGAAAATCCATATATTCATAATAAATAATATTGTCGGTTTCCTTTGTCCTGCGCGGTATGAAACGCGTTACGACAGCGGGAATAAAGGGAGCGTCAAAATATTTCAGGACACTGACCCGCTTGTTTCCTTCCACGATATAAAAGTGTCCCATAAATTCGCAGGCGGTCACTGGTTCCCTGATACCTTCTTTCAGATGGGAGCCGCAGAGATTGATCCATTTGGCGGCAAATTCCGAATGCGGATCCAGAAGGGGCATATAATTAGGCGCAAAGGCTGTCCTGCGGCCGATACTTCTTGTTCCCGCTATCAGCTCCGACGGAATCTGCTGTAAACCTAAGCTTACTTCCGATACGATATCAATATGGGAAATACTTTCGTCCAGAGCCTGCAGATAAGGATAGCTTCCCTCGGCCAGGTGCCGCTGATACTCCTTCTTACCCGCTTTATAAGCTTTAGAATAATCGTCGAAAGACATAATATACCTCCAGTCCGGATTTTGTTTTTACGCTATTTTGAGTATAACACAGGAAGAGGACGGCTGCAATGTGTCTGGTGGGACTGTAGATGGAGATTTAGTTAAGCAGGTGAGGACGCCGCCGCAGGCCAGCGGACGGGGTGGTGGGGTGTGTATATGAGTCTTTCGTCCCGGAGGAAGATTGTTGTGGTTTGGGGCTGCGGGCGAAGATAAAGTCTGCGGAGCACACTCCCGCTCTGTGAAATGCATCACGCTGCTAAGCTCGGCAGGACCTCGCTAATCAGCGATGGATTTCAACGGCATCCGCAGACTTTATCTTCCCCTCCGCCCCAAGGCCAGGTTTTCGACAGGACGAAAGACTCCGCCGGGTGTATCTGCCCCGTCCACTGGCCTGCGGCCGCTGAATGTCTCACGCGTTAAGTGCGGGGGCGGACCTTGTCGCGGCCACTCAGCGCTACCGTGTACGGGAAATACGATATGCCTTTTATAAAAAATTGTGGAGGATTTGATATCAGCCTGCCGGAAACACGTAGTGGCCGCGACAAGGTCCTCCCCATTTAAGGTTGGAGACAATCAGCGGCCGGAACGGACCATGTCCGGTGCCGCGAAAACCTCCGCCTGAGTCTTCCGTCCCCGGCGATAACCTGCCCAGGGGAAGTAGGCGGAATCAATTGCGAAGGGGACATGGGAGTCCGCCGGTGCTTAGCGAGGTCCTTTACGAGCTTAGCACTGCTGCGCACTCCAAAGAGTGCAAACGTTCCCCGCAGCAATTCATTCCGGCCGGATTCCCCTTCCACAACCAACTTCCCACGGGGATGGAAGACTCAGCCATCCCCCTCACCACACCGGACATGGTCCGTTCCGGACGCGTCCTCAAACCTCAGTTAAATCTCCATTCAGCTGCGCAACCCCTTTGTTTTTCAGGGATTTTACGAAAAGGGTACTTGCAAAATAATAATTTTCCTGTAAAATAGAAGAGACGCAGTCGGAAATGAGCGGCAAGGCCCGCCTGTTGCAACTCAGAACATAAAATGACAGACAATCAGTAAGCATAAATTGAAAGCAGTGCATTATGAAAGGAAACAGATATGATTAGCACAAGTAATGTAACGTTGCGCGTAGGAAAAGAAGGCATTGTTTGAAGATGTCAGCATTAAATTTGTAGAAGGAAACTGTTATGGAATGATCGGAGCAAACGGATCCGGCAAGTCCACATTTTAAGAATCCTGTCGGGGCAGCTTGAGCCGACCAGCGGAGATGTCATTATTACTCCGGGACAGAGGCTGTCTTTCCTGCAGCAGGATCATTTTAAATATGATGCATACACGGTTCTCGATACCGTTATCATGGGTAATGCCAGACTGTATGAGATCATGAAAGAAAAAGAAGCCATTTACATGAAGGAAGACTTCACGGATGAAGACGGAATCAAAGCGGCCGATCTGGAAGGCGAGTTTGCCACGATGAACGGCTGGGAGGCGGAGTCCGATGCCGCCAACCTGTTAAATGGACTTGGTATTGATACGGAGCATCATTATAAGCTGATGAGTGAAATGATCGGTCCTCTGAAGGTGAAAGTACTTCTTGCACAGGCATTATTCGGGAACCCGGATATTCTTCTGCTCGACGAGCCGACCAACCACCTGGATCTGGATGCCATTGCCTGGCTGGAGGAATTCCTGATTAATTTTGAGAATACCGTTATCGTAGTATCCCATGACAGGTATTTCCTCAACAAGGTCTGCACTCAGATTGCCGATATCGACTATGGCAAGATTCAGCTCTATGCAGGAAACTATGACTTCTGGTATGAGTCCAGCCAGTTAATGATAAAGCAGATGAAGGAAGCCAATAAGAAGAAGGAAGAAAAGATTAAGGAACTTCAGGAATTTATCCAGCGTTTCTCAGCGAATGCTTCCAAATCCAAACAGGCGACTTCAAGAAAGAGGGCACTCGAGAAAATTGAGCTGGACGAGATCCGTCCCTCCAGCCGTAAGTATCCTTACATCGACTTCCGCCCTGACCGTGAGATTGGCAATGAAGTGCTGTGTGTGGAGAACCTCACCAAAACAATCGACGGCGTAAAAGTATTAGACGGAATTTCATTTATTCTGAACAGGGAAGACAAGGTTGCCCTGGTAGGACCGAACGAGCGCGCGAAGACCGTTCTGTTCCAGATCCTTTCCGGTCAGATGGAGCCGGATGAAGGAAGCTACAAATGGGGGCTTACCACGTCCCAGGCGTATTTCCCGAAGGATAACAGCGCCGAGTTTGACAACGACGATACGATTGTGGACTGGCTTACACAGTATTCCCCTGTCAAGGATGTAACTTATGTCCGCGGGTTCCTGGGAAGGATGCTGTTTGCCGGAGAGGACGGAGTGAAGAAAGTGAAAGTTCTTTCCGGAGGAGAGAAAGTGCGCTGCATGCTTTCCAAGCTGATGATCTCCGGCGCAAACGTGCTGATGTTAGACGAGCCGACTGACCATCTGGATATGGAGTCAATCACAGCCCTGAATAACGGTATGACTAAGTTCCCGGGTGTAGTTATCTTCTCGTCACGTGACCATCAGATTGTGGAGACGACGGCAAACCGAATCATGGAGATTGTGAACGGTAAACTGATTGATAAGATTACCACATACGATGAATATCTGGAAAGTGATGAGATGGCAAGAAAACGTCAGGTATTTACCGTAACAGACAGCCAGGAAGAGGATGATTAATGTTACTGTTCACAGCCCCGCGGCGTGACCTTAAACTCGGGCTTTTTGCCCCCGTGCTTTAGATGTAAAAATATAGTGTGCCTACAATTTAAGGCAGGTGTTCCGTGATGGGAACACCTGCCTTTATTGAAGACGGTGACCTGTGCGCAGGGCATGCAGGTTATCGTTATTGGATTGGATTTTTAGTCTTGTCATCTTTTTTCAATTTTTCTGTGTTTTCCATGTAAGTAAGATAATTAACGTAATCCACCAGCAGCCGTTTCGATTTGCTGTTGAATGAATCTATTCTGCATACAAAATCCCCAATTGTTACATTCTGAATCAGGGAATTTGAAAATTCAGGGGCGATTTTGGGATAATCGATCCGGCCCAGCAGATAATCCGTGCTGACATTGTAGTAGGAAGACAAATTCAGCAGATGCCGCACAGGAAGTTCGGTTTTGTTGGTCTCGTACCGCGAGTATATTTGCTGTGTTGTACCAATTACTTTAGATATATCTTCCTGGGTTTTTCCATTCTTTTCACGTAAAAGGCGGAGCCGCTCTCCCAGAATTCCCATGCCATCACCTCTGATTCTACTAGCTTACAAAAAACAGTTGTAGAACCAATTTATCATACATTGAAAATATTGTATTTCATTACTCAAGAAATGATGTATAGAACTTGAGCTTTACTCATAATATTTGTAAAATGGAAATCAGATCGCTGCTATTACCTTTTCACACGGTCAGCGCAGCCAATGCGCAGATCTGTCTGAACTGCTGCAGTCAGCGGCTCTTTCCTGATAAATCTTTTCTGTATTGGGCCGGTGTTTTTCCGGACTCCCGTTTGAATACCTGGGCGAAGTAGGACTGGGAGGAAAATCCGGTAAGAGAGGCTATCTGGGCGATGGAATGATCGGTGGTAAGCAGCAGTTCCTTGCTGATTTCGATACGCCGCGCATTCAGGTAGTTAATAGGGGACAGGCCGGAATACCGGGTAAATGCATGGACCAGATAGTATTTGCTCATATGTGTCAGCGAGGCTAGCTGATCCAGAGTAATGCTGTCTGCAAAATTAGAATCCAGGTACCGCTTAATCTGACTGCACTCCTTTGTCATCCTGGACGGGGTGAAGTGAGCCGGAAGAAGCTCCTGCTTCCGGACAAGGCGGATCAGCAGGACATCCAGAAGAGCCTGGCAGGTGCGCCGTAACCGGCCTTCTGTTCTTCCGCCTCCTCCAGTAAGAGAAGCAGGATGGACAGAAGCTCCGTATCTGTTCCATAATGGCAGATAAAGAACCGTTCCAGGTTTTGTTATCGCGGAAGGCGATTCCGCTCACACCCACGGCAATATACTCCAGGGGATAGCAGTCAAAAGAAAGTTCCGTATGCTCCATGTCAGGCGGAATAATAATCAAATCTCCTTCGCTCACCTGATATTTTGCCTTCCAGCGCGAAGAATCCCCTGCCCTCCGTAATGTAGATAAGCTCAGAGAAGTGATGGATATGGGGAATGCTCTGCCAGTCATTTCATATTTTGAGGTGGAAATGTACAGAAGGCTGGCGGTCAGTTTCTCAAAGTCTTCATTATTAAAAATGTAACGGCTGCTGCTCAAAAAGTACCTCCAAATAGGAATGTTAAGAAAATTATAGAAAAAATAAAGAGATTTGTAAATATCAGGTTGAATAATGTCGATGCAGGAGCAATAATTATAAAAAAGCTGACAAGAATCTGCTAGCGTCAGCAGGTCAGAATGAATATAATGTTACTAATCAGCCGTAACCGCCATAAAAATCATTTTATCGGCAAAAAAGTCCGGGCTGCGCAGTTAGAATTAAGAGGTGAACTACAAAGGATTTCAGGAGGATACTGAATGATGAAAGTTAGAGGAAGACTTACACTGCCTACAGACGACGTAGATATGGTGGAAGAGACACTGAAGTTAAAGAAAGGCTTGATGCCGATGCACTGAGAGATTGTGACGGCACACAGATGCCTTCCGAACTTTTAAAAACTGGTGCAAAAATTTACGCAACCTATTATACAACCCGCAAAGATAACGAATGGGCGAAGAACAACCCGGAGGAAGTACAGCAGGAATATCTGATAACGGATCGCATCACGGCTACCAGCTGGACGCTTTCCATTGAACTGATGAAGGGATTTCACACACAGCAGCTGAAGGTCAACACGATAGATGAGCCAAAGCGCTGGTGGGAGGTCATAGACAGGACAACCGGCAAGGTGGTCCCTGTAGAAAACTGGTTTTACGATGAAGCAACCGGAGAAGTGATTATCAAGAGTATCCCATATCACCAGTATACGGTCAGCTTCCTGGCTTTTTTGATTTGGGATCCGGTTCATATGTATAATTACCTGACGAATGACTGGCAGGGGGCCGAACATCAGATGACCTTTGATGTACGCCAGCCGAAGACACAGGCATATGTAAAAGAGAAGCTGAGAAGCTGGTGCGAGGAAAATCCGGATGTGGACGTAGTGCGGTTTACCACCTTCTTCCATCAGTTTACCCTGACCTTTGATGACCAGAAGCGTGAGAAGTATGTGGAATGGTTCGGCTACAGCGCCAGTGTTAGTCCCTACATACTGGAGCAGTTTGAGCATTGGGCAGGCTACAGGTTCCGTCCTGAATATATCGTGGATCAGGGATATTTTAATTCAACCTTCCGCGTTCCTTCGAAGGAATTCAGGGACTTTATCGAATTTCAGCAAATAGAGGTCAGCAGGCTGGCCAAAGACCTGGTGGACATTGTCCATGCCTACGGCAAAGAAGCCATGATGTTCCTGGGAGATCACTGGATCGGAACGGAACCGTTCGGCAAATACTTTGACAACATCGGTCTGGATGCCGTGGTAGGTTCTGTCGGAGACGGAGTTACAATGAGGATGATATCCGATATCAAGGGTGTTAATTACACGGAGGGCCGTCTTCTTCCATATTTCTTCCCGGATGTATTTACGGAGGGAGGGGATCCGATCGGGGAGGCACAGGATAACTGGATGAAGGCCAGGAGAGCGATTCTGCGCTCTCCGCTGGACCGGATTGGATACGGTGGTTATCTGAAGCTGGCTTCCGAGTGGCCCGGCTTTATCGAACAGATAGAAAAGGTGGTCGGTGAATTCCGCCAGATTCATGAGGCAATGGAGGGAACCAGCTCCTATATGGCGCCGTTTAAGGTGGCAATCTTAAATTGCTGGGGAGAACTGCGCAGATGGATGTGCAACCAGGTTCACCACGCGATCTGGCACAGGGAAATTTATTCCTATGTGGGGGTGATTGAATGCCTGAGCGGAATGCCGGTGGAAGTACAGTTCATAAGCTTTGACGACGTCCGTAACGGAATTGACCCTGATATTAAAGTGATTATCAATGCCGGAGATGCGTATACGGCCTGGAGCGGAGCGGAGAACTGGACAGATGAGAAAGTAGTTACGGCTATACGCCGCTTCGTTGACCAGGGAGGCGGATTTATCGGCGTGGGTGAGCCGACTGCCTGCCAGTATGAGGGCCGGTACTTCCAGTTAAGTGATGTTCTTGGGGCCGACAGAGATGGGATTCTCCATGAGCACAGATAAATACAATGAACTTTCCCAAAATACAGAGACCATTTTATATTGGAAGATATAAAAGGTGAGATTGATTTCGGGGAGGGCAAGAACCGGATTTATGCCCAGGGCGCCAATTATGAGATCCTTGATATGGATGGAGAGTACAGCAGGCTGATTGTAAACAGCTATGGGAAAGGACGCAGCGTTTACTTCACAGGTCTTCCATATTCGCCCCAGAACTGCAGAATCCTCCTAAGGGCTATCTACTATGCCGCCCACAGGGAAGAAGAGATGAAGAAATATTATGTGACGAATGTGGAAACGGAAGTTGCCGCATTTGAAAAAGCCGGCCGCGTTGCCGTAATTAACAATTCGAAAGAGGATCAGATGACCGACCTCTATATCCATGGCTCGCTGAAATGCAGTTTGGATATGAAGGCAATGGAGATGGTCTGGGTTGAGATTTAGGAGTGCAGAGGCGGACATCCGGATATGGGCCGACTGAGGCCGGTTCAGGTTCTTCGGTACATTCCGGCGGTGCCGCTCTGTATCAGGCCGCTGCCTGAAAAGATAAGGAAATAAAAACCTTATCTTTTCAGGCTTTTTATTTTACAGGAATTTCTCCTGTTAAATAAAAACCGCTCTGCGGAGGCTCGCAACTCTAAAGAGGGCTTGTTCACTTAGCGGGATTCTTTCTTGGCTCAATGATATTCAATAATTGAATGTATACCATAAGTATTATTCAGTTGCTTAATAGATAAAACCATCCTATTATGAAGATACAAATAGTTTTTGCGATACGGAACTCGAGCAGAAAATATTAATTTCAAAAAGGAAAGGAAGAAGGTTATCATGGCAAACAAAAAAGTTGAAATTATGATTGATGATGTCAGGCTTGTTGCGGAGCTTTATGTTGATGATGCTCCGATTATCTGTAACATGATCTTGAACAATCCGGGACAGAGGGCAATCATCCAGCACGCAAAGCTGAACGGGCAGTTATTCTTCGGCACGCTTCCCTATGCCTGTGGATTTGAGAACCAGTGCAGGGGAGGAGACTTAAAACATTTGATCTGGCATACTACCCTCCCAGGAACCAGCTCTGTTTCCTGTACGGAGTAGGGACTGACGAGCCGCTGCCTATCAGCCGCATTGGCCGTATTGTAGAGGGGATGGAGGCCATGCAGGTTGTTGGAATCAAGAACTGGTTAAAGCAGGGCAGCATGATGACAATTACCGGTGAAGTAGAATAAGGAGGTGCACATAATGAACTGGAAGGCAGCGATTGACAAATTTGAAGAGAGACGTCTTGCAATCTGGGAAAATATGCCGCAGGATGTTTATGATTTGAGTGGCGGTAAGGTGCCGGGCGATACGAATGTATATGGACAGTATGTCACAACGATGATGTACGCAGATTCAGAACTCAGAACACTGTGTGATGAAGTCCTTTTTTATATGATAGAGACGGCGAAAGAGGGGGATGTGGATCTGCGCACATTGATTCACTTTGCAAAACGCATACTGGATTATAAAGCAAAATTCTTTGTGTTTACCGGTGTTCCTATGGCAAGTGAGCTTTTATTTATGTATCTGGAAGCGCTAGATTCGGTTGAAACACTGGAGGAGTTTGTACATCTGAGTAATGCGGCGCTTAAATATTTTAACCGCCATCATATGTGGGTGGATCTCATCATACCGTGGGGCGTTTATAACGGTTTTGCAAAACAGGATTTTGCACAGTATCTGTAAGTAATACGTCATAATATAACAGTAACAGACAGGCGGCGTTCCCTATTCCCACACGGGAAAACAGGAACGCCGTTTTAGTCCCTCCTATCAGCACACTGGTATGTGCGGGTTTTTTAAACTTTGTAATCCACGGGTACTTATCTAATATTTGAATTTCTGATAAATCAACATAATCACAGCAGCGGCTTTTTGCATTTCATATTCCAAGATATTCCTTTGTAATAGAAATAAACTCCTCGGCAGCAGGGGAGGCATGTTTAATGGATCGGATGGCAAGGCCCAGGATCCGGCAATGATCGCGGATCAGAGGCTTGGTGACAATATTATCGAACCGGAAGGGCAGAGCCAGTTCAGGAATCAGGGAGACACCCAGATTCTGGCCAATCATGGAAAGGGTAGCCATATCTCCCTTGATACGGAATTTAATCTCAGGGTTCAGTTTTTCCGCGTTCATTACCTGCCAGACATCCTCGTCGCCTCCCTCGTGCGGGATAATAAATGGGTATTTTACCAAATCGGCAGGATCCACCTTTTCACAGCCGGCCAAAGGATGCTCAATGGGGAGAACCGCGAGGATCGTATCCTTATACAGCGGGATAAAGTCATAATTTTCGGGCACCGGCATGGACATGAGACCGATATCGATTTTACCGTTCGTCAGCCATTCCTCCAGATCATAATGATTTCCTTCAAAACCTGCACCTGACACCGGGATGAAGGGAAGAAAACGGGAGACAATGGGCGGGACCCACTTGACGGAGGCGCTGTAGAAAGCCCCCACCCTCAGGGAACCGATTTCAATCCCAGTTTTACATGAAATTTCCTTCAGCGTTTCATCGGCAGACACAATCTGCTGCATGTAATAAATCAAAGGTTTTGCGTTTTCCGTTGGGAAAACGCCATCCTTGCCGCGTATCAGAAGAGGAAACCCCATCTCTTTTCCAGGGAGGAAATCATATGGCTGATTCCCGGCTGGGTATAGACCAGGGCTTCCGCTGCTTTTGTGAGACTGCCGTACTCTACTGCCTTCAAAAATGCGCTGTATTTCAATATACTCATCGTCTGTCACCCTCATTCAATTTTGTAATGTAATCCATAATAATTATTCAATTGCTTAATGTGTTGAAATAATATACCATACATTTATAGATAATTCAACACAAATCGACAAAAATATCAAGCAACTATGATGCAAAGCAAAAGAAAAACAATATTTCGGCAGAGTCTATACGGATAACAGATAAAATGGTGCCGCAGGATAAAGGATTGGAGGAGACGCATGAAGAAGATTATCAACAGACCGGAACAGGTTGTCACGGAGATGTGTCAGGGGATGGCGCTTGCACACCCGGAATTACTGTACTCAGAAAAGTACCGGTTTATAACGAGAAAAAAGCTGAGTCAGAATAAGGTGACATTGATAAGCGGCGGTGGAAGCGGCCATGAACCTGCCCATGCTGGCTTTGTGGGGGAGGGCATGCTGGATGCAGCCGTCTGCGGCGATGTTTTTGCTTCTCCATCCCAGATACAGGTATATCAGGCAATCAGAGAGACAAAAAGCAGAAAAGGCACTCTTTTGATTATAAAAAACTACAGCGGAGATATGATGAACTTTAAAAATGCGGCGTATATGGCAGGCGAGGACGGAATTCAGGTGGACTATGTTAAAGTGGATGACGATATCGCGGTGCAGGACAGCCTCTATACGGTGGGCCGGCGCGGGGTGGCCGGGACGGTCTTTGTACATAAAATTGCAGGCGTAGCGGCATTAGCCGGATGTAATCTGGAAGAAGTGAAGGCTATTGCCCAAAGAACGGCATCATCGGTAAAATCAATCGGTTTTGCCTTCACCTCCTGTACCGTGCCGGCTAAGGGAACGCCAACATTTGATATCGGGGAGGATGAGATGGAGTATGGTGTCGGCATACATGGAGAACCGGGAATCAGACGGGAAAAACAGCAGGATGCGGACACAGTTGCCGAAAGAATGGTCTCGCAGCTTTTAGAGGCGCTTGGGATATCAGAACAGTCTGAGGAAGAAATTGCAGTCCTTGTAAACGGACTTGGAGGGACGCCCATGCAGGAATTATATGTCCTGAACCGTTCCGTACGGAAAGCGCTGGCAGAGAGGGGAATCAGGAAGGCGTATACCCTGGTGGGAAATTTTATGACCAGCATTGATATGATGGGGGCCTCTCTGTCGATATTGAAGCTGGATTCTGAAATTAAAAAATATCTGTTTGCCCTTGTCAGACTCCGGCGCTCAAAATAGACGGCGAACCGGAACTGGAAGAGTTTGGGCTGCCGGAGTGCAAAACGGTACGTGACAAAGCGCCGGATAAAACCGGAAAGAACCGGGGAACAGGAATAATCAAAGACGAAGAAATATCTCTACACAATATGATTTTTATGATAGATTGTATAGGAGGATATATCATCCAAAATGAAGTTCCTTTCTGTGAATTAGATTCACACGCTGGGGACGGCGATTTCGGGATGAGTGTGGCAAAAGGATTTAGGGCGCTTGAAAGAGAATGGGAAGAGGTGATTGCGGAGTCAGACGATATCGCTTCATTTCTGAACGCCTGTTCCCTGATTATCATGGAAAACTGCGGCGGTGCTTCCGGGCCAATTTGGGGATCGGCTTTCCGGGCTGCATCTAAAGCGGCGGAAGGAAAGAAAACACTGAACGCTGCAGATATGGCAGAAGTGCTTGCAAAGGCGGTGCAGGGAATCCAGGCGACCGGAGAGCGTTCCTTTGGACGAGGGGCCGTTCCCGGAGACAAGACCCTGATCGATGCCCTGGTTCCCTGTGCAGATACTTGGAAACAGCTGGCAGCGGAGGGAACCCCTATACTCCGGATCTTTACGCAGGCAGCAAAAGCAGCGGAAGAAGGGGCGGAAAGCACAAAGAAAATTGTAGCCAGAATGGGGCGGGCAGGTACAGTGGGTGAGAGGAGCCTCGGATATCCGGATGCAGGCGCCTACGCTCTGGGGGCAATTTTCAGGGAGCTGGCCCGCAGGCTAGAGCAGGCCTGAGCCTTTGTTTCTGCCGGAGGGCGTTTGAAAATTAAGACAATGAAACTGTAAAGACTATAATTGATACAGGGCCGGAGGGTGAAAAGATGGACTATCAACTTGAATTAATTGATGTAGCAAAACAGTATAAGGAATTTCTTGCGGTGGACAGCGTAAATCTGCAGATAGAAAAAGGAGAAATCGTCTCTTTTCTCGGTGCCAGCGGCTGCGGTAAAACAACGACACTGCGGATGATTGCCGGACTGATCGAACCGACCAGGGGAACGATCCGTATTCAGGGCCGTGATATGAACGGAATTCCTCCCCATAAAAGGGATATCTCCATGGTATTTCAAAACTATGCGCTGTTTCCCCATCTCAGTGTATATGAAAACATTGTTTACGGACTGAAGACGAGAAAAATTAAAGATAAGAAGGTTCTGATGGAGAAAGCAAGGGAGATGATGAATTTAGTTCAGCTTGAAGGTGTGGAAAACAGGCTGCCCAAGGAACTGTCCGGCGGTCAGCAGCAGAGAGTGTCGCTGGCAAGAGCCATGATTGTAGAGCCGAAAGTGATGCTGTTTGACGAACCGCTGAGTAATCTGGATGCCAAGCTGAGGGAAAAAACGAGAGTGGAAATCAGGAATCTGCTGAAGAAAATGAATGTCACGGCCATTTATGTTACCCATGATCAAGGAGGCCCTCACCATCTCAGACCGGATAGCCGTCATGAATAAAGGCCGGATAGAACAGATCACGGAACCAAGCAGTCTTTACACCCGTCCCGCAACCCGGTTCATAGCCGGCTTCGTGGGCCATGCCAATATTGTGGAAGGCAGTGTGACAAAGGCTACGGAGGACAGATTTGCCGTTAAGCTTACAAGCGGTGAAGAAATCTGGGCAAAGGCGGATCCGGTTAAAAAGGCGGCGGCCGGAGATGGGGCTGTCCTGATCATAAGACCGGAGAATATCCGCCTCCATGATGAAAAACCGGACAAGAGCAATATTCTTTCCGGAACGGTAAAAGCAAAAATTTATTTGGGTTCGACTTTGCGCTATGTGATCGAAATGGCGGGAAATAATGATTTTGAAGTGGATCTTCACACCAAGGATGAGGGAAGGGCTGTTGAGGGTGACATGATATATCTGGAACTCGACGAAAATGGACTGATCCTGGTTGAAAGATAGAGAATGGGTAGTGTCAAGTGATTTATGAAAACCGATGGCCGGGGAACCCGGCGTAAATGAACCAAATTACAGATATATTTAGAAACTGGCAGTGTCCGCCACCCTTGACGGCACACAAAACAATGCTCTGAACGTCTTACCGACGGCGAAGAACTCAGGAACAGATAAGATTTCACCGTCTGCGTCACAGCATGATAGCATTGTTTTGGCGTGCCATCAAGGGCAGGTCCCTTCGGGATGGCTGCATTTTTACCTCTGGCCCGGAATCTAAGAACAGATTTAACCGGCAGCCTGCTGTTCCTTCAGCTGGAGGATGGTCTGCTGACCGAGCAGAATCAGGAGCTGCCACTTCCCGGCATGTTGTCAGCCCCTCCAGCATACCGACTGGATTGAGCACCCGATAGTGGTTGTGCTTATGGGGACGGAGAAAGTTGTAGTAGGCGACCCAGAGCGCCACGTTATAGTTGGCGCCATTGTAATTGTCGTAACCGCAGCTGACCCGGTAAGTGGATTTAAACGTGCGGTTAAGCCGTTCGATCATCTGCTTGTAGGGGCGGAACTCCTTAGAGACCGCATCATTGTTTGTGAGTCCGATTACCTGGGTAATGTCAAACTGGAAGCTGTCTCCCAACTCCCTTACGAACTGCTGGGCGGCCAGAGGATAAGCACTATAGCCGTCGGCAATGAACCGAAACTTCTCGGGAGTCTTTTATGCCCCGGAAAGCCATGCGCATGGCGAGGATGCACGGCCCGACAGAGCGGTTGTCTGAAACCTGGTAGCCGAGGATGGAGCGGGAAGCGGCATCCATGATGAACCAGATGTAGCCTTTGATGCCCCGGACTTTGATATAAGTCTCATCTGCCGTAAAGACGGAGGACTTTGGATATTCATAGTGGTCAACAAAGGGTTTAATGACAATGGCGGCCGTTCTGGCATAGTTGGCGACCTGCTGATGTGAGATCCTGATTCCGTAAAGGTCATACAGAGCCTGAGCCGTTTTACGGAGGGAAAGCTGGAGGTTCACATGCATGGTGAGGCACAGGGACATGATATGAGCGTTATGTTTGGAAAACTTCAGGGAGGAGGAATTCTCAGGCAGGGAGTCTAAGTCCATGCGGAAGAAATCCACCGTGAATTCCCGGTAGAGGTAGTGCAGCTTATACTTGTTTTTACCGTAATCCTCATGCAGATGGTCCTTATCAACCCTGGAGAGGTTGTGAAGGTAGAAGGAGCACCTGGGGTTGACGCATTTATGGATGCGGAAAAACTTCCGGTCCTTATTAGGGACGAGGGAGTGGCCGCAGTAAGGGCATACAAAGCGGAGAGGCGATGTGACAACCTCGCCGGTGACAAAGGTCTGCCCACAGACTTTGCATTGGAACTGCCCATTGCCGCCATTATTATCGTAGAGATAGTGGTGAGGTGCCCCACAAAGAGGACAGAAGGTATCTTCAGGGATGGATTTACCATTGCGGCGCTGAACGGGTCTGACGGATTTGCCGTACTTCCAGAGATAGTATTCAAGGAGAAACTGCCAGTCCTGTTTGATGAACGGCTTGAGGAGCGGGAGGGGGTCGGTAGTAAACTTCTGGTATTTAGGGGGGTGGGAACCATCAAAGGCCCACTGCTTGAGTGGAATATATTTGCAGATAAAGTTCAGGAGCCAGCAGATAGTTTTGTATTGTTCTTGAATTATAGTGAGTAAATAGAGTATAATGTTATCCATAAGCAATGATTTATCCTTTTTAGGTGATGGTTTGTGGCGAACTCATTATACCAGAAAAGGGAGGTCATTGCTTTTTTTTTCAAAAGTGGTGTAATCCCTTAAAATACAAGGTTTTAATAAAACGGAGTGTCAGACTTGACACTACCAGAGAATGAGAGGAGAGGAACAAATGAAAAAACAAATCAAATCGGTTATGGCACTGTTGATGGCAGGTATGCTGACAGCATGCGGTTCTTCCGGCGCTTCGGAAAGTCCCGCAAAAACCCCTGATACGGAAGCTCCGTCTGCGGCGGAGGCCGGCACACAGGACGCAGGTACGGAAAGCAAAGATACGGGCACGGCAGATTATTCCGGTGAGACTCTGGTAGTCCAGGTCTGGGGCGGAACTTATGAAGAAACACTCAGAAACTACATAATTCCTGCCTTCGAGAAGAAGACGGGGGCTAAGGTTGAAGTCGTAAGCGGTGCGGCTCCGCTTTCCCAGCTGGCCACGGAGGGTGATGCGGCTTCCATCGACGTGCTTCACGTGGACTGCAGTGAAGTTGTACAGGGAACGAATATGGATGTACTGGAGACACTCGATTTCAGCAAGATGTCAAACGCGCCGGATTTATATGAGGAAGCCCATATGTATGACACGGCGGTTGTGACGAACTGGGGCACCTACGGTATTATATACCGCAGGGATCTTGTGGGAAAAGAACCCGTGAGCTGGCTGGATCTCTGGGATGATGCCTACAAGGGCGGAAAAATCGGCGTTATTGATTACAGCATGGGCGGCGGTCTGGAATTTGCGGAAGCAATTTCACGTATCCAGGGATATACGTTGGCAGATCAAGAGAACTGGGATAATCTGTTTGCAAAGCTGTCCTCCCTGAAACCAAACATCGGTGTTTATGCAAGTCAGCACTCTGATATCGAGAGCATGCTCAGCAACGGAGACATCGTCATGTCTGTTGAGACAAACGGCCGTGCCATCGGCCTGATGAAGGAGGGCTATGATATCGGCTTCTGCCAGCCGGAAGAAGGCTCTATTGCAATGACATCTCTGGCTGCCATAAGTAAAGGCTCCACAAAGAAGGAACTGGCATATTTATTTGTAAACGAACTGATTTCACCGGAAGGACAGAAAGTCTATGCGGAAAATAATTACTATGCTCCTTCCAACGGAAAACCGTGATTGCGGAAGAACTTCGCGAATATATGCCATACGGCCAGGAACAGGTATCCAAACTGCTTTATATGGATTCTGAGACGCTGGAACCGGTTAAAGCGGCGCTTATTGAGAGATGGAATAAAGAATTTAAATAAGCAGGTGAGGACGCCGCCGCAGGCCAGCGGCCGCTGAGTGTCTCACACGTTAAGTGCGGGGGCGGACCTTGTCGCGGCCCCGCACCACACCGGACATGGTACGTTCCGGACGCGTCCTCCGGGCCTCAGTTAAATCTCCAAAGTACAGAAAGAGAGGTATTTCCATGGATAGAGAAAAAGACACATGGTCTTATGTGAATAAATGGTACTTAATTATTCCCCTGGCTTTCCTGACATTTTTCTTTGTCGCTCCGCTGGTTAAAATGTTCTATCTGAGCCTTTTTCAATTTAACGGGGTCAACAAACCGTTGGGAGCGTTTACCCTGTCCAACTATGATAAATTTTTAAAAGACGGATATTACTGGGGTGTCCTTGGAAAGACGGTCGGACTCAGCTTTTTATCGGCAATCATCTGCGTTATCCTCGGATATCCTATTTCATATCATCTCAGCAGAATGCAGGGGAAGAAGAAAAGTATCATTACGGCCATGGTCATGCTGCCTCTCTGGGTTTCGATCACGGTCCGAATGTTCGGACTGATGACGATGATTGAGTGCGGTACATATCTTGCCGTTGAGATTGGGCTGGTCTACTGCGGCCTGCCCTACATGATTATGATACTGACAGGGCCAATCGGAAATGTGAGCCAAAGTGTTGAAGAGGCATCGTACGTATGCGGAGCCGGTTTCTGGGAAACATTTTTTAAAATTACATTTCCACTGACAATCAAAGGCGTAATTTCAGGATTTATGCTTGTATTTGCATTAAATACAGCGGCTTTCGTCGTGCCGGTTATGCTGGGAAGCGGGAAAATTGTCACCATGACCACCCTGATTTACCAGCAGGCAACTTATATTTATGACTGGGGCTTTGCGGCTGCGATTTCCGTAATTTTTCTGATCGTATCCATGGCTCTTACAAATTCAGGAAAACTGTATGATATTTACTGTGAAAAAAGGGCGGAACGTTCTTCCAGAATATTGAGAGATGAGCTTCGCAGAGAGGGGGAATAAGATGAATTTTACTAAAATTGCGGGGAAGGTATTCAGAACTCTTGTATATATGTTTTTGCTCTGCCCTCTCTGTGTAGTGATCTGTACGGCCTTCAGTGATACGAACAGAGTTATTTTCCCGCCCCGGGGATTTACGCTCAAATGGTTCGGGAGAGCCTTTGCCAACACGGAATTCCTGAGCTCTTTGATTTTGAGCGTAAAGATAGCCTGCGTCAGCGTTGTTATAGCCTGCGTACTGGGAACGATGGTGAGCCTCTGGTTCTGGAAGTCCGGCAGCAGGGTAAAAGGGATTTTTGAGACGATTTTTTTATCGCCAATCGTCATTCCGACTATCATCAGCGCCGTTGCATTTTTGCAGTACTTTGCCATTTTCGGAAATATGTTCACGAACTATTGGAAGTTGTGCCTGACTTATGCGATCATAGAAATTCCCTATGTCATCAGAACCGTCACGGCCAATCTGGTGGGACTTGATACCGGATTCGAGGAGGCTTCCCTGGTACTTGGCGCTTCGCCGGTCAGGACTTTGTTCAAGGTCACGCTTCCATGTATCCGCCAGGGAATCATCGGCGGAGCCGTTTTCCTTTGTCGTCGCCTTTGACGAATGCGTTATTATCATGTTCATGAAGAGCGCTAAGACAGTAACCTTCCCGCTCCGTCTTTATTCTTATATAACTGAGTCGTTCACCCCGCTCATATCGGCTTTTGCAACCCTGTTTATTATCGTTGCAGGGGTAGTAATCTATATTGTGGAACGCAAGATTGGACTCAGCAAGCTTTACTGACCGGTTCTGCGGCCCTGTACGGCTTTCCTGTACGGCAATGGCCCTCCATACCGCATGGGTCGGCCAAAGCGCCGTAATGCGGTAAAATAAATTCCCGGAATAAACTTGCCGTTATTCCGGGAATTTTGACGTTCACTGGGGCTAAGGAAGTATGGCGATAAAGTGACTGAACTGCGGCGGCAGGCAATTATGCAGCCGAAGCGCCCTCCGCAGGCAGAGAATCCCTCGAGCGGTATTCTTACTCAAGGAATATATACCCATAATATGGGTATTGACGTACCCATAATTTAGGTATATGGGAAAAGCATACCTGATATAATAACTTCAGAGGTGTGCAATGGGAAAGAAAACGTCAGTGGAAGATTTATTAAAGGCAGATGGTAAATTAAAGGAATTACGCAAAAGGCGCAACTTAATACAGGAGCAGCTGGCTGATGAGATAGGAACATCTCAGCAGACGGTCAGCCGCGTTGAAAAAGATAAATTATCAATGTCGATTGAAACTTTGATACGTCTTACCGTTTATTTCAATGTTTCTGCTGATTACATGCTGGAATTTCCGATCTGGTTCAGCCGGAAGACTCCATTAAAATCCATGAACTGGTCCAGCTTTACAGAGGCCTTAATGAACGTGATAAGGAATTGGTATACAGTCAGGTAAAAAGAATGCATGAACTGGATCGGAAAAAGAAGAATTAGCCCCGGCCGGTTATATCCTTTGGGAAACCGGCTGAATTGACATAAAATCTAAATCAACTCGAAATCAAATCGAAAAACTCATTTCCAATCAAGATAATAATTTCCCGCAAAAAACCGTATAACTGGACAGTACCGCCCTATAAATGTTTTCGCTGCGGTCTCTTTGCCCTCAGCATAATCGACGCTCGGTATTCGGTCGGCGTCATGTCTGTGAGCTTTTGAACTGTCTTGAAAAATAATGAACCGAGGTGTAGCCGAGCGCATCCGCAATCTGGGTAAAATTCATCTGCTGGTTACGAATCATCTGTTTGGCCGAGTTTATTTTCATCTGGTTGAAGCATTCCATCACGCCGCTACCCTGGTAGGTGCGGAATAATTTCTTAAGCTGGGACACGCCGATCAGATTATCCCGGCATATTTTTTCTACCGTAAGCGACTTTCCTATATTTCTGTCAAGGTAATCCAGGATGTCGGAAAACAGTTCATTTCCGTCTGCCAGCGCCGGAGACTTTCCGGGAGCGTGAGCGCCGTTTAGCTTATGGTTCTCCCCGAAAGCGAGCGTGCCTGAGAAGTTGCGGAACAATTGGATTAAAACTGCTCCAGATGGATTTTGATCATCTGCTCCGCCCCGAAGGGGATACTTTCCCTGCGGCTCAGAACTTCCATATAGGGATCATCCATCGGTCCGTCGAAGGTCTCACGGGCCTCGGCAATAATCTGAGAAAGAAGATTGCGTTCACTTTCTCCGACAGTCAGTATCTTATGCTCAAAGAAAGCCATGCAGGGTTCACCCGCTTCAAAGGAGATGACCACAAGGTTCGGCGCGATAACATTATTGGCGGCCAGTGCGTGGAACTCATTGGGGCGGTGAAAGATAATCTGGCCCTGTCTCAAAATGAATTTCTCACGATCTGCCGTTACCTGGAGTTCCCCCTTATCCACATAAAGAAATTCCCAGAAATTATGGGACTCGCCGGGGAAGGTAAAATCACTCATATATTCGAAGTAGTGGAGGCTCACGATCTTCTTGATGATCAGCTCCTCCTTTAATTCGGTAAACTGGTAAGACATGCCGCCTCCTGACTGTGATTGCTGTTTTGACTGCTGCTCTTTCGAAAAAGTGGATCGGTTATTGGCCTGAACTGTTAATTATCATTTTTTACATTTTAAACCACAGATTGCTCCATGTAAAGAATAAAAGAACTAAAAGTGCAAAAAAGGAAACGTTTTGTATAAAGAAATTTGGCAATTAGTATAATATCATAGAGATATGAATTGCACTAAATGTGAAAATTCACTAAAAGTGTTAAGGAGGAAGATTTTATGAAAAAAAGAACATTAAGCGTACTTCTGACGGCGGCTATGGCAGTTTCCATGCTCGCAGGCTGCGGCAGCAAGACAGAGGCTCCGGCTGAAACAGCTCCGGCAGCAACCCAGGAGGCAGGCGGTGAAGCAGGCGGGGAGACAGCCGGCCGAAGGCGGAACACTGGTTTACTGGTCAATGTGGGAGTCCACGGAACCGCAGGGGCAGGCTATCCAGAAAGCAATCGATGCCTTCACAGCAGAAACAGGCATCAAGGTAGACGCACAGTTCAAGGGACGTACCGGTATTCGTGAAGGTTTACAGCCGGCTCTTGACGCGGGAACCAACATCGATTTATTTGACGAAGATATCGACCGTGTCAACAAGACATGGGGACAGTACTTATTAGATCTGGAAGATTTGGCAAAGGCAGCCGACTATGAGGCGACGGCTAATGCAGGACTGATTGGCGCATGCCGTGAGGTAGGCGACGGAACATTAAAATCCATTCCTTACCAGCCAAACGTATTTGCAATGTTCTACAACCAGTCAATTTTTGACGAAGCCGGTGTTACGGCAGTTCCGACTACATGGGAAGAGCTGGATGCGGCTTGTGCAAAGATTAAAGAAGCCGGATATGTTCCGATTACAGATGACGACGCATACATCACCTGCTTATTCGGTTATCATATGTGCCGTCTGGTAGGATATGAGAGAACATCCGAGATTGTTAAGAACGGCGAATGGGATGACCCGGCAGTTCTTAAGACAGCAGAAGCTTTTGCAGATTTCGCAAAGAAAGGCTACTTCTCCGAGAATATCGCTTCCAACGTATGGCCGGCAGGTCAGAACATGGAACTGGCAGGCGGAACGGCAGCTATGTACTTAAACGGCTCTTGGCTTCCGAACGAAGTTCAGGCTATGGCAGGCGACGATTTCAAATGGGGATGCTTCAGCTATCCGGCAGTTGAAGGCGGAGTAGACGGAACAAACGCATCCAACTACGGCGCTCAGGTATTCGCCATCAACAAGAATTCCAAGAATGCAGAGGCAGCGTTCCAGTTAATCTGCAAGATTACCAAGGGTGAATTTGACCAGGTTCTGGCTGAAGAGAGCAATGGTATCCCGGCAGATACAACCAATACAGAGTGGCCGGCAATGGTACAGTGTGCACAGCCGGTTATGGAACAGCTCACAGTTCGCTATCCTTGGGCAGCAGGCGCAGAAGATAATGCAGACATGACACCAATCATCAAAGAAAACATGCTTAAACTGGTTGGCGGCAGCATTTCAGCTCAGGAATTTGTCGATGCATTAAAGAAATAAAAACTAAAAATACAATTCATAACGGAGTAGAAGCGTCCGCGCTTGAATGAAAGACTACTGAAATGAAGAATTACATGGTGGCATCGATAAAATTCATCGCTGTCACCATGTTTTTATAGAAATTCTAAAAAAGATAAAAGGGGGAAACGGCTTGAAGAAGAATAAAGCAATGATTGTCACTTTCCTGGCTCCGGCATTATTTATGTTTATTATGGTATTCCTGTACCCCATCTGCCGGACCGTTGTGATGAGCTTCTTTAAAATAGAAGGAATCACGGATTCATTTTCGAAGTGGCAGTTTACCGGAATTGACAATTATGTTAAACTTATGAATACCACACTGTTTAAAACCTCTATGTGGAACCTGTTCCGCATCTGGTTTATCGGAGGGATCATCGTTATGTCTCTGGCGCTCTTATTTGCGGTTATCCTCACCAGCGGAATCCGTTTCAAGAGTTTTTTCAGAGCTATGATTTACCTGCCGAACGTGGTCAGTGCGGTGGCTCTGGCGACGATGTGGCTCCAGTATGTGTACAATAACCAGTACGGCCTTTTGTCGGGAGTCTTTAAAAAGCTGGGACTGACATCACTGGCCAAGATTCAATGGCTGGACAGTGATCACAAATTTTATGCTCTTTTGTTTGCCTACTGTTTTGGTATGGTAGGATACCATATGCTGATTTTCGCCAGCGGTATTGAGCGTATCAGCGAAGATTATTACGAAGCGGCGACTCTGGACGGAGCTAATAAGCTGGGCCAGTTCCGCTACATAACACTGCCTCTTTTAAAGGGCGTATTTAAGACGAATATTACCATGTGGAGCGTAACTTCCGTAGGATTTTTCGTGTGGTCGCAGCTGTTCTCCTCCGTTACGGCGGATAATCAGACGATCACTCCGATGGTTTATCTGTATATGCAGATCTTCGGCGCCGGCAACAGTGTGACGGAGCGTAACTCCGGTCTCGGTGCGGCAGTCGGCGTTATGCTGAGTGTCTGCGTTGTTCTCATCTTCTGGCTGTGCAACCATCTGCTGAAAGATGATGATCTGGAATTCTAAAAGGAGGGGAAGTTATGGCGAAAGAAAAGAAAGTGCGCGAACGCGTTAACTGGAACAGAGAACTGAAACTTGCCCCCGGCTACCTGATTCTTTGTCTCTGGATTTTATTTACCGTTGTATTACTGGGCTGGGTGGTGGGCGCCAGCTTTTCAACAACAAAGGCGATTTTCTCAGGAAAGATTATGTCCAGCGGTTTTCATTTGGAAAATTATGCAAAGGCATGGAATAACTCAAATGTTTCCACCTTTTTCATGAATTCGCTGGGATATTCGATCATCTCCTGTACGCTGCTGATTCTGATTTGTGCTCCGGCCGCATACGTTCTGTCACGTTTTAAGTTTATCAGCAATAAAGTAATACAGACCGGTTTTGTATCGGCCATGGGCGTTCGGTTGTTATGATTGTGCTCCCTCTGTTCGGCCTTGTGGCGGGCATGGATCTTCTGAACCACGAATTGTCTAACCGGCTGGTACTGATATTTTTGTATGTGGGAATTAATGTGCCGTATACAACGATTTTTCTTCTGACCTTCTTTGCCAATATATCGAGGGCATTTGAAGAGGCGGCGGCTATTGACGGGTGTTCACCCACGAAAACGTTCTGGCTGATTATGCTGCCGATGGCACAGCCGGGTATCATCACTGTTACAATTTTTAATTTTATCAATGTATGGAACGAATACTTTATATCCCTTATTTTCGGAAACTCCGACCGGATCCGTCCTGTTGCGGTAGGACTGTACTCCATGATCAATTCCATGAAGTATACGGGCGACTGGGCCGGTATGTTTGCGGCGGTTATTATTGTATTCCTGCCGACCTTCATACTTTATATCTTCCTCTCTGAGAAGATTATTGCCGGCGTAACAGGCGGCGGTGTCAAAGGTTAAGGCGGATTGTTCCCGTTCGCGGAACCGCGTTTTTCGCCGGGGCCGGGAACCGTGACCAGAGCGTGTTTGAAAATTCATTCCCGCCATCTGCACGCCCCGCTTCGCGGTATATTTGGCCCGAATTCGCTTGCCGTAGCCCACTACGCAGCGCTCATTCGGACTAAATCTCCCACAAAGTGTGACGTACATCTGACGGAAAGCAATTTTCAAACACGCTCTATGGCAAATTCAAGTGAAAGGATGTATTAATAATATGGAAAAAAAACCGGTATTAGTAATTATGGCAGCCGGAATGGGCAGCAGATACGGCGGTTTGAAGCAAATCGATCCGGTAGACCGGGAGGGAGACCTGATAATTGACTTTTCAATCTACGATGCAGTTGAAGCCGGATTTGAAAAAGTCGTGTTCATTATAAAGAAAGCGATAGAGAAAGATTTCAAAGAGCATATCGGCCGCCGCATGGAAAAGCACGTTGAGGTTGAGTATGTTTACCAGGAGACGGATGTCTTTGCCGGACGGATATGAAGTACCGGAGGCCGGGTAAAACCGTGGGGAACGGGGCACGCGGTGCTGTCTTTGCAAAGGATATGACGGCCCCTTTGCCGTTATCAATGCAGACGATTATTATGGCAAAACGGCATTCCGTGAAATTTATAACCAGCTGGCTTCCCATGGCGACGATGAGAAATATCAGTATACCATGGTAGGCTATGAGCTGTATAATTCAATAACGGAAAACGGCCATGTGGCCAGGGGCATCTGCAGTACGGATGAGAATCACAGGCTGGTGGATATTCAGGAGAGAACCAGAATTGAAAATCATGGCGGCAGAGCGGAGTATACCGAGGACGACGGAAAAACCTGGGTATATCTTCCTCATGGAACCATCGTTTCCATGAATATGTGGGGATTTACAAAGAGCATTCTGACGGAGCTGGAAGCCAGATTTGTTCCGTTCCTGGAAGCAAATCTTCCTGTGAACCCGGTTAAAGTGCGAATATTTTCTCCCATTTGTCGTAGATGAACTGTTAAAAGAAAACAGGGCTGAGGTAACGGTTTTAAATACTCCCGACCGCTGGTACGGCGTCACCTACAAAGAAGACAAACAAATGGTAATGGATGCCATCCAGGGTATGAAAGATGCAGGAATTTACCCCGAGAAACTCTGGGAGGACAGATAGATGGTTAGCAAGATACTGAAGACAGAAGAGGCCATAGCTAATATGAGCTATGAAGGTGCGGCGGAGGAATATTACCGTTACGGCCACGGACATATCAACGACACATTTTACGTCAGTACGATGGCGGAGGACGGGAGACACGCCTACATTCTGCAGCGGATGAATCGTGAAGTTTTTAAGGACCCTGTATCACTGATGAAGAACATCACCGGTGTCACAAGCTTTCTCAGGAGGGAGATTGAGAAGGAGGGAGGGGATCCGCTGAGGGAGACCCTGAACCTGGTGCCGGCTAAGAACGGCAGGGACTATTATGTGGACAGTGACGGCCAATATTGGCGCTCCTATTTGTTCATCGGCAATGCAACCTGTTATGATAAAGTAGTGAAACCGGAAGATTTTTATCAGAGCGCGAAAGCATTTGGCCGTTTTCAGAGGCAGTTATCCCAGTATCCGGCGGATGAACTATATGAGACGATTCCGAATTTCCATAATACTCCGGTACGTCTGGCAACGCTGAAAAAGGCGGTGGAGGAAGATGTATGCGGCCGCGCCGCTTCTGTCGGAAAGAAATTGAGTTTGTTCTGGAACGGGCCGGGGAGGCAGGAGTGGCGATGGATATGCTGAAAGAAGGCAGGCTTCCGCTTCGCGTTACCCATAACGATACAAAGCTTAATAATATCATGATTGACGACTCGACGGGAGAGGCGCTGTGTATTATTGATCTCGATACGATTATGCCCGGGCTGTCAATCTTTGACTTTGGTGATTCTATCCGTTTTGGAGCCAACACTGCGGCCGAAGATGAACAGGACGTTTCACTGGCAGGATTATCACTGCCGCTGTTCGATATTTATACGAAGGGATATATGGACGGCTGCAATGGGAGCCTGACAAAAGAAGAGGTGCAGATGCTCCCAATGGGAGCAAAGCTTATGACGTATGAATGCGGAGTCCGCTTTCTTACGGATTATCTCCAGGGCGACGTATACTTCAAAATAAGCAGAGAGAAGCATAATCTTGAACGCTGCCATACCCAGTTTGCCCTTGTGGCCGACATGGAGAAAAAGTGGGATGAGATGAACGCGGTTGTCGGGAAATATTCCAGCCGGTCAGAAACTGCACTGACACGTTCCTAATTGAAACAACAGTCACCGCCTTCAATCAGGATGTGAAAGCCGGCGGACAGGGCAAAGCTCTGCCCGCCGGCTTTTTACTGAATGCGGTGACCTGTGAACAGCAATACTTTACCAAAGCTTACGATAAAAAAGATGGTAATACTCGGAAAATGTATTATAATAGAGATACTCTTATAAAAGTTACTGTCTGTCCGGAAAGGGGGAGCTGAATGGAAGAGCAGATTTATAGTCCGGGAATGCAGGAAATTCTGAGCGTGAATATGTTCAGCGGATTTTCGATGACTTATGCAGGAAAAAAGATTGCATTTTCAAGAAGCAGTAATATGAAATTTATTCAGCTTCTGCTTTTGCTGTTCCTTCATGCCGACCAGGGGATTTCCAAAAAAGAATTGATAGATACGCTCTATGGCTGGAATGCCGGGGTAAATCCCAACAAGAATTTGAATAATGTTATCTACAGGCTGAAAAAGCAGCTTGTTTTAGCCGGACTGCCGGAAGAGGAATATGTTGTTCTCGAAAGCGGCATATGCCGCTGGAGCAGCAGTTTTCCGGTAGAAACAGATGCCGTCCGTTTTACCGAATGCATCAGCATGGCAAAGGAATCGGCAGGCGCCGGGCGCATCGGTTTTTTAAGAACGGCGGAACGGCTGTATACGGGTGAATTGCTGCCGGAATTTTCTACGGAGCTATGGGTCATTGAGCGGAATCTGCAGCTTAAGGGAATGTATCAGCAGGCTGTGGTGGAGCTGGGGGAATATCTCCGACAGGCCGGCGAGTATCAGGAAGAGCTTCGGCTTTACCGGAAAGCCGGCAAATTATATCCCTTTGATAAATGGCAGATTCAGGAGATTGACTGTCTGATGCTGCTGAAGGAGTATAAAGAGGCATATGACGTCTATCGGAATACGGCCAAACTCTATTGCGAGGAGCTGGGCGTGCCGCCCGGGCCTGAGATGGTAAGCCGTCTGCGCAGGATAGAGAGTCAGATTAAGAATCCGGTAGGGAATTTTGATGATTTAAAAGAAAACTTCAGGGAGCAGAAGAATACGGGCGCCTATTACTGCCTGTATCCCAGCTTTCTTGACTCTTGCCAGCTGCTTGCGAGAGTGGCAGAGAGAAGCGGAAGATCTATTTTCCTGATGCTTCTGAACCTGACCGAGCGGATGGGGAAGGAGATAACGGATTCGGAGAAGCTGGAGACGCAGATGGAGATCCTGAAGGAGGTAATCCGGTCATCGTTCAGAAGAGGAGATCTGTTCACCACCTACAGCAAGAGCCAGTATATGATTATTCTGGTCGGAACAGAGAAAGAGAACTGCAACAAAGCATTTACCAGGTGTCTTGACAGATGGAAGCAAACCGAAGGAGCAAAAGGGGAACTCAGTTATTCGGTAGAGTCCCTGGTCAAAATGTTGAATCCCGAACTGTCACAGGAGGGGGAAACTCCGGACTGGAAATGAGATTCCGGTATAAACAGGTAAAAAAGTTATAAAAACAGTAAAAAGAATAAAAAAATCAGGAGCTGCTATTGGCGAGGTAATTCAGCGAGGCTCTTTTGTTATGATAAAAATAATACGCTTAAGCTGATAGACGCTGCTCTGGATGATTAAAGAATTAAAACGGATAAATGAGGAGAAAAAATGGCGGGAATGTTCAGGAAAATAAAAGAGGATGGCAGGTTAAGACGAACGATGGCCGCATGGCTTGGCATCTGTATAGTCGTGCAGATGGTGTTCGGCAGCCTTGGCGCCGTCCGTACGTATGCCGGCGACACGATTTATAAGGTAATCACGGTCAGTGAAAAAGAGATTATAAAAGGTGTGAAGCGGGCGGCCGGCAAGGACCATGAGTATGTTCCGAATATAGACAGAAAGAAGCTTCCCTATGCAAATGAAGAGCTGAAAGATGACGCAATTGACAAGATTACGCCTTTCCTGATGGGAACATCCATTATTGAACAGAAAAAGGCGGGCGATAATTGTTCTGTCATTGTGGCAGTCAGCGGGGAGGAGCTTCCGGCATCGGGCAGTGAAGCCGAATACGCAGCAGAAAACGTAATATTTATCGGATTTAATGGAAATAAGGACAGTGACTGTGTATTTACGCTGCAGATAGTCGATGCGAACGATATTGTAATACGCTCTATGACAATTATTACGTATAAACAGGACGGCGCAGCAGCCACGCCGCCGGAGGCCAGCGGCTCGGAAGCAACGCCCTCCGAGGATGGCACGGAACCGGCAAGCCCGTCCGCCGCCACATCTTCCACAGCAACCGGTTCTGAGATACAGGGATACGGCTTTGCCGAAGCAGGGGCCAGGGAAGAGCTGGGGGAGGATGAACTGACGGATTTAGTGCAGAACGGAGACATTTCCACTCCGGGAGGGAGAGGCAGCCTCACCCGGCAGTCCGGATGACCCGAAAGATGCGGCAGGCCCCAGAATGACGGTACCGGCAGGCGGATTTTGTGTCGCATTTGCGGAGAGCGGTACGAATGCGCACGGAAAAATAGCACAGGTTCAGGCCTTTCTGGCCGATGGTGAGGAAAAGGTAATGTCAGGCGCAATCGGAACCTTTCATATTGCGGCCGATTACAGTGTAGTTGACGAAAAACTGCCGGAATACGCTTATTTCACGGTGAGATTCAAGATAGAGGATGATAAGGGCAATGACTACGGGAATGTAAAAGGCCCGGAAAGTGAGCCGAGCGCCAGGCCGGTTTCGTCCCTGAACAGTGAAAAACAAAGGGAATGGAAGGCCATCCACGAACTGCTGTTGGAATCTTCCGAATATGCGGACGCGGCGCAGTGTAATGACTGGCAGATGATAACGGCGGAAACGAACACCTATTTTTATTCCGCCGGGGCCGGATTAGCGGTATTCGGAATCAGGAACGGCGGAACCGCAATTACGGATCTTCCAATATTCTTTACCTTTGATAACTATATTACACCGATTGGTTCCGCAATTACGGCTACACCGGGAATCCTGAACAGGGAGGAGCTTAAAGAGGCATATGAGAGCAGCGCAGGCCCTGCTCACAGCGGAGATGCTGCCCTGATCGAAGGGGAAGCAGTCACCATGAGAAGCAATGCCCGGTACTGGTGGCATGATGTAAAGCTGTCCAATACCGGCAGTCTTGGCAATATGGCGGCAGGAACAAATGTGGGAAATGCTGACGGTGAAATTATTTACAAAATTTCAGCAGGAAAAGATTACAGAAGCAACGTGGGCCGCCTCTATACAAAATCTTATTCAGTCCTCGACGTTATTGCATTTGACGGGTTTGCCCTGGATATTTCCGGATATAGGTTATCTGTTGATGCCTCAGTCAAAAAAGGGGAACTGTATCTGACAAAAGATGGCCGTAATGTGGCAAAGCTGATTGGACTGAAGCTTCCGGGAGGATATCATTCCGGTGAAGTAAAGGTGACGCCGGTTTACCAAAACAACGATTCTTCAATGAATATCATAACCGGTTTTGAAGTGCGCTACACGGCAGAAAACAAAACTTTGGCAACAGACGGGCCAAAAGATATGGCGGACATCGTAAGTGATGAGATGAATGTCTACCTGGGAATCGGTTCGGTTCTCAAAAAGGCGGCTGGCATCATTAAATATGACGGGAATGCAGCAGTTTCCGGCCGGAATCCGTCGGTGTCGTGCAAAGCGTATTTTGACGCCTATTCCATTATGTATGATGAGACGGCAGACAACACGGACCTGGAAAAGAACGACGGAGAAACAAATCACCACAGTGAAGCAGAAAATAACCTGACTGCAAATTCCGCTTATCCTCTGACGAAAGAGGCATATTCAGACAGGGACTGTAAGGTTAAGGCAGAGGGGGAAAATAAGATATTCGAACCCGGCCGGGAAGTCCGTTATAAAATCAGGGTCAAAAATAATGGTTATGCAGAAGAACGGTTTGACATCGTGGACTCTCTTCCTGCGGGTCTTGACACTGCGTCGGTTAAGACATTAAAGGTGATGGTGGAAGGAAAACAGCCCGGCAGACGCTTTTACGGATCTTCCTGCCAATACGGCCGTTTCCCCGGCCGTCAAAGTATGGGGAAACATTCTGATTCCGTCCGGCGGGGAAGCAGTTGTCATATTTGAAGCCGCCTTTAAATCGAAAACAGAGTTTTCCGGTAATAACATCAATACGACGCAGACCAATTCAGCCGGATGGTACCGCAGTTCAGATGTGCAGAGAGAAAAAAGCCTTGGCAGGGATGATGCGACGGTATTCGTGAACCTGAATACTTTACAAGAGAGCGATGTCACATTCAGGAAGACCATCGTAAATGCCGGAACAGGCGGCAGCCAGCCGGCAGTGGGCAGCGACGTGACATATAATCTCATGGCGGGATTAACCGGAGGCGTACACAATTCCCACTGGATCACGGTAAAAGACGAATGGCCCGGCTCCGTAACGTTAAAGGAAATCTCCAATATTCCTTCACAGGCAATTATCATCATAAAAGAGAATGGGACGGAGATTAAACGCTATGAGAATAAGGGAAACAGCGCGGCTTCCTGGAGCGCGTTCTCGCTTGCAGTGAAATCCGGAATTACCGTGGAAGCAAGAGTCTATCTCAAACCGGGTGTGACGGAGAATATTAAATTAAAGGGGAGGATTGAGGCCGAAGGCGAGATTACCAACCAGGCTCATGCAGGAGGCGGAGAAGGAGAGGGCTTCGATAAGCCGGGTAGCGCAACTCTTTATGCAATCGGAGCATCGATTGAGAAGAAAGCTTATTTTATCGGAGCATCGGAAAAGGGCAGTATTACAGAGCAGAACAGCAGGCGCCATCCTGTCGATCAGAGCGTTACGTTCCGGGCCGGAGACGTGGTATGTTATGAGATGACGCTTAAAATACGGGTAATGACAGGTTTAAGGCTAATGTCTCGGACGACATATCAAACCTGTTCGGAGACGGAATCCGCCCGATTTATGCAAACGCGGATTTGGGTGAACCGGGATCTGTATTTATGAAGAAAACGGGAGCTAAGGGCTGGCTCAGTCTGACACCCGGCCAGAGCGTGACAAAGGCATTGGATGAGAACGTGGAACTGGCAAGGGAAAGTATTGTTTCCGTATCTATCTTGAGATACCGGAGGGAGCATCGGTTCTGTTCCCCGAAAATACGGTCAGCGCTTCTCTGGCCTATGATAAGGAACCGGAGCGGAAATTTGCGATCAGGGCGTCCGCCTCAATTACAATTAACGAGGATGTCCAGAAGGCCTCGATTGATAAAGAGGTATACGCGGTCGCCAGGGAGCTGAAAGAAGAAGGGGGCCATGTCTATCTGAAGGGCGCCAAATGGAATAATCCGGTTCTTGGCAGCGGAACAGGACTGGCGGAAGACGAAACGACTCTCACTGTCGGAAAAGGAGATTATGTTTTCTACCGGATCACCATTAATAACGAAAGTGATGAAGAACCTCTCCGCATCTATGAAATCGAAGACTGGCTGCCCGCCGGAATGCAGTTTGAACGGTTTTATGAATTCAACGGTGCGGACCGGGGAAAGAAGATACCTGGGGCAGTAGGAGACAGCGATACGCTGGATCTGGGGATTAAAGAAAGAAGCAATAAGTTTTCCGGTAAAAACTGGCTGTATTATGAAGACGCGGCCGCAGGAAAATGGGGAACGGATGCAGAGGTGGCGGTGAGCCATGGAGCAAATTTTGCATCGATGAACAGCGGTAAGACAACTTACCGTGTCCGGCTTTACGATACGGATGCCATAAAGACAGGTTTGTCCCCCGTTCCATCGGTTAAACCGGGCGGAAGTGTGGTATACGGAATAATTGCAAAAGTCACGGGAGATCTTGACGGTATTAAGAAACTTACTAATACTACCGGTGTCATTGTTGACCAGACGGCGATTACGGATGAAGCATTCGACAGGCCGGTTTCTGATTTGAGCGGAGCAGTGGGAGGAAAATCTTATTCCGATGACTTATATAAGATTATAACCGCTTCCGCTGATGTCGCCGCGGCGGGAATTTATACTCCCGGTATCGGAAAGAGTCTGGCTCAGTACAATGCTTCGAATAATTGGTATGATTATAAACCGGACGGTAAAAATGACAATTTCCTTCCGAACAATCCGATGCGCTGGCAGGTGACCCTGTATAATGGAACCAACGGCCATATGACTAGAGGGCCGATTGAAAATTATACAATCAGGGATGTGTTCCCGGCCGGCCTGACTTACAACGAAGCCGATGCGGACGGAACCTATATTGTCACCCCGGGCGGGAAAAAGATACCCCTTCCGGAACCGGCTGTCGGACGCGAAGAGGGAAAGAATGTGACAGCCTCCTGGAAGATTGAGAAACAGTCTGAAGGATACCTGATAACGGGTGCAGACGGCCATACCGTGAAGACGAATGAAAACCTGGCCATTCCGGTAAAAGGCAAAATTACAGTCAGAATAGGCTCCAGGGCTGACGGCGACGGAACGGCTAAATATGGAACTTATGTGAACCAGGCTGATTTAATACCGGCCCGGGAATACAGTTATACGGCTGCCTGTGAAGGCACGCTGGTCAAAGAGGGCAATCAGCCTGTCTGTGTCCGTGCGGAGGCATCGGTCAATATTTTCTTCGGTGACGGAAAGACGGAGGCGTGGAAAGAAATCAGAGGCTCCTTCAACGGAACAGAGGGGACCGGCACCGGCACCGACAGCTCCCGCAATTCAATTATTGCCGATGCCGGAAGCGAAGTTACGTATACGCTCAACATCAGGAATCAGGTAGAAAAGGGGATTGAAAACCTGGTAATAGTGGATCGTCTTCCGGCATTGAAGGATAACGGACTTGTAAACAACATGCAGCGAAATTCAGGTTTCAAAGTATCGTTTCCCGACTCGCCTGCAATCGAAGTCCGGATCAGGAAAGCGTCCGGACAAATGGTAAGACTTAAAGACGGAGATTATAATGTCACGTTTGCGGACTGGAACACGAAATTCGGCAAAGGCTCCGCATTGCCTGCACGATATTGGGAACCGGACAGCGCGTCCGATTGGGAGTCCTCCGCCGCAGGCAGAGACACCTTCCGCATCGAGGTGGAAAATGACGCGTTAAAAGATCTTACGAACAATGATACGGTTATAGTAACCTTCAGCGCATTGCTTCCGAAGGCATCAGAACTGGATCTGAGCAATGAGCCGGTTGCGTGGAACACATTCGGATACGCATACAGGGCCGTCAACTCCACAAATAAGTCGACTATCACCGTGGAGCCGGCCAAAGTAGGCGTCCGGATACCAACGGCGTCCCTTGCGGTAACGAAAAAGATTGAAAGCCGGTTTGAGGAAGATAAGGCTCAGGCATTTACCTTCCGTCTAGAGAAAGAAGACGGGGCCAATACCGGGAAATGGGTGAGCGCAGGCGGGCAGCCCTATCAGCTTATGCCGGGAACCGGTGAAACCGCATCAGACGGGAAAACTGCGGAGAATGGGGAATTTACCCTGACCAATGGTCAGACTGCGAAATTTACGGTTCTGGCCGGCCGGAATTACCGGATTACCGAGAGAGACGGCGACGGATATTATGTGTCTGTCAGGGAATTCGGCGGCGGCGCCGGAGAGGACACCCTCTTCGATCCCGAGAATCCTCCGTCTGCCGTATTGAAAAATCCCTCGGACGGTAAGAGCTATTCCTGTACCTTCACAAATACAAGAAGCAGCTTTTTCCTGCCGGAAACAGGAGGTGCGGGAACCGACCATCTCCGCAGAAAGGGAGCCGGAATGATGCTTGCGTCGCTGTTCGTTCTGATCGGCTGCTTTACAGGAGGTTTGTCAGGGAGAAGGCGCAGAAAAGAAGACGTTAAACAGAGCCGGTTCCTGTGACAAGGAGAGACGGATGAAGAGAAAAGGAATTATCATATTGGCCGTCCTGGTACTGCTTGCCGGAGCCGGAATGTACTTTTATCCGGACATCAGCAATATGTATTACCAGGCAGCGGCGGCGTCCGATATCAAGGGGTATCAAAAGGGGGTCCGGGAGCTGAGTAAAACGCAGGAAGAGGAAATGCTTGCAAGGGCTGAGGTATATAACAGCCGGTTATCCGGCGCACTTTCGATGGATCACTTCCGGACGGGAGGCGCTGATCCTTCGGAAGAAGATGAGGAGTATAATGCCCTGCTGAATATAAACGGAGTGATGGGCTATATAGATATTCCAAAGATTGATGTTTACCTGCCGGTTTATCACGGCACATCGGCGGAGGTATTGAAGAAAGGGGCGGGCCATTTATATGGTTCAGCCCTTCCTACAGGCGGGAGCGGGACACACAGCGTCATATCGGCACACAGGGTGCCGTCCGCCAGGCTTTTTACGGATTTGGGAGAGATGGAGAAGGGGGACATATTTTATTTCCACATATTTGACCGGATTATGGCTTATCAGATAGATCAGATAGAAACGGTTCTTCCGACACAGCTGGAACTGCTCGATCCGGTGCCGGGCAGGGAATATATGACACTGTTTACCTGAACGCCGTATGGGATTAACAGCCACCGTCTTCTGGTGCGTGGGGTAAGGATTCCTTATGAGGTAACCTCCGATGGGACTTCGCAGGAAGCAATGGCCGCCATACACATCCGGTGAAGGGGGAGAAAAGGTAGAGGAGAAAAGAGGGAAACGCGATGAAACATAAAGGAATTGCAAAGAGGCAGACACATTTCTCATCATTCTCATCACTGCAATACTCGCGGCGGCATTTGCAGTACAGACTGCGGTTGCTGTGCCGGCGGAGAGTGAGAAGGCCGCGCTTACAATACAGGCATCCTCAGATGGGACGGGAATAGCAGGTGTTGAGTGGTCTGTCTATCAGGTGGCTGAAATGCCGCAGGACGGAGTATTTATCCTGACAGGAGACTTTGCGGCTTCCGGACTGGACATTGACGGCCTGAATGATTCAAGCCAATCAGCCATGCAGAAAAATGCGGTAAAATCAGCTGCTTTTGTCTCTGAGAATAAGATAAAAGCAGCTGGCAGCGAAGTGACCGATAAAAATGGGAGGGCAAAGATAGGCGGTCTCGAACGGGGCCTGTACCTTGTAAGCCAGACCGGTACACCCGGGACGGACAGGATAGTGAAGTCGATGCCATTTTTTGCAGCACTGCCCATGATGGTGGACGAAGGCGGAAAAATGGTCATTAAATATGAGGTGACGGCTGCTCCGAAACTGGAAGTGGAACAACCGCCTGAAACAGAGGCGCCGTCAACGGAGACGCCGTCAACAGAAGCGCCGTCAACGGAAGAGACGGATAAATCCTCGACGGAAGCTCCGCCCACATCTTCTGCGGAGGAATCAACCGGGGAAACCGGCAGCTTCACAGCCGTCGCAGCCTCCATCAACCGGCTCAGGCGGTTCATCGGGCGGCCATGACCGGGACAGGGGAAATTCTACGGTAATCATTGACAGCAATACGCCGCTGTCCAGTTTTCCGCAGGCAGAACCGCAGTTGGAGGAGATAGGGGATGAACCGGTGCCGCTGGCAGCTTTGCCCTCTCTTCCCAAAATGGGGGATATGGGAGCCGGGGCATATGCAGCAGGCATGCTGATTTTGATTCTGACAGGCTGCACCGCATTAATCCGCCGGAAAAAGTATACCGGAGGGAAAAAGTGATTTATGACCGACAAGACGAAACGACGGCTGTGTACGGCCGTATTTACACTCAGCCTCATCTCCATGGCGGTTTTTACAGTCATGTATGTAAAAACACAAAAAGAGTACCGCCACAGTGAAAGAGATATTGCGGCGGTAATGGAAATACGCGGAGCAATATCGCCCGCTCTTACAATAAACGAGAAGAGCCGGCTGGATGAGGCCTCCCTGAGAGCGGCAGAATATGAGTCGGCGCAGGAGCGCCGGGAAGGCTGCAGGCTTCTGAAGGAGATCAATCAGGATGTGGCGGCATGGATCACGATTGCGGGAACACCCATTGATTACCCGGTAATGCAAACCCCGGACAGTCCGGATTATTACTACAGGAGGGGATTTGACGGCAGATATTCCGCATATGGGATGATTTATATGGATGCGGCCTGCCGGCTCCGGGAGGCTGAAGCGCTTTACGAAGCGGAGGCAGAGGAAGGGAAGGCAAGTCCCAACTGCGTCATTTACGGACATCATATGAAAAACGGAACCATGTTTGCCTCACTGGAAAAATACGGTTCTGAGGAATATTATAAGGAACATCCGGAAATTTGTCTGGATACACCCGATTCGTCATCGGTATATGAGATAGTGGGAGTTGTCAGACTTCCGGCCGAGAAGCTGAGCAGCGGATTTGCGGCAGTGCTGGCAGCCAGAACAAGGGAAGAATACGAAAGCTTTGTACAGTACATAAAAAAACATGCTGCCTATGATACGGGAATTACGGCCGAATGGCCTCGGCAGCTTATTACACTGACCACCTGTGAATACACACTAAAAGACGGCAGACTGCTGAGTCACGTAAAAAACGGTGAGAAATCCGCGTTGCGGACTTCACCGTTTTACGTGATTCCGGCTTACATTAAGCGCATCTGCATCTGCTCCGGATCACTGATGGCTGATACAGGTGTCACGGGATATTTTGCCTTCCCGCATAAGCCGCAGCAGGCTGTTATTCATGCTGATCATGCCCTCGGCCATACTGGTGGCGATTACATTATCTATCTGATGAATCTTGCCCTCCCGAACCATTGTGCGGATTGCATCATTCAGGAACATGATCTCAAAGGCGGGCACCATGCCTCCGGTGACGGTAGGGACGAGCTGCTGGGAGATGACGGCCTGGAGAACCATAGCCAGCTGGACGCGTATCTGCTGCTGCCCGTCGGGAGGGAATACATCGATGATACGGTCAATCGAATTGGCGGACCCGATGGTATGCAGGGTTGAAATCACCAAATGGCCTGTTTCCGCGGCGGTCATCGCGGTTTTAATCGTATCGAAATCCCTCATCTCGCCGAGCAGGATGACATCGGGAGCCTGCCGGAGGGAAGCCACCAGTCCATTTACATAACTGTCCGTATCCAGTCCAATCTCACGCTGGGTGACAACGGAACGGTTATGCCGGTGCAGATATTCAATCGGATCCTCCAAAGTAATAATGTGGCTGTTTCTCGTCCTGTTTATTTCATCGATAATACATGCCAGAGTGGTGGATTTTCCGCTGCCTGCGGCTCCGGTGACAAGGACAAGCCCTTTTTTCAGGTTTGCCGTCCGGATGACTTCCGGAGGGATGTTCATATCTTCCGGTCTGGGTATCTCAAAGTGAACAACACGGATGACGGCGGCCAGGGAGCCTCTCTGTTTCATGATACTCACGCGGAATCTGGCGACTCCTTTGATAGAACAGGAAAGATCGTCATCCCCGTAGGTATGCAGCTTATCCATACTTCTGTGGTTGCTGAGCTCATAAAGCGCAGTGATCAGAGCCTCCGAATCGGCGGGCATCAGTTTATTATCGTCGACTGGAATAATCTTACCATTTATTTTATAGGAGAGAGGAAGGCCGGGGATTATAAAAATGTCTGATGCATTTTTCTCCACGGCGTCAGTCAAAAACTTAAGCATGGTATATCTCCTTTCAAACCTTGTTCTTCATTATTCATCAGGGGCGATCCATACGGGAAGGCTGTCGTCTATCGCATAATCTTCACGATTGTAGACATAGCTTGCCAGAACCTCCCTGCTACTGCCGTCCAGTTCAATTCGGAGAGCCTGGCCGGCATTCATCGGTATTTCACAGTAGAGCCTGCCTGCCTCATCAACTCCTGACTCCGTTCCTTCAGGCATCAGTGAAGCTGCATCAGAAAGGGCCTCCTCCATGATTTTGTTACCGTCAAGAGCCGAGACGGCAGCCTGGATGAACTCCTGGCCCATGGCATCGGCCTGATAGTAGGCGGTTACCGAATCTGCACGGCGTCTGGCCAGTACAAGGGCCGAATTCCCATCGCTCAGACTCAGGAGAGAGAAAACGGCGAGGCAGAGGATGATAAAAATAAGGATAATGGAGGCTGTGCCTATATTGATTCTGTTTTTCATGGAAGCCTCCTTTCAGCGGCCAGACTTCGGGCGCCGCTCAAGGTATAGATAGTTTCCATTCCTTTTCCTCTGATATCGCTGATCTCCACAGATACGTGAAGCAGTCCTTCTGCCGCGTATGAATTAATTTTCATAAAATAGGCAGCTTCCGGATCGGCCGGTTCACATATCTTCCAATATCTGTCAAAACCGGAATGTGTCTCACTGGGGGCAGACGCTTCGTCATATTCGGCAAAAGCAGTTTCAATTGCGTTCTCGGCGGCGAGAACGGCGTGGTTTAAGTTTTCCGCATTCTGGCTGAGCCGGTCGGCCTTTGCAAACGCAAGTACGAAAATACAGGCAGCCACTGCGAAAAAACCACATACCCACAGCATTTCCATCAGAAAAGCATAAGATGTCCGTTTTTTATTCATTCCTGCGGCCTCCTTTCGAACTGCTGCGAAGAAAGAGGCTGGCAGTTCTGGGGGAAGGCGTTTCCTCCAGGGTAATCTCAAGCATCGCTCCGTTCTTCTTATCGGCAATGGAGAAGGAAATGGGCTCACAGTCCATAATAGGAAGGCCGTCTTCTACGGTGAGGCCGCTTCCCTGCTCGGAAAACAGCTCCAGCAGTGAGCCGTCTTTTGTGTAAACCCAGGTTTCATACAGGATGCCGTCGTAATCGGAGGCCAGCACCAGGATGCTTTGCCCTTCAACCGTCCGGACACTGATGCTGCCGGTCCGATCGGACTGGCGTACTTTGTTCGTGATATAGCTCAATGCGGTGTCTGAGTAAAAAGCTGCGTCGTTTCTGGCGCGGATATTGCCGTATACGCGGCTGCCAATCAGAATAGTGAAGACGGAGCATAGAATAAATACAAGAAACAGCAGCATGGAAAAGATAAAATCCATGCCTTCCGAGGGACGCGATACAGTCTTTTTCATAGCTGCCCTCCCTGCTTTGCCTGCCCGGTCACGGGCAGAACCGTGATATCTGGCATAATGTTGGCGGCCCAGCCGTCGTAGAACACATTATAGCGTTCGCGGTCAATTACAATGCCGTAATTATCTTCCAGATATTCAACGCTGGGCGGATAACGGCCTTCAATGGAATAGCACTGGACGCTGGCCCTGCGGATGGCATCCGTCAGCATATTTAACTGATCCTCTTTTGTCCTGTTCTGCATGGCTCCCATGGAATAAAGGAAGAGATACAGGACAATAATGAGGAGGAGAAATGAAAACAGATATCCGGGCAGGGAACTCCTGTGTTTTGGAATTTCAATATGTAACATAGATATACACTCCTTATCGTTACAGTTAAGCCTTCAATGTCATTTAGTTAACACTATGAAGATTTAGTTAAGCAGGTGAGGACGCCGCCGGTACGGCCAGCGGACGGGTGGGTGGGTGTATATGAGTCTTTCGTCCCGGGAGATTGTCGTGGTTTGGGGGCGGGCGAAGATAAAGTCTGCGGAGCACGCTCCCGCTCTGTGAAATGCATCGCGCTGCTAAGCTCGGCAGAACCTCGCTAAACCCCCATGCCTCTGATTGCGGCACCACCATAAATGAAACTGCGAGGGCGGCAGGTGATTGAAATTGCCGTTGATTGAGCTTATACTGACATTAACGGCAAAAATCGGCACTAATTTGGGCCTGTAGCCCGTTCGCTAAACTGATTTTAGGTACCTCATTTGCACCACCATCTGTCCAGCCGCTTGCGGAAGAAGGACGTACAGTAAAATAATAATAGACAGAGTACCGTGCCGTAAATTTTATTTTGGAGGTAACCATATGGATAAAGTTTACGACAAATGTTGTGGTATTGACGTGCACAAAGAAGCTCATCGTCGCCTGCTTTAGAAAAGGCAGCAAGCAGGAGTTACGGAACTTTGCGCAACAACCAGAGAGCTTTGAATTAGCTAACTGGCTTCAGAACGGTGGCTGTGAAATGGTCGCAATGGAAAGCACAGCGTCCTATTGGAAGCCTCTGTATAACATCCTTGAGTCTTCTGAACTAAAGGCTATGGTGGTGAATGCCAGCCATATGAAAGCAGTCCGGGGCGGAAAACCGATACAAAGGATGCGGAATGGATTGCGGAGCTTCTTCAGCACGGATTATTAAAAGCCAGTTATATCCCGGATAAACAGCAGAGGGAGTTAAGGGAACTGGTCCGCTACCGAAAAGCCTCGTGAGTGAACGCACCCGGGAATTGAACCGACTCCAAAAGATGCTGGAGGGTGCCAACATAAAGCTGTCCGGTACTGTATCTGACATCAACTGCATGAGTGCGCGCAACATTCTGGAATACCTTCTCACCGGAGAATTCTTCGACGAAGCAAAGTATGATGAAATGTATAAACAGAAAATCATTGCCCACAATCTCAAAGCCAGCAAGGAACAGCTTATCGATGATTTAAATGGTGTCATGACCCCATTACAACGTCGAATGATGAAAGAGCTGCTGTCCCATCTGGATGAACTCAATGTTCATATCAACAATCTGGAAGATGAGATTGATAACTTTATGAAACCGGAAGAAAAAAGCGACACAAGCAATCCAGGATGTAACTGGTATCGGAAAAACAGTTCCCAGGCCATTATTTCGGTGATTGGTACAGACATGAGTCGTTTTCCAACGGCCGGTCATCTTGCTGCATGGGCAGGACTATGTCCCGGCAATAACGAGAGTGCCCAAAAGAGGAAGACCGGAAAATGCGAAAAGGGAATGCTCTTTACGTTCAACCCTGGTAGTCTGTGCGCATTCCGCTACAAGAAATAAAAATTCGTACTTTTATGCGCAGTTCATGAGAATCAGTTCCCACCGTGGAAAAAACGGGCTTATGTTGCAGTTGCCCATTCCATGCTTATAGCCATCTATCACATACTCAAGGATGGAGTTGTTTTCAAAGATCCGGGTGCTGATTATTACAACCAATTCAACAAGGAACGTAAAATTAATGCGTACCTAAAGAAGTTAAAAGCGCTTGGGTGGGAGGTTCCGGTAGTTGCCGCCTGAACCTGTTAGCTGAGTTCAAAATAAACGTCAAAAGGTTGATGGGGAAGTCTGCGCTTTTGGCTCCCAGAAGTTAAAGTTTCACAGTAATCAGCGATGGATTTCAACGGCATCCGCAGACTTTATCTTCCCTCCGCCCAAGGTCAGGTATTTCGCCGGGACGAAAGACTCCGCCAAGTGTATCGGCCCCGTCCCCGGCCTGCGGCCGCTGAATGTCTCACGCGTTAAGTGCGGGCGGACCTTGTCGCGGCCACTCAAGAGCTTCCGTGAACGGGAAATCGATATGCCTTCAATGCCATTTTATAGAATTGCGGAAGGTTTGATATCAGCCTACCGGAAATACGTAGTGGTCGCGACAGGGCCCTCCCATTTAAGGTTGGAGACAATCAGCGCCGGAACGGACCATGTCCGGTGTCGAAAACCTCCGCCTGAGTGTTCCGTCCCCGGTGAAAACTGACCGGGGAAGTAGGCGGAATCAATTGCGGAGGGGACATGGAGTCCGCCGGTGCTTAGCGAGGTCTTTCGAGCTTAGCACTCGATGCGCACTCCAAAGAGTGCAAACGGTCCCCGCAGCAATTCATTCCGGCCGGATTCTCCACAACAACTTCCACGGGGACGGAAGACTCAGCCATCCCTCACCACACCGGACATGTCCGTTCCGGACGCGTCCTCCTAACCTCCGTTTAATTCCAATTTATTGCATTGTTAATCAAATGACATTGGTTCAGCCTTCGGATAAACCGTAACAAATGATGCACAGAAACGGCAAAAAACGTCGTTTCGCGCCGCACAACTCGGGATTTTCGCAAGAAACAGCGAAAACACCTCGCGGAAAACATCATGGCTGAACTGTTACTCCTTATCCGATGGAGGACAGAACACCTGCCAGAGGCAGCATCACGGCGAGAAGGACCAGGCCGACCGCAACGGCCAGAACCGATACAATTGTAGGTTCCAGGCGCGCTATCATAGAGTCAATGGCCTCGGAGGACTTTTGCTCGTAATCTATTGCAAGACGGTCCATGATGCGGTCCAGCTGTCCGGCGCGGCTGCCCACACGGATCAGCTGCAGCTCGAATCCGGAAAACAGTCCGGCTTCTTTGACTGAATCGTAGAAGCCTTTACCCTGAGAGACGGCTTCTTTGGCATTTTTGATTTGTTCTTCAACAGTCCGGTTATCCACCAGAGTTTGCGCCAGGCCGAATGCATCCGGCAGATTGACGCCGCATTGGAGGGACATGGCCATCACATTGCAGAATCTCCGGTCAGCGGCAGCGCGGGCGATGACAGAACGCGCTTTGATTTTCTCCAGAAGGGAGAGTGCCAGGGTGGATTGGACTCCTTTTTTTCCGAAAAGCCATAAAATCAGGGCTGAGGCGATGAGAATCGCTGCAAGAACCAGGGCGGCTCCGCTTAATATGCCCCCCAGGCGGATAGCGGCGGCAGCGGCAGGAGGAATGGATGTTCCAAGCTGCTCGTAAACGCCGGAAAATACCGGCATAACCCTGGTAAAGAGGACGAACAGGATAATAATCAGCATAAGAATCATCATCGCCGGGTAGGTAACGGCTTTTCTGAGGTTCTCAGCAAGATAATATTCTTTTTCATAGTAAACGGCCAGCCGTTCCATTGTGGTATCCAGCAGGCCGGTCCGTTCCCCCATCATGGACATGTTGACGACGTATGCCGGAAAACAGCCGGCTTCCCGGACTGCCTGATGAAACGGCAGTCCCATGCGGACTTTGTCGGACAGTTCCGTAAGGATTTCTTTTTCCCGTTGTACGGGGGAATCTTCAGCCATAACTTTCAGTCCCTCGTAGAGAGGAATTGCAGATTCCAGAAGAATCGAGATCTGCATGCAGAACCCGGACAGTGCCAGGCCTGTAAACGGTGATGATGCGCCGCGGCTCATAGTAATACCTCCTGTTTATCAATAACAGAATTTCTGTCTGTAATTTGCCGGATTGCTGACATAGTTCAGGACTTCAGCGCTTTTCTTTCCGCTGGATACAAAAGTGGGGTCCATTAATTTCCAGTCAGTTCCGTCGAAATAGATGATATTATCAACCCAGCCCTGCCCCTGAATATATACGCTCACCCATGCATGGTATACATTGCCTGCATAACCGATGACAAGCTTGGTCGGAATGCCCTGTGCGCGGAGCATCGAGGTCATAACTGCCGCGTAGTCAAAACAGATTCCTTTTTTCTGGGCCAGCGTTGCGTCCACATTGGGAAGATAACCGGACTGTACGGTCGCAGCCTTTTGGTTGTCGTATGTGATGTTGTCAACGGCGTAATTGTAAATGGCTTCCACCTTTTTCAGCGGATCGGTCATACCGGACGTGATGGTATCGCTGACAGTGACAACATTAGAATCGGCGTTAAAGTTACAAAACTGGTTGGGATATAAAGAGTGTTGTATCGCTTGCAATATTCACCTGTATCGTCTGGCTCACGGCCTGCTGCGTAGAAGTGCCGGATACATTCTCGAATACCTTAACCGTATAACTTCCGCTTCCCTCGGTCAGCGGAAAGGTCACATAATCGCCGGAAGCGGTTATATCATAGGTGTATTCGGTATCCTTCTGGATCCGGAGTTTTACCTTGGGATTAGAACCGGTGTATTTGACCATCACATATCCGTCGGATGTGTGGGAGGCGTCGATCACGGCTTTTGCGCTGGTGTAGACCACGGTGCCGTCGGCCTTCGGTGTATATATAGTTGACGCCTGTGCCTGGGAAACCCCTCCCGGCGCCAGAGACAGAAACAGAGCCGAGGCCATCAACACCGGGTATAATCTGAATTTTATTCGATTCATAATGTATGCTCCTTCTCAAAAAAAAATTATACATTAAATAATATGGCTTTTTACCGTTTATTTTAATTCTTTTATTATACAAAAAACTACAGAAACATACAAGCTGTTAGATTTTAAAATGGGATTTAGTTAAGCAGGTGAGGACGCCGCCGGTACGGCCAGCGGACGGGGTGGTGGGTGTATATGAGTCTTTCGTCCCGGGGGGGTGGCATCGCTGGCTGGAGAAGGAGATACTGTGGTTTTGTTTTCGCAGGGCGGAGCCGGAGAGAATGATATCCGGCTGGACTGCTTCTTCGAGGGATAGCTCTAAGCCAGAGGAAGGCAAAGCCCCCCGGGGTTACGGACAAATTCGCTCCGAACTCCGAATGAGTTCGAAGCTCAAGTTGTCCGGATTTTGCCCTTGTAGGGCTAAAATCCGCCCGGCGCGCTTTGTCTCCTCTGCCTAAGAGCTATCATCTCGGGCGAACGTCCTTCCGGATATCATTCTCTCCTTCCCGCCGGAAGATGTCGGCAGTATCTCCTTCTCCAGGAAGGTTTTCGCCGGGACGAAAGACTCCGCCAAGTGTATCGGCCCCGTCCACTGGCCTGCGGCCGCTGAGTGTCTCACGCGTTAAGTGCGGGAGTGCGGACCTTGTCGAGACCACTCAGTGCTTCCGTGTGCGGAAAATACGATATGCCTTTAATACGCCTTTTATAAAAAATTGTGGAGGATTTGATATCGGCCTGCCGTAAACACGCAGTGGCCGCGACAAGGTCCTCCCCATTTAAGGTTGGAGACAATCAGCGGCCGGAACGGACCATGTCCGGTGCCGCGAAAACCTCCGCCTGAGTCTTCCGTCCCCGGCGATAACCTGCCCAGGGGAAGTAGGCGGAATCAATTGCGGAGGGGACATGGGAGTCCGCCGGTGCTTAGCGAGGTCCCTCACGAGCTTAGCACTGCTGCGCACTCCAAAGAGTGCAAACGGTCCCCGCAGCAATCCATTCCGGCCGGATTCCCCTCTCACGACAACCTCCACCCGGGGACGGAAGACTCAGCCAGCCTCCTCACCACACCGGACATGGTCCGTTCCGGACGCGTCCTCCTAACCTCCGTTAAATCTCCATATGCTTTAGTAACAAAGACCTACCTGAACAGTAACGCGGTGGTAATAATAACAAATTAATTGCATTCGGCATAAATATTGATATAATGGAAATACAATGTTCTAAACAACCGGTGCGGAGAACGCCGGAAAAGGGGGAGATTGCCGCTTATGGCGGCAAGGAAAGGAAGGATTATGAATAAAGTTTTTAAAAGTCTGCCTGTCAGACTGCTGTTAGGTGTCGTCATCGGTATTCTGGCAGGACTGGTGGCGAATGAAGGGCTGATGCATGTTGTTGTGACTCTGAACTACATTATGGGTCAGGTGATTTCCTTCTGTGTACCGCTGATAATTATCGGATTTATTGCTCCATCGATTACGAAACTGGGGAAGAATGCCTCCAGAATGCTTGGAATTGCCCTTGTACTGGCATACACATCATCACTGGGAGCCGCTCTGTTCTCAATGGCGGCAGGTTATGCGCTGATTCCCGGCATGTCTATCAATCCGGCCGTGGAAGGCCTGAAAGAATTGCCGGAAGTTGTATTCCAGCTCTCCATTCCGCCTGTTATGGGAGTTATGAGCGCCCTGGTATTCTCAGTAATGATTGGCCTGGCCGCCACATGGACGAAGGCAGTTACCGTTACGAAGCTGCTGGATGAATTCCAGAAAATTGTGCTTGATGTCGTTAAGAAAATCATTATTCCGATACTGCCGATTTATATTGCATTCACATTCTGTTCCCTGGCATACGAGGGCTCCATTACGAAGCAGTTCCCTGTCTTTGTCAAGGTAATCATTATTGTTATGGCCGGGCACTATCTCTGGATGACGCTCCTCTATTGTCTGGGCGGCGCATATTCAGGTAAAAATCCGGTGAATGTCGTGAAAAATTACGGGCCGGCCTATATTACGGCCGTCGGCACGATGTCTTCAGCCGCCACTCTGGCAGTGGCATTGGAGTGCGCGAGAAAATCGGAACCTACTCTCAGGGACGATATGGTAGATTTCGGCATCCCGCTGTTTGCCAATATTCATCTGTGCGGATCGGTGCTTACCGAAGTATTCTTCGTCATGACGGTTTCAAAGGTACTTTACGGCACTCTGCCGGAACTTTCAACCATGATTTTATTCTGCGTACTGCTGGGGGTTTTTGCGGTAGGAGCGCCGGGGGTTCCGGGAGGAACGGTTATGGCATCTCTGGGTCTGATTACGGGAGTCCTTGGATTCGACGCTACGGGAACCGCCCTGATGCTCACCATCTTTGCGCTTCAGGACAGCTTTGGAACAGCCTGCAACGTGACCGGAGACGGAGCGCTCACGATGATCCTGACCGGATATGTAGAGCGCCATAAGATTGAGAAACAGAAAATCAGCGTAGATTTGTAAAGATAAAAATCAAATTATTTCATTCAGGAAAGATCAGGCCGGCTGCGATTATCCGGCCTGGTCTTCTTTTCCCTTCCATATTCCCGGCCAAAATGATATACTGAAAACAGATTGTACGCTGTTTTTACAGGTCTGCGGACGGGAACACCCCACGGAATACAGCCTGTGAACGGCAGCACGGCAGCTTCATGCAAATTAACGATAGAGGAGAGACATGCAATGAAAAAATTAATTTCCTGGAACGTAAACGGCCTGCGCGCCTGCGTGGGAAAAGGTTTTTTAGATATTTTTAAAGAGCTGGATGCCGATATTTTCTGCATTCAGGAGAGCAAGCTGCAGGGAGGCCAGATTGATTTGGAGCTGGATGGATATTACCAGTACTGGAGCTATGCCGAGAAGAAAGGATATTCAGGGACTGCGCTTTTTACAAAAGAAGAACCGCTGTCCGTGACCTATGGTCTGGGAATTGAAGCCCATGATCACGAGGGGCGTGTCATCACGGCTGAATTTCCGGATTATTATGTTATCACATGCTACACGCCAAACTCTCAGGACGGGCTGGCAAGACTGCCTTACCGGATGCAGTGGGAGGATGATTTCCTCTCCTATCTGAAAAAACTGGAGGAGCATAAACCTGTGATTTTCTGCGGGGATCTGAATGTGGCCCACCGGGAAATTGATTTAAAGAATCCAAAGAGCAACAGGAAGAATGCCGGATTTACCGACGAGGAGCGGGGGAAATTCACGCAGCTTCTGGAGTCCGGATTTATTGATACGTACAGACATTTTTATCCGGATCAGGAAGGAATATACTCCTGGTGGTCATACCGGTTCAAGGCCCGCGAAAAGAATGCAGGATGGCGCATTGATTATTTCTGTGTGTCAAAAGCCCTGGAAGACAGACTGGAGAGCGCCATGATCCACACCGAAATCATGGGTTCGGATCATTGTCCTGTGGAGCTGGTGATACGGTAGGATTTACCGTTTCCCGGCGGGAGCGCGGACGCCACGCGGGGTTAGGATTCAAAGCCCTGCTGAAAAGCGCAGTTGAGCTAGCAATAAACACGGAGAAATACGGAAAATTAAACGGACAGGAAGCAGATGATTATGAATTTACTTACTATAGAACATTTGACCAAATCGTATACGGAGCGTCTTCTTTTCGATGACACATCATTTTCTATTAATGAGGGGGATAAAATCGGCCTGATTGGAATCAACGGTACGGGGAAATCCACCCTCCTTAAGATTGCAGCAGGGCTGGAAGAACCGGATCTGGGAACCGTGGTCCGGGGAAGAAACCTGTATATCAGATATCTGCCCCAGAATCCCGTATTTGAACCTCAGCTTACCGTACTGGAGTGTGTAATAAAAGAGAATGAAGGCCATGAACACGTATGGGATCTGGAAGGACAGGCCAAAAACATGCTGACCCGGCTGGGGGTGTCGGAGTACGACGCTGTGATATCCACGCTGTCCGGAGGTCAGAAGAAGAGGGTTGCACTGGCCAGCGTTCTCTTATCTGCGGCCGATCTTCTGGTGCTGGATGAGCCTACCAACCATCTTGACAGCAGCATGGCCGACTGGCTGGAGGACTACCTCAAAAATTCAGAGGCGCTCTCCTTATGATTACCCATGACCGGTATTTTCTGGACTCTGTGTCAAACCGTATCGTGGAGCTGGATAAGGGAAAACTATACAACTATCAGGCAGGGTACGGCGGCTATCTGGAACTGAAGGAAGAACGTATGGCGATGGAACAGGCCTCCGAGCGCAAACGCCGGAGCATCCTGAGAACCGAGCTGGAATGGATCCGCCGCGGAGCCAGGGCCAGATCGACGAAACAGAAAGGCCGTATTCAGCGCTTTGAAGAACTGAGCGCACGTAAAGGACCGGAGGAAGACGGGGATGTGGAGATGAATTCTCTTACAAGCCGTCTTGGAAGAACTACGGTGGAAGTCTCGCATTTAAATAAGAGTTACGGAGATAAAGTCCTGCTCCGTGATTTTACCTATATTTTTCTGAAGAATGACAGAATCGGCATTATCGGGCCGAACGGAAGCGGGAAATCCACACTGATGAAGATGATTGCCGGCCTGGTTCAGCCTGATTCGGGGGAGACGGTTATAGGACAGACCGTCAGGATGGGATATTTTTCCCAGGAAAATGAAGAGATGGACGACAGCCTTAAGGTGATCGACTATATCAAAAATGTAGCAGAGTATGTGAAGACGCCGGACGGAATGGTATCGGCTTCCCAGATGCTGGAGCAGTTTCTCTTTCCTTCCAGTATGCAGTATACATTAATCGGTAAACTTTCGGGAGGGAAAAAGAAGACTCTGCCTGCTTCATATACTGATGGGGGCGCCCAACGTCCTGCTTCTGGATGAGCCGACCAATGATCTGGACATCAGGACGCTTACGATTCTGGAAGATTACCTGGATCATTTTCAGGGGATCGTCATTGCGGTATCCCATGACCGGTATTTTCTCGACAGGGTGGTGCGCCGGATTTTTGCATTTGAGGGCGATGGCGCCGTAAAACAGTATGAAGGCGGTTACACCGATTATCAGGCTGCTCTCGAAGAGAGAGGGCAGGGGCAGGAGGAGAGTACCGCCGCCAAAGCGGGGGCGGAAGACCAGAGCCAGCCTAACCGCAAAAACTGGAAGGAAGGGCAGCCGCGGGAGACGAAGCTGAAATTCACGTATAAAGAGCAGCGGGAATGGGAGACGATTGAGGAGACAATCGCCGCTCTGGAGGAAGAGGTGGCTGAGCTGGAGGGTGAGATTCTCCAGGCTGCCAGTGATTACAGCCGTCTGAACCGGCTGATGCAGGAGAAAGAGGAAAAAGAAGCACAGCTGGAAGAAAAGATGGAACGCTGGATGTACTTAAATGAGCTGGCTGAACAGATTGGGGCACAATAATTGTTACAGCCCGGGTTTAACGGCGTGGGAGCTGTAACCAATAACTTCGGCAAGATGACTGCCGGATGGGAGATGGACAAGTGAAGACAGGCGAAATGGAAAAAATACAGAACGGCCACAGAAATTTTCCTTTAGGCATTACAAAGACAGAGAAAGGAATCCATATCTGCACCGTGGCTCCCGGCGAAAGCTGCAGCCTGGTGGTTTACAAGGATGGGAAAATAATAGAGAAAATACCGTTTTCTCCGGAGGAGAAGGTGGGAGATGTATGGTCCATGGAACTTTGCGGCGATGGATTTTCGGGACTGGAATACTGCCTGGAGACGGAGAGCGGGGAACAGCCCGATATTTATGGGAGAGAATTCCGGGGACGCGAACAATGGGGGGATTTATCTTCCGTCAAAAGACCGGTAAGAAGCTGCTTTGTCCTGGAGGACTTTGACTGGGAAGACGACAGACCGTTAAAATACGCTTTCGGGGAGATGGTGATCTACAGGCTGCATCCCCGCGGATTTACAAAGCATGCATCCTCACACACTTCCGACAGGGGAACGTTTAAGGCAATCACGGAAAAATTCCCTATATGAAAGAGCTGGGCATTACGACAGTTGAACTGCTTCCTCCAAATGAGTTTTGTGAAGTAATGATGCCCGATCAGTCGGACGGCAATCCTTACCGCAGCCAGGAGCCTACGGGACGGCTGAATTACTGGGGATACGGGGAAGGTTTTTACTTTGCCCCCAAAGCGTCGTATTCGTCGGGAGGGCATAAGAGACCGGCAGCGGAATTTTGCAGCCTGGTCAAGGAGCTTCACCAAAACGGGCTGGAGCTGATTGTCGAACTGTATTTTACCGGGAAAGAAAACCCGTCTCTGATTTTGGAGGCGGTCCGCTTCTGGGTTATGCAGTACCATGTGGATGGAGTGCATCTATCCGGATATGCACCGGCCGGGCTGCTGGTGCGTGATCCATGGCTGTCCGAGACAAAACTTTTTGCAACATCGTGGGATAATGCGGAGAATGGCAGGGTGCGCCATCTGGGAGAGTACAATGACGGCTTTCTGGTTGATATGCGCAGTGTGCTGAAGGGGGACGAGGATCAGATTAATAAATTGATCTTCAGAAACCGAAGAAATCCCGCCGGCTTCGGCGTTATAAATTATATGGCGAATACGAATGGATTTACCATGATGGACATGGTGTCCTATGAGATGAAACATAATGAAGCCAATGGAGAAAATAACCGTGACGGAACGGATTATAATCATACCTGGAACTGCGGCGTGGAAGGTCCGACACGAAAAAAGAAAATAGTGCAGATGCGCAGAAAACAGTTAAGAAACGCCTTTTTACTGCTGTTTCTAAGTCAGGGAACACCCCTGCTTCAGGCGGGGGATGAGTTTGGCAGCACGAAAAACGGGAATAATAATTCCTATTGCCAGGATAATGAGATCTCCTGGATTAATTGGAATTTGCTTGAGACGAACCGGGATATTTTTGAGTTCGTCAAGTACGTCATTGCTTTTAGAAAAGAGCATTCTGTTTTTCATATGGGAACGGAGCCGAAGAATACGGATTACCTGGTCTGCGGTCATCCGGATGTATCATATCACGGAGTGAAAACCTGGTGTCCGGAATTTGAGAATTTCCGCCGCCAGCTTGGAATCATGTATTGTGGGGAATATGGGGAAAAAACGGGCGGCGCGCCCGATGATTACTTTTACACGGCATACAATATGCATTGGGAACCACATGAATTTGCCTTCCCAAACTTCCGAAGGGCATGATGTGGCATCTGGCCTTTAATACGGATGACAATGAGAATAATGGTATATACAGACACGGAGAGGAACCGGTTCTAAAAAACCAGAAACAGTTTATGGTTCCGCCGAGATGTGTTGTTGTATTTATCGGGCTCAGAAGTATCGGCCATGATGCAAAAATTCAGGAGTGACAATGAAAAACAGACAAAAACGGTTACTTAATAACAGAATAGCGGCTTTGATGCTGAGTGCGGCCCTGGTTGCTCCGGTACTGACTGCATTTTATGGAGGAAGCGCCCAAAGCGTCATTGTGGAGGCATCGGCGCACGGTAAGGAGCATCGGAAAACCGGTGTGAATATTTATTCGCTGGGTCCGGGCTATCAGTCGCTGCCGTATTCCGATACGTATGGGGATTATCAGTGGGCTTTGCTTAACAGCGGAGTGTTCAAGCTGGTTCCGAGTACGAAAACTCCACTGGAGAGCACTTTTCAGGGATGGATTGGAGGCCAGAATGCCGGACAGAACAGGCCGGGGCCTGCCAGGGAGAGTGAAGGGACAACTCTGGCGGTAGCCGGGATTGATATTAATATTATACCTGCCTGGAAGAAATACGATGCGAAAGAAGGAAAACGCCAGGTAATCGTAGCCGTAATTGATACGGGAATTGATTACAGCCATCCTGATTTGGCAGATGCTGTCTGGATGAATGAAGATGAGATTCCGGGTGACGGAATCGACAATGACGGAAACGGATATGTGGATGATGTTTACGGATGGAATTTCTATTCGAATAATAACCAGGTGTTTACCGGTCCGGATGATGATCATGGAACCCACTCTGCCGGGACAATCGCCGCGTCGAGAAATGGGAGCGGAATAATAGGAATCTGTGACCCGTCCTATGTCAAAGTGATGAGTGTCAAGGCATTGGGAACACCTGCCGGTATCGGCACGGCGGATAATGTGGCAAAGGCAATCCGCTATGCGCAGGACAATGGGGCCGTGATCTGTAATCTGAGCTTTGGAACCAATAAATACAGTGAGGAATTATATCAGACGATGAAGAATTCCGGCATGCTGTTTATCGTAGCGGCGGGAAACGGCGACAGTTCCGGCAGGGGATATAATATAGACAGCCTCCCTGTTTATCCTGCCAGCTTTGATTTGGATAACGTGATTTCGGTAGCCAATTTAAGGTTCGACGGACAGATAGATCCTTCCTCCAATTTCGGTGCGAAGAGCGTGGATCTGGCGGCGCCCGGCAGCTATATCCTGAGTACGGTTTCCGGAAATAAATACAGCTATATGAGCGGCACCTCCATGGCGGCGCCGATGGTGACCGGTGCGGCCGCTATGCTGTATTCTTATGATTCCGGTCTTGCGGTGACGGAAATTAAGGGCAGAATCCTTAATTCGGTCCGCCGTCTGGACAGCTTGTCAGGCAAAACGTCAACCGGAGGCATGCTGGATGTTTCGGCAGCGCTGAATCTTTCCGGGAATAATTAAGAATAAAATGAGAGAACAGGTATATGAAGCGATTATCGGAGGCGGAATTTCGAAATAAGATTACATGGATGACTTTTATCCTGAGCTGCCTGGTTGTAATGATTCACAGCTATAACGCAGACTTATTCATAAATGGAGAGGGAACCGGAGTGTTTGCAGAAAGCGTAAAGCAGGTGCAGGCTCTGGTTTCTCTTGCTGTGCCTTCCATTGCCGTGCCGGGATTTTTTATCATTTCATCCTATCTGTTCTTCCGGGATGTGTCATGGGGCGAGATTCCGGATAAGATGACGCGCAGGGTCAGGAGCGTGCTGATACCATACATCGTGTGGAACACACTTTACTATTTCCTGTTTATCGTCGTGTCTAGGATTCCCGTCCTGTCTTCCGTGGCAGGGAAGGGAATGGTTGTTTTTTCTCTGGAAAATTTGGCGGATGCTATTATTAATTATACTTATAACCCTGTACTTTGGTATATGCAGCAGCTTATACTTCTGATAGCGCTCGCACCGGCCGTATATGCGGTGATGTCGAATCTGTGGGCCGGGGGAGCGGCAATCGCCGTTTTATTGTATTTTCTCGGCAAAGCCACGGTGATACCCGTTTTGAATCTGGACGCGCTGCTTTATTTCTCATCGGGGGCCTATCTGGCTCTCCATGGAAGGCGGCTGGCGGAAAAAAGAGACGGGGATAAAGCTGTATCGCGGCTGCTTAAGTGGGCCGTGGTTCTGGCCTGTGTCCTGCTCTGCATCATGATGTTCAGGACGACACACCGTTACGCCAATTTTCTGACGGCAGTGCTTTACGGACTGCTGGCTCCGGTTACGATCTGGATTGCCCTGCCCTCAGGCCGGCTTCCGGCTCCGGCCCTTGGCTGAAGGAGACCTTCTTCCTGTATGCGTTCCATTTTCTCATTGTCAGGACGATTAACAAGGCGGCTTCCCTTGTTCTGCCCCATACGGCGGGGGTGGCGCTGATCCTGTATTTTGCAGTCGCCGCCGCTGCGGTTCTTCTTTCCTGGGGAACCTCAGAATTCCTTAAAAGAAAAATACCGCCGCTCTGGAAGCTCCTGAGCGGCGGCCGTTAAAAAATGCTTAGTAAATGCTTAGTGCTTAGCGTTCGCCGGATTCCCACCGGCCGGAAGCGCCGCAGGGCAGCACCAGCCCGCTTTCCGTAACAGGCAGGCCTAACTCGTCTGAGCGTACGCTCCCCTTATATTTTGGCCAGCTCTGTGGACAGCATATAAGTCAGCACTGAGGGAGCCAGTCCCGTAGTATAAGAGTTAATAAGGTAAAAAAGCGGTTCCTCCGATAAAAGCTGTGCGCACAGTTTGACAAAGGGGTGAATCGCTTCTTCGATCTTCCATATTTCGCCTTTTGGTCCTCTTCCGTAGGAGGGGGGATCCATGATGATACCGTCGTAATGGTTGCCGCGGCGTATTTCCCTCTCTGCAAATTTGACGCAGTCGTCCACAATCCAGCGAATCGGGGCATCCCCGAGGCCGGATGAGCGGGCGTTTTCTTTTGCCCAGTTTACCATGCCCTTGGAGGCGTCAACATGCGTGACAGCGGCTCCTGCTTTCGCGGCGGCCAGCGTGGCACCTCCCGTGTAGGCAAAGAGGTTTAAGACCTTTACAGGCCTTCCGGCTTTCCGTATCTTATTTCCAAACCAGTCCCAGTTGGCGGCCTGCTCCGGGAAAAGGCCGGTGTGTTTGAAGCTGAATGGCTTCAGGTTAAAGGTGAGGCCTTTATAGTCGATTGTCCACTGTTCCGGCAGATCGAAGAATTCCCATTCGCCTCCGCCCTTGGAGCTTCTGTGATAATGGCCGTTCATCTTCTTCCAGCCTCTGTGTTTCTTGGGGGTATCCCAGATTACCTGGGGATCGGGCGGACCAGCAGGTAGTCTCCCAGCGTTCCAGCTTCTCCCCCTGGGAGCAGTCTATTACTTCGTAATCGTTCCAGCCGTCGGCAATCCACATAATATAATCTATCCTTTCTGAGGGGCAGAAGTGTCCGGTATTTTCTGATAGCCGGATTCTGCCTTTTATTGATGGCGGTGACCTGTACGCGGAGCGTGCAGGTTATCAGTTAATGGCGGTAAAGGTCAGCAGAGCCTGCCTTTACCGTTAAAAATGCATGATGTATGCGGGATATCCGTAGAATATCCCAACTTCTTATCTATTATATATGGTCACAATAGGGTGTCAAATGGAACCGGGGTGAAATGGAGAGTTAGTTAGTGAGGACGCCGCCGGTGCAGCGGACGGTGTGGGGTGTATATGAGTCTTTCGTCCCGGGAAGATTGTTGTGAGTTGGGACTGCGGGCGAAGATAAAGTCTGCGGAGCACGCTTCCGCCCGCCAGGTTTTCGCCGGGACGAAAGACTCCGCCAAGTGTATCGGCGTCCGCTGCCTGCGGCCGCTGAATGTCTCACGTGTTAAGTGCGGGCGGACCTTGCCGCGGCCACTAAGAGCGTCCGTGAACGGGAAATACGATATGCTTTCAATGCACCTTTATTAAGGAATTGTGGAAGATTTGATATCGGCCTGCCGGAAACACGTAGTGGTCGCGACAGGGTCCTCCCCATTTAAGGTTAGAGACAAGCAGCGTCCGGAACGGACCATGTCCGGTGCCGCGAAAACCTCCGCCTGAGTCTTCCGTCCCTGGCAAAAATCTGCCCCGGGGAAGTAGGCGGAATCAATTGCGGAGGGGACATGGGAGTCCGCCGGTGCTTGGCGAGGTCCCTCACGAGCTTAGCACTGTTGCGCACTCCAAAGAGTGCAAACGGTCCCGCAAAGAATTCATTCCGGCCGGATTCCCCTCACGACACCCTCCAACCGGGGATGGAAGACTCAGCCATATCCCTCACCACACCGGACATGGTCCGTTCCGGACGCGTCCTCCCAACCTCAGTTAAATCACCAAAAGAAGCTCCCCAGTCTACTGTCTGAACTATTGCAAGATAGTATTGAACTGTTGCAATTCTTTCTGATACAATAGAAAAGATAAGGGTGATAAATCACCCTGTCAAATAATACAATGGGAGGAAAAAGAATGGAACCAGTCGAAGTAAGGGATATGCTGTATATCCTGGGCGTATGTGAAGAGCGCAGCTTTTCCCGGGCAGCGGAAAAGTATTATATTTCGCAGCCGGCGCTCAGCAAAATTGTAAAACGGGTAGAGGGGAATCTTGGCGCACAAATCTTGACCGGAGTTCGGTTCCTCTGAAGGTGACGCCCGAAGGGGAAGTATTTGTCGACTACTTCAGGAAGATGCAGGAGATTCATCTTGAGATAGAGGGGTATTGCGATGAACTGCGCCGCCACAGAAAATGCGATCTGAATATCGGAGCGCCATCTTTTTTCTGCACATATGTGCTTCCTCCCCTGATCAATGCTTTTAAAATGGAATATCCTGGTATTGCAATCAAGATGATAGAAAGCAATGACAGTGATTTATGCAAATTTCTCAAGGCCGGAATGGTGGATCTGGGATTTTCCGTAGAGCCAACCATGCCTTCTAACTTTAAATCCTTTGTACTCCAAAAAGAGAATATCATCTTAGCGGTTCCCAGCACCTGCGATTAACCGGAGCTCCTATCCTATGCCATTGGATATGAAGACATATGCAGCGGCCGTTTTCTGATGCCGGAAATCCCGGGGGTACAGATGGAATGGTTTGCAAAAGAGAATTTCCTGTTTCTGAAAAGAGGCAACGATATGCACCGCAGGGGCTTAAAATCTGCCGGGACGCAGGTTTTGAACCGAATATCGTCATGGAAATGGATCAGCTCCTCAGCGCCTGCTATCTTGCCGGGGCCGGTTCGGGAATTACCTTTATCCGAGCCAGTATTCCCTATTACATAGGCCCGTCGGAGGAATTGGTATTCTATAAAATTAACCATCCGGATACAACCCGCAATCTGAGCGTTTATTACAGAGATGAGGAGTGTACTGCATTACAGAAGCTGTTTATTGAACATCTAAAAAATACACCGATGCCGGGATGAGTCTATTCCATTTCTGACATGAAAGTATATCCCCCTGTCTATTGGACAATATATCGCCCTAATGCTATGATCGGATTAAGGTACAAAGTGATACCAAATAAGTATTGGCCCGGCGTGTTATCGTATGCAAAGCGGCGGACTAAGCGAACAGGAGGGTAATTTATGACGGTAGCAGAAAAATTTTCTAATCTTGGAATTGACAATGCTCCAGGACAGGAAAGTCTTCAGAAGTCAACGGTGCTTGAATTTAGAGGGGAGAAGATTCCTGGAGCTGCAGTTGATTTTTCACACGGTGATGTCGATGCACATGAGCCGATTCCCGGCAGCTTTGAAGTGTTTGCAAAAGGTGTCGAAGAGGGCGGTTCCCAGGCCTATACGCCCTATCGGGGGAAAAAAAGCATATTGGAGCATGTGGCAGCCCATTTATCAGCCTTTACAGGGCTTCAGATTAATCCGGATGAGAATCTGATTTTGACACCTGGAACACAGGGGGCTTTATTTCTTGCGGCGGGCAGCAATATTCTGCCGGGCGACAAGGTGGCTATTGTGGAGCCGGATTATTTTGCAAACCGTAAGATGGTGGAATTCTTCCATGGTGTACTCGTTCCCATCCCTATGCAATACGAAAACAGGATCGGCGCAGGAATTGATTTGGAAATACTGGAAAGGCATTTTATTGACGGAGTAAAGCTGTTTATTTTCTCCAATCCCAATAATCCGGTGGGATGTATTTATTCCTATGAAGAAATCTGCGGAATTGCTTCGCTGGCAAAGAAGTATGATGTCACATTGATAGTGGATGAGCTTTATTCGCGTCAGATTTATCCGGGGATGACATATACACACCTTTGCGCTCAGAAAGAGATTCCGGATAATCTGGTTACCATTATGGGGCCGTCGAAGACGGAATCGCTCAGCGGATACCGGCTGGGGGCGGCATTCGGAAATGCAGAAATAATTGAACGCATGGAAAAGCTCCAGGCTATTATGTCCCTTAGGTGCAGCGGATATAATCAGGCCGTATTTACCACCTGGTTTAATGAACCGGAAGGCTGGATGACGGCCAGGACAGCAAAGCATAAGGAAATACATGATGCAATTATGGAAAAATTGGCGGGCGTACCGGGGGTTTATGCAAGACCGGCAGAAGGCGGAAGCTATTTATTTATCAGGATTCCTGAACTGGATATATCACTTCATCATTTTATCAGGATTGTCCGAGAGATGGCTGATGTGACAGTGACACCCGGCACGGAATTCGATCCGAAATGTATCTGGCAGTTCCGTATTAATTTTTCCCAGGATAAAGACAAGGCGGTTGCCGGAATAGAACGGCTGCTTCAGATTATGGAACGGTACCGTAAGCACGGATAATGGAGGAGCAAGGAAAATGAAAATTGCATTTTTAGGCGGTGGAAAAATAGGCAGAGCCATGATTGAGCATGTTGTGAAAAATAAAAATGGCGAGATTGTTTTCATCTACGATCCTTTTTTGAATGAAGCTGAAATTTTTGGTATTAAAGTGGTGAATGAAATTACAGAAAGTATATTTAATGGACTTGATCTGGTAGTGGAATGTGCGCAGGCATCGGTGTTATCTGATCATCTCGCAAAAATCCTGCCTTGCTGCAGTATCATGCCGTTTTCTATGACAGCCTTCCGTGACGATGGTTTAAGAGAACAGGCAAAGGAACTTTGTGAAAGGTATGGTACGAATGTATTCCTGCCGCATGGGGCAATTCTTGGGTTGGATGGTATTTTTGACGGCCGTGATGTCCTGAAGGAAGTAAGTGTTGAGACAATTAAGAATCCAAAGAGCCTTGGACGCGATGATAAGGAAGTAACCGTTCTATTCGAAGGAACTACCAGGAAGGCAACTGAATTATTTCCGAGGAATGTCAATGTACATGCCGCTGTTGCACTTGCCGGAATTGGCTTTGACCGCACCCGGTCTAAGATAACGGCCGATCCATCGGTTGACACCAATACTCATATAATTCATCTGGCCGGGGACGGGATTGATTTTGAAATCCGTGTTTCCAGTTTTTCAGAGGGGGGAGTTTCCGGAAAATATGTTCCTCTTTCTGCATGCGGGAGCCTGGATCGGGTTTTGGGAGGTTCCGGATATCAATTTGTATAACTATAGAGAATATCAGGAGGCAATAAATTATGAAAGCGGCAGATATTTTGTTTGAGATATGCGGAAATTGTAAAAAAGATGAAAATATATTAATTATTACCGACCAAACCAGTTATGAAATTGCAAAACGTGTGTATCTGGAAACAGGTGATTATCCAAACCGTACACTGCTTATGACAGAGGAAACGGGTATGCATGGGGCTGATCCGAGTCCCCTGGCATGCGAGGCCATGAAACGGGCTGATATAATATATGGCTGTACCACTTTCTCTCTGTTCCATTCACCAACCCGCCGGGAGGCGGCAGCAAAAGGAGTCCGGTTTGTCAATATGGTGGACTATCGTATGGATATGCTGGATACTGGAGGATTGTTTAGTGATTTTTATTCATTGGGATCGATTTGCCAAAAGATTGCAGAAAATCTGGAAGGTAAAGACAGATGCCATATTACAACGGAATTAGGAACCGATTTTATTTGTTCTATCAAAGGACGCAAACCGAATCCGCAAATTGGACGCAGCCCCGGAAAAGGGATGGTATCTTCCCCACCTGATGTGGAATGCGCTACCTGCGCGGTAGAGGGTACCGCAAATGGAGTGATTTATATAGACGGAAGCATTCCCTTTCCAGGCCTTGGTTTGATTCATAATCCGGTTAAACTGACGATTAAAGAAAGCCGTATAATAAATGTAGAGGGAGGAGAGGAAGCGGAAAAACTTAAAAATATTTTGAATAGTGTAGATGATCCCAATGCCTACATTGTTGGTGAGATTGGCTTAGGATTAAATCCAAATTGTAAATTGAGTGGTTCCATGTTAGAAGACGAGGGGTGTGGTGGCACAATTCATCTGGCATGTGGTGATAATGTAAGCTTTGGGGGACGCACATCCTGCCGGTTACATTTGGATATGATATTTAAATCGCCAACAATGATAGTGGATAATGTTAAGATTCTTGATCAGGGAGAAGTGGTCTGCTGTTAAGGCAAAGGAGGGGGAGTTTAATTTATGGGGAGAGAACAAAAAAACTTAGTGTAGCCAACCAGATGCTAATTGCAATGGCGGCTGGTATTATTGTAGGCATTATTATGATGCTGCTGAAATCTTTTTTGATAAATGGCGGAAATGAAAAAATCTGGAGCATGATTGACTGGTTACTGTTTGCAGATATTACAGCACCTGGTAATGCAACATCCATTGGCTTGTTTTATATAATTAAAACTTTATTCATTGCGGGACTTCAATTTGGTATTGTTCCATTGGTACTTACCTCGATTTCGCTCTCATTATGTTCGCTGACGGATACGGCAAAGCTTGGCAGAATTGCAGGTAAATGTTTGGCCGGTTTTCTTGGCTTTTATGTATTTGGAGCATTGATTGCTGTTGCAGCTTCAATAGTTGCCATCAAGACCGGTTTCTTCAGTCAAACAATTGCAGTGAGTAATGGTACACAGAAGCAGTTGTGGAATATTCCGTTGCGAATCCATTGCAATTTTGATTAAAGCCGTACCTGCTAATTTATTTGTTGTTCTGACGAATAACAGTTCTATTGTTGCTGTCATTTTTATTGCAGTTGTATTAGGACTCTGTATGAATTTTATGCGGGATGAACTTCAAATTGTAAGAACGTTAGTCGAAGATTTGTCTAAAATCACTAACAAATATTTGGATTTTATCGTGAATAAATGTGGCCCTGTCTGTATTTTTTGCATGCTCGTTTACACATTTCCTGTATTTGGAATGGAGCAGATTACTCCTCTGCTGCACTACATGCTGGTTACTTTTATTTGTCTTATTTTTTATCTGTTTATTATGTATCCACTCCTTGTATCGGCTTACTGTAAAGTTAATCCGCTTAAATTTTTAAAAAAGACTTTTAAGGTTGCGATGTGGGCTTTTGCTACAAATTCATCAGCAGCAACCTTCCCATTAACCAGAAAAACGTCAGTTACTGAGTTGGGATGTTCGGAAGAAGTGGCAGATTTCGTACTTCCTATGGGCATGACGATTAATATGAATGGAACAACGATAGAACATATTATTGCAGTTGCGTTTATTGCTACGGTAGCGGGCTATGAGGTGACCCCTCTGGCTTATCTGACGATAATGCTGCTGGCAATCGGCTCTTCCGCTGGGACACCGGCTGTTCCCAATGCAGGTACAGTTATGCTTTATGCGACAATGACAGGAGCTGGATTTAATTCTGATGTGTGTATTCTTCTTTATACGCTGCTGCTGACTCTCAACAAACCGATAGATATGACCGTGGTTTCGCTAAATGTAGTGGGAGATGCGGCTACAGCGTGTGTAGTATCAGCATCAGAAAATTCATTAAACAGACAGTTGTTTGAAAGTTAGCTTTGCCAGCCGCTTGACCCAATCTTAATGCTATGATAGGGGAGGGCAACGGTTATAGTAATGGTGATAAAGGACGGGATGGTAAAATCCATTCCGTCCTTACACTTAATTTAAATCGTAATCAAATTGAAAGATAATTCTTCTTGAACATTTTTCCTTCCCCTGATAGAATGTATGGTAGAGTATTGTATACAACGGGAGGAATTTATATGAGGAAGAGAGGAATCACTGTTTTTACCCTCTCCATGATGCTGGCGCTGGGGACGGCGACGCTGACCGCATATGCGGCAGGATGGCAGCAGTCAGGGACAGACTGGGTCTATTATGATTCTAATAATTATAAGGTAACGAATGAATGGAAGAAGGGAGCCGACGGTCTCTGGCGTTACCTGAACTCTCAGGGGGTTATGGCAGTAAATTCCTGGGCTGATGATGAATATTACGTGGATAATAACGGCATTATGGTCACAAATAAGTGGCTGAAGCTGCAGAAGAAGAATCCGGGCTGGGATGAAGAGAATACGATGGTCTGGTATTACTTCAGCAACAGCGGCAAGATAATAACGGACGGCTGGTCAAAGATTGATAATAAGTACTATTATTTTGACAGTGACGGTGTAATGCAGACGGGCTGGGTGGACGACGATACGTATTATACAGGTTCCGACGGGGCAATGCGTACGGGCTGGCAGTATTTACAGGATCCGGAAGATAAAGATTCCTTTGATGATAAGACAGTGCCTTTTGAGGATGATGAGGACAAGCACTGGTATTATTTCCAAAGCTCCGGCAAGAAGTATGTGCCGAATATCAGCAGCGGAGATTATAAACTATATAAGATAGACGGCGTTTATTACTGTTTCAGCGAGACGGGGGCAATGCAGACCGGCTGGGTGAACATGGGGGATAAGGCCGATGGAAGCTTTGAAAATTACCGCTTTTCCAGGAGAACGGCAAAGTGCAGACAGGGTGGTACTCGTCAACTCCGCCGGAAGATAATGATCTGGATATGGATTTGGGAATGAAGTGGAGTGGTACTATTTCTCCAGCAGCGGTATTCCTAAGGTAGGGCCGCCGGCAGAAGAGGCATCGACCAGCGATTTAGTAAGAATCAACGGGATTACATATCTGTTTAACGAGAAGGGGAATCCGGTTTACGGACTGAGACGACTTAGAATCGGAAATACCGATGAATATGCCTGCTATTACTTTGGCAACAAGGCAACAAGCTCTGTTGTGAAAGGGAAGGGCACGGTGGAAGAGGGAGACGGTACCAAGAGCGATTTCTATTTCACCGAATCAGGAACCAAAGCAGGGCGCGGTTATACCGGTGTCAAAGATAATTACCTGTTCTATATGGGCAAGCTTCAGAAGGCGGAAAGCGGAACCAAGTATGAGGCCATCAAGATTGACAATAAGGTTTATCTCGTCAGTACCTCGGGTAAAATTGTAAAATCCACTACCGTTAAAGATTCCAGCGGAACCAAGTATAAGACGAATTCCTCCGGACAGATTATTCAGGTGGACGAGCAGAGTGATGATGGGAAGTCACTGGCACGCGAGCCGATTGAGCCTGATTACTGGGAAGATTAACGGGAACTGCCGCAAGATGTAAAACGGAAGACAGATGGAAAACAGATGAATGATAAAAGAGGATTTCTTGCAGGTTATTGCATGAAATCCTCTTTTTGCCGATTGATGGCGGTAACCTGTGCGCGGAGCGTGCAGGTTATCGTTATACCTTTCTGACCGGCCGGATATATTTCCAAAACCGCTCCGGATCATGATAGAAATAAATGATTCTGCCCGGAGTGGTGTCGTAACAGTATCCGGTGCCGGTGAAATCGAAATCAGCCATGGCTTTTTCAACGAGATCTTCTACGCTGCGGTTTTCCTGCTCATAATCAAAGGGCCCGTGTTCAAAAACCATATACTCAGCTTCCGGGATATCGGCCATGAGCATTTGAGGCGGAATTTCACCTTGATAATCCATGGGAAGGCGTACGCCATAACACTCGGTGCGAGGAAAGCCCCAATCGCAGAGCCTGCCTTCCGGATCGTTGATATAGGCCATAAGCTGGCCGCTGCTGCTGTTGGATTCACTTCCGCCGTCGTCGTCCAGCTTGCCTTTAATACTGTCGAGTAAGCCGCAAATGGTTTCACAGTCCTGCCCCGGAATGAGACTCTGCTTTTGCCAGAAATCCCAATATCCGTTGCTTTCATAGTTTTTAATGTGCAGAAATTTGTGTGCGGGAATGGTTACAAAATAAATTTTAACATCGTCCGTGGATTTTATCATGCCAATCTCTCCGAATCCTAAAAAGTAGCGGTCGAAGGAGTTTATTTTTGTACGAAGAACGACCGGCGTCGGTTTTTTGCGGTACTCGCTCGGAGTGATGCCATAGGTTCCTTTGAATGCCCGCGTAAATGCTTCATGTGATGAAAAACCGTAATCAAAGGCGATATCCAGCAGACTTTTCCTGCTGTCCCGGACTTCTTTTAACGCAAAGGCCAATTTCCTGTGACGCAGATAGTCGCGGAACTGCATGCCCGATATTTCTTTGAATTTCCTTGTTGTGTAATATTCGGAATAGCCCAGCCTTTGGGAAAGGAAACGCAGGGTCAGCGCTTCATCATTATAGTGTTTAATGCAGTTGTCAATTTCATCAACAATTACCTGTATTTGTTTCTGCCATTCGTACATGTGTTTCTTCTCCTCTTTCAACCACCCTGTAATCATTATAAGGATCCGGAGAGTGTGCCGCTTGATTTTACTTGCGGTTATTTTGTCTTTTTAGTATTGTCCGATTAAGCAAAATGTAAAACAGGCCGCCGTTATATTGCTTCTGCAACTTCACGGCGGCCTGCCTTACGGCTTGAATTTGATTTATAAGACAGTCAGCGGATACTTATCCAATGTCTCCACCTGTCCGATTATTCTTGCGGCCGGACACTTTTCGTTCAGCCGTTTTACAAGTTCGATACCGGTTTTTTCGGGAACAGAGATCAACAGACCTCCCGAGGTCTGGGGATCGAACATTAAATCCGATAATGAATCAGGAACAGAAGGGCCTATATTGACCAGCTTATCTAAATACTCCCTGTTTTTGTAAGCTCCTGCCGGTACCAGTCCCATGGCGGCTGCATCGACAGCTCCGTCCAGGGCGGGGAGGGCCATGGAATCAATTGCAATACTCAGATTACTGCCGGCCGCCATCTCATATGCATGTCCTAACAGGCCGAAACCCGTTACATCCGTGCAGGCGTGGATATCGGAGAAATGCTCCATGGTTTGTGCAGCATACCGGTTCAGCATTTCCATGGAAGAGAGAAGCTCCCTCTGCTGTGGGACGGTTAAAAGGCTGCCTTTCCATGCAGTTGTGAGGATTCCGGTTCCCAGCGCTTTGGTGAGAATCAGAACATCTCCCTGCTGAATGGTGTTATTGCGCAGTATGCGATCCGGATGAACGAAGCCGGTTACGCTCAGACCGTATTTCGGAACAGGATCCTGGATCGTGTGTCCGCCGCAGATGATGGCATCCGCTTCCTGTACTTTTTCATAACCGCCCTGCAATATAGCCTGTACCGCAGACTTGGGAAGCGTCTCCGGGAAACAGAATACGTTCATGGCGAGCTTGGGTCTTCCGCCCATGGCGTACACGTCGCTGAGTGCATTGGCGGCGGCAGTTTTGCCGTAAGAATAAGGATCATCTACTATCGGCGGGAATATATCGACAGTCTGGATTAAGGCCAGTTCATCGCTTATCCGGTAGACGGCCGCGTCGTCGCTGGTTTGAAAGCCTACCAGCAGATTCGGATCATTAAATTTGGGTAAATGGCACAAAACTTGTGCCAGGGCATCAGGGCCTATTTTGGCCGCTCAGCCGCGGTGCGCTGTCATAGATGTCAATAATATATCTGCCATGCGTATACCTCCTTTGTTCTGTTAGAAAACACCTCGTTAAGTGCTCATAGTACATCGATACACTAAACTCGTGAAGAACCTCGTTAAGTGTATCGATGTGACTCGCACTAAGCTCGAAAACACCTCGCTAAGTGCTCATAGTATATCACAGGGGATGTGGGATGGCAAGGCGGAGGGAGGAAAGCGGGGAGGATGATCCGCAGAAATATAAAATTCCGGTGGAAGAATAGAATGAATTCTGATACGATAGAGGATAGTTGCCGGCGGATACGCTGATAGGGAAAGAGGGGAGGACATTGAATAAATTGTATACGCTTATTACAAACAATGAATTGGTAAAAGAGCGCTACGGCGCATACGGGAAGGTACTGAACGTGGAATATCTGGAGGATGCGGGCTGTCTGGATGTTTTGATAAAGGCGAGGGACGCGATTCACGGAGGGAGCCGCCTGGAGACACATCCGATGGCAGGCAGCATCAAACCGAACAAAATCCATACAAGACGGTGATGATATCCGACGGAAAGGTGGATCGGAGGAATTTCAGGAATTTATTACAGTGATGGAGAACAGCATTATGACCTGCCGCAAGTTTCTTATGGAGAAACCGCTGCCCGAGTGGGATGAAAAATTGAAGAAGGATTTCCGCTATATCGATCAGTCGCTGATTGAAAGTGCAGTCAGCCGCATTTAGAAGAAAAACAGAAGAAAAGGGAAAGACCGGCCTGAAAAATGGATCCATTCAGGCCGGTCTTTTTCTGCACGAAAATGACAATGTTGACAAATCGTTGCCAATTGACAGAATGGTAGATGTCAAAATTCCCTCTGCCGTGAGCAGGAAGGCGGTCCCGGAATATGGTTTTTAAAAGCTTGCGGGGGTGCTCTTTTGGCATGGAAATTGCTTATATTTAGAGTGAATCAGTAAAATTCTTTTATAAGCCGAATGGGAGTGTGGATCCGGCTTAGGGAGAAAGAAGGAGGAGTGGAAAGATGAAGCTTGAATTAGGAATTATTCCAATCAGGGATATCCGGTTCGGATCTGAATCCAGGGTAGAGGGCGGCACGGTTACTGTGAATAAAGAAGAATTGAAAGCAATTCTGCTGGAGGACGGGAATTTGAAGTCGGTGGAGCTGGAAGTTGCACATCCGGGGGACAGTATCCGTATTATGCCGGTTAAGGACGTGATTGAGCCGAGAGTAAAACAAGCGGGGACGGCGGACTATTCCCGGGTATCATTTCTAAAGTAGCCACTGTGGGGAGCGGCAGAACCAATGTGCTGCGCGGCTGCGGCGTGGTCACGGCCGGCAAGATTGTAGGTTTTCAGGAGGGGATTATTGACATGAGCGGAACCGGAGCGCAGTACACTCCGTTTTCGCAGCTTCACAATCTGGTTGTTGTGTGAACCAATTGAGGGGATCGAAAAGCACGCTCATGAGAAGGCAGTGCGCATGGCAGGCTTGAAAACTGCCGATTACATAGGGAAACTGGCAAAAGACATCACGGCCGAAACTGTGGAAACATATGAAACACCGTCCGTCAAGGAGGGCATCAGGCTGTATCCGGATCTTCCGAGAGTGGCGTATGTACTGATGCTCCAGAGCCAGAGGACTTATGCATGACACCTACGTGTACGGGGTGGATATGAAACAGTCTCTTCCCACGATTCTCTGTCCGACAGAGACCATGGACGGCGCAGTTTTGAGCGGCAACTGTGTATCTGCCTGTGACAAGAATACTACGTATCACCATCTGAACAATCCGGTTATCAAGCATTTGTTTGAAGAACATGGAAAAACACTGAATTTTGTGGGTGTGATTATAACCAATGAGAATGTGTACCTTGCCGATAAGATGCGTTCCTCGGATGCCACGGCTAAGCTGTGCGAATGGCTGGGCGTCGATGGGGCCATTGTCTCCCAGGAAGGGTTCGGCAATCCGGATACCGATCTTATCATGAACTGCAGGAAAATCGAGGCAAAAGGCATAAAGACGGTTATCATCACCGATGAATATGCCGGGCGTGATGGAGCTTCCCAGTCTCTGGCCGACGCGGATGCGGCGCGGATGCCGTCGTAACAGGAGGCAATGCCAACATGCTGATTACCCTGCCGCCAATGGACAAGGTGATTGGTTATCCGGAAGTGGCGGATATTATTGCCGGCGGATTTGACGGCAGCCTGAAAGAGGACGGTTCTATTGAAGCGGAGCTGCAGGTGATCACGGGAGCGACCAACGAGATGGGATTCAACCGTTTGAGCGCCCGGTAATATCAGACAGCGCGAAGCGCTTTCAAACCTGAATGATTGAAAGGAATGAATAAAATGGCAAAATTAAAGTTTGTACATTATATAAATCAGTTCTTTGCCAATATCGGCGGCGAAGAAAAGGCCGATTATCCGCCTGAGATGAGAGAGGGCGGAATGGGGCCGGGACTGGCTTTTGCCCAGGCCTTCGGAGAGGAAGCGGAGATTGTGGCCACCATAATCTGCGGCGACTCCTATTTTAATGAGAATGTGGATACTGCTACGGAAACGGTTCTCGGGATGATCAGAGAAAAATCCGGACGGCGTAATCTGCGGTCCTGCATTCAACGCCGGGCGGTACGGCGTGGCGTGCTTGCCGCACGGTAAAAGAACAGTTGGGAATTCCGGTTGTAACCGGCATGTATAAAGAGAATCCGGGCGCAGATATGTATAAGAATAAGGTCTACATCTGTGAAACAAAAAACAGCGCCGCAGGAATGCGCGGGGCGGTAAAAAAGATGGCTCCTTTAGCGCTTAAGCTGGTAAAAAATGAACCCGTCGGTTCATCGAAGGAAGAGGGGTATATGCCGAACGGGATCCGGGTCAACTTTTTCGAGGAAAAGACAGGAGCCGGCCGTGCGGTCGATATGCTGGTCAACAAATTAAACGGCAGAGAGTATGTGACGGAATACCCGATGCCCAGCTTTGACAGGGTAGAGCCCGGTCCGGCGATAAAAAACATGGCCTTTGCAAGAATCGCGCTTGTCACATCCGGCGGTATTGTGCCAAAGGGGAATCCGGATCACATTGAATCATCCAGCGCCTCAAGTATGGCTGTTATAATATCGAAGACGTGACGGATTTAACGGAAGAGTCTTATGAGACGGCCCATGGCGGATATGATCCCTCCTATGCCAATCAGGATGCGGACCGTGTACTGCCGGTGGATATTATTCGTGAATTTTTAAAGGAAGGAAAAATCGGGAGCCTTCACCAATATTTCTATACAACGGTCGGCAATGGAACAAGCGTTGCCAACGCTACGAAATATGCGAAGGAAATCGGACAGAAGCTGGTTGACGACCATGTGGACGCCGTGATCCTGACCTCCACCTGAGGGACCTGTACTCGTTGCGGTGCAACGATGGTTAAAGCAATTTAAGCTTATGGTATTCCGGTGGTTCATATTGCCACGGTCGTACCGATTTCCCTGACGGTTGGAGCGAACCGGATTGTTCCGGCTGTTGCGATCCCCCATCCTCTCGGCAATCCGGCCCTGACTCATGAGGAAGAGATGGATATCCGCAGACAGATTGTCGGGAAGGCACTCGAGGCCCTGCAGACCCCTGTGACGGAGCAGACCGTTTTTGAGTGGAAGAAGTAAGAGGAGCATAACAGATGGACAAAATTTATGATGTAATCATACTCGGCGCAGGTCCCGGCGGACTTGCGGCAGGACTTTATTCCGGCAGATACCGCCTGTCCACGCTGATTATCGAAAAAGCCAGGGACGGCGGGCAGATTGCCATTACAGATGAAATTGAGAATTATCCGGGGCAGATTGTGGAGGGGGAAAGCGGCCCTTCCCTGATTGACCGTATGACCAGACAGGCGGCCAGATTCGGCGCGGAGCGTGCATGCGATACGATTGACCGGGTGGAACTCGAGGGCCTGTCAAGAAGCTGTACGGTAAAAAGGACACATATCAGTGCCGGGCACTGATAATTGCCACCGGAGCTTACGCGCGGCCGATTGGATGCAGGCGGGAGGGCGAATTTGTAGGAAAGGGCGTTTCCTTCTGTGCGACCTGTGACGCCAATTTCTTTGAAGATTTAGAGGTATTTGTTGTGGGCGGAGGCGATTCCGCTGTGGAAGAAGCCATATACCTGACCAAATTTGCCAGAAAGGTTACCGTAATACACCGCAGGAATTAGCTTCGCGCGGCAAAATCCATCCAGGAGAAGGCATTCAGGAACCCTAAGATGAATTTCATGTGGGACAGTGTGGTGGAAGAGCTTCACGGGGACGGAATCCTGTCCGGGATGACGGTCAGAAATGTGAAGACAGGGGAACTTACGAGAGTGGATGCGGATCCGGATGACGGTATGTTTGGCTTATTCGGATTCATCGGCAACGTGCCGAGAAGCGAATTGTTTGAAGGGCTCCTTGACATGGAAAAATGATATATCAAGACGGACGAAGACATGCGCACCGGCATTTCCGGTGTCTATGCCGCCGGAGATGTCCGGTCAAGAGTTTCCGCCAGGTAGTGACGGCAGCTTCGGACGGCGCAATTGCCGCTATGCAGGCAGAAAAATATATCGCTGAACTGGACGGCCATGTTTATTGACAGGCCGATTATAAGAAGGAGGTAACACCATGGTAGATTTAACCAAGGACGACTTTGAGGAAGAGGTGCTGAAAGCAAAAGGACCGGTTCTCGTCGATTTTACGGAGACGGATGCGCTCCCTGTCAGGCGCTGATGCCGCATGTCCATGCGATGGAGGACACCTATGGAAAACAGATGAAATTCACTTCGCTGAATACGACGAAAGCACGCAGGCTGGCTATCGGCCAGAAAGTGCTGGGACTTCCGGTCATTGCCGTTTATAAGGATGGATTAAAAATCCAGGAATGCGTCAAAGATGAGGCAACACCGGAGAATATCGAGGCAATGATTAAAGCTAATTTACAGGCGGACAATTAGATGTTTAAGGTAACAGCCGCCCCGTTCAGGAGCGTTGTTATAGATGGATGGTTCCGGTTGGAACTTTAAAAACAGGTAAGGAGGAACGCATATGGCAATTTTGAAAGACAAAAAGGTCGTTATAATTGGCGACCGCGACGGCATTCCGGGCCCTGCCATAGCAGAATGCGTGAAGACGGCAGGCGCTGACGTAGTTTATTCATCTACCGAATGCTTTGTCTGAACGAGCGCGGGTGCTATGGATCTGGAGAATCAAAAAATTAAGGATTATGCAGACCAGTACGGTCCTGAGAACATAGTAGTCGTTCTCGGTGCGGCAGAAGGAGAGGCGGCAGGTCTTGCTGCTGAAACCGTAACCGCAGGTGATCCCACATTCGCAGGTCCTTTAGCAGGAGTCCAGTTGGGACTACGTGTTTATCACATTTGTGAAGATGGAGTTAAGTCAGAGGTTGACGAAGGTGTTTACGATGAACAGATCAGCATGATGGAGATGGTTTTGGATGTCGATGACATTACGAAAGAAATGACCACCATCCGTGAGGAATTTTGTAAATACCTGTAATCCGTGAGAGGCTGATACAGAATCCGGAGAATCGGTATCCTGAAGAATATAGGAAACCGTCAGGTATCAATTCCCGGATTCTCCACAGCTTTCTTCCAAATTTAACGAGGTGAAGGTAAAAACATGAATGGGTATCCGGTTATAAAAGGCGCCAGCTATACACTGGCAATCACGCCCGATATGGTGTTACATAATGGGACGACACAGACGACGGAGAGGGTAGTAAATCCGGATTCAGAGTATTTAAAAGAACTTCCGGGACATTTGAGAAGCTTTGAGGATGCAGTGAATTACATACCGAATCAGGTGTACATCGGGAATGCAAAACCGGCTGATTTAGCTGCCACGGAATTTCCTTATTACGATAAAAAATGGAGCGGAGCGGTTCGCGAAGGCAGATATGGGCAGATAATGCCGCAGGATGAATTTTATGGATTAATCCAAATCTGTGACGCATTTGAACTGGTAATGCTTGAACGGGAGTTTGCCGCCGGAGTGAAGAAAAAGCTGGAAAAACAGAAGCTTTTTACAGAGGAACAGCTGGCGGTTTTAGATAAAAATGACAACTCATCAGATTATATAAACGAATTGGTGGAAAAAGAGCATGCAGAGGGACTGTATCACAACAATGTGCTTGTCGGAGCCGTTAAAAGAGCACATGACGTGGATGTAAACCTGTCAGCCCATGTGATGCTGGAAAATCTTGTGACAAAAGCCTCGAATGTCCTCTCCCTTCTGGAGCTGGTTCACAAAGCAGGGGTTGCCCCTGACTCTGTGGATTACGTTATAGACTGCTGCGAGGAAGCATGCGGCGATATGAATCAGAGAGGCGGCGGGAACTTTGCAAAAGCGGCGGCGGAAATTGCCGGTTTCGTCAATGCAACAGGAAGCGATGTCAGGGGCTTTTGTGCAGGGCCTGCCCACGCACTCCTGCACGCAGCGGCATTGGTGCAGGCAGGAACATTCAAAAATGTGGTAGTGACCGCGGGAGGCTGCACCGCAAAGCTAGGAATGAATGCCAAGGATCATGTGAAAAAAGGACTTCCCGTTCTGGAGGATGCCATTGCCGGATTTTCAGCGCTGCTGAGCGCTGACGACGGCGTCAATCCGCAGCTTTGTACGGATATAGTTGGATATCATACCATCGGAACAGGTTCAGCGCCGCAGAATGTCATTTCGTCTCTGGTGACGGCGCCCCTTGAGAAAGCGGGACTGAAGATTCCGGATATTGACAAATATGCCCCCGAGATGCAGAATCCCGATATCACAAAGCCGGCCGGCGCCGGAGACGTGCCGGAGGCAAACTATAAAATGATCGCCGCGCTGGGCGTTAAGAAGGGCGAACTGGAGCGGAGCGAAATCAAGTCCTTCGTAAAGGAACACGGGATGACCGGCTGGGCGCCGACCCAGGGCCATATTCCGTCCGGGATACCATATCTGGGAGCAATGCGCGATGAGATGCTTGGCGGAGAAATCAGCCGTGCCATGATTATCGGTAAAGGCAGCCTTTTCCTGGGCAGAATGACGAACCTCTTCGACGGAGTGTCATTTGTGGTTCAGGCTAACGACGGTTCGGCAGGGTCCGGGAAAGAAGAGGCCATCGATGAAAGCCGGATAAAAGCCCTGATAGGCCGGGCCATGAGGACGTTTGCAGAAGGTCTGATGGGGGAAGAGGAATCAGCGGAGCCATAGGAAAGGGAGAAACTATGTCTGAAAGAAAAATCAAGGCGATGATCGCAGAGACCTTTCTTGAGGTGGCGGATGCTCTGGAAACGGGGCGGTATGGCAAAAAGCCGGTGATTGGCTTCGCTTCGGAAGGCAGTGAGCATGGCAGGGAAAATATAGATGAGGCAATGCGTCTTATCGAAAGAGCAGGAAATAAAGCAATACTGATTGAAGGTGGAGATATCCACAGGAAAATGGAGGAGATGCTGGATGCAGGAGAGATAGACGGCGCGGTGACGATGCACTATCCGTTTCCTGTCGGGTTGCCACGGTAGGTAAGGTGGTGACTCCTGCAAGAGGAAAACCCATGTATCTGGCGGCCACAACCGGCATTTCCGATACCGACCGTGTGTGCGGCATGGTTAAAAATGCAGTCTATGGGGTGATTGCCGCAAAAGCCGACGGAATTGAATCGCCAACAGTGGGAATCGCCAATGTTGACGGAGCCAGACAGGCGGAGCGCGCCCTGTTAAGATTAAAAGAAGGCGGATATGATATCCGCTTTGCAGATTCGGCAAGGTCGGACGGCGGCATTGTGATGCGCGGCAATGATCTGCTCTGCGGAACGCCGGATATCATGGTTATGGATTCTCTCACCGGAAACCTGATGGTAAAACTTCTGTCCGCCTATACATCCGGAGGAAGTTATGAGTCTCTGGGCTTTGGCTACGGGCCGGGAATCGGTCCCGGTTACGGCCGTCTGATTCTGATTGTCTCCAGGGCCTCGGGAGCGCCGGTTATAGCCGGAGCGGTGGAGTTTGCCGCGAATCTGGTGAGCCGGGGATGGAAGGAAATTGCCGCCGGAGAATTTTCAAGAGCAAATCAGGCCGGCCTTCAGGAAATTCTGAAAGAACTGAATGCTTCCGGTAAAGAGGGAGCAGCTTCAGATAATGTAAAAATGCCGCCCAAGGTAATTTGCACCGCCCAGATCCCGGGCATTGAAGTGATGGATCTGGAGGATGCGGTAAAAACGCTGTGGAAAGCCGGAATATATGCGGAAAGCGGAATGGGCTGCACCGGTCCGATCGTGCTTATGGCGGAGGCGGAGCATGATAAAGCAGTTGCCGCGCTGAAAGAAGCCGGATACATCGGATGAGAGCCGGAGGGAGAGAGGGATACTGTCTGGAAACAGCACAGGACAGTGCCCTCCGAAAATCCCGAGTTTCACGGCGCGAAACTGCGTTTTTTGCAGTTTCTGTGCATCGCGAAGCGTGTTATTGTTTACAGCATGCCGCTTTTTGGCATGGTGTGAACAGTAACAGAGGCAGGATCCGGGCCTGATTCAAATATGAGAATTGACATACAATTTAATACATGATAGTATAATGACAGCCCAATGGGCCTGTTGTTAGGACTGTTAAAGGATATGGAGGCAGATAGGTTGCTGGTGTGCCTCGCGGTCTTCAAAACCGTTGTGGGGGGTTAAGAGCCTCCCGGGTGGGTTCGATTCCCACCTCCTCCGTTCAAACCATATCCGGGGCAGAAGGAGTGATAATGATGGGAAAAAATCAGGAATTACTGAGAAAACTCCCTAAAATTGATGAGATGAGATCAGGGATGAGCATCTTATTTTTACGGAAATAATGCCGCGGCAGGTAGTTGTGGAGACGCTGCGCGAGGTGATTGATATGGTGAGAAGAGAGATAATCGATGGGAGAAGAGAGGAAATCCCGGCGGTGGAGGAGCTGGCCGGACTGGTGAAACAAAGGGTCTTTGAAGAGCAGGGAAAAAGCCTGCGCCGTGTCATCAACGCCACCGGCGTTGTCCTGCACCAATCTCGGGAGAGCCAATCTATCCAGGAGAGCCTGCGAGAGCGTATTGGAGGCGGCCGGTTATTACTCAAACCTGGAATACGATATAAAGAAAGGCAGCAGAGGTTCGCGCCATGACCATGTGGAGCAGTTGATCAGGAAAATTACCGGAGCGCAGGCCGCTATGGTCGTGAATAATAACGCCGCGGCCACCATGCTGTGCCTCTCGGCATTGGCCCGCGGAAAAGAGGTGATTACCTCAAGAGGCGAACTGGTGGAGATTGGCGGATCCTTCAGAATACCGGAAATCATGGAAGAGAGCGGCGCGCACCTGCTGGAGGTCGGCGCCACGAATAAGACAAAACCGGCTGATTACAGAAAGGCGTTTCATGGAGAGATGACCGGCGCGTTTTTAAAAGTGCATACCAGCAATTATAAGATTGTCGGTTTTACGCAGGAAGTATCGATTCGGGAGCTGGCGGCTTTGAGGGATGAGTCGGAGGAATTTTCTGTTCCGGTTATTTATGACATGGGCAGCGGGCTGATGACGGATTTAAGCGGCTGCGGCATCGGAGAGCCTACTGTGACGGAAGCGCTGAAAGAGGGAGCTGATGTGGTGCTTTTCAGCGGGGATAAGCTTCTCGGAGGGCCTCAGTGCGGTGTTGTCATCGGTAAAAAGGAATATGTGGACCGGATGAAGGGCCATCCCATGGCTAGAGCATTCCGCGTGGATAAAATGACGCTGGCCGCCCTGGAGGCGACATTTTTCGAATACCAGGATTCCAAGCGGGCTATGCGGGAAATCCCCGTTCTGCGCATGATTACGGAGACAGGGATACGGCTTAAAGAGAAGGCTGAAAAGCTGTGCGGTCAGCTCTCTGAAGCAGCCGCCTTCCCTGGAGTTTATGGTGGAGCCGTGCAGGGATCAGGTGGGCGGAGGCTCTGCGCCTCTGGTGATGCTGGAAGGTTATGCGGTAACCGTATCAGGGGAGGACTTTAACGCCGAGCGTTCAGAACGGCTGCTGCGCAAAGAGGAACTTCCGATCATTGCAAGAGTGGCGCGCGATAAGCTGTGGCTGTCGGTGCGGACCATCGAAGAGACGGAATTTAAATGGATCCGGGAGGCATTTTCGAAACAAAATCAGGTGAGGTGGCAGGATGCATAATGTAATAGTCGGTACGGCGGGTCATGTGGATCATGGTAAAACCTGTCTGATTAAGGCATTGACAGGCACGGATACAGACCGGCTGAAAGAGGAACAAAAGAGAGGCATCACAATTGAGCTTGGATTTGCCAGTCTGTCCGGGGAGGAAGGGCAGCACATTGGAATCATCGATGTACCGGGACATGAACGGTTTGTCAAAAACATGCTGGCCGGAATCGGCGGCATTGATCTGGTGCTGCTGGCAGTGGCGCTGGATGAGGGGGTAATGCCTCAGACAACCGAACATTTTGAGATACTCAAAATGCTGGACATACGGCAGGGAATACTGGTTTTCACCAAGGCTGACATGGTGGACGAAGAATGGGCGGATATGGTGGAAGAGGACACGAGGGAGATGGTGAAGGGAAGCTTCCTCGAAAATGCACAGTCTGTCCGCGTATCTTCTTATACCGGGCAGAATATAGAGACATTGCGCAAAATGATACTAGAAGCGGTTCGGGATACGGCAAAACGCAGGGATGAGCAGGAACTGTTTCGTCTTCCCATAGACAGAGTGTTTTCAATGGAGGGGTTTGGCACGGTGGTGACGGGCACGCTGCTGGAAGGCTGCTGCAGGCTGGGCCAGGAGATAGAAGTCTATCCCCAGGGACGCATTGTCAAGATAAGAGGAATTGAAAATCACGGGGAGAAGGCGGAAACTGCTTATGCCGGCCAGCGCACGGCCCTCAATCTGGCGGGAATTAAGAAGGAGGAACTGGAGCGCGGAGAGATTCTTGCGGCTGTGGGCTCCATGCCGGTCAGCCGCCAGCTTGACGCCAGAGTGCGGCTTTTTAAAAGCTCCCGGCGTCTGCTTTGCAATGGGGACCGGGTACACATCAGTTACGGTTCGGCTCAGTCCATCTGTAAAGTGGTTCTTTTGGATTGTGATGAAATAAAAGCGGGAGAAGAGGCCTATGCACAGCTCCGGTTTGACGAACCGGTTTCCGTTAAACGCGGAGATCACTTTATTATCCGCTTTTATTCCCCTGTGGAGACATTTGGGGGCGGAGTCATCCTGGAGGCGGACGCCGGAAAACATAAGCGCTGTCAGAAGGAGGCGCTGGATATTCTCAAAATCAAGGAATACGGCCGGGATGATGAAGTATTGGAAGCAATTATAAAGGAGAGAAGCAGATATTTTCCGGAGCTTTCCGAGCTGTCGCTGAGACTGAATGCAGCCCCCGCCCATACGGAGGAGCTGCTGGAAAAGTTAAAAAAGCAGAAGAAAATTCTGGCCGTCAACGGAAAGAGCTGTATTCACAAAGAGTACTGGGACATAATCACCGAGTTTGCAAAGCAATGCCTGAACCGTTTTCATGAGGCAAATCCCATTGCCTCCGGTATCGAAAAGGAGGAGCTGAAAAGCCGTCTGACGGAACATTTTTACCTGAAGGATGCGAAACGGTCCGAAGAGCTTTTCCAGGAGCTGGTGAAACGCGGCATCGTGACCGTTTCCGGAAGTACGGCTGCCCTGAACGGTTATACGGGAGGCTGTTCCGGTGAACTGTCCGGTATGATGGAGGCCATACGGGAGCGTTACCGCTTAGCCGGTGTGGAAGCGCCGACGATAGATGAAGTGATTAACGGCTTTAAGGATAAAAAGCAGGCCCGGCAGATTATTACGGAACTGGTCAGGCAGGATGCTCTGGTCAAAGCCGCCCCCGGCATCTATATGGGAAAACAGGAATGGGAAAAGGCGGTTTTGTCCTCAAAAACCATCTGGATACGCATCCTGATATCTCACTTGCAGAGTACCGGGATCTTCTGGGAACCTCCAGAAAATATGCAGTCATGCTGCTGGATGCATTTGACCAGCGCAAGATAACAAAAAAGCAGGGGGATGTCCGTATATTATATAAATAATAAAGGGAGAGTGGGAGCAGATGAATATCAGTCAGAATAAAAGAACCTTAATGATGAGCGGAGCGGTGATGGGCCTGTTGGGCGCGCTTCGGCCTTTATGGGAAATCCAAAGAATATGGCAATTTGTGTCGCCTGTTTTATCAGGGACTCTGCCGGAGCCATGAAACTCCACACAGCCTCTGCGGTACAATATATGAGGCCGGAAATAGCCGGATTCGTCTGCGGAGCGTTCCTGATAGCAGTTATAACAAAGGAATACCGTTCTGCAGCCGGTTCTTCACCGATGCTCCGTTTCCTTCTGGGCTTCATCATGATGGCAGGCTCCCTGGCATTCCTTGGATGCCCGCTGCGCATGCTCATCCGCATGTCGGCCGGAGATCTGAATGCCTATGTCGGGCTGCTGGGCTTTGGCGCAGGCGTATTCACCGGTACGGCGGCGCTGAAGAGGGGATTTACCCTGGGCCGGGCCTATCCGTCGTCAAACGGGTCGGGGGCGGTGCTGCCCGTACTTCTGATAGTTTTGCTTCTATTATATAATGTTACAGCATTATTTGCCAGCAGCGAGACAGGCCCCGGCAGCATGCATGCCCCTGTTCTCGTATCTTTGGCCGCAGGGCTTTTATTCGGTGCAATAGCCCAGAAAAACAGGGCCTGCTTTGCGGGCAGCCTCCGTGACGTGTTTTTGATGAAAAACTTTGATTTGTTATCGATTATCGGCGGCTTTTTCATCGTAATGCTTGCTTTTAACCTGTTGACGGGCGGTTTTAAACTTTCATTTGAGGGCCAGCCCATTTCCCATTCCCATCATCTTTGGAATTTCCTTGGTCTGTATGCGGTGGGGTTTGCTGCCGTACTGGCGGGAGGCTGCCCTCTGAGGCAGCTTGTGCTGGCCGGTCAGGGTCGTCCGATTCAGCGGTGACTTTCCTGGGACTGCTGGTAGGAGCGGCTTTTTGTCATAACTTCGGGCTTGCGGCAGGGGGCGGCGGCAGCAGCTACGGAGACGGCAGAGGCAGTGTCAGGCGGACTCACGCCGGCCGGAAAGACAGTTCTCGTTGTCAGTATTGGAGTGCTGTTCCTGATAGGATTTAAAAAAGACAGATAAAAATAATAATCAGGAGGAATAGAGATGAACGAAGTGGATGCAAGAGGTTTATCCTGCCCGGAGCCGGTGCTGCTTACAGCGCAGGCGTTAAAATCCGGATCCGGCGTACCGCTGAGGGTGCTGGTCAGTGAAGCATACGCCAGGCAGAATGTGGAAAAATATGCGAAGAGCCAGGGCAGGAAGGTATCTGTGACGGATAAAGATACGGAATTTGAAATTCTGATAAATTAGAAGAGATGGGGGAGCGCCGTGATACGGAAAAAAGAGCCGAAGGTAATTATTACGTTTCACACTACGGCAGGGGCCATTGAACTGGAGCGAAGCTGTAAAGCCGAAAAGATTCCGGGCCGGATTATACCCGTGCCCAGGGAACTTTCGGCGAGGCGCGGCCTGGCCTGGTGCTCGCCTGAAGGTGAAAAAGGGCGGCTGGGAATCCTGCTGAAGAAGGAAAATGTTGAATGGGAAGATATGGTGCAGATGCTGTTTTGAGGAGGGGAGTGATTAGGATGGGAATTTATTTTGATAATGCCGCAACGACGCTGAAAAAACCGGACTGTGTGATCAATGCGGTGACAGAGGCATTGAAAACCTTGGTAATTCCAGCCGCGGGGCCTATGAGGCTTCCATGGATGCGTCACGCCTTATTTATGACACGCGTGTGCAACTTGCAGCGCTGTTTCACGCAGGGAACCGAGGCAGACTGCATTTACCTCCAATTCCACCGAAGCTCTGAATACGGCAATTTTAGGGCTGTTACAAGGTTCCGGCCATGTAATAACCACGGTGATGGAACATAATTCCGTGCTGCGTCCGCTTTACCGGCTGGAGACAATGGGAACAGAGCTTTCATTTCTGAGCTGCGGTGAGAGGGGTGAGCTTCACTGTGAAGGACTGGAGGCAGCCCTTCGGCCCGATACCGGAGCGGTCGTCTGTACGCATGCGTCCAATCTGACCGGCAACAGCGTGGATTTGAAACGAATCGGAAACTTTTGCCGCGAACACAATCTTTTATTCATTGTTGACGCATCTCAGACAGCCGGGACCCTGGAGATTGATATGCAGGCCATGAATATAGACGTGCTGTGTTTTACCGGGCACAAGGGCCTGTACGGTCCCCAGGGGACCGGAGGGATTTGTGTCCGGGAGGGATTGCATATCTCACCGCTAAAGTCAGGCGGAAGCGGTATTCAGACTTACAATAAAGAGCAGCCTACGCAGATGCCTGCGGCCCTGGAAGCAGGAACCCTGAACGGCCATGGGATAGCGGGGCTTCATGCCGCGCTGTCGTTTATAGAAGAAGTTGGCGTGGAGGCGATTCACGGCAGGGAGATGAAGCTGATGCGGAAATTTCATGATGGAGTAAAGGAGATTCCCGGCGTGCAGATTTACGGAGATTTTTCAGATGACAAACGCGCTCCGATTGTGGCGCTCAATATCCGGGACTATGACTCAGCGCAGGTCAGTGATGAGCTGGCAGTCGGCTATGGGATTTCCACCAGGCCGGGCGCCCACTGTGCGCCTCTGATGCACCAATCCCTGGGCACAGTGGAACAGGGCATTGTGCGGTTCAGCTTTTCCTGGTTTAACACCGAGGATGAGATAGAAACAGGGATACGGGCGGTTGGAGAGCTGGCAGGTGTATAAATAATAAATAAAGGTAATGAAGAAAAGGGACACTGACTGACGCGGTGTCCCTTTTTCAACCCATTTGAGGGCATCTGTTATGTTTCTTTAACCGGCTCCCCGTTTAGAACGGGGGCTGATTTGCCCTCTTTGTCAGGCGTCCTGTTTTACATGATCTTCAGTCATGAATTTTGTATAGTTCGGATCAATATTATAGCGCTTCATATAAATCTTGTGCAAAATGATCTGCAGGAAGAACAGCATGACTACACCGATTGGAAGCAGAACAAACGGCGAAATCTCGGTAAAGCCGAATATCAGGTATAAAACTGCGATGACACCTCCCACAGTCAGCGCATAAGGAAGCTGTGTTCCGACATGGTCGATATGGTCCGCACCGGAGAAGATGGAGGCCATAACCGTGGTATCGGATACCGGTGAAGCATGATCACCCAGAATAGCGCCGGAAAGAACTGCGCCGCACATGCCGACTGAGAATTCTACATCACCGGTGAGCGTATAGCCTAACTGGATAGCCAAAGGCGTCATGATAGCCATTGTGCCCCAGGACGTTCCGGTGGCAAAGGCAACGAGAATGGAACATCCTAAAACGAGAAGCGGAAGCAGACCGGTCGGGATGCTGGCGCCGACATACTGAGCTACGAAAGCGCCCAGCCCCATGCTTTTGGTGACGGAGCCTAAGGACCATGCCATAACAAGAATTGCTCCGGTTAAGGCCATAAGCTTAAAACCGTCTACAATCGTATTCATCGTTTCCTCAAATGTCATGATATGGCTGGTGAGGGCGATCACAATTCCCGTTACCGCCATGCCGAAGGAACCCCAGTAAAGAGCCATCTGCGCGTCACATGCGTCGAGAATTGCCATAATGCCGGTGGCGGTTCTGGCCGGATTTGTGTAGCCCGTGTAAATGATACCGGATATAATAATCGTAAACGCCACTGCAATCGGGAGGACGAAGGAGCGGATCATTGGTTTGGTGCGTTTCGGTTCGCCCAGTTCATTGCCGACATCAAGCATCGGGTTTGCATCCGGCTTGGTGTACTGCCCCGTTTTTAGGGCACGGACCTCTGCCTTCAGCATGGGGCCGTAATCGCGTCCGGTATACATTAACATGCCTACGAAAATAAGAGTGAATATAGAATACATGTTAAACGGCAGACCTTTTATGTAAGCGCTGACCGGTGAAATTCCGGTGATTCCGGCCTGTTCCAGACCCTGTTCGATCATACTGATCTGATAGGCGATCCAGTCGGAAATAAATAAGGCGGCCGCAGGAGCTGCGGTAGAGTCTAATACATAGGACAGTTTCTCAGAAGAAATTCTGTAATCCTTGCATATGTCACGGAAGACATTGCCGTCAACGGCGGCAACCAGACAATCGTTGACGGAGCAGGCCATTCCAAGCCCCCATGTGCCCAGACAAACAGAACGCCTCTTTTTAAAACGCCTTTTCGCGGCTTCCGCCAGTGCAAAGCTGCCTCCCAGCTTCCATATGAAGGAAATTCCGACACCCATAAAGAGGGTAAAGAGTAACAGTATTACATTATCCGCCATATTGCTGGAAATGACAGATAATGCATAGGAGCATGCCCCCAGCGGGTTCCAGCTGCTGATGATCAGTGAACCTGCAAAGAGGCCTGCGAACATGGAGATTAGAACCTGCTTTGTCGCAAAACATAAACCGATAGCGATGATAGGCGGAACTAAGGCCAGTATCCCATAGTTGACTTGCATATCCATATATCTTCCTCCTTTTTATCGGCCGGCCGGTGTCATCCTCATTTTTATTATTAGGGATGCACCCCTCCGTTAAGCCGGCCGCTTATGCCGGATTAAAAAGCAAATAACGTGCCAAAAAGGACGAATGAGGTGAAGAAAAATGAAAAGTGTATGGATAACAGGCAAAAAAGGACAGATAGAAAATATATTTACAAGCTGGTTTCACTAAAACGAGATATTAATTGTCAGTTAAATGACAGTTTGAAATGATATATGGCAAAGTCTGTCAATTAAATGTAAAGAACTTTATCGTGGCAGTGTAATATCAGGCTGCTGTATGTTGAGGCGGTTAAGCTTGCGGTAAAGTGTTCTGAGACTGATTCCCAGCTCGGCTGCGATTTGTTTTTTTCCCTCTAAGGTATACCCGTATTTTCCAGCAGCCCGGCAAGCGCCTGCTCTCCGCTGTTTCGCACCGCGGCCGGTCCGGGTTCCGTTTTTTCACATGGCCGTGCTTTCAAAGTCAGGATTTCCGGCAGGTCTGCCGGAGTCCAATATCCGTCTCACGAGATTGGCGAGCATATTCAAGCATATTCTGAAGCTCACGGACATTGCCGGGCCAGTCATAGGAGACCAGCAGTTCCTCAGTCTCCGGAGCGAACTTTTTCAGAGGGGTCCGGATTCTGGACCGGAGATGCTCGAGATAGCTGGCGGCGATAGGCATAATATCTTCCCTTCTTGAACGCAGAGGCGGCAGCTTCAGATTGATCACATTAATCCTGTAAAACAAATCCCCTCGGAATGTGCGCTCTGCCACCATTTCGCTGAGGCTCCTGTTTGTGGCGGCGATTATTCTGATGTCCAGATGAACCTTCTTATTAGAACCGACCCGTTCCAATTCATATTCCTGGAGAACCCGCAGGAGCTTGGGCTGGGCAACAGCAGCGATCGATTTCGTCCAGAAACAGGGTTCCCCCCTGTGCCATTTCTATTTTACCGATTTTACCGCCTTTTTTCGCACCGGTAAAAGACCCCTCTTCATACCCGAACAGCTCACTTTCAAATAAAGTATCGGGAATACCCGAACAGTTTACTGCAACGAAGGGATATTTACTGCGGCAGCTTTGTTCGTGAATGGCGCGGGCCACCAGTTCCTTCCCGGTTCCGGTTTCGCCTGTGATTAGGACCGGGGTAGGGCTGTCGGCTACTTTTAATCAGCCGGTGGATTGTTTCAATCTGAGAGCTCTGGCCGACAATTCTTCCAAAAAATCCGGATTCGGCCTCCGGCTCGGATAGCTCTCCGGAAAGCCGGATGAAAAAAGCGCTGATTTGCTCTCCGTTCATGACGGCCCGCGTCGTGATCTTAGTAGCCATGTTTCCAATCGTCACGTTTTTCTCGAACAGGTTAGTGCCGTCCATGATTTTTCTGACAACGGCTTCCGGAAAAAGCTGCCAGAGGGATGAACTTGTACTGTTGCAGAATTTAAGAAAGTTGGAAGCCATCTGGTTATACTGCAAGATCACTCCGTGGGGATCGGTGAGAAGCACCGGCTGGGGGCATAGCTCCATGGATGCGGCCAGTGTGGCGTCCAGATTGGCAAAACCGCTCTTTCCCGTTTTATTGGCCAGAAGATCTCCTATCAGGTTGGCCAGTTCGGTGATTGCATTCAGGTAAACAGCCGTGCTGTCAATAATGCGCCGCTGTCCCTCTTTTGTAAAAGAAGTAAAAGATGCCACTCCCGCGATTTCAGTACCGGCATGAATGCAGCACAGAACCTCTATCGTGGATGGACAGTGTTATTTAAAACGGCAGCCAATGCAGGACGGCATTTCACCGGGCTTGTTGACAAGAACGCTGCCGTTTTCAATGACTTCCCGTATAAAGGGCGCGTGTACCACGCGGCCTTTTTTCTTTAAGTAGGTAGGGGTGCAGAAGAAAAGGTTGCTGCTGTCGTCAAGATAGCGATTTCCAGACGGAGCGCATCGCTGACGGCAGTCACCAGCCTTTCGGCCGAGGCACGGATTTCCTCCAGATTTGCCATGTTATTCCTCCTCGTATAATAAGTTTGTAAGCAAGAAAAACAGCTTACAGACTTATTCTTTTTTGGTATAAATGGTAAGGACATCAAAGAGGAACTCCCCTCATCCCGATTCCCATCTATACAGTTAATCGTTACATTTTAATATGGTTTATTCTGTGTTATGATATCAGCAGAGTCTGATGTCCGAAGGCACTGCTTCTCCTCCTTTCAGCCGGCTTCGTCCGAGACTGCTTTGAAAGCATTCAGCCTGGCACATTCGGCACATTCCGCTGACACAGAATTTTCATCCCCAGCCGTTAGCCCCAGCAAAAAGGCTGACTGGGTGCATGCTCATTGCGCGAGTTTCGGTCACCGTATGCAGCACAGGATAAACCTTTTGCTTCAGGCTTCACAAATCCCCATCGGAATGGAGGTGATATCATGTTAAAGCTCAACTATATGTCCACCTTGTTTGTAGGTATTGATGTAAGCTCAAAAACCAATGCTGTCTATGCCATGGACTTTGAGGAAAACAAATACATCTCATCGTCGTTTGGAAATAACCAGCCAGGCGCCGATCAGCTTGTAAATATGATTGCCGAGTGCATGCAGAAGCATAAAAACCTGGATACGATTCTTATCGTGCTGGAATCTACTTCTGTATATAGCGTGCATATTTCAAACTTCCTGTCGGCCAGCGAGGTTCTCATGCCCTACAGGCCTTACGTCTTCTGTAAACCCAAAGGCCGCTTCGAATTACCGAAAGTCCTATATCGGCATGGAAAAGACCGATCCCACAGATGCATATCTCATCGCAGACTTCGGCAGGGTAAAAAAAAAAGAAAAAGCTGGAGCCATGGCGCGGCGGGCAGTTCATAGCCCTGAAACGCCTTACAAGGCACCGTATGCACCTTTCTGAGTGCATCACCAGGGAGAAGACTTATATGGTTTCTAATCTTTATCTGAAGTTCAGCGAACTGCAGCTTCTTGAGGGTGATAACAAGCCTTTTGGCAGTCTCTATGGGGCCACGTCCTCTGCTGTCCTGACGGAATTTTGTCTCCACAGGAGATTATCGATATGCCGGAAGAGGACGCTACCTTCTTGCGGGGAAGAGCAGGAACCGCATCTCTGACCTATCAAAACTTCGGAACTCCTGCGCAAGGCGCCAGGGATTCCTACCGGTTAGACAAGTGCATGTATGAACCACTGAATATTTCACTTGCAAGCTCATTTAACTGCATCCAGGCCTATCAAAAAGAAATAAAACTGATAGAGCAGGCAATTGAGAAATGCATCAACGGAATGAACCCTAACGCCCTGCTCATCCTTCAATCCATACCTGGAATAGGTCCGATATGGGCATCCGGGATTCTATCAGAAATAGGCGATATAACCGTGTTCCATTCATCCGATGCCCTTGCCAAATATGCCGGGCTTTACTGGCCTAAGGGTGATTCGGAGATTTCACTTCTGAGGGACAACAAAATGTCGAAAGCCGGAAATCCCTATCTTCAGCGCTATCTTGGCGAAGCGGCAAACAGCGTCAGGAAGCACATCCCTGAATATGCTGATTTTTATGCCAGAAAATATGCTGAGGTAACCAAACATCAGCACAAAAGAGCACTCGCGCTTACATCTCGTAAATTAGTACGACTCGTTTTTGGATTGCTGGTCAAAAACCAACTGTACACCGGCGAAAAGCTGGACGCCGAATATAATATTGAGTCGAACTGACATTCGGTTTTACGTAAAATATACCGAAGGTCTGTTAACGTTACCCTTTTTTCTGAAAACATATCAAAATCTTCTTCAAAAGTTCTTGACATATCACCAGAATGCTTTATTGATGGTGATGCTGAGTGCCCATATGAAAACATGTGTGGGATTTAGCGCCGGATTACTGCGGCGGACGCAGAAACCGTTTATACGCGGAATAATGCCCGCTGTGCTATGCGGACATTATACCATATATTCAGGAGCAATGACAGTAAAAATGGCAAATTTGGCAATTATGTGTCAATTGACAATGATTGACAAATGACAAGCGGTAAATCGCAATTTTGGCAATTTTATTTGGTATTGAAAAGGAGAGGAATGAAAATATATGGTAGAATGTAGACCTGTGATTTTTTATAAACGATAAAATTCCCGGATTTTAATGGGATATTGCAGACTTTAAAAATATTTTCAACGTAAAATCCAAATCTGAGCAAAAATTCTGTGAAAGTTGGCACGATGATTGCTAAATAGTAGGACAGAAAGTGTTGACTCCCGCTTTGGTAATTTAAAAGGGAGATGAGAGGAAATCTAAAGGAGGAAAAGAATGTTAGAAAAGAAAGAACCATTGAATTTGACAGGCAGGGTTGCAGTTGTTACGGGCGGAAGTTCAGGTATCGGGCTGGGAGTTGTGGAGATTTTATCGGCATATGGAGCGAAAGTCGCCATGGTGGACATCAGCCCCAAAGGAGAAGAAAAAGCACAGGAACTGAGAGCGGCCGGCAGGGATGTTACCTTTTTTCAGTGTGATGTGACGAGTGAGGAACAAGTTAAAAAGACGGTGGACGATGTGGTGACGAAGTACGGGCCAATCAATATTTTACATAACAATGCAGGCGTTACGGTCCGTAAAACAATCGATAACCTTACGGAAAAGGAATGGGATTTTGTACTCGATGTAGGGCTTAAGGGAATGTTCCTGTTTTCCAAACATGTAATCCCGGTAATGGAGGCCAACGGCGGCGGAAGCATTATCAATACCGGCTCGGTCTGGGGACTCAAGGGCGGAGATCAGGCGGTTGCCTACTGTGCGGTGAAGGGCGGTATCGTCAATGCCACGAGGGCGATGGCGATTGATCACGGCCCGAAGAATATCCGGGTGAACAGTGTAAATCCGGGCGACACCGATACGGCGATGCTGCGCGACGAAGGCAGGCAGACGGGAATAGTAAAAGAAGAAGCGGATCAGGACGCTTACTTAAAGGACTGCGGAACAGACAGGCCGCTCAAAAGAATCGGAATGCCGGAGGATATTGCCAATGCAGTATTATTCCTTGCAAGTGATTTATCAAGCTGGGTGACGGGAGCGGCATTAGTAGTAGACGGCGGCGGAATCGCTTAACCATAAAATATAGATATTCAGCATATAAAGGAGGAAACAAGCACATGAAAGGATTTGAAAGCCATCCTTACATACCAAACTCGGTTCCGGAAGTACAGGAGGAAATGCTCCGTGAAATCGGTCTTGGCTCATTAGAGGAGCTTCATAAGAACGTACCCGAACTGTTAAAATTAAAAAATGAAATGAATCTTCCAAAGGCATTTCGTTCTGAATATGAATTGAAAAGACACGTGGAGCGTGTCCTCTCAAAGGATACGGACTGTCACAGAAACCTTAATTTCTTAGGCGCCGGCTGCTGGCAGCACTATGTTCCTGCCATTTGCGACGAAATCAACGGCAAAGGCGAATTTCTTACCGCATACGGTGGAGAGCCGTATAATGACGAGGGACGCTTCCAGTCGCTGTTTGAATATGCCAGCATGGTTGCGGAGCTGGTCGATATGGAAGTGGTCAATGTGCCGACGATGGACTGGGCGCAGGCGGCTGCCACGACGGTCAGGATGGCTCAGCGGATTACGAACCGTTCCGTAGTCCTGGTTCCGGAGTATATCGATGCCGAGAAGCTGAAAATCATGGAAAACTATGCAGAGTCATGCCTCCGTTTTGAGAAGGTAAAATGTGATGAGAGAGGACTCATCGATTTATCGGATCTGAAGGAAAAAGCAGGCGCAGATACTGTCGGCATATATTTTGAGAACCGGGTTATCTCGGTGTGATTGAGCAAAACGGACAGGAAATTTCCGATATAGTACATGCGGCCGGGGGACTCAGCCTTGTCGGCATTGATCCGATTTCCCTCGGGGTACTCGCAACGCCGGCATCCTACGGCGCAGATATCGTCTGCGGTGATTTGCGCCGCTGGGCATTCATATGAACTACGGCGGCGGCCAGTCCGGCTTTATGGCGACTAGAGATGAAGAAAAATATGTTATGGAATTCCCGTCCCGTCTCTTTGGCATTGCCCCAACGACAGAGCCGGGAGAGTACGGCTTTGGAGATGTGGCTTATGACAGGACGTCATTTGGACACCACAGGGAGCACGGCAAAGAATACGTTGGAACCCAGTCGGCTCTTTGGGGCATTACGGCAGGGGTTTATCTGGCGACCATGGGCCCGCAGGGCATGGAAGAGGTGGGACAGATTATCATGTCCAATGCGCAGTATGCAGCCGCTAAGATAAATGAGATTCCGGGAGTGAAGGCCAATCCGTTCGGCAGCGTCTTCTTTAAAGAATTCGTCGTGGATTTCAGCGGAACAGGAAAAACGGTGAAACAGATTAATAAAGCCCTGCTTGATAAAGGGATTTTCGGTGGCAAGGACTTATCGGAGGATTTCCCCGGACTGTCCGAGTCTGCTCTTTACTGTGTAACCGAAATCCATACGAAAGAAGATATCGATACTTTAATTAAAGCGCTTTATGAAGTCACCAAATAAGCTTTCAGAAAGGAATGATAACGTGAAAAGAATAGATAGATCAGAAAAGGTCAGAGTTCATTTCCACCAGGCAAAATGGGATGAGCCGATAATTTATGAGCTTAGCACTCCGGGCGAGCGCGGAATCTTAGTGGGCGCTCCGGATGAAGAGATAGCCGGACAGACAAAAGGCATTGATGCGCTTCCGGAAGGTATGAAGAGAAATACGAAGCTGAACCTGCCGGAGCTTTCCCAGAGCCGTGTCTTAAGACACTATGCCAGGCTGGCGCAGCAGACTCTGGGCGCAGATGTTAATATTGAGATCGGACAGGGCACTTGTACGGTTAAATACAGCCCGAAGGTAAATGAGCAGTTATCTGCTTTAATCCGCGAATATCATCCTCTTCAGGATGCGGATACGGTGCAGGGGATGCTTGAGATTTTTCATGAGACCGACAAATACATGAGTGAAATTTCCGGTATGGATCATTTCACCTTCCAGCCGGGCGGAGGTTCCCAGGGAATCTTAACGATGGCCTCGGTCATGAGAGCTTATTTTAAAGATAAAGGGGAAGACAGGGATGAGATTATCACAACGATTTATTCCCACCCCTCCGATGCGGCCGCTCCTGCGGTAGCCGGCTTTAAAATCGTTTACTTACAGCCGGATGAGAAGACGGGCGTTCCCGATTTAGGCAGCTCAAAGCTGCGGCGGGACCTAAAACGGCAGGTTATATTGTGGCAAATCCGGAGGATACCGGCGTTTATAACAGCCATGTGAAAGAATTTGTGGATTATATCCATTCCATCGGCGGTCTTTGCGGATACGACCAGGCAAATGCAAACGGGCTGTTGGGCGTCACAAGGGCAAGAGACGCAGGCTTTGATATGTGCTTCTTCAATCTCCACAAAACATTCTCCACGCCCCACGGCTGCGGCGGTCCGGCCTGCGGAGCAACGGGAGTGCAGAAGGATCTGGTTCAATACCTTCCGGCTCCGATTGTGGACTATGACGGTGAGAAATATTTCCTTAATTATGACATCTGCAGTAATCCGTGCGCAGTGGGTAAAGTAAGGGAATGGTACGGCGTGGCTCCGGTTGTGCTCAAGGCATACTGCTGGATCCGCAGCATGGGACCGGACGGCCTGTATCAGGTGGCCAAGACCGCAGTTCTCAATAATAATTATATGTTTAAGAAGCTGATGGAGCTTCCGGAGGTGACTGCCTATTATGAGGACGGCAACAACCAGAGAATCGAACAGGCGCGCTATTCGCTGGAGACGATGGAAAAAGAAACAGGTATCAGCACACTGGATATCCAGAGACGCATGATGGATTTCGGGATGCATTACTGGACCTCCCATCACCCGTTCTATCTGCCGGAGCCGATGACGCTGGAGCCTACCGAGACACCTTCCAAGAAAGATATCGATGAATATATCGAGACATTGAAATATGTATTTAAAGAGGCTCATGAGAATCCTGATATCATTAAGACGGCGCCTCATAGAAGTGTCACGCATCAGGTGGATGAATCCGGTATGGATGATCCGGCCAGATGGGCAACAACATGGAAAATGTACTTGAAAAAATACAGCGATTGAGATTCTTTGTGATACACTATATATTATAGAAGAAACTATTAACGCAATGCGGTTGTATAAGACGCTGTGATACAGATATAAGAAGGACTGCTTTGAAGTGGGTATCATTTTAAAGCAGTCCTGCTTTTTATGGAGGGCCGATGAAGAAGCTAGGACTTATTATTAATCCCATTGCAGGCATGGGCGGCAGTGTGGGGCTCAAAGGAACGGATCATGTGGTGGAGGAAGCAATCAGGCGCGGAGCGCAGCCAAGAGCCGGAGAACGTGTAAAAGCGGCGCTAACAAAGCTTATTGAAATCAGAGATCAGATTACTGTTTATACATATACCGGTGATATGGGCGGAGAGCTGGCAAAGAGCCTTGATTTTCCCACGGTGCTTTTAACGGCGGCCGGAACGGACGCTGTGGACGCGGATTCGGGGTATACGGCTGCAGGACATACGGATGCGGCAGATACAATAGAGCTGGCAAAGAAGCTTTTGGAAGAACAAGTGGACCTGCTATTATTTGCGGGAGGTGACGGGACGGCCAGGGACATTTACGAGGCAGTGGAGCTGAAGGTGCCCTGTGTGGGAATCCCGGCCGGCGTAAAGATTCATTCGCCGGTCTATGCGAAAAATCCCCAGGCGCCGGACGGCTGGCTCTTATGTGGCTCACCGGGAAGGTGCAGAAGACGGAGGAACTGGAGGTTTTGGACATTGATGAAGAGCGGTACCGGAGAGAGGAGTTAAGCACAAGGCTTTATGGTTATCTTCTGGTGCCGAGGGAAAAGACGCTGACACAGAACCGCAAAGCGCCGACCCCCGTCTCTGAGACGGCATCGATTGAGGCGATTGCCTATGATATAATAGAAGCGATGGAACCGGAGACCTGCTATCTCATCGGCGCGGGAACCACGACCAGGGGAATCATGCATCTTTTGGGTCTAAAGAATACTCTGATCGGAGTAGATCTGATATGCGGCAAAAAGCTTGTGGCGGCCGATTTGTACGGGGATACGATTTTGTCATATATTAAAGGAAGAAGAACAAAACTGATCGTGACGGTAACCGGAGGCCAGGGCTATTTGTTCGGCCGCGGCAACCAGCAGCTTACCCCGGAGGTCATAAAAGAAATCGGGAAAGAAAATATTATCATACTGGCGACAAAGGCAAAGCTGGCGGCGCTGGGAGGACGGCCGCTGCTGGTAGATACCTATGATGAGGCGTGTAATCTTTCCCTTTGCGGGTATTACCGTGCGGTCACCGGGTATGGGGAATATACAATGTGCAGGGTGACAATAGATTGATGAGTAATTGAGGATGGAGGACGCGTCCGGAACGGACCGGGGCCGGTGTGGCGAGGGGGAGTTTTTCTGAGTCTTCCGTCCCCGGTTGGAGGTTGTCGTGAGGGGGGAATCCGGCCGGAATGAATTGTTACGGGGACCGCTCGCGCTTATTGGAGTGCGCAGCGGAATGCTAAGCTCGTGAGGGACCTCGCTAAGCACCGGCGGACTCCCATGTCCCCTGCACAATTGATTCCGCCTACTTCCCCGGTTCAGGTTATCGCCGGGGACAAAAGACTCAGGCGAAGTTTTTCTCACACCGGCCCCGGTCCGTTCCGGACGCTGATTGTCTCCAGCCTCAATGGGGGAGGTAACCTTGTCGCTGCCACTACATATTACCAATAACTAACAGTAGGAATAGCGTGGTAGTTCTTCAATTAAATATTACGGTGATATTACACCAAACGATAACCGGCACGCCCCACGCACAGGTCACCGCCAATCACAGCAAATATACTCAAGCAACTACATCAGCCCATATCCAACATATATCAAACGCATATGGATGCGCTGAGTGGCCGCGACAAGGTCCGCCCTCGCACTTAACGCGTGAGACAATCAGCGGCCGCAGGCCATTACGACAACCTATCCCCGGGACGAAAGACTCATCCAACTACCCTCACCCCGTCCGCTGGCCGTACCGGCGGCGTCCTCACCTGCATAATTAAATCCCAATAATACAAAAAAATATGAAAAAAATCCTTGCAATCCCTGTAAATGTATGATATGCTATCAAAGCTGTGGCATGATAGCTATGAAGCGTGAGGTTGCTGCCTGAAACAGGGCAGGTTTTCCGTGGAGCGAATGTCAAGTGAAGAAACTGGCGACAAGTCACTGTACAACTACAGAAATATCCCGAAAATAAAGAAGGATTCCGTGTGAGGTCTAAGATGACACACCCGGGCATGTGTACAGTCACCGCTTGTCGTGCTTAAATAGTACGAAAAGGAGGCGACTTTTTTTATGGCAAGTCAAGTAATGAGAATCACATTAAAAGCTTATGATCATCAGTTAGTTGACATCAGTCTGCTGGAAAAATCATCGAGACCGTAAAGAAAAACGGATCAAAGGTGAGCGGACCGGTGCCGTTACCGACCAAGAAAGGAGGTAGTAACTATCTTAAGAGCTGTTCATAAGTACAAAGATTCCAGAGAGCAGTTCGAGCAGAGAACTCACAAGAGACTTATCGATATCACCACTCCGAGCCAGAAGACAGTAGATGCACTAAGTCCAGACTGGAAATGCCCGCTGGTGTATTCATCGACATCAAGATGAAAACAAAATAAGCTGCAAAATCAGCAGCAAAGCATTCAATTCAATGCATATCCTAACAGATTTAGATAGATTTCTGGACTGTTCTAGGATGAACGCGGCGAGCAAAGCTTACTGCGTTCCGCTGTAGAAAAAGACAGGAGGTCAAATAATGAAGAAAGCGATTTTAGCTACAAAAGTCGGAATGACTCAAATCTTCAACGAAGATGGAGTACTTACTCCGGTAACCGTTCTTCAGGCTGGTCCTTGTGTAGTAACACAGGTTAAGACAGATGAGAATGACGGTTACAAAGCAGTACAGGTTGGTTTTGTTGACAAGAGAGAAAAACTTGTTACAAAGCCAGTAAAGGGACACTTCGACAAGGCAGGTGTTTCCTACAAGAGATTCGTCCGCGAGTTCCGTTTTCGAGAACGCAGAAGAGTATTCTGTAAAAGATGAAATCAAGGCAGAAATCTTCGCAGCAGGCGATAAGATTGATGTTACAGCTGTTTCCAAGGGTAAAGGATTCCAGGGTGCTATCAAGAGACACGGCCAGCACAGAGGACCTATGGCTCACGGTTCTAAGTTCCATCGTCATCAGGGTTCCAATGGTTCCGCTACTACCCCAGGCCGCGTATTCAAGGGCAAGGGAATGCCTGGACAGATGGGAAGCGTAAAAGTTACCATCCAGAATCTGGAAGTTGTCAGAGTAGATGCAGACAGCAACTTAATCCTTGTTAAAGGCGCAGTGCCAGGACCTAAGAAATCCTTAGTAACAGTTAAAGAAACGGTAAAAGCTGGTAAATAAGCATTTACAGGAAAGGAGGAACACACAGATGGCAAACGTATCTGTTTACAATATGGAAGGTAAAGAAGTTGGCACATTAGAGTTAAACGATTCTGTATTCGGCGTAGAAGTGAATGAACACTTAGTACACCTTGCAGTTGTGGCTCAGTTAGCTAACAAACGTCAGGGAACACAGAAAGCAAAAACACGTTCTGAGGTTTCCGGCGGCGGCAGAAAGCCGTGGAGACAGAAAGGAACAGGTCATGCAAGACAGGGTTCAACAAGATCTCCTCAGTGGACAGGCGGCGGCGTTGTATTTGCACCAACACCACGTGATTACACAATCCGGTTAAACAAGAAAGAGAAGAGAGCTGCTCTTAAATCTGCATTAACAAGCAGAGTAAATGAGAATAAATTCATCGTAGTGGACGCTATGAATTTCGATGAAATCAAGACAAAGAACTTCAAGGCTGTTATGAACAACCTGAAAGTGAACAAAGCTCTGGTTGTTTTAGATGACACATGCGGCAATACAGTATTATCTGCAAGAAACATTCCTACAGTTAAGACTGCATCCGTAAACACAATTAATGTATATGATATCTTAAAATACAACACAGTAGTGGCAACAAAGGCTGCTGTAGCTTCTATCGAGGAGGTGTACGCATAATGGCAAACGTACAGTACTACGACGTAATCCTCAAACCGGTTGTAACTGAGAAGAGCATGAACGCTATGAGCGAGAAGAAATATACATTCCTCGTACATCCGGAAGCAAACAAGTCTATGATCAAAGAGGCTGTTGAAAAAATGTTCCCGGGAACAAAAGTAAAGAGCGTCAATACAATGAATCTCGATGGTAAGACAAAGAGAAGAGGTATGACCTTCGGCAAGACAGCTAAGACAAAGAAAGCAATCGTTCAGCTCACAGAAGACAGCAAAGAGATCGAAATCTTTACTGGCTTATAAGTCGAATGCAGCTTGGCTGCAGGTAACTATACGACGAACACTATGTCGTGATAAGAATGGAGTCTGCAAAAGGGACGGACGGAGAAAAACGGAAGTCCGAAGGGGCACTTCGGAAATGCAGAAAACGCATTTCCTCAGTCGCGGGCATTCGCCCTGTTCCTGCGAATCAAAAAACCTGCTTATGTGCGAGCACAACACAGGTTTTCTGCTTCACATGAACCCTGCTCATTGCTGACGCGCAAATTTAGAAAACGCCAGGGGGCGTTGAACGAAAGGAGTTCAAGTCATGGGAATTAAAACATACAGCCCATATACACCTTCCAGAAGACAGATGACCGGCTCTGATTTCTCTGAGATTACTAAATCAACACCGGAGAAGTCATTAGTAGTAGCATTAGGCAAAAAGAATGCCGGCCGTAATAATCAGGGTAAAATTACAGTTAGACATCGCGGAGGCGGTGCTAAGAGAAAATACAGAATCATCGATTTCAAGAGAAATGCAAAAGACGGTATTCCGGCAACAGTATTATCAATTGAATACGATCCGAACAGAACAGCAAACATCGCTTTAATCTGCTATGCAGACGGCGAGAAGGCATATATCCTTGCTCCGGCCGGATTACAGGTTGGAACTAAAGTTATGAGCGGCGCGCAGGCAGAAGCGAAAGTCGGCAACTGCTTACCATTAAGCGAGATCCCGGTTGGTGCTCAGATCCACAACATCGAGCTGTATCCAGGAAAAGGCGGACAGTTAGTTCGTTCCGCAGGAAACGCTGCACAGTTAATGGCTAAAGAAGGAAAGTACGCTACACTTCGTTTACCGTCCGGCGAGATGAGAATGGTTCCGATCATATGCCGCGCAACCATCGGTGTAGTTGGCAACGGCGATCACAACCTGATCAACCTTGGTAAAGCTGGTAGAAAACGTCACATGGGCATCCGTCCTACGGTTCGCGGTTCCGTAATGAACCCCAATGACCATCCACACGGTGGTGGTGAAGGAAAGACTGGTATCGGTCGTCCAGGTCCATGCACACCTTGGGGCAAACCTGCTCTTGGTCTGAAGACTAGAAAGAAAAACAAACAGTCTAACAAGTTAATCGTAAGAAGAAGAAATGGTAAACAGTAGTTATCAAGGAGGTAATTCAATGGGTCGTTCACTTAAAAAAGGACCATTTGCAGACGCTCATCTTTTAAAGAAAGTGGATGATATGAACGCAGCAGGCCAGAAGCAGGTAATCAAGACCTGGTCCCGCCGTTCTACAATCTTCCCACAGATGGTTGGACACACAATCGCAGTACATGACGGAAGAAAGCATGTTCCGGTATATGTTACCGAGGATATGGTTGGACACAAACTCGGCGAGTTCGTTGCTACAAGAACTTACAGAGGCCACGGAAAAGACGAAAAGAAAGCAGGCCGTAAGTAATTTTACGCTTTTGAAAGGAGGTTCTAGTAATGGCTAAGGGACATAGAAGTCAGATTAAGAGAGAAAGAAATGCCCAGAAGGACACCAGACCGTCTGCTAAGCTGTCTTACGCAAGAGTGTCTGTTCAGAAAGCATGTTTCGTATTAGATGCCATCAGAGGCAAAGATGTACAGACCGCACTTGGTATTGTAACTTACAATCCAAGATATGCTTCTTCTTTAATTAAAAAATTACTGGAATCTGCAATTGCTAATGCAGAGAACAACAACCAGATGAATCCGGAGAACCTGTATGTGGCTGAGTGCTTCGCAAACAAGGGACCGACCATGAAGAGAGTAAAACCGAGAGCACAGGGTAGAGCTTACAGAATCGAGAAGAGAATGAGCCACATCACAATCGTGCTGAATGAGAGATAAAAGGAGGCAAATATGGGACAGAAAGTTAATCCACACGGCATTAGAGTCGGTGTTATTAAAGACTGGGATTCCAAGTGGTATGCAGAAGCTGATTTTGCAGACAACTTAGTAGAAGATCACAAGATCAGAACATATCTGAAAAAGAAATTATACAGCGCCGGTATTTCCAAAATTGAAATCGAGCGTGCATCTGATAAAGTGAAAATCGTCATCTACACTGCTAAGCCAGGTGTTGTAATCGGTAAAGGCGGCGCAGAAATCGAGAAAACTAAAAAAGAGATTCAGAAATTAACTGACAAGAGAGTCTTCGTAGACATCAAGGAAGTTAAGAGAGCCGACAGAGACGCTCAGTTAGTAGCTGAGAATATCGCACAGCAGTTAGAGAACCGTGTATCTTTCCGTCGTGCCATGAAGTCTGCAATGGGCAGATCCATGAAGGCAGGAGCTAAAGGTATCAAAGCATCCGTATCCGGCCGTCTTGGCGGTGCAGATATGGCTCGTACAGAGTTCTACAGCGAGGGTACCATCCCGTTACAGACATTAAGAGCAGATATTGACTATGGTTTCGCAGAGGCAGATACCACTTACGGCAAGCTTGGCGTTAAGGTTTGGATCTACAAAGGCGAGGTACTTCCTACTAGAGGAAACAAGGAAGGGAGCGATAAATAATGTTAATGCCTAAGAGAGTTAAGCGCCGTAAACAGTTCCGTGGATCTATGGCTGGTAAAGCTACAAGAGGCAATGTTATTTGCTACGGAGAATTCGGTTTAGTCTCTACAGAACCATGCTGGATCAAGTCCAATCAGATTGAGGCAGCCCGTGTTGCTATGACCCGTTACATCAAACGTGGTGGTAAGGTCTGGATCAAGATTTTCCCGGACAAACCGGTTACTGCAAAGCCGGCTGAGACCCGAATGGGTTCCGGTAAGGGCGCTCTGGAGTACTGGGTAGCAGTTGTTAAACCAGGCCGTGTATTATTTGAGATTGCTGGCGTACCAGAAGAAACAGCAAGAGAAGCTCTGCGTCTTGCAATGCATAAACTGCCCTGCAAGTGCAAAATTGCTTCTAAAGCAGATTTAGAAGGCGGTGATAACAGTGAAAACTAATAAGTATGTAGAAGAATTAAAAGCGAAATCAGCTGCAGAATTAAATGAAGAATTAGTAGCTGCTAAAAAGGAACTTTTCAACTTAAGATTCCAGAATGCAACCAACCAGTTAGATAACACCAGCAGAATCAAAGAGGTTCGCAAGAATATCGCTAGAATTCAGACTGTTATCACAGAAAAAGCAAACGCATAACTGAACAAGCAGTGGTTGCGGTAAATTTGACTGGACAATAGATTCCTAGAACAAGGAAAGGAGATATCTACCGTGGAAAGAAATTTAAGAAAAACCCGTACCGGTAAGGTGGTTAGCAACAAGATGGACAAGACAATCGTCGTTGCTATCGAGAACCACGTAAAACATCCGTTAATCGGAAAGATCGTTAAAGAAGACATATAAGTTAAAAGCTCATGATGAGAAGAATGAGTGCGACATCGGTGATACAGTTAAAGTTATGGAAACAAGACCACTGTCCAAGGATAAGAGATGGAGACTGGTTGAGATTATCGAGAAAGCTAGATAATTTATCCAGGAAGGAGTATCAGGCATGATTCAGCAGGAAACCAGACTGAAGGTTGCTGATAACACTGGAGCAAAAGAGTTACTTTGCATCCGTGTTATGGGTGGCTCTACAAGAAGATATGCGAATATTGGTGATATTATCGTTGCTAGCGTTAAAGATGCAACACCAGGCGGCGTTGTAAAGAAAGGTGACGTTGTAAAAGCCGTTGTTGTGCGTACTGTAAAAGGCGCACGCAGAAAAGACGGTTCTTATATCAAGTTCGATGAGAACGCAGCAGTAATTATCAAAGATGACAAGACTCCAAGAGGAACTCGTATCTTTGGACCAGTAGCGAGAGTTAAGAGAGAAGCAGTTCATGAAGATTGTTTCCCTGGCTCCAGAAGTACTGTAGGAGGTATCAACTGTGCATAAAATTAAAAAAGATGACCTGGTAAAGGTTATTGCAGGAAAAGATAAAGACAAAACAGGAAAAATTCTTTCCGTTAATACAAAGAAAAACACTGTTCTGGTTGAGGGCTGCAACATGGTTACCAAGCACTCCAAACCATCAGCAGCGAACCAGCAGGGCGGCATTATCCATCAGGAAGGTCCTATCGACATTTCCAACGTAATGCTTGTCGTTGATGGAAAAGCAACAAGAGTTGGTTTTGAAGTTAAAGATGGTAAGAAAGTCCGCGTTGCAAAGGCAACCGGTAAAGTTATCGACTAATTACAGAGAGGAGGAACAGAGAGTTGGCTAGATTAAAAGAAATGTATCGTGGTGAAATTACAGAAGCCATGATCAAAAAATTCGGATATAAAAATGTCATGGAAGTGCCGAAGTTAGACAAAATTGTTGTCAACATGGGCGTTGGTGAGGCAAAAGACAATGCTAAGGTTCTGGATTCTGCTGTAAGAGATATGGAAATTATCACAGGACAGAAGGCAGTACTGACAAAAGCAAAGAAATCAGTCGCTAACTTCAAGCTCAGAGAAGGTATGGCAATTGGTTGTAAGGTAACACTGCGCGGCGAGAAGATGTATGAGTTCGCTGATCGTTTAATCAACCTTGCACTTCCTCGAGTTCGTGACTTTAGAGGTGTTAACCCTAACGCATTTGACGGCAGAGGAAACTATGCACTCGGTATCAAAGAGCAGCTTATCTTCCCGGAAGTTGAGTACGATAAGGTCGATAAGGTAAGAGGTATGGATGTTATTTTCGTAACAACTGCCAAGACAGATGAAGAAGCACGTGAACTTTTAACACTGTTCAACATGCCATTTGCAAAATAATAGGAGGATTTATCAATGGCTAAGACTTCAATGAAGATTAAGCAGCAGCGTCCGGCTAAATTCTCTACCAGAGAATACAACCGTCTGCAGAATCTGTGGCCGTCCACACGCATACTTGAGAAAATATGGTATCTGCCGTATCTGTTTCCGTGAATTAGCTTACAAAGGCGAGATTCCGGGCGTAAGAAAAGCAAGCTGGTAGGCATTGAGCACTCGACGAGGTATTATCGAGTCTAGTGCGAAAGCCCGTCCCGAATCTTAGTGAGTCCGAGCCGGAGGCGACAGACGAACTTAGCTGAGTGGACGTGTGGTGGAAGGATAAGAGTCGACCCACTCACCGAAGTGGCAGGATGAAATTATAAGGAGGCAAAACTCACATGACAATGAGCGATCCAATCGCAGATATGCTTACGAGAATCCGTAATGCCAATACTGCTAAACATGATACAGTTGATGTTCCTTCTTCCAAGATGAAATTAGCTATCGCTGATATTCTGGTAAAAGAGGGCTACATCAAAAAATATGACATCGTAGAAGATGGCAGTTTCAAAACAATCCGTATGGAATTAAAATACGGAAAAGACAAAAATGAGAAAATCATTTCCGGTATCAAGAGAATTTCCAAACCAGGTCTTCGTGTTTATGCAAACAAAGACGAAATGCCGAAAGTACTCGGCGGTTTAGGTGTGGCTATCATCTCTACCAACCAGGGTGTTATCACTGACAGACAGGCAAGAGAGCTCGGCGTAGGCGGAGAAGTTCTGGCATTCGTTTGGTAGGCATTGAGCACTTAACGAGGTGTTTTCGAGTTTAGTGTGAAAGCCCGTCCCGAACCTTAGCGAGTCCGAGCCGAAGGCGGCAGACGAACTTAGTTGAGTGGACGTGTGGTGGTCTAGAAAAAGTAGTGAAAACAGAGAAGCCGCCAATGGCTTCTCCGAGAATCTAAGTAGGAGGTAATCGGCATGTCACGTATCGGAAGAATGCCAATCGCGGTTCCGGCAGGTGTAACTGTTACAATCGCAGAAGGAAATAAAGTGACTGTAAAAGGTCCTAAGGGTACACTCGAGAGAGAGTTGCCAGTAGAAATGACAATCAAAGAAGAAGATGGTCATATTATCGTTACAAGACCTAACGACTTAAAGAAGATGAAATCTTTACACGGTCTGACAAGAACCTTAATCAGCAACATGGTTCATGGTGTTACCGAAGGGTATGAGAAAGTTCTGGAAGTTAACGGCGTAGGTTACAGAGCCGCAAAACAGGGCAAGAAACTGGTTCTCAGCCTTGGTTATTCCCATCCGGTTGAGATGGAAGATCCGGAAGGCATCGAGACAGTCCTTGAAGGACAGAACAAGATCACTGTAAAAGGTATCAGTAAAGAAAAAGTTGGCCAATACGCTGCTGAAATCAGAGACAAGAGAAGACCTGAGCCGTACAAGGGCAAAGGTATCAAATATGCTGATGAAGTTATCAGACGTAAAGTTGGTAAGACTGGTAAGAAATAATTTAAGGAGAGTGTAAAAATGGTTAGCAAACAGTCAAGAAGCGAAGTTCGCGTAAAGAAACACGCTAGATTACGTAATCGTTATTCTGGAACAGCACAGAGACCGCGTTTAGCAGTGTTCAGAAGTAATAATCATATGTATGCTCAGATTATTGACGATACAGTTGGCAATACTTTAGTTGCAGCTTCCACAGCAGAGAAAGCAATCAAAGCAGAGCTTGAAAAGACAAACAACGTAGACGCAGCCGCTTACGTTGGTACTGTAATCGCAAAGAGAGCAATCGAAAAAGGTATTAAAGAAGTTGTATTTGACAGAGGCGGATTCATATATCACGGTAAAGTTCAGGCATTAGCAGATGCAGCTAGAGAAGCTGGTCTGGAATTCTAGTAGGAAGGAGAACATACACATGAAACGTACAAAAATTGATGCCAGCCAGTTCGAGTTAGAAGATAAGGTAGTGGCAATCAAACGTGTATCCAAAACTGTAAAAGGTGGACGTACCATGAGATTCTCTGCTTTAGTAGTAGTAGGTGACAAAAACGGACACGTTGGTGCAGGTATGGGTAAAGCCGCTGAAGTTCCGGAAGCAATCCGCAAAGGAAAAGAAGCTGCAGCAAGAAACCTGGTAGCTGTTCCATTTGATGACAATAACAGTATTCCACATGACTTCATTGGAAAATTCGGAAGTGCAAATGTACTTCTCAAGAAGGCTCCTGAAGGTACAGGTATCATCGCAGGAGGCCCGGCACGTTCCGTACTGGAGCTTGCAGGATACAAGAATATCCGTACAAAATCCCTGGGTTCTAACAACAAGACCAACGTTGTTTTAGCTACTCTTGCAGGATTATGCGAAATCAAGACACCTGAAGAAGTTGCAAAACTCCGTGGTAAATCTGTAGAAGAGATTCTGAACTAATAGGAGGGTATTAAAATGGCAGAGAAATTAAAAAGTAACTTTAGTCAAATCCCCAATCGGTGCGATCCCGAAGCAGAAAGCAACCGTTGAGGCTCTTAGGCTTAAAGAAATTAAACAAAACAGTTGAAATGCCGGACAACAGCGCGGTCAGGGGCATGATTCAGTGTGTAAGACACTTGGTAAAAGTTGAAGAAATCTAAAATCCACGTAGGAGGTGCAGTCATGGATTTATCTAATTTACAGCCTGCTGTAGGTTCAAAACACAGCGACAGCTTCAGAAGAGGCCGTGGACACGCTTCAGGTAATGGTAAGACTGCTGGTAAAGGACACAAAGGCCAGAAAGCTCGTTCCGGTGCAACAAGACCGGGATTTGAAGGCGGCCAGATGCCTTTATACAGACGTATCCCGAAGAGAGGATTCACAAATAGAAACTCTAAAACAATCATTGGTATCAATGTAAGTGACTTAGAGAGATTTGACAACGATTCAGTTGTTACAGTAGAAACATTAATCGAAGCAGGTATCGTTAAAAACCCACGCGATGGCGTTAAAATTCTTGGTAACGGAGAGCTGACCAAGAAACTCACTGTGAAAGCAGATGCTGTTAGTGAAGGAGCAAAAGCCAAAATTGAAGCAGTTGGCGGAACCTGCGAGGTGATCTAATATGTTAAAAACACTCCAGAACGCTTTTAAGATAAAGGAAATAAGGGAAAAGCTTCTCTACACTTTCTTTATGCTGGTTGTGATTCGTCTCGGTTCACGGTACGCGATCAGGAGTAGACACAAAGTTTTTTGCTGAACTGTTCGCAAGACAGTCCAGCGATGCATTTGGATTTTTCAATACGATTACTGGCGGTTCGTTTACGAACATGTCAGTATTCGCTTTGAGCATCACCCCATACATTACATCTTCCATCATCATGCAGCTGCTCACAATCGCAATTCCAAAACTGGAAGAGATGCAGCGTGAAGGCGAGGATGGAAGAAAGAAAATTGCAGAATACACACGTTATCTGACCGTAGGCCTCGCTCTGATGCAGTCTATAGCCATGTCCGTAGGATTTGGCGGAAGAGGTCTTCTTATCGACTTCAATGCGGTCAGCGTTATCGTGGCGATTGCGACAATGACATCAGGTAGTGCAATGCTTATGTGGATTGGTGAGCGGATTACGGAGCGCGGCGTAGGAAACGGAATTTCCATCGTCCTTCTGTTCAACATCATTTCCACATTGCCGAGTGATATGATTACCCTGTACGAGAGGTTCCTTGTCGGAAAGAACGTGCCGGTGGCGACCGTATCCCTGATTATCATTCTGGCAATTATCCTTGCCATGGTAGTATTTGTTATCGTACTGCAGGATGGAGAGCGGAGAATTCCCGTTCAGTATTCCAAGAAGATGCAGGGCAGGAAGATGGTAGGCGGCCAGTCTACAAATATTCCTCTGAAAGTAAATACGGCAGGTGTTATCCCTGTTATTTTTGCTTCTTCCCTGATGTCTTTCCCGGTAGTTATTGCAGAGTTTTTCCAGGTGGATTACGCCACATTCGGCGGAAAAATCTTAAGAGCTCTTAACTCCGGTTCCTGGTTCCATGCGGAATATCCGGTTTATTCAATTGGTATGGTGGTCTATATTGCTTTGATCGTGGTGTTTGCGTATTTCTACACATCCATCACATTTAATCCATTAGAGGTTGCCAACAATATGAAGAAATCCGGCGGCTTTATCCCGGGCATCCGTCCAGGTAAGCCAACATCTGATTACCTGAACAACATTTTAAATTATATCGTATTTATCGGGGCCTGCGGCCTGATCGTCGTATGCCTGATTCCGATTATGGTGTCGGGAATTTTCTCCGTAGGAAGCCTGTCTTTCGGCGGAACATCCCTTATCATTATCGTCGGAGTTGTCCTTGAGACAATTAAAGCGGTTGAGGCACAGATGCTTGTTCGTAATTATAGAGGATTTTTAAACGATTAAAACAATTCGCTTTCTAAGCAGGAGCTCCTGGAGGCCGGACGATCCGGAGCCGGGCTGATCCTGCATAGGGGCGTTTCTGTTGAAGTCGGTGACCTGTTCGCGTAGCGTGCAGGTTATCGTTGTATTTGCAGGAAGCTTGTTTTTGAGGGTACTGAAAAGTTACCGTTATCGTTTTATCGGGGAGGTAAGCCTATGAAGATTATTATGTTAGGAGCACCGGGGGCCGGCAAAGGGACGCAGGCCAAAAGAATTGCAGAGAAATATCAGATCCCGCATATCTCCACAGGAGATATATTCAGATCAAATATTAAGGAAGGTACCGAACTGGGCATGAAGGCAAAGCAGTTCATGGATCAGGGACTTCTGGTACCGGATGAGGTTACAATTGGAATGCTGCTGGATCGCATTCACCAGGACGACTGTGAGAAGGGATACGTACTGGACGGTTTTCCAAGAACCATTCCGCAGGCAGAGAGCCTGACGAAAGCGCTTTCCGATAGGGGAGAGGCTATTGACTATGCAATTGACGTGGATGTTCCCGATGAGAATATCGTAAACAGGATGTCAGGCCGCCGGGCATGTTTAACTTGCGGTGCGACCTATCATGTGACGTTCGCGCCTCCTGCAAAAGAGGGCATCTGCGATGTATGCGGAGCAGAACTGGTGCTCAGGGATGACGATAAGCCTGAGACGGTTCAGAAACGCCTTGCAGTTTACCACGAGCAGACACAGCCGCTGATTGACTATTATAAGGAAAAAGGCGTGCTGCATTCCGTAGACGGAACAAAAGATATGGAAGAAGTTTTCCAAAGCATCACTGAAATTTTAGGAGCATAACAGTATGGCAGTAACGATTAAATCTCCCAGAGAGATTGAGCTGATGAGGGAGGCGGGGAAGATCCTTGCCAAAACTCATGACGAGCTTGCAAAGAACCTGAAGCCTGGCATGTCCACATGGGATATTGACCATATGGGTGAAGAGATCATACGAAGCTATGGGTGTATCCCTTCCTTTAAGAATTACAACGGCTACCCTGCGTCAATCTGTGTATCGGTCAATGACGAGGTGGTACACGGGATTCCGCACAGGGAGCATTATCTGAAGGAAGGCGATATCGTCAGCCTGGATGCAGGTGTCATTTACAAAGGATATCATTCCGACGCGGCCAGGACCCACGGAATCGGAGAAATCAGCGGGGATGCGCAGAAACTCATAGAAGTTACAAGGCAAAGTTTCTTTGAGGGGATTAAATTTGCCAAACCTGGCAATCATCTAAATGATATTTCCGCAGCTATCCAGAAATATGCCGAAAGTTTCGGCTATGGGGTAGTAAGAGACCTGGTAGGTCATGGAATCGGAACTCATCTGCATGAGGAGCCGGAGGTGCCGAACTTCGCCAGAAGAAGAAAAGGCATTCTTCTGCAGGCCGGAATGACCCTGGCTGTGGAGCCTATGATCAATGCGGGAACTTATGATGTAGTCTGGCTGGATGACGACTGGACCGTAGTGACGGATGATGGTTCTCTGTCGGCTCATTATGAAAATACCATTCTCATTACCGAGGATGGACCAGAGATTTTGTCAATGCTCTGATTCGAGGTGGTAAGATGGCAGGATATGAAACAGGCTGTCTGGCCTGGTCTTTGGCCGGTCATGACAAAGAAGGCATATTTATCATAATAAAAGAAGATGCGGAATATGTTTACCTGGCGGACGGAAGACTCCGGACCGTGGGAAAACCGAAACGCAAGAAGAAGAAACACGTTCAGGCATCCCGCATCCGCGATGAAAAGCTTTGCGATAAGCTTATGAGCGGCAGCACCGTTACCGATGAAGAGATTAAATACTTCATCAAACAGTACAGGGCGAATCATTTAGAGACGCCGGATGAAAACCGGTGAAATTCACATAACCAGGGAGGTATAAAAGTTTATGTCAAAAGCAGATGTAATTGAAATTGAAGGCGTTGTGGTGGAAAAATTACCGAATGCCATGTTTAAAGTGGAGCTGGAGAACAAGCATATCGTACTTGCAACAATCAGCGGAAAACTCCGCATGAATTATATCAGGATTCTGCCGGGCGACAAGGTTACCCTTGAGATGTCTCCGTATGATTTATCCAAGGGCAGAATCATCTGGAGAGATAAATAAGCTGCAGCTCAGCTTACGGCGAAACTGCGGCAAATGATACATGGAAACGTCAAAGGGGACTGAACGCTGTCCCCTGAGTACAGCCCATAGTCCTCACATTGCGGGAGAACGGGCTGGCGTTGAGGCTTATGGGCTGTACTCAGCATCCGGACAGCTATCCGGTCCGCCATTGCAGAGCGTGTTATTGTTCGCAGCACACCGCTTTTTGCGGTGGGTGAACAGTAACGGACTGTTACCGGGGATTAGAAATACCGGGAAATTATGCTTGCATTATATAGAAATTAGTGTTATAATGCTCAAGCGACTTTGTTGAAGCAACAGGTGAGATCCGCCCTTTTGCCGGAACCCGGGCTTTTAAAGGAAAGAGACGCCTGCTGTACCTGTAAGTCCGGCATGTAAGGACTGCAATGGGTGTTATCAATATTGTATGTCCTGTGTAAGGACTGTTACGGAAAGGAGAATTGCCGTGAAGGTGAGATCATCAGTAAAACCGATTTGCGAAAAGTGCAAAATCATCAAACGCAAAGGCAGTATCAGAGTAATCTGTGAAAATCCTAAGCACAAACAGAGACAGGGCTGATAAGCATTTGTCTGCCTGATTTTCGCACGGCTTTCTATATGAACCACCAGGATAAGTTGTTCATAGCTGCTCAGGATTTTCGTCCTTGAAGCATGAATTCCTGCTGGTATATGGATTGGCATAATACATCATTATTTTAACTCAACTCAATGAAGAAAGAAAAAAACTAATGGAGGTGTACTACACACATGGCTCGTATTTCAGGTGTTGATTTACCAAGGGAAAAACGTGTCGAAATCGGCTTAACTTATATCTACGGAATCGGTAGAGCAAGTGCAAACCGTATCCTTGCTGAGGCTGGTGTTAATCCTGACACCCGTGTTAAGGATCTGACCGATGACGAAGTAAAGAAAATCGCTGGTGTTATCGCTGAGACTCAGACTGTTGAGGGTGATCTTCGTAGAGAGATCGCAATGAACATCAAGAGACTTCAGGAAATCGGCTGCTACAGAGGTATCCGTCACAGAAAGAGTCTTCCTTGCCGTGGTCAGAAGACCAAGACAAACGCAAGAACATGCAAGGGTCCTCGAGTAAGACTGTTGCAAACAAGAAGAAATAATTCATTTGGTAACAAATAAGTTGTGAATCAGGTTAGTAAGTAACAGGATTCAAGTAATCGAAGAAAGTAGGTTAGTTTAAAATGGCTAAAAAAAAGTGTCCACTGCTAAAAAAGTGACAAAAAAGCGTGTAAAGAAAAACGTTGAACGCGGACAGGCACATATCCAGTCATCTTTTAACAACACCATCGTTACATTAACCGATGCACAGGGTAACGCGTTGTCCTGGGCAAGTGCCGGTGGTCTGGGATTTAGAGGTTCAAGGAAATCTACTCCTTATGCAGCACAGATGGCAGCAGAAACTGCTACAAAGGCAGCTCTTGTACATGGCTTAAAGTCAGTAGACGTTATGGTTAAAGGACCTGGTTCAGGACGTGAGGCAGCTATCCGTGCCCTTCAGGCATGTGGTCTTGAAGTAACCAGCATTAAGGACGTAACACCGGTTCCACATAACGGATGCCGCCCACCAAAGCGTAGAAGAGTCTGATTGATTTAATTAGGAGGTTAAAAGTGGCAGTAGATAGAGTTCCTGTTCTTAAAAGATGCAGATCTCTTGGACTGGATCCGATTTATTTAGGAATCGACAAGAAATCCAAGAGAGAGTTAAAAAGAGCCAATAGAAAGATGAGTGAATATGGTCTGCAGTTAAGAGAAAAGCAGAAAGCCAAATTCATCTATGGTGTGTTAGAGAAACCTTTTAGAAATTATTATGCGAAAGCTTCCAAAATGTCCGGACAGGTTGGTACCAACCTTATGATCCTTCTGGAATGCAGGCTGGATAATGTATTATTCAGAATGGGCTTTGGCCGTACGAGAAAAGAGACCAGACAGATGGTAGATCACAAGCATGTACTGGTTAACGGAAAACCTGTAAACATTCCGTCTTACCGCGTTAAAGCTGGTGACACAATCGAGATCAAAGAGAAATACAAATCTTCACAGAGATATAAAAATATCTTAGAGGTAACCGCCGGAAGAATGGTACCAGCATGGTTAGAGGCTGATATGGAAAACTTAAAAGGCGTTGTTAAAGAGTTACCAACCAGAGATGAGATTGATGTTCCAGTAAACGAGATGCTTATCGTCGAGTTATACTCCAAATAATTAAGAGTTGACTAAATTTTTTGTTGCTGTCCGGCCCCTCACGGGCCGGACAGCGGCAAAATCGCCGGTTGGCGGTAACGGACGTGAACCGCGTCTTTCGCCGTTACCGCAGCGAAAGTTCTTCTCTTATTTTATAAGAGTATGACAGACCCTCAATAAAAGTTCCCAAAAGGAGGGGCTATAGTGTTCGATTTTGAAAAACCAAACATTGAAATTGCTGAGATTTCAGAAGACAAAAGATATGGCAAGTTTGTAGTTGAACCGCTCGAAAGAGGCTACGGAACTACTTTAGGAAATTCTTTAAGAAGAATTATGCTCTCTTCTTTGCCTGGCGCAGCAGTAAGTCAAGTGAAAATCGATGGCGTTTTGCATGAATTCAGTTCTATTCCTGGAGTAAAGGAAGATGTAACTGAGATCATTATGAACATCAAGAGTTTGGCAATTAAGAATCTGAGCGAAACGAATGAGCCAAAGACAGCTTATATCGAATTCGAGGGAGAAGGCGTCGTAACAGCCGCTGATATCCAGGTGGATTCTGACATTGAGATTCTCAATCCGGAGCAGGTAATCGCTACATTAAGCGGCGGCGCTGACAGTAAGTTCTATATGGAACTGACGATCACAAAGGGCCGTGGTTATATCAGCGCTGACAAGAACAAGAACGATGATTCCAATCGGCGTGATTGCAGTGGATTCCATCTACACACCGGTTGAGCGTGTCAACATGTCCATTCAGAATACCCGTGTTGGACAGGTTACCGACTTTGATAAGCTGACACTGGATGTATTCACAAACGGAACTCTGGCTCCAGATGAGGCTGTCAGCCTTGCAGCAAAAGTTCTTAGCGAGCATTTAAATCTTCTTCATCGACCTTTCTGAGAATGCCAAAACTGCTGAGAAGTTATGGTAGAGAAGGAAGACAACGAGAAAGAAGAAAGTGCTTGAGATGAACATTGATGAACTGGAGCTATCCGTTCGTTCCTACAACTGCTTAAAGAGAGCCGGAATCAACACTGTGGAGGAGCTGTGCAACAGAACTCCGGAGGATATGATGAAGGTCAGAAACCTGGGCCGCAAATCTTTGGAAGAGGTACTTGCCAAATTAAAAGAGTTAGGCTTACAGCTCAATCCGAGCGAAGAAGCTTAATTTTAACGAATGTTTGAGCACCCGGCAGATAAGACCAAAGGGCACAGCCGGGCGTTTACGAATAAAGCAGGCGGACAGTAAGACCAATGAAGCGTGGACGCCGGCTTCCACAAATATGGAGGATTAAATCATGGCAGGTTATAGAAAGCTTGGAAGAACTTCCAGCCAGAGAAAAGCATTACTGAGAAACCAGGTTACCAATCTTTTATACCACGGCAAGATCGTTACAACTGAGGCCAGAGCCAAAGAAGTAAAGAAGATTGCTGAGGGCTTAATTGCCATGGCAGTTAAGGAGAAAGACAACTTCGAAACCGTTACTGTTACTGCTAAGGTTGCACGTAAAGATAAAGACGGCAAGAGAGTAAAAGAAGTTGTTGACGGAAAGAAAGTTACCGTTTATGACGAAGTAGAGAAAGAGATCAAGAAAGACAAACCATCCAGACTTCATGCTAGAAGACAGATGTTAAAGGTTCTCTATGATGTAACAGAAGTTCCGGCTGCAAAAGCAGGCAGAAAGAAAAACACAAAAGAAGTAGATATCCCGGCAAAACTCTTTGATGAGGATTGCTCCTAAATACGTAAACCGCAACGGTGGTTACACCCGTATCGTTAAGATCGGACAGCGTAAGGGCGACGGCGCTTTGGAAGTTTTATTAGAGCTTGTTTAATCAGTAAACAAAGCGGTGAAACGTTTGCTTTGTAAACATTTCACTGCCCGTTAATAAACGACTCCAGCCATGCAGAGTGGCTGGAGTCGTTTTAATTTACGGCGGTGACGTGTGCGCGGAGCGTGCAGGTTATCGTTTAACGGTCCTCAGGGTAGTGTAAAATAGTTTGTGTCTTTGGAAAAAAATGGCTCCTTTCGGGCAAGAATTCAGATATGGAAATTCTTACTCGAAAGGAGTCTTTTTATGGCAGTAGCAAAGGAGCAAATTCGACAGATTATTTCAGAAAACAACATCTCCAGCGTGGCAGATGTCTACTCCCTCCTCCGCGATAGTTTCAAAGATATTCTTCAGGAACTCCTCGAAGCAGAGATGGATGCCTCCCTTGGTTACAGCAAAAACCACAAGGCTGGGCTGGACACAGACAACAAACGCAATGGGTATTCTCAGAAAACTATCAAAAGCCAGTTTTGAGAGTTCCCGCTTGATATCCCCAGGGACCACCACGGGGAGTTTGAGCCAAAGCTTGTTCCCAAACACCAGAGGGATGTTTCCGGCATCGAAGAAAAAGTAATCGCCCTTTACGCACGGGGCATGAGCACAAGGGATATCCATGACCAGATCCAGGACCTGTATGGAATTGAAATGTCGGCCGAGATGGTCAGCAAGATCACGGACCGCATCCTCCCGGAGGTAAAGAATGGCAGTCACGGCCCCTGAATTCCCTGTACCCGTTTGTGTTCATGGATGCGATCCACTATAAGGTGCGCGATGAGGGACGCATTGTCAGCAAAGCCGCGTATATCGTCCTCGGGGTTACAACAGAGGGCTATAAAGACATCCTAAGCATCACAGTAGGTGCAAACGAATCCTCCAAGTTCTGGCTGGGAATGCTGAATGACCTGAAGAACCGGGGCGTACAGGATGTCCTGTTTTTCTGTGTGGACGGCCTGCCGGGCTTCCGGATGCCATCCAGACTGTGTTCCCGCGCAGATCCAGCGGTGCATCATCCATATCTGCGCAATTCCTTTAAATATGTCAATTATAGCGACTTGAAGAAATTCGCCTCCGATTTTAAAGCGGTCTACAATGCCTCAACAGAAGAAATGGGAAAGTTGGAACTGGAAACATTGAAAGGAACCTGGGGAAAGAAATACCCTATGCCATACGACTGGGAGGACAATTGGGAAGAGTTAAGTTCGTTCTATCAGTTTTCTGGCGAACTGAGAAAGATTATGTATACCACAAACATCATTGAGGGTAAACCGCCAGTACCGGAAAGCAACAAAGAACAAAGTGTATTCCCGAATGATGCCTCACTGGCAAAAATGCTGTACCTGGCAAGCCAGAACGTAATGAAAAAGTGGACGCAGCGGTACCGTGGCTGGGATCAGGTGATTGGCCAGCTCATCCTGCTGTACGGGGAACGCCTAACGCAGTATCTGTAAAAAAAAGCCGGAACGGCCCAAATCTCAAAGACGAAAACCGTTCCGAGCTTATTCCGTCGGCATTTATAGTATTGCCAGAAAATCCCAGCTTATTCCAGAGGCCGGGTGTGGGCAGAGCCCACGAACTTAAAATACTATAAATGCCTGATTGATGTGCCTAAAATGTATAGAACCAGACTTTCTGGCAATACTAAAAGTAAGGAGATGGAACATCCGGAAAAGTGACAAAAGTTCCAAAATTGCTACATATCTAATTCCAACTGAATGGAACTTCCAATTTTAAAGACACAAAAAAATTTACGCCCTCGTCCTCAGCTTTCCTTGCCGGACGGTAAAGTCTGCATGAGGGCAAAGAAATGTTCAGGCTTACCGGTGGTGAAATATGCATACCAGGATTCCAGCGTGTCCGGCTGAAAAACGTTTAAATGCCCAATAATCTGTTTCGCCCACAGCAAAGCTCCGGCAGAGCCGGCGGTAATTAGGTTGTTATCCGCCACAGAGGGCTTGTCAATGTAAAAATCCTGGCCTTTATAACCGGGAGAAAACATTTCAAGAAATCCCGGCCCGTTGCTGGTATGGGGGCGGTTATCCAGCAGTCCGGCTCCGGCAAGCGCAGCGGTAGCCCCGCAGATGGCACACACCAAAGCGCCTGACGAGAGAAGCTCCTCTGCTTTTTTAATAACAGCCCCGTGCTTTAAATCATTCCATGTGTCTGCGCCCGGTAATAGCAGAACGCTTGTCTCACTCACAGCAATATCATCAATCAGGCAGTCGGGCATGATTGTCAGACCGCCCATTGTCTTGATTGGCTTCCCGGAATAACTGACGGTTTTGAGCGATACGCGCTGAGCGTCCTTTTTGAAAAACCGGCCGGAATTCACCTCTGAAATAACATAGCCAAGCTCCCAGTCGGCTAAAGTATCAAGAACATAAACATAGATTGTATACATAATTCTCCTCCATTTTCATATTATTTCCACCTGACAGGCAGTTGATTTGCCTGCCTTTTTATTATACTCTGCAATTGTTGACAACTGTATGGCAACAATCTATAATGATAAAAAAATTGGAAGGTGCCCGACAGATGAAAGTTGACAGGCTTGTTAGCATAATTATGATACTCCTTGATAAAAAGCGTATAGACGCGCAGGAGCTGGCAGATATGTTCGAAGTTTCCCCCACTGCGCACAATATACCGGGACATAGACGCGATCAACATGGCGGGTATTCCTGTCCGCGGGGGGCATCGGGGGTGGGCGGCGGCTTTGAAATCATGCCGGAATACAAGCTTGATAAAAAGGTTTTTTCGACTTCCGAGCTTTCCGCCCTCCTAATGGGGCTTTCCAGTCTTTCCGGTATGATACGGGGGGACGAACTGGTACATGCCCTTGCAAAAGTCAAAAGTTTTATCCCTGCCGACAGAGCGAAAGACATTGAATTAAAAGTAAACCAGATATGTATTGATTTAAATCCGTGGATGGGTAACAGGAATATGCAGCCATATTTGGAAATTATTAAAACAGCTTTACAGGAAAGCAGGCTGCTTTCATTTGAGTATATTGACAGATACGGAAATTTTTCTAAACGGACAGCCGAGCCGTACCAGCTCATATTAAAAAGTAATCACTGGTATTGGCAGGGGTATTGCCATAAAAGAAATGATTACCGTTTATTCAGATTATCCCGTATATCAAACCTGGAAATGCTGGAAGAAGCTTTTACACCGCGGGATTATCAAAAACCCCAGTTGGATTTTACTGATATTTATACAACCATGCAGATAAAAATCAAAATTCGTATTCATAAATCTGTCATGGACAGGGTACTTGATTTTTGTTCGTATGATCATTTTACTCCGGATGGTGACGAGCATTACATTGTCACTCTCCCCTTCATAGAGAATGAATACTATTACAATATTCTTTTAAGCTTTGGGGATAAATGCGAGTGTTTGGGGCCGGTACATGTCTGCAGGGAGATGAAGCGCCGGATCCATAACATAGCGGCTTTATATGAGAAATGGAATTAGAAGTATTTCTTTTTTATCCATCTATGCCGCAAGAATATCGTAAGTTGACTGTAATGGTGGAACGCTTTATAATAAAATTATAAAAACAGCGGAAAAACAGCAAGAAAAATGTTTTCCGCCGGAGAGGATGAGGGATATGAAGAGAAAAAACAGGTGGATTGGTCCGCTTGTTTCTATATGCCTGGTGACCTGTATGGCGTTTGGAGGGGCAATGGTTTCCTATGCCGCTTCGTCCAGAAAGACAATCAGCAAGGTAACGATTAATCTGGACCTGGAATTGGAAGCGGGCGAGAGCCTGCCGGATCTGGAAGCGGGAAAAGACAGCGGGTTTAATGTAAGGGCAGGAAACGAGCGGTATACGGCAACTGAGGCGCAGTGGGTGAGCTCCACATCGAAGGATGTGAAGATTGGCAGCACCTATACGTTAAAAGTGTGGCTGGAAGCGGAGGATCCGGATTCCTACGGCTTTGTCGGGACCTATAAATCCAGCAATGTCACGGTAAAAGGCGGCACCTTTGTGTCGGCTTCCAGAAAGGGATACGATACTCTGGTAGTCACGGTGAAGACGAAGCCGGTAAAGGGCGAATATGACGCCCCTGAGGACGCCGAATGGAAAGAGAATCACCTGGGCCACGCGAAGTGGGATAAAGTGAACGGAGTGGACGCCTATGATATAAACCTTTATAAAGGCAGCAGCGCCATATATAAGGTGAAGGCGTACAAGGGCACGTCGATCAATTTTTATCCATACATGACGAGTGCGGGTACTTATACCTTTAAGGTGCGTTCCGCACCGTCGGGCGACAGCCAGAAGGACTACGCCGACAGCAGCGACTGGACGGAGTCGGATGAGCTGTATATTGCCAAGGAATCGGTGTCCAATGGTTCCGGCAAGATTGATTACAACAATACAAACAGCGCTGCCAATAATTCCACGTCGCAGGTCGGCTGGATCCAGGATGGGAGCCGCTGGTGGTACCGCTATCCGGACGGAACCTTCCAGAAGGATTCCTGGCTGCTGGTCAACAATATCTGGTATCTGTTTGACAAAGACGGCTGGATGCTGACGGGATGGCAGGAGAAGAACGGAAACTGGTATTATCTGGACAACAACGGAGCAATGAGAAAGGGCTGGGTACAGGCGGCCAACGGCTGGTATTATCTGAATCGGGACCTGAGGGCACAGAGGGAGCGATGTTTAAGAACCAGTGGCTGGACAGCAACGGCAAGAGATATTATCTGGGAGAAAACGGCGTAATGTGCGAGGGCTGGACCCAGGTGGCAGGAAACTGGTATTATTTCTATCCGGGTGACGGAAGCATGGCTGTTAACACGACTATCAGCACATTTTATGTAGGTGCCGACGGTGTGTGGCGCCGGTAAGGAGCAGCGGCATAAATTCTAGAAAAGTGAGGTAGTGGTATGTTTGGGAGAAGAACACGGGGCTTATGGATCTGCATGGCGGCGGCAATGCTCATAGCGGGCAGCGCTTTTACAGCATATGCGGATACGACGATTGCCAATATCAGAGTGACATTTAAAAATAATTATGATAAAGAGGAAGGTAAGATTCTGAGCCAACCGTGACTACAGGAAGCGGCTACGAGGTGGAGGATATTTCCTGGAGCAAGGCTCTGAGAAATGGAATCCGGGTTCCAAAATAACGGCTTCGGTTACACTGGTTCCCGGCAGCGGGAAAGCTTTTGCGAGTTCCTACTCTTCTAAAAAGACTACCATAAGCGGAGCGGATTTTGTCTCTGCCAAACGGAATGAAGACGGCAACCTGGTGGTAAAGGTAAACTATTATCCGGTAGTTCAGCTTGGACAGACGGAGAAAGCCGGCTGGAGTGATTCGACAAGGACAAAAGCAGTCTGGAAAAAGGTCCCATATGCAACCGCATATCAGCTCCGCCTCTACCGGGGAGACGATGAGTATGTGACTACGCTGACGCTGGAGGGTACGAATGTTGACCTGACGGAGTATATCACAAAAGAGGCCAACTATTTCTATGAAGTCAGAGCAACCTCGAAGAACAGCACAGATGCCGGCTACAGAAGAACCGGAGATTATGTAACCTCCGAGGATTCATTTGTAGACAACCTGGGTGAGGTAGGGGGACGCTGGCGCCAGGATCGCACGGGCTACCGCTATACGGATGAAAACGGAGTGGAAGCCAACAATGGCTGGCGTTATATTCAGGGTACATGGTATTATTTTGATGAGAACGGTTATGCAGCCACAGGCTGGCGCTTAATCAATGGAAAATGGTACTATATGAATTCGGAATGTAAAATGCAGACCGGCTGGCTGAACCTGAATGACAAGTGGTACTATACGGATTCAACGGGCGCTATGGCAGTCGGCTGGTATCAGATTTCGCCGTCGGAGTGGTATTATTTCTATGAAGACGGAAGCATGGCGGTGAATACGGTGATAGACGGATACACGATAGGCGGAGACGGAAAGATGCAGTAAGGCGCGGATAGTAGAGCTGTTGTGAAGGCGGTATGCAGACTGCCATCACAACAGCTCTATTCTGTTGATGACGGTGACCTGTGCGCGGAGCGTGCAGGTCACCGTTTTATAATGAACGGAAATAATCTAAAAAAGCCATTGCAGACTTATTCAGATAATGGTCATATGCCCAGATTGCCATGGGACTTGTATAAAGACAATCGTCATCCAATATTTTCTGTACAATTTTTTCCTGGGCCATCTGTGTCGCTCCCGAAGGCAGAAGGGCAATTCCGAGTCCGGATTCTGCCGCACGCAAAGCGGATGAAGAACGCTCCGCTTTACATATAATCCTGGGCAGGACATTATGTAAATTAAATACTTCATTTAAGATTGATTCATAACGGCGGTATATAATCAACTGTTTTCCATCCAGTTCATCGACGGAGCAGCTTACACAGTCAGACCAGTTATATTCCGGAGACATGACCGCAACCATAGGCTCAGGCTCTTTTTTCAAATATTTGATACCCTGAAGATGGAAGGGGGAACGGATAATGCCAATATCGATGATGCCTTTTTGCACCAAATCATGGATATAAGCGCTATTTCCCTCAAAAAATTCAAAATTAATCATCGGATAATTCTGATGAAATTCCGCTATTTTAGGCGATAATACAAGCGGTACTGCGGTAGGGGTTATGCCAATGTATAAATTTCCCTTATAACCGCTGGAAAAATCCACAATTTCTTTTTGTATCACGTTACTTAGAGCAAGAAGCTGCCTGGCACGGTCTGCAAACATCTGGCCTACGGCTGTCAGCTGTAAATTACGGGAATCACGCTCGAATAAAACAACATTAAATTCTTTCTCCAGCTTTTTAACTGCTGGCTAAGCGGCGCGGGACGTAAACCATGCGGTGGCAGTAATAGAGCCTTCTTCTACAATTGTTAAAAAATACTGTAACTGCTTTAGATCCATATAAATCCCCCATTTATACAAGAAATGAATAAATCCTATTTTTTATCAATATTTTACATGACAATAGTGTGATGTTACAATGAATTCATAGTTAAATATTGTTTAGTGCACATAAATAATCTTAACATAACCGGTGACCTGTGTCTATGCCTGACGGATTCGGAAGAAGCGCGCTCCCCTTTTGGCATACCCGCGGCCACATGGCTGAAATTTTATTAATAATAAGTCTAAGAAGGAGAAGGTTATGATTAATAGGGAACAATGCGGCCAATTTATAGACGCAAATACGGATAATATGGTGAAAGACTGGAAGCGGTTGGTAGAAATAGAAACGGGCTCTTTTGATAAAGAGGGTCTTGAGGAGGCAGCCGATACACTTAAGGCAATGTTTGAGGGCATCGGGTTTAGGTGTGACCTGATTGATACAGGGGCTGCGGGGAAGACATTAACAGGGATATTAGGCAGGAAGGGAAGGAAAGCCGATTTTATTTTCCGGACATTATGATACGGTTTTCCAAAGGGAACACTGGCAGACAATCCATTCCGTATCGAAAACGGAAGGGCATATGGACCGGGCGTCCTGGATATGAAAGGGGGCATTATAATAGCATATTATGTTATTAAGGCGTTGAACAGCCTGGGTTTTACAGAGCGTCCGATTAAAATATTATTTGCCGGTGATGAAGAAATTGCCCATGAAAATTCTACAACTGCAGAAACGCTGGTGGAAGAAGCTAAAAACTGTGAATTTGCTTTTAATATGGAAACAGGGCTTCCGGACGGTTCGCTGTGTGTTGGACGAAAAGGCGGAATAACTATATCGGCGGAAGTCACCGGGGTAGAAGCTCATGCCGGAAACAGTTTTGAGACAGGCAGGAATGCAATCGAAGAGATGGCATATAAAATTTGCAGGCTGCGTGAGATAACAAATTTATCGGAGGGAATAACTGTCAGTGTAGGAACCATAAAAGGAGGCACAGTTTCTAACTCCATTCCAGGCAGCTGCCGTATTGAGATAGACGCACGGTTTATAAAGCCGTCCCAAATGGAAAAACTGGAACATGACCTCTATGCTGCCCTCGATGAGACTCATATACCGGGTACACAAACTACATACAAGGTTTTAAGCATTATTAATGCATTTGAAACGACCAATTCTGTTAAAAAGCTCTTTGATTTTTGCAGTCAGGCACTTCAGGACTGCGGGGAAGAACCGTTGAAGTCAACCGTACTGGGCGGAAACTCAGATGCAGCATACATCAATATAGCCGGGACACCGGTCATCTGTTCCTGCGGCGTGATTGGACAGGGAAATCATACGGGGAAAGAGTTTGCAATAGTAGCTACGATGGCTGAAAGAGCAAAAATGCTTTTAAGTATTCTGAGCCGGCTGGACAGCTATAAGGGGGAGGCCGAATAATGAGAAAAGAAGAAAAAAACAGAGAGCAGGAGCACCGTATAGGGATAAAAGGCTGGGGCTCGTTATTCTTGCTTATTATCCTTTTTTCCGGGATATTTACTAATTCCGGGAACTTTTTAAAGGCTTTTGATTTAAGCAATCTGATTGGAAGCTTTGGAATCATTGCCGATGGTCTGAATTTTGAAGGACAGGGAGGAGTCGGAGCGAGAGAGGGGTTCATGTTTGCATTGACACTGATTCCCACAACCTGTGTTTCGGTAGGATTTGTACATGTTTGTGAAGATATGGGAGCCATGGAAGCAGCACGAAAGTTTTTTACACCTCTACTCAGACCTTTGATGGGAATTCCCGGAACCAGCGGGATTGCTTTCGTAGCGTCCTTCACCAGTTCTGATGTTGCGTCTTTTATGACGAAAAAAGCATATCAGCAGGGGGAGATAACCGATAGGGAAAGGACAATATTCGTGGCTTATCAATATGCGGCTTCGGCTGTTATTATTAACACGATTTCCACGCAGGCTCCGCTGCTCCCGATCATTAAGCTCGCGGTAGGTCCTGTAATCGTATATTTGTGGATATTTAAAGTTCTGGGAGCTAATATTATGCGGCTGGTAGTAAAAAAAGAAGCAGAAGGAGGTGCTGTTTAGATGAGCGATGAAATTAAAACAGAAGAGGCCGGCACTGATAATAATCAGGAAGAGAAAACAGAAAAAGTCGATAGTTACCTCTTCATGGATGGGGCTAAGGAAGGGTTCTATATCGGGATTGAAAATATATTACCGGCTATGGTATTGGGCTACGTTATAATTAGGTTCCTGGAACTTACGGGCCTCGTAAATCTGATTGGAAAGGTATTTGCTCCGGTAATGGGAATTTTTGGCCTGCCGGGAGAGGCGGCAATTGTGTTAATGTCGGCGTTTTTTGCAAAAGCGGCGGGAGAGGCTACGGCGGCGAATTTATATGCGGCCGGAACAATTAATGCGGCTCAGGCAACGATTCTGGTTGTACCCTGTATGCTGATGGGAACGTTAGTAGGACATTATGCAAGAATTGTTCTTGTAGCAGGGACAAATCCGAAATACAGGTCGCATCTTTTGGGGCTGCCGATTCTTCTCAGCCTGGTGGGAATGCTTGGGATGCGCGGAATCATGATGCTTATGGGGTATATGTAAGCTGTTTTATATCAGTAAACGGAGCTGCCGGTTTTGACTAAGGCGGCCCCGTTCTGCTTCCGCTCTCTGCTGCAGGAGCAGGCTGTTGATAATTTTGAAAGAAGGGGAAGATATGTACAAGAAAAAGGGGAGAACCGTACCGAAACGGGTAAAAGCTATTAATCCGATGCTCATACTGGTTGCATTTCTGGTAATTGCGGCAATTGCGACTTATTTGGTGCCGGCAGGCTCATTTGACCGTTTTGAAAATGAGATAACAGGCTATTCGATAGTAGATCCGGACAGTTACCGTCATGTGGCGCAGAATCCGATAAAAATATTTGATTTTTTCATGGCGGTTCCTAATGGGCTTGCCAGCTCCGGGAACTTAATTTTCTTTATTTTAATTGTAGGCGGGGCGCTGCAGGTTATTCAGGCGACGGGGGCGATTGATATAGGCCTAAAAAATTTAATTAAAAAATTTGCAGGAAAAGAAAATCTGCTTTTGATTGCCATTCTCCTGACATTTGGCCTGTTGTCCTGCTTTGCCGCCACCAGTGAGGAATTTCTGGCATTTATGCCGCTTATATATATGGTTTGCCTGGGACTTGGATTTGACTCTCTGATTGCTGCATTCCTGGTACTTGGCTCATCCTCCATCGGGTACTGCGGCGGCATGACGAATGCATATACGGTCGGTGTATCCCAGACGATTGCCGAGCTTCCCATGTTTTCGGGAATCGGCTACAGGGCGGTTGCTTTCATTGTATTTGAAATTGTCAGCATGATATGGCTTTGCACCTATGCAAATAAAATCCGTAAAAATCCGGAGAAAAGCCTGATGTATGAAATTGACAGCCAGTACCGGACAGCTCTTGATTTATCCGATATTCCGCCTATGACTATGCGGCACAAGCTGGTGCTGCTGACTTTCATTCTTGGAATCGTATCGATGGTGTGGGGGATTCTTACCAGGGGATTTTATCTTACAGAAATGGGAGCGGTGTTTATGATTATGACAGTGACGGCCGGAGTGGTCGGCGGCCTGAACGGAAATCAGATATGCAATGAATTTGTGGAAGGAACGAAAAGTCTTTTATGGGTTGGTCTTGTTATGGGGCTTTGTAAAGGAGTGACGAATATCCTTACGGAAGCAAACATCATTGACACAATAATTAATGCCCTGGCAAGCCTGCTTCACGGCCTTCCCCGTACAGTTGCCGCCTGTGCTATGTTTGCCGTCCAGGATGTAATCAATTTCGTAATTCCCTCCGGCTCGGGACAAGCTGCGGTTACGATGCCGTTAATGATACCGCTGGGAGACTTGTTGGGGATAAACCGCCAGGTGAATGTACTGGCTTTTCAGTTCGGTGATTCGCTGTCAAATATGGTTACACCGGCTGGAGCAAAGCTGATGGCCGGCATTGCCATGTGCAATATACCTTATAAGAAGTGGCTGAAGTTTTTTTTACCCTGTTTTGCGTTGTGGTGGATTATTTCCTTTATTCTTTTAACGATAGCAACCTTGATTAATTACGGCCCTTTTTAAATGAAAGCCTGCTAATAAAAAGTCAAGCACTTTTTGAAAATTTTTGTGAAGTGATTTTATGGCACAACTCTAAGACCGCCTCATCAGCCGGTCAAAAAGAAAGCCGTAATAGACGGAATGATTATTCGTTTTGTTCCAGACTGCGCAGATGTGCTTTTACCTTGCCGTAGTAGATGCGGAGGAACTTATTCGCACCAGCAGTCATGTACACATAGTAAGGTTTTCCTTCGGAACGCTTCCGGTTCAGAAACTGGTAGACAGGTTCATTCTCCGGGGCATTCTGGAGCAGGGTGGTCATGACCTGGAACAGGGTCTTACGGAGCCTGCCGGTTCCACATTTGGAAGCTTTGTTGCTCTTTGAGTTGTGCTGCCCTGACTGCTCCACACCGGGATCGACACCTGCAAAAGCAGTGATTGCCTCCCGATGGGTAAATCTTGAAACATCGCCAATCTCAGCAATGAGCTGGGGACCGTAAGTTTTGCCCACGCCATACATGCCCATGACAACCTCGTATTCTGGGAGCGTGGAAGCAAGTGCATTCATCTCCCTGCGGAGCTGTTCGATATGGGCAGAGGCAAGATTGAGCTGCTGGATACTCTGCTGGATCAGAAGCTTATAGGACGTCTCCTTTGGGAACACGGCAACAAGCTCTTTAGAGGCGTTAAACAGTTCTTCTGGTTTGGAAGGCTGATAAATATAATGGTGTTTCCTGCAGAAAGCTTCATAGCGCACTGTAAAGCTTTCAAGCCGGTTTTACGGACACAGTCCACATGCCAGAATGAGTAAGCGTAATCGACCCATTTTTCACTGCCATCTTCACGGGCAGGGCTGTTGAACAGTTTATTTACACCGGGGTATGTATTATCCAACAGTGCAATCAGGTTTGCCTTTGCGGCAACCTTTGCTTCATAAAGAAGCTGAATTGTGAATTTAAGGTTTTCAATTGGTTACGTGTATTGTCCATACATGAATACTGCCGCAGTTCAGCCCAGTTGTCAAGGGTATAGCGTGCTATCTTTTTAGCATCAGCAGGGTCAGATTTGACCTTGCGCAACGTATTGTTACCAAAGTTTTTAATCAGATGCGGATTGACGACAGTTACAAAACCCGGCATTAGAGAGGGTTAGCCATGGACTCATGGTATCTGCCAGTACACTCCATTACAATCCTTGTATCCCCTTCAAGTGAAGCCAGATAATTTGATAGTTCTTTTAGGATTGGGAAGTGTGAAAACATCAAAGGGTTTCCTGACAATGACGCCTCCGGGCTGCAGGACGGCGACGGTGCTCTTGCCTTTTGATACATCAATACCTACTGCGTTGTACATTCTAACGTACCTCCTGAAAATGAATTTGCATGGTATCCAGCATTCCTCACTGCTTATTCAATCTCCTGGTATCAAACGGACATGTACAAGGACAGTCCAACCTGCATAAATCGAACGGCTGCAAATGATAGGCTGGCTGACTGGCTTTCTTGCGGACACCTAAAGTGGTCCTAGGAGGTGTCGTCATACCAATGCCTAATCATTATACAGCTTAAACAATGAGAGATTAAGTCCCAACTGGCTGTTGGGTACTGAAACCCTACACTTATATATTAGGAGGAGGAAATTTACCCCAAATATATAATCCCTTTTAAAAGACCGATCCGGTATCTGCCGGACCGGTTTTTTATTGCCCGGCTGCCGCAGTTTCTGCCGCTGCCGGGAACCGATATTTTGGATGGGATTTTTAGAAACAAAATACTACTTGACTCCGGGGTACAATTGCTCTACAATTTACACAAATATGCAGTGATAAGCTGCGGTTATGAAGGGCTTGAATATGAATATAATTAAAGCGGCAAATCTCGTTTTTGACTATATCAGACGGGACGAAGAAGATAAAGTGGAAGAAGTAAACCGTGCGATTGATCATGTGGATGTGGAGATTGAGAAGGGGAGTTTTGTGGCCGTACTGGGACACAATGGCTCCGGAAAGTCCACATTTGCAAAGCATATCAATGGCATTTTAATTCCGACGGAAGGAACGGTCTGGGTATCTGAGATGGATACGGCGGACGACGATCTGCTGTGGGAAGTGAGAAAAACTGCCGGGATGGTGTTCCAAAATCCGGATAACCAGATTATCGGCAACGTAGTTGAGGAGGATGTGGGGTTCGGGCCGGAGAATATCGCAGTCCCTACCGAGGAGATTTGGGAACGGGTGGATAAGAGCCTTCAGGCTGTTGGGATGACGGCGTACAGGAAGAAGTCCCCAAACCGTTTGTCGGGAGGTCAGAAGCAGAGGGTGGCGATCGCCGGCGTGATGGCGATGAAACCCCAGTGTATCGTTCTGGATGAACCGACCGCCATGCTCGATCCGAACGGCCGCAAGGATGTTATCAGAACCGTTCAGGAGCTGAACCGGGCTGAGGGGATCACCATACTTTTGATTACTCATTATATGGAGGAAGTGATAGACGCAGACCGCGTGATCGTTATGGACGGCGGTAAAGTGGTTATGGATGGGACGCCAAAGAGATTTTCAAGGGTGGACGAGCTTAAGAGCTACCGTCTGGACGTTCCCCAGGTGACGGAACTGGCCTACGAGTTAAAAAAGGGCGGAGCCATGCTGCCGGATGGAATACTCAGGAAAGAAGAGCTGATGGAAGCGCTGCTTCCGCTCTTAAAAGAGGAATAAGATATGTCAATCAAGGTTATAGATTTGAATTACACATATGGGGCGGGGACTGCCTTTGAGCAGCATGCCCTTAAGCATGTGAATTTTGAGATAAATGACGGTGAATTTGTCGGTCTGATCGGCCATACCGGTTCCGGCAAATCTACTTTAATCCAGCATCTGAACGGCCTGATCCGGCCTACGGGCGGAGATATCCTGTATCACGGGACCAGCATATACAGCGACGGTTATAAGATGAAGGAGCTGCGCAGCAAGGTCGGTCTTGTATTTCAGTACCCGGAGCATCAGCTTTTTGAAGCTGATGTATTTTCCGATGTCTGCTTTGGACCGAAGAACCTGGGCTGTTCTAAGGAAGAGACCGAGAAGAGGGCGCGCCATGCCCTGGATCTGGTGGGAATGGATGAGAGCTTCTATGAACAGTCGCCATTTGAATTGTCGGGCGGGCAGAAAAGAAGGGTGGCGATAGCGGGAGTCCTTGCGATGCGGCCTGAGATGATGATACTGGATGAGCCTACGGCCGGTCTGGATCCCCAGGGCCGGGATGAGATCCTGGATCAGATTGAGCGGCTGAACCGCCGGTACGGCCTTACCATTCTCCTTGTCTCCCACAGTATGGAGGATGTGGCCCGCTATGTTGACCGGATTATGGTTATGAACCACGGGGAGAAGGTATTTGACGATACCCCGAAGGAAGTATTTAAACATTATAAGGAACTGGAAGACATGGGACTGGCGGCGCCTCAGATTACCTATGTGGTCCAGGAGCTGCGGGAGCATGGGATCCCTGTGGATGATACAATTACGACTGTGGAAGAGGCAAGGGATGCGATTCTTAACCTCCTTCGGGAAAAGGGGAGGCTCACATTATGATTAGGGATATTACAATCGGACAGTACTATCCGGTAGATTCACCGATCCACCGCCTGGATCCGAGAACGAAGCTGTTTGGTACGATGATATACATTATTTCACTGTTTTTTGCCGATAATCTGTGGTGCTACCTGATTGCCACACTGTTTTTGACCCTGGTAGTCAGACTTTCGAAGGTGCCTTTCAAATTCATTGTGAAGGGGCTGAAAGCAATTGTTTTCCTGCGCTTATCAGCGTCAGCTTTAACCTGTTTCTGACGGACGGCCGGGAGATTTTCCGGCTCGGATTTCTGAAAATCACGGCCGAGGGCCTGAGTCTGGCCTTTTTTATGGGCCTGCGTCTGATGTACCTGGTGCTTGGCTCATCGATCATGACGCTGACGACGACGCCGAACCAGCTCACGGACGGCCTGGAAAAGAGCCTCGGATTTATGAACAGGCTTCATGTGCCGGTTCATGAGGTCTCAATGATGATGTCGATTGCGCTGCGTTTTATTCCGATTCTGATTGAGGAGACGGACAAGATTATGAAGGCCCAGATGGCAAGGGGAGCCGACTTTGAGACGGGCAACCTGATGCAGAGAGCGAAGAGCATGATACCGCTTCTTGTTCCGCTGTTTGTCTCCGCCTTCCGCCGTGCAACCGATCTTGCGATGGCAATGGAAGCCAGATGTTACAGGGGCGGTGCGGGAAGAACGAAGATGAAGCCTCTGCACTATGAGAAGAGGGACAGGGCGGCTTATGCCGTATTTATTATCTATCTGGCTGCTGTTATCGCGGTCCGCATTATTATGTAGAACCATGCCGGGAGAAGAATAGAATGAAACGTATAAAACTGACTGTGGCATATGATGGCACGGCCTACTGCGGCTGGCAGATACAGCCCAATGGCGTGACAATCGAGGAAGTGCTCAACAAGGCTTTAACAGGGCTTCTGAAGGAGCCTGTTACCGTAATCGGGGCCAGCCGTACCGACTCCGGCGTACATGCGAGGGGGAATGTGGCTGTCTTTGATACGGAGAGCAGAATACCGGGGGATAAGATTTGCTTTGCATTAAACCAGCGCCTGCCGGACGATATCCGTGTCCAGGCATCGGAAGAGGTTCCTCTCTCATTCCATCCGAGAAAAGCCAATTGCACAAAAACGTATGAATACAAGATACTGAACAGAAAAATCAGCATGCCGCTGGAACGACTTTACAGCCACTTCTGTTATTTCAACCTGGACGTGGAAAAGATGAAGCAGGCAGCGGCTTTTTTAGTGGGCGAACATGATTTCAAAAGCTTTTGCACGGTCCGCACCCAGGCAGAGGAGACGGTCAGGACGATCTACAGCCTTGATGTCTCAAAGGATGGGGATATGATTACGATTCGGATCAGCGGAAGCGGTTTCCTCTATAATATGGTGCGGATTATTACCGGAACCCTTGTGAAGGTCGGTCTCGGCGTATATCCTCCGGAGCATATGGAAGAGATACTGGAGGCCAGGGACCGGTCGGCAGCAGGGCCGACCATACCGGCGGTCGGTCTTACGCTTGTAAGCCTGGAATATGAAAAGGAGCTTCGTCCGTTTTTGGAGGGGCAGAACAGGCACTGGCATTACGTACTGGATCAGAGGGAGGCAGGAGACGGAGGCCCCGCCCGGCTGACGGTTTACCGCTGCGGGGAGGAAGAGTTTGAGAGGCTTGTGAAACGTGTCGTACATCAGGCTTACCGGAATGGAGCCGGGAGCGTTATCGTGACGGACGCGGAAAAGACAGGTTCCGGGCCGGAGACCGTTATGGATTTTATAAAGTTGTGAAGAATGGGACCGGATTCCAAATGGAGGATGCCGGACCGGAATAGAATTTCGTCGGAAAAACGGGGGAAAAATGAGTAAAACATTTGTGTATATGGTTTATTTTGGCGTATATTCGCTGGCAATTTTATTTATTGGAAAGTCTTCCTTCGGGGAGAGTGATTCTATCTCCAAATTCTTTGTCGGAGAGAAAAATCGGGCTTTGCCGCCTGTTTTTTACTTTTGTGGGAACCTGGATTTCAGCGGCCACAATTCTCGGGTATACGGGAAATGTCTATCAGAACGGGGTGGCTGTAATTTCCATGTCGGTAATTCCGTGGTTTATCGGGGCGCTGATGCTGTATGCAATCAGCAACCGGCTTTATGACAACGATATCCTTACGATTCCACAGCTGATTCGGAACCGTTATGGCTCCGGGGCCTTCAGATTGCCTCCGCCCTGCTGATGTCATGCGGTTATGTGCTTTACTTGTCATGCAGATTAAAGGATTTGGCATTGCCGCCTCCAATCTGCTTAATATTGATTATAAGGTAGCGGTTTTTCTGGTCTATCTCTTTATATTATATTCCACGTTCGGCGGCTTTAACTCGGTTATCAAGACAGATACCTGTAATCTGGTGATGCTGGCGCTCAGCGTAGGCGTGATTTATTTTGTTATAGTCGGGAAAGTGGAAGGCACATGGCTTTTATCGGACAGCACTGTGGCGAGAGAAACACTGAAAGCCGGGTGGCGGTGGAGAACCGGGATTGTTCCGGGACTATTCCCCCCTTATGTATATCTCCATGTTTTCGGCTGGGGCATGGGACTGGCGACAAATCCCCAGTACATGATCCGGATTGTCGCTGCAAAAGATAAAAAGACGGCTAGAAAAATGCTGCTGTGTGCGATTGTTTTTCTGGCTCTGTTCTATTTTGCCCTTACTCAGATAGGGCTGGGGCTTAAAATTCTTTTTCCGCGTCTTGACACCTTTCATGATACGGATGATATTTTTGTTTATGCGGTAAACTATCTGCTTCAAAGCAGATTCAGCGGTTTTTTTCTGATCAGCGTAATCGGAGCGTGCCTTTCTACGGCCAATTCGCAGCTTTTGCTGATAGGCTCCATGCTGTCTTATGATGTGGCGGGGCAGTTCGGGAAGAATGGGATGAAGGAGGACAAGCTGCTGGGGCGCGCCAAGTGGTTTATATTCATCGGAGGTACCCTGGCTCTAATACTGTCCCTGAATCCCCCTGAGGATATTCTCTTTTCGGCGCCGATATATGGGGAGTTTTGCAGTGATTTTTACGCCTTTAATCTACGGGGCGCTGTTATATCCGAGAGGAACAAAGGCCGGGGCCTACGGTTCATTTATCGTGGGCATAATCTGTGCGGCTCTGTTATGGGGCAGGACCACCAGGGTATACTGGGCCTTCCCGGCCACAGCCTGTTCTGTTCTGGCATACCTTGTAATTCCGTTTTTCCAGAGGAAAACAGGCGCTAAAGGGTAACAGATCAGACAGGTCTGCGCGTTTGCTGCGCGGACCGTGCGAAAAGGTAGTGGAAGCGAGCATCCGGCTCATCGCGCAGCGATTTTATTAGCCGGATGCAGTAACAGTTCCTTGTCGGAACTGTTACGCTGAAGGGGAAAAGGGGGCTGAAGAATGAAAAAGTTGACCGACAGGCTGTCAAAATGGTTTTTTCAGATAGAGAACGAAATCCTGGTCCCGTTTTTATTTGTCGGAATTGTCGTAATCTGTGGTTTTGGGGTAATCTCCTATTACAACGGTTACACGATGCAGAGAGATAACCAGAAAACCCTGGCCGTCTACATGTTTGAGGAAATAAACAGGGATGTTGAGTATTTGTCCGGCCGTCTGAGCGAGAAGGAGCTGAAAGATAAATACAGGTATTATGGGAGAGGCTATGTCCGGATTACGGATAAGGACGGTCAGGTTATTACTTATGAAGACGGCTCTGTTCAGGATAAGACGGTATTTTTAACGAATGAGGGCGCGAACAAGCTGGGATGGAAACTGGAATTTCTGATAGACGAAAATATGTTTGAGGAAGAAATTCTGGAAAAACAGAATTATGTCGTCATCGGGGCCATCGCATCCCTTCTTATCATCATACAGGCCAGTATTTTTATTTCCCATAACATTACAAGGCCAATCCGCAGTATGAGCAGTACGTGCCGGGAAATAAACAAAAATAAGGGAAACTACAGGAGCTACCGGTTCGAATCGGTGAAAAGAAAAGACGAAATAGGCCAGCTGGCTGTTACATTTGAGAGCCTGCTACGTAACATGGATAACTACACTAAGATGGAGTATACCAGCAAAATGTCGGCGACGCTTGCCCATGAGATAAAAAACCCGATTGCAGGGATACGTTCAGGGATACAGCTTTTAAAGGGAAGGCAGCCAAAGAAAGTGACAAAATGCTATGCGAGAGCATGATTAAAGAGGTTGACAGAGTGACGACTCTGATTATGAATCTTTTTACTCTTTCCGTAAAGAAGGAATCCCCAAAGGAATTGATATCCTTTGAAAAAGTCATTGGTGAGATTGCGATGATTTATTCCAAGGGGGCGGAGGGACAGGGAGTCGTGATGGAAACCGCGGTGGAGGAAGGACTGACGGGCTATCTGAATGAGAATGAATTCCGCCAGATTGCCCACAACCTGATCAGCAACAGCATTAAATCGGTTATTCCCGGCATTGAGGGGAGAATCAGGATATCGGGAAGAGAGAGCGGGAACAAGGCTCTGATTGAGTTTCAGGACAACGGAAAAGGGATGTCGCGGGAAGAACTGACGCGCGCCATGGAGCCGTTCTACACAAAGAGCATTAACGGAATTGGAATTGGTCTTGCTATTGTAAAGAAGCTGGTGGAACAAAACGGCGGCCTGATGGAGATGGCCAGTGCCTGCGGGGGGGACCTGCGTAAGGCTGACATTTTACAGGAGGGTGGAAGATTATGAAGAAAATATTAGTCGTGGATGATGAATTTCTGATCCGTTACACACTGGAGGAAGGGCTGAAGGACAGGGGATATGACGCCAAATCGGCCGGGACCATAGAGGAGGCCGTAGAGTGTGTAAAGAAATTCCACCCGAATGTCGTGATCCTGGATAATCTTCTGGAGCATAGCGTGGGTATGGATGAGATTGCCACCTTCAAAAATATGGATGAGGATATCCAGGTCATTTTGATGACGGCCTACGGCTCCGTATCCCAGGCAGTGGAGGCGACCAAAAGAGGGGCCTACGATTATGTTTTGAAACCGTTTGATGTGGATGAAATCGATTTTATTATAAAAAGATGTCTGGAGCAGATGAAGCGCCGTGATTCTCTGGAATTTTTGAAGGGAAAATCCCAGGATTTTACCGGAATCAGTGAGGCTGTCTGCCAGATCCGCTCCCAGATCAAGGTGCTGGGTGAAAATTCCTCTGTCAATGTCCTGATTAGGGGGGAAACGGGGACCGGAAAAGAGGTGGTGGCCAGACAGATTCATGACTGCAGTGACAGGAGAGAAAATCTGATGGTCAGAATCAACTGCGGGGCAATCCCTGAAAATCTCCTGGAAAGTGAGCTGTTCGGTTACGAGAAGGGCGCATTTGCGGGAGCGCTGAAGACGAAGAAAGGGCTGATAGAGCTGGCTAACGGCGGAACCGTCTTCCTGGATGAAATCGGAGAACTGCCTCTTGCCATGCAGACAAAGCTTTTGACTTTTCTGGACGACCGGAAATACAAACGAATCGGCGGTCTGGAAGATATCGAGCTGGATGTACGGGTGATTGCCGCGACCAACCGGAATCTGGAGAGGGCGATTGCGCAGGGCCAGTTCCGTGAGGATTTGTTCTACCGCCTCAATGTGATGCAGATTGTAATTCCTCCGCTCCGGGAGCGGCGGGAAGATATCCCTGCACTTTGTGATTACTATCTGGACTACTATAATAAATCCTTTGCCAAAAACATTGAGAGGGTAGAGCCGGATTTTATGAGGGAGCTGATTTTATATGACTGGAAGGGGAACGTCCGGGAGCTTAAGAATATCTTTGAACGCTGCTTCCTGTTCAGCCAGGGGAATGTCCTGGAGAAGCACGTAGAACTGACGCCGGTTGAGAAAACGGAGACCGGCGGACATGGGAACTGTTATTATCTGAAAGATTTGGAGAAAGGTCCAATCAGTCTCGAACAGGAGGTTTTAGTGCTGGAAAAATTATATATGAATCAGGCGCTCAAAATCAGTAATAATAATCTGACCAAAGCCGCCGCTCTCCTGGGAACGACCCGTTTTTCTATCAAGAGGAAGATGGAGAGGGAGGAATAAAGAGCGGTGAACCATAAACCGTGCAAAAAGTCACATCGTGCAAAAACGCACGCAAAAATCGTGCGTTTTTGCACGATTTTTGCGTTAATTAGCCATAAAAATAAAAATAATCAAAATAAATATTGAAAAAAATATTAAAGTCAGATAAAATAGTACTGTCAGAACTACATATGGTTCGAGGGGCAAATAAACAGTGAAGGTAAGGAGGAAAAGACTATGTATTATGTGGATTTGAACAGTGATTTGGGAGAGAGCTTCGGCAATTATACGATCGGTATGGATGCGGAAATTCTCAAGTATGTATCATCCGCAAACGTGGCATGTGGCTGGCACGCAGGCGATCCGATTGTAATGGAAAAGACGGTTGCCGTTGCGAAGGATAACGGCGTTGCCGTAGGCGCACATCCCGGATTTCCTGATTTGATGGGATTCGGAAGAAGGAATATGGTAGTTACTCCGGAGGAAGCAAAGGCGTATGTGAAGTATCAGCTGGGGGCTTTAAAAGCATTTACAGACAGCCACGGTGTGAAATTCAGCATGTAAAACCGCACGGGGCTCTCTATAATATGGCGGCAGTCGATGAAAAGCTGGCGAAGGCAATGTGCGAGGCGGTTTATGAAGTAGATAAGGATATCATTTTCATGGGACTGGCAGGCTCAAAGATGATTGAAGCGGCCGAAGCGGCCGGCCTTAAGGCAGCCAGCGAGGTATTTGCAGACAGGGCATATAATGACGACGGAACTCTGGTATCCAGGAAACTGGAAGGTTCGGTTATCAAGGATAAAGACCTGGCTATTAAACGCGTAGTCAGAATGGTAAAAGAAGGAAAAGTGGAGAGCATTAACGGAAACGACATTAATATCAAGGCTGATTCCATCTGTGTTCACGGTGACAATCCAAAAGCTCTTGAGTTTGTAAAAAATATCCGCGAAACTCTGATCGCGGAGGGTGTAAGTATTAAAAATCTGTTTTAATGGGAATGGGAAAACCTTAGACAGTATTCACAATGAAGGAGATATATATGGGAGAGAAGAAAAAGAATAATATGACGGTCCTTTTGGGAGCAGCGTTCCTGATGGCGACATCCGCGATCGGACCGGGCTTTCTGACACAGACAGCCACTTTTACAGGCCAGTACGGTTCAATTTTTGCAATGGTTATCATCTGCACCATCCTTCTGGATGTCACGACGCAGTTAAACATCTGGTCGATTATCGGTGTGTCCGGTATGCGCGGACAGGATATTGCAAATAAAGTCCTTCCGGGGCTCGGATACTTTATCGCGTTCATGGTTGCCCTCGGCGGCCTGGTATTTAATATTGGAAACGTGGGCGGAGCCGCCACGGGACTGAACGTAATGTTCGGACTTCCGGTCAAGGCCGGCACGATTATCGGCGGAGCCATCGGCATCCTGATTTTCCTGTCCAAGGATGCCAAATCCGGTATGGATAAGATGACAAAGTATCTGGGAAGCATTATGATTCTTGTGGTACTCTTTGTGGCATTCAAATCAAAGCCCCCGGTTGGCGAGGCAGTGACAAGCGTCTTCAAGTTTTCAGAAGCTCCGGGACTGGTATTCCCGATGATTACACTGCTCGGCGGAAGCTGCGGCGGATATATTACTTTCTCCGGCGCCCACCGTCTTCTCGACGCAGGCTTTTCAGGGACCAAGGATCTTCCGGAAGTGCGCAGATCCGTTCTTATGGGAATTACTGTGTCAGGCACCATGAGAATCTTATTATTCCTTGCTGTTCTGGGCGTTGTTACGGCTATGCCGCAAGTTGTGGGAAGCGATGCATGGGTAGCCAGTCCTCCCGCGGCAGCATTCCAGGCAGGCGCAGGCGTGATCGGCTATAAGATTTTCGGCCTTGTTATTTTCTTTGCGGCATGTACCTCTATTATCGGTGCGGCTTATACTTCCGTTTCCTTCTTAAAGACACTGCATCCATTTATCATGGAAAATGAAAAATGGTTCGTTATCGGATTTATTGCCGTTTCTACCGTAATTATGACTTTATTAGGCCAGCCTGCAACTCTGCTGGTACTGGCAGGCTCCGTAAACGGCCTGATTCTTCCTCTGACTCTTCTGACCATCCTTCTGGCCAGCAGGAGAAAAGATATTGTGGGAGAAAATTATAAGCACCCGATGGTTCTGATTGTTCTGGGACTTGGCGTTGTACTTCTGACAGGATATTCAGGTATCATGGCGCTTCCGAAGATTCTGACCATCTTTGGATAATGAATTGACAGTAAATTAGTGGTAACAAGCCTGTACAGCGGCTTGTTACCGTTTTGGAGGAAAAAATATGAGCGAAGTAAGATACCTTGTATCAGGCGACTGCTCCGTGTGTGTTGAATTCGGCAATGAAATCAGTCCTGAAATCAATAAGAAAATCAGGGCGTTTAAAATCGCCGTTGAAAAAAGCGGAATCGAAGGGATAGTCGAGACCGTTCCAACGTACCGTTCTCTGCTTGTCTATTATAAACCTGAGATTATCAGTTTCAGGGAAATCTCGGAAAAGTTCGAAGAGCTTATGGGTTCCCTTGATAATATCGAAATCCCGCCGCCAACGGTAATTGAAATTCCGGTTCTTTATGGCGGGGAGATGGGACCTGATATCCAGAACGTGGCCGAACATAACGGTAAGACGGTGGAAGAGGTTATTCAGATTCACACATCGGAAGAATATCTGATTTATATGATTGGCTTTATAGCCGGTTTCCCGTATCTGGGAGGAATGAGCAAAGAGATTGCCACCCCGAGGTTAAAAAGCCCCAGGGTTAAAATCGACGGCGGTTCGGTGGGAATTGCCGGCGAGCAGACCGGTGTCTACCCGGTTGACTCCCCCGGAGGCTGGCAGTTAATCGGAAGAACACCGTTAAAGCTTTATGATGCAGAGCGTGAGAAACCGGTGCTTCTGGAAGCCGGACAGTACATAAAGTTTAAGTCCGTTACCCCGGAAGAATACGACGCAATTCTGAAGGCTGTGGAAGACGGCAGCTACCGTTACGTTGTATATGACAAGGAGGTGTAACGATGGGCATTAAATTTTTAAATGGGGTTCCTCACGACAATCCAGGACATGGGACGCACAGGCTATCAGGAGTCCGGCATGTCCGTATCCGGCGTCATGGATCAGCGCTCTGCGGTACTGGCCAACATCCTTGTCGGGAATGATGAAAATGAAGGCGTCATGGAGGTTACCCTGATGGGGCCGATGGCGGAGTTTACAGCAGACAATATCATTGCCGTCACAGGGGCCAATCTCGGGGCGAAGTTAAACGGCAAGGAACTGCCGATGTACCAGGCGGTACAGGTGCACAAGGGCGATTCCTTAAGCTTTGCCGGCATGTTCAGCGGCAGCAGGGCCTATGTGGCATTTGCAGGAGGGCTGGATATCCCGGTCATCATGGGAAGCAAGTCCACAAACCTGAAATCCAGGGTAGGCGGGTATGAAGGAAGAAAACTGGGGGCAGGAGATGAGATTGCCTTTACGGCGCCGAAAACCACTCTTCCCAATATGCACCTGAGAAAAATTAAACCCGATGACTTTACCGCCACGGAACAGGTTCTGCGGGTGGTAATGGGTCCCCAGGATGATTATTTTACAGAGAAGGGGCTCGACACATTTCTGAGCGCAACGTATGCGTTCACCAATGAGTCGGACCGTATGGGCTGCCGGTGCGAGGGCGAAGTGATTGAGCATAAAAACGGCGGCGATATTATTACCGATGGAATCGCTTTTGGAGCAATCCAGGTTCCGTCTCACGGACAGCCAATCATTATGATGGCAGACCACCAGACAACAGGTGGTTATACAAAGATTGCAAGCGTTATTTCCGTGGATCTTCCCAAGGTGGCCCAGTCCAGGCCGGGATATAAGGTAAAATTCCGTAAGGTTTCCATCGAGGAGGCACAGGAATTATACATCGCACAGGTGGAAGAATTCAAGGCATTAAAAGAGAAGTTATCAAAAGCGCCGGAGCCTGCCGCTGAGCGGGATGCGGTTATCCAGGCGGCGGTCGCCCACGAGGCGTCCAAGTACTGGGGAAGCGCCGGAACGTATAAGGTTCGGATTGACGGAGAGGAATTTATTGTCGAGCTTCAGGAAGAGAGAACAGGGCTGCGCTAGGGACACCTATTTAAAATCAAACAGGGAGGTAGATACCCATGAAAGACTACAGCAAGACGTCACCGGAAGAGATCTGGAAACTGATACGTTCCGGAGAAATTGATTACCCGACGGCAGGAATGTGCGCGGGATACGCACAGGCAAACCTTGTGATCCTGCCGAAAAAATATGCTGAAGATTTTAAAGAATTTGCCAGAAAGAATCCGAAACCATGTCCGATCCTGGAAGTGGTGGAAGGAACTCCGGATGTTCATGATATGGGAGAAGGCTCTAATATCGTAACGGACATCCCAAGATATTTCATCTACAGAGACGGAGTCAGGACGGAAGAGGTGACCGATGCATCTTCCTACTGGGAGGATGATTTTACCGGGTTCCTGATTGGCTGCAGCTTCTCCTTTGAGGAAGCGCTCATGAGGGCCGGAATTGAAGTGCGCCATATTGCGATGGGCTGCAATGTGCCCATGTACAAGACGAACATCGCCTGTGAGAGCGCAGGGGTATTTGAAGGACCGATGGTAGTCAGCATGCGTCCGATGACACCTGAGAATACAGAGAAGGCCAAAGAAATCACCGATAAGTACCCGAATGTCCACGGAGGCCCGGTGCAGATAGGCAATCCTGAGGCGATCGGAATCATGGATATCAACAAGCCTGATTACGGCGACAGCGTTGAAATCCGCGAGGGAGAGATTCCCGTATTCTGGGCTTGCGGCGTTACTCCGCAGGCGGCAATCGAGAATGCGAAGCTGCCCCTTGTAATTACCCATGCTCCGGGACATATGTTTATCACAAATGTCCTGAATACGGAGTTGAATGATTTCCTGGAGGCGAAGAAACAAAAATAAATACGGCCTTATTAAATTTATTAAATCATATAAGGAAAAAAAGTTCATTACAAAACAAGCGGCGGGAAAAGGAGAGATGTTCCGGGGAGGAAACTCTCCTTTCTCTAAAAGCTTGACAGGATCTGCTGCCGCAGGTAGAGTGTAGGAGAAAGAAAGGCGTATGGACACAGGCAGGAAAGCAGGTATGATGAACAGGCAGTTAGATGAAAAGATATTCATTGAAGTAAACGGAATCAGGCAGGGGATGTTTTTGCAGAGTGAAAACACCGAAAATCCGGTCCTGCTGTACCTCCATGGAGGACCCGGGTCACCGGAGATAGCATTCACTCAGGATTACCCGACGGGGCTGGAACAGTTATTTACTGTCTGCTGGTGGGAACAGCGGGGCAGCGGTATCTCCTACAGCCGGAAGGTTACAAAAGAAACCATGACAATCGGGCAGATGATAGAGGATGCGACAGCGGTGACGAATTATCTGCGCCGGAGGTTCGGGAAGGAAAAAATATATGTTTTAGGTCATTCCTGGGGTTCCGTGCTGGGAGTGCTTACGGTTCAGAAATCACCGTAACTGTTCCATGGCTATATCGGAATTGGTCAGGTTGTTTGCCAGTCAAAATCCGAGTGTCTTGCCTATTCCTTTATGGTAAATGAGTTTACTGCCGCAGGCGACAGGAAGATGCTGCGCAGATTAGAGAAGTTCCCAATCGACAGAGGAGGCGAGGTAAGCTTTCAGTATCTCGCGGTGCGGAGCGTGGGGATGATGAAACTCGGGATCGGGATTATGCATCATCTGGACTCCATGAGTGATTGTATTAAAATAGTCTGCGCTATAAAGGGTACACTTTGAAAGATAAGCTTCACTTCGTCATGGGAAGCGGTCTGGCGCTCAAATGTCTGTGGGACTTTGTGATGCAGACCGATTTTGTAAAACAGGTTCCCCATCTGGAGATTCCGGTCTACATTTTTCAGGGCCGGTTTGATTACCAGGTATCCTACAGCCTTGCAAAAGAGTTTGCAGACACGGTAAAAGCGCCGGTGAAAGGTTTTTATACCTTTGAAAATTCGGCTCACAGTCCCTGCTTTGAAGAGCCGAAAAAGATGTGCCATATTATCCGGGAAGACGTGCTGCAGGGAAAATGCGGTTTGGCGGATGGATAAAACTTGAAATGTCGCAGAAAACCTTATTTTATAAGGAAAAAGTGGTTGACACGTCCGGCAGAGTGTAATATAATGTATAACTGTGACATCAGGAGAAAGCGTCTGTACCAATGCCCCGGAACAGACATTTCATGATAAAGTTAATCTCAAATATCTGATAGTAAAACAGGAGGTCAACCAATGAAGAGTTTTATGGCTAGTCCAGCAACAATTGAGAGAAAATGGTACGTAGTTGACGCTACAGGATATACATTAGGTCGTCTGACATCAGAAGTAGCAAAAATCTTAAGAGGAAAGAACAAACCGATCTACACTCCGCACATCGACTGCGGCGATTACGTGATCGTGGTAAATGCAGAAAATATTAAAGTAACAGGCAAAGAAGTTAGATCAGAAGATCTACTACAGCCACTCCGACTATGTAGGCGGAATGAAAGAGACTACATTAAAAGAGATGATGGCTAAAAAGCCTGAGAAAGTTATTGAGTTAGCAGTTAAGGGAATGCTTCCAAAAGGACCTTTAGGAAGAAGTATGCTTACAAAACTTCATGTTTATGCTGGCTCCAGAGCATGAGCAGGCAGCTCAGAAACCAGAAGTTTAGAAATCAAATTTTAATTGAAGGAACTGAAAGGAGGAAACAATAATGGCTAGCGCAAAATTTTACGGAACAGGCAGAAGAAAAAAATCTATCGCAAGAGTATATTTAGTACCAGGTACAGGTAAGATCACCATCAACAAGAGAGACATCGATAACTACTTTGGTCTTGAGACACTTAAGGTAGTTGTTCGTCAGCCGCTCGTTGCTACAGAGACAGCCGATAAATTCGACGTATTAGTAACAGTACGCGGAGGCGGATTTACAGGACAGGCAGGCGCAATCCGCCACGGCCTTTCAAGAGCACTTCTTCAGGCAGACGCTGATTACAGACCAGTTCTGAAGAAAGCGGGTTATTTAACACGTGATCCAAGAATGAAAGAAAGAAAGAAATACGGTCTCAAAGCCAGCTCGTCGTGCTCCACAGTTCAGCAAACGATAAGAAATTGTATATTATAGTACACGTGAAAAACCTGCAGACATTATGTTTGCGGGTTTTTTTTAGATCATAATTGTGGTATACTTATACTGTAAAAGATATACTGTTAAGGATATTTTATAATGTGAGGAGGAAAATACAATGCCGGAAATATCATTATTCTATGGAATCAGGGTGACGATGTATTATGATGACCATAATCCACCTCATTTTCATGCTGAGTACAATGGAAATAAAGCAATAGTTGAAATAGATGGAGTAAGAGTAATAAAAGGTGCCTTGCCATCAAAGCAGTTAAAGCTGATTTTAGCATGGTGTGTTTTGCATCAGGATGAATTGATGCAGAATTGGGAATTATCCAAAGACGGAAAGCCGATGAACAGAATTAATCCATTAATTTAAGGAGGTGGCAGTATGTTTCCGAAGGTAGTGCAAGTGATACCCATGAAAGATTACTCTGTTTATGTATATTTTGAAGATGGGAAAATTGTATCTTATGATATGTCCAAGATGATTGAGAAAGAGGCATTTCGTTCGCTGCGTGATATTAATATTTTTATAGATACTTGTACGGTAATGAATGATACTCTTGCATGGGACATTGGTAAGAATCGCGATGTTACGATGTGCCTGGATATTGACCCGGACACACTGTATGAATTACCGATGGCGGTGGAAAAGATAGCATAATATATGGTTTGGGGACAGTATGAGCACATATGAGCGTATATGGGTAACTAACACGTAACTGACAAACAGCTTAAAAATGGCGTATTTACGGCGTTCGGAGTTATCCAAGAGATAATAAGAGACTTTATAAGAAAATTATCAGAACCCTTGAAAATGCAATGTTTTCAGGGGTTCTTTCATTCTGGCTTTAGCCAGTTGAAGGCATTGGAGTTTTTCGTGTTCCGAAAAATGATAATGCCTGAAACAGGAAACCACCTGCTTTGCGGGTGGTGCAGCAAGTGCTTATACCACAAAATCACCTTCCGATAGAATAGAGTTGTTCAAGCTACTATCTAAGAAAGGAAAGGTGATTTTAATGGCACACAAGAAACATGATATGGCACATACAAAGTGGATGTGCAAATACCACATTGTGTTCACTCCTAAGTATAGACGAAAAATGATTTATAATCAATATAAAGAAAGCATACGAGATATATTAAAAACGTTATGCGGATATAAGGGAGTGGAAATACTGGAGGGTCACTTAATGCCAGATCATATTCATATGCTGGTAAGTATTCCACCGAAATACAGTATATCCAGCTTTATGGGATACTTAAAGGGAAAAAGTGCGCTGATGATATTTGATAAGCACGCAAATCTAAAGTATAAATACGGAAATCGTCACTTCTGGGCAGAAGGTTATTATGTCAGTACAGTAGGTCTAAATGAGGCAACAGTTAGGAAGTACATTCAGGAACAGGAGAAGTATGATATAGCAATGGATAAACTGAGTGTAAAGGAATATGAGGACCCCTTTAAGGGGGAGCCGGTATTACAAACGCCCTTTAAAGGGGGGCGACGAGTCAAGGGCATAGTGGCTTGAACAGAGTGAAAGCCAGCGTCTTTAGGCGCTGGCCGGTACTGTCCCTTTATAGGGGCGAGCAAACCACCCGTTTGACGGGTGGTCATGATTTTTCCTTAACAAAATCACACATTCTTAACGATTTTCTCGTTTATCGACACTTTATCGACGGGACGGGTCTACAATCATCCTAACCTTATCAATGGCAATGAAAAAGGCACAAAGGCGTATCTGCTGTAAGACGGCAGGTGTGGCCTTTTTTTTTGGCGGTGAAAATAGTACACAAAACGTTTCTCATCGCCGATTGCGGTAATAAGCCCGCAAAGCGCACTTTTTACCGGTTTGGGTAGGAATTTTGCTGCCAGAACCAGAAGAATTCCGAATCGGAACAAAATAAGGTTCTACCCGGTGTCGGCCATGCCATATGATAAGAAATAAAAAGGAGGTTTACAGCTATGAAGAAAATGAAAAAACTTGTATCAGTCGTTATGAGTGTGGCAATGGTTTATTCCCTGACGGGATGCAGCTCGGGCGGTAAAGAATCAGCAGCGCCTGAATCGAAACCGGCAGAAACTCAGACACCCGCCTCAGGCGAATCTTCAGATGGTGCGCAGGCAGCGGCGGACAGCAGTAATCCCATTAAAATAGGATTCTTTTCGCCTCTTACGTCGGCTTCCGCATCTGCGGACGGAGAAAGTACCTTAAATGCGGCGAAGCTTGCAGTGGCTGATATCAATGCTGCGGGCGGGCTCTTGGGAAGAAGTGTGGAGCTGGTGGATTATGATGACGCTCTCGACACGAACCAGGCGGTCAGCATAGCGGAAAAACTGACGACAAAGGACGGTGTTGTTGCAATCGTCAGCGGAAGCTACAGCGGACCGACCCGTGTGGCGGCTCCGATTATACAGGCGGCGGGCATTCCGATGGTATCTGCTTATGCCGTTCATCCTGACGTGGTAAATGCAGGAGATTATATCTTTTCACAGTCCTTCCCCGGCCAGGTTCAGGGCAAGGCAGGAGCTGTTCTGGCTGTCGATAAGCTGGGAGCAAAACGCATTTCCATCATTGCCGTTGATCTGGATTACGGTTCAGAGCTTGCGGGAACCTTTGAGGAGTATGCCAAGGCGCATGGCGCAGAGATTGTTTCCTATGATAAAGTGGCAATGAGCGATAATGAATTCACCTCCATCATCACAAAATTAAAACAGGACGTTAAACCGGATCTGATTTATATGGCTAATTATTATGCACATGCATCGGAAGTTATGAAACAGTGCAAGACATTAGGTCTGGATGTCCCGGTTGTCGGCACGGAGGGCGTGGATTCCTGGCAGTTCCTGGAGACGGCGGGAAAGAATGCGGACGGACTCTATCTGACGACCAACATGGACCGTGATACAAAGGACGAGAATACACAGAAATTTATGAAAGACTACAGAGCTACATATAATAAAAGAGCCTGACATGGTCGGAGCTTCCGCGTACGATGCATTCCAGGTTATCTTTAAAGCGATTGAAGAAGCGGGTTCTACCGAGCCGGCGCCATTAAAGATAAAATAGCATCGCTGAAGGATATTGACACGGTTACGGGAAAACTTTTATATTACACCGAAAACGGAGAAGCTGTAAAGCCGGTTCAGATTCAGGTTATCAAAGACGGCAAGTATCATTATTACGATATAATAGATGATCCAGAAATCATTGTTCCTGAGACAAAGTAACCAGTCGTATCCAGTACGGGAGAAGAGATGCCTTATTTAAGGCATCTCTTTGAAGATAGAAGGCGGTGAATTCTATGTTATTGCAGCAGATTATCAACGGAATTATTATCGGAAGCGTCTATGCACTGACGGCTATGGGCGCCACCTGATATATGGAATTATGAGGATTCTTGATATAGCCAATGCCGGAGCTTATGTGGTGGGAGCTTATATCGGATACTACATTTATATTACGACAGGAAATCTGCCCCTTGCTTTTATATTGTCCATGGGGCTGACGGGTACTATCGGCGTGCTTGTCCACAAATGCCTGTACGGCCCGATCCTGGCGAAGCCGCATATCCTGCCTATTATTCCGCTGATCACCAGCGTCGGTCTTTTTACACTGACCGGTGATCTTGTAAGACTGATTTGCGGAGCGGGAACAAAAGCATACAACGCAGAGCTGGGATTTGGCGCTGTTCACCTGGGAAATAATATTGTCATTGCCCCGGAGTGGATCCTGATTCTGGTTCTTACGGCAGTCCTGTTTCTTATTTTATGGTTTATTCTTAACAAAACTACGCTGGGGCTGGCGTGGAAAGCCACGGCAGAGGATCCGGAGATTGCAAGGGCGGTGGGAATCAATACCAACTCTGCAACGGCCTTGAGCTATATCATCGGTTACGGTTTTGCCGCTGCCGCGGGTATCATGGTCGGAATTCTCTATAACTCCATTACACCTGCTCTCGGCGAAACGCCATCCTATAAAATGCTTGCCATTATTGTATTGGGCGGTCTTGGAAACCCGGTCGGTACCGTGATAGCGGGACTTTTTGTCGGGCTGTCGGAAACTCTGATATCTGTGTACATAGGTTCTTTCATACCGAAAGATTCGATTGCGTTTATTGTACTGGTGTTGATACTGCTTATCAAGCCCTCCGGCTTAGTGAGCAAAAAACTCTCGTAAAGGAGGGGATGGAATGAGTTATATTATTACGGTTGCGGTAAATATAGCTATTTTTACACTGCTGGCGCTGAGCCTGAATATCATTACCGGATATGCGGGACAGTCGGCCATGGGCCACGCCGCCTTTTTTGGAATCGGTGCGTATACGGCTGCGCTGATGACGAATGCAGGAATCAGTTTCTGGCTGAGTCTGCCAGCAGCAATGCTGGTCACGGCAGCGGCAGGAGGGCTGCTCGGTGTAATCAGCCTCAGGGTAAGAGATGACTTTCTGGCCATTACGACGATCGGTATTAACTTTGTCATGGTGGCGCTCTTTCAAAACATGAAAATCTTCGGGGCATCCCTGGGAATGTCGGTAACACCTCCTACGTTTTTCGGCGCAAAGATGACGCCGATGCACTTTCTGGTGCTCCTTCTGATTTTAATCGTGCTGACCTGTCTGCTGACGCGCAAGATGACGAAATCGTGGTTTGGTCTGGCTCTGGCCAGCCTGAGAAATGACGAGGGCGCAGCCATGTCCTTCGGTATCAATGTAAGTCAGTATAAAATCCTGGCGTTTATTCTGGGAACCGCGATCGCAGGGCTTACGGGGGCCATCTATGTGCACCGTATGACATTCATATTCTCCAGCAGCTTTGCGTTTACCGTTTCCATCAGTATCTTATCCATGGTGGTGGTAGGAGGAATCGGGACGATAAGAGGACCGCTGCTGGGAGCGCTGATTCTGGGGGCGGCTCCCGAGGTTCTGCGTTTCGCCGCTGATTACAGGATGATTCTGTATGGAGGAATCCTGGTGCTGATGATGCGGTTCCAGCCGCAGGGGCTGCTTGGCTGTGACAGCTTTATTCTGCGGGGCCTGCACAAACTATTTCCGAAAGATAAGGCAGGTGAGATGAATGGATGAGATGCTGAAGGTGGAAGAACTTAAGATGTATTTCGGCGGTCTGAAAGCCATTGATGATTTCAGTATGTCGGTTTACGATAAGGAGACGCTTGGAATCATCGGACCGAACGGGGCAGGGAAAACAACGCTGTTTAACGCAATCTGCGGCGTTTATAAACCGACGGACGGAAAAGTGCTGCTGAACGGGGAAGAGATCCAGGGAAAGCTGCCGTATGAAATTGCAAGGAAAGGGATTGCCAGAACCTTCCAGATATCGAAACCGCTGGGAGATTTGAGTATACAGGACAATATCGTGGCCGCTCTCGGCATACATGAATATACAGGCGTTAAATCGTTTTTTAAAAAGAGCCATACAAAGGAGATGCTTGAGAGGGCGGAAGAGCTGATGGAACTGGTGGATTTGAAGGAATACCGGTTCAAACTGGCAAGGGACGTGAGCCTCGGATATTTAAGGCGGCTGGAGATTGCCCGCGCGCTGGCTACGGACCCGTTTCTCATCATGCTGGATGAACCGTGCGCAGGACTCAGCAATTTTGCCATCAACGAGGTAACGGAGCTGATCATGGGGCTGAAGGCGAAGGGGAAAACCATCATCCTGATTGAACATAACCTTCCGATCACGATGAAGGTGTGCGACAGGATCGTCGTTCTCAGCTACGGTAAGAAAATTGCCGAGGGAGTGCCGGAAGAAATACGGAGGAATCCACAGGTAATTGAAGCATATCTGGGAGAGGAGGACGAAAGCGATGCTGAAAATCTCTAATCTGGAAGTGAATTACGGAAAAATGCAGGTGATCAAGGGAATCAGCCTGGAGGTGAAAGAAGGAGAGCTAATCAGCGTAATAGGACCGAACGGGGCTGGAAAGACAACGCTGATCCGCACTATCATGGGGCTTAAGAAAGCCGCATCAGGCAGCATTTTTTTCGAAGATAAGGATATAACGGCGCTCCCGGCATGGAAACGCGCCGATATGGGAATCGGATATGTTCCCGAGGGCCGGCGCGTCTTCGGCAATCTGACAGTGGAAGAGAACCTGCTGACCGGATGTTATAAGGTAAAGGACAATGTGAGGAAAAGGGCCAGTATCAAACGCGTTTATGAACTGTTTCCCCGTCTGGAGGAGAGAAAAAACCAGTCGGCCAGGACAATGAGCGGCGGTGAACAGCAGATGCTGGCAATCGGAAGGGCGCTTGTCCTGGAGCCGCGTCTTCTGCTGATCGACGAGGTATCGATGGGACTGATGCCCATCATGGTAAATACCTGCTTCAAGATTATAAAAGACCTGAATGACTCCGGCATCACGGTTCTTGTTGTGGAGCAGAATGCCAATAAAGCCCTTAAGATCGCCAACCGCGGATATGTTATTGAGACGGGCAATATCATTCTGGAGGACGATGCAAAGGTACTCCGGGAAAACGATGTGGTTCAGAAAGCTTATCTGGGAAGCTGATAGGGAGAACTGCAAAGAAGGACAGATGCGGAAAGAGGGACGGAAAAAATCAGCAGAAGAAAAGACAGCAGGAAAATACAACAGAAGAAATGACAGACACGAAAGGAAGGTCATAGCAGACGCAAAAGAACAGGATAGCAGGGAGGGGAAGGAATAAAGAAATGGAACAAGCAGGGAAGTAAGTGAGGATTCGGATCGGGCCTGAATTCCGCCTGCTTCCCTGCATTGCCGTTATACAGGCTACTTCCCCATTATATTAATGGTTTCCGACTGATGCATCGTGAAAGGCCGGAAGGCAATAAACGTAATTTTTCGGAGCGGCTTCTGGGGGGGGGACATCTGCCGCTTCTGAATTATAATGCAAATTTTACATATATTTACGATGCAGCCTGCATGGGATTTTACATTGTTCCGTTATAATAGCAGCAGGGGATATGCTGCATGCTTCATCCCGGCCCTAAGACAAACGCCTGAAAGCGTTCGGAGGAGTAACGGCATGTCTGCCGATCATATGATAGAGCAGGTAATAAAAATTGCCTTAAAGGAGGCCTGTGAATGATTAAAACCTATGTAGTGGATACGAATGTTCTGATCCAGGCGCCATATGCGCTGAATTGTTTTGAAGATAATCAGGTGGTGATTCCGGTGGTAGTGCTGGAAGAGCTGGATAACCTGAAAAAAGCCGAGGGGGAGCGGGGGAACAACGCCAGACGGGCCATCAGACTGCTGGAACAGCTCAGAGTCTCAGGAGATCTTTTAGAAGGGGTCAGGCTTCCCGGCGGCGGGATGCTCCGGATTGAGAAAAATTTTGTCGATGTGAAGCTGCCCAGGGATCTTCCCGATGAAAAAGCCGACAACAGGATTCTGAAGGTATGCAAAGGACTGGCGGAAAGCTGCCGGGACGGGAACAGGGCGGCCCATATAACAGGCGGGAGACGGAAGAAGCCTCCCAGGTGATTTTGGTAACAAAAGATATATTGCTCCGCATCAAGGCCCAGATTATCGGTATCAGAGCAGAGGATTTCACAACCGAACAGGTATCCGACAAAGCGGAGCAATATCTCGGAAGGACGGAGGTATTTGCCCCGGAGGAGCTGTTTAAGGAGTTTAAGAAAAAAGGAATTTCTACCGAAGAAGTTTACATAACAGACGAGAACGGAAAGCATTCAGGTCTCAAACTGGAGGAAAACGAATTTATTATATTAAAGGCGGATCAGTCCACAAAGAAGACCATGCTGGGGAGAGTGGAGAATGGGCGGATCCGGGAACTGGATTTTAAGAAGAGCCGTCCTTACGGTGTCACACCGAGGAATGCCGGACAGTATTTTCTGCAGGAGGCGCTGATGCAGCCGGCCGATAAGGCCCCGCTTGTTATAGTCAAGGGAATGGCGGGAACCAGCAAGACCTTTTATTCTCTCGCGGTTGGTCTTGAAAAGCTTGTTAATAATCCGAACGGGGAATACCGGAGGATTATGATCAGCCGTCCAAACGCCCAGTTTGACACGGATATCGGCTTCCTGCCGGGAAATGAGCAGGAGAAAATTTCCCCTCTGATGCGGCCGATTATTGATAATCTGGAACAGCTCATTGACTCCAGTGAAGAGCAGCGCTATTCCAATGAGAAGGAATTGAGTGATAAGATACAGGAGATATTTGACAGGGGACTAATCCAGACGGAGGCTCTGAATTATATCAGGGGGCGTTCCATTGTGAAAACGTATCTGATTATCGATGAAGCCCAGAATATGACGCCGAATCAGGTAAAAGGAATCATCACCAGGGCGGGAAGGACACAAAGATTATACTTCTCGGTGATCCTAACCAGATTGACCGGCCCTATCTCGACGAGAGAACCAACGGGCTGAGCTATGCGGCGGAATATATGAAAGGCAGTTCTCTCTGCTGGCAGATTACGCTGAGTGCAGAGGAATGCGAACGCTCGGCGCTGGCTATGGATGGAGTAAAAAGACTGTAGTATAATCATCGGCATGAGATGGTTAGTTCACAGCCCCGCTGAAAAGAGCGGCCCTGCGAACAATAACACGCTTCGCGATGCACAGAAACGGCATAAAACGCCGTTTCGCGCCGTGTAACTCGGGATTTTCGTGCAAAGTACGCACGAAAACACCTCGCGGAATACAACCGTGTGAACAGTAACATGAGATGAAACAGAATATTAAAATTTTGTAAAAAACAGTTGACTTTATAGCTATGAAGTGATAAAACAATAAACGCATAGTAATGTACGAGTCTTAAACGAAAATGCATGGATGGGGAAATGTTGGATGGAATTGCCCGTTTCAGAGAGTCGCCGGCTGCTGGAAGGCGATACGGACGCCATGACAATCTCACCCCTGAGCAGCTTTCCTGAACATGCCGCTGGCGGATATAACATCTGCGGTGTTTATAGGGAAAGACGGTTTCTTACCGTTAAAAAAGATGCTGTTAAAGAGACCATACGGCCTGAGACAGCAAAAAAGAGGCTGTGTTTATATAAACATGGCAAGGCAGGGTGGTACCGCGGAATTATTTCGTCTCTGCCGTAAGCTCAGGGACTTTTTATATTTATCAGGAAAGTTTTCCTGTTAAATATAAAACGCTCCGCGGAGTATCGTACTGCAAAGGAGCGCAATGCGCGATAAGGCCGGCAAGTACTTATGCAAATGGGAAAAGAGATAAAAAAAAGAGGAGAAAACAAATGAATGGTATTACAATGATGGTACTGGCCATTGTAGTCTTAGGCGGAGCCTATTTACTGTATGGCCGTTATCTGGAAAAAAAAAATGGGGAGATTGACCCCAAAGCAAAAACACCGGCTTTTGAGATGGAGGACGGTGTGGATTACGTTCCGGCCGATACGAATGTTGTCTTTGGCCATCAGTTTGCTTCCATCGCAGGAGCAGGTCCGATCAACGGTCCGATTCAGGCCGCCATGTTCGGCTGGCTTCCGGTTCTTCTGTGGATTCTGATCGGCGGCGTCTTCTTTGGAGCGGTTCAGGATTTCGCTGCGATGTATGCGTCAGTTAAGAATAAGGGACGTACAATCGGCTATATTATTGAGGAATACATCGGCAAGCTGGGCAAGAAATTATTTCTGCTGTTTTGCTGGCTGTTCTGTATTCTCGTGGTCGCGGCGTTTGCTGACGTGGTCGCGGGAACCTTCAACGGTTTTGTGACGGCCGACGGCGTAACCTCCACTGTTGAGGCCAACGGCGCGGTGGCGACGACCTCCATGCTGTTTATCATTGAGGCGGTGGCACTGGGAATGATTTTAAAATACGGCAGACTGGGCAAGGGGCTCAATACCGCCATTGCAATCGGAATGCTGGTGGCGGCCGTGGGAATCGGTCTCTGCTTCCCGATTTACATAACAAGGCCAACCTGGCATATTATTATCTTTATTTATGTGCTGATCGCTTCGGTAGCGCCAGTGTGGAGCCTGTTACAGCCAAGGGATTATTTAAACAGTTATCTGCTTGTATTTATGATAGTCGCAGCGATTGCAGGCGTGTTTATCTCCAATCCTTCCTGTAACCTGAATTCTTTTAACGGATTTAATGTGGACGGACAGTATATGTTCCCAATCCTTTTTGTTACAATTGCCTGCGGAGCGGTGTCGGGATTCCACTCTCTGGTATCCTCCGGTACCGCGTCCAAGCAGATTAAAAATGAGAAAAATATGCTCCCGGTGTCCTTCGGCGCCATGCTGATGGAAAGCATGCTGGCAATTATCGCGCTGATCGCAGTGGCATCCTTTGCCGACGGGGAAGCGGCGGCAGCCGGACTTACGACTCAGCCTCAGATTTTCGCCGGGAGCGATTGCCAACTTCCTGACGGCGGCCGGACTTCCGTACAGCCTCGTGTTTACCCTGATTAATCTTGCGGTTTCGGCATTTGCCCTCACCTCCCTTGACTCCGTGGCCCGTGTGGGACGTCTTTCATTCCAGGAGTTTTTTATGGAAGATGAGACGGAAGGAAAGGAAACCGGCTCATTTATCAAGCTTATGACGAATAAATATTTTGCCACAGCCCTGACGCTGATTCTGGCCTATCTGCTGGCAAAGGTCGGATACGCTGAGATATGGCCGCTGTTCGGTTCGGCAAACCAGCTCTTATCCGTATTAGCTCTGGTGGCCTGCGCCGTATTCTTAAAGAAGACAAACCGTCAGGGAGCGATGCTCTGGATTCCTATGGTATTTATGATGGCAGTGACATTTACCGCACTTGGAATGACGATATTCAAACTCGGCAGCGCCTTCTTTACAACAGGCCTGAGCTTTGGCAATACGCTTCAGCTTGTGTTTGCAGTCCTCCTGCTGATTCTCGGCGTGATTGTTGCCATCCAGGGAATCCAGAAGCTGGTTGGGAATGATAAGGCTGCGGACGGTATTGCCGGCAAGGAAAAAGAATTAGCATAAACATTAACGTGAATGCCGCAAACGGACTTAAATAACAGCGGTTTGCAGACTGCTTAGGGCAAAAAGATGTCAAAAAAAATGATATCTTTTGCCCGTTTTCGTTTTATTACCAATATTCGAAAGTTTGACTGTAAAATTTATGCATGCTATTGAGAAATCCTTTTTCCGGTGATATAATTCTTCCAATTGCAGCAAGAGGGACAGACATTACCGGGATGATGAAGGGATAAAGCATATGATGATATAGGAAAAGACATATGCAGGGGAACAGAGGTTAAGATGGAAAAAAAGCACATGTTCAGCAACAGGGATCTGAGGAAGCTGCTGATACCGCTGGTAGTGGAACAGATCCTGAACTCACTTATGGGAACAGCGGACAGTATCATGGTAAGTAATGTGGGGCCTGCCGCCATTTCGGCAGTTTCACTGGTGGATTCAATCAATATTCTGGTTATCCAGGCATTCTATGCGCTGGCGGCCGGGGGAGCCATCATCTGCTCACAGTATATTGGCCAGGGAGACCATAAAAATGCAGGCCGATCCGCAAATCAGCTGGTTTTTGTCGTTACGGTCATTTCAGCAGCGGTTACCGCGGCTTGTCTGGCATTCAGGATGCCTCTTTTGAAGCTGATTTTCGGTCAGGTGGAGCCGGCCGTTATGGATGCGGCCCAGATCTATTTCTTCTTTACAACATTATCATTTCCGTTTATTGCGCTCTATGATGCGGGCTCTTCGGTTTACCGGGCACAGGGGAATACAAAGCTGCCCATGACAATTGCCGTGGTTTCCAACGGGCTTAACATTTGCGGCAATGCCGTTTTAATATGGGGATTTAAAATGGGTGTCACCGGTGCAGCTTTGGCTACACTGGGTTCTCGAATTTTTTCCGCTGTCATCGTATTTGCTTTTTTGAAAAAAAGACCAGACTCTTGTCATCCGGGATTATTTCAAAATCAGGCCGGATTTATATAAAATCAGGATGATTCTGGCTGTCGGGATACCGAATGGAATTGAAAATGCCATGTTCCAGTTTGGAAAGCTGGCGATCCAGTCTACGGTATCCACAATGGGAACGATTGCGATTGCAGCGCAGGCTATGACAAATATTATGGAGAATCTGAACGGCATCGCGGCTATCGGTATCGGCATCGGCCTGATGACGGTCGTCGGGCAGTGCATGGGAGCAGGCCGGAAGGAGGAGGCGGTTTATTATATTAAAAACTGAGCGGACTGGCCGAGATTGTAATCATTATAAGCTGTCTGGCTGTTTTTGCCCTGACAAAGCCGATCACGATACTGGCAGGAATGGAGAAAGAGAGCGCAGATATGTGCTTTTATATGGTAGGGTGGATAACGTTTGTCAAGCCCCTTGTATGGGCGCTGGCATTTATACCGGCTTACGGACTAAGGGCGGCGGGGATGTGAAGTTCTCCATGTGTACCTCCTGTGTCACAATGTGGGCATTCCGGGTAAGCCTCTGTATTTTCCTGTGCAGGCAGTTTGGCTTTGGCCCGATGGCCGTATGGATTGGCATGTTTACGGACTGGACCATCCGCGCCGTCATTTTTACCTGGAGATTTTGAGCGGGAGATGGATGTCTCATAAAGTGGTCTGACAGATACTGTCCGCAGAACCGCGTTATTCAGCGGGGCTGCGAATAGTAATATGGAGCAGGGCGATTGGAAAGGGAATGCCGGAGAATGGTAATCGGAGGATAAAAATAATGGAACCAGGCGAAAACTTGTATATGGGGGGCGGAATTCTCCGCCGGGGAGACAGAGTGGGACTGTCCTGCTGTTCAAACGGACTTTTGGAGGCAGACAAAGGCTCTCTGAGCTGCTGAAGGAAAGGCTGGCCCTGATTGGGCTGGAGGCGGTGGAAAGTCCTTTCCTGTACAGAGGCGTTACCGCATTCAGCGGAACCGGGACACAGAGAGCGCATGCGCTGATGGATTTTTACCGGGATGAGACCGTAAAAGCCGTTTTTGACGTTTCGGGCGGAGATATGGCTAATGAGGTACTGACTGATTTGGATTTCGAAATGATCAGCGCCTCCGATAAGATATTTTTCGGATACAGTGATTTGACGACGGTGATTAACGCTATTTATACGAAGACGGGAAAAAAGTCGGGGCTGTACCAGCTGCGCAACCTGACGGGCCCCTGCTGGCAGGAGCAGTTCTCCCAATTCAGGGAAACATTGATGGAGGGCGGAAGTATGCTGAACAACTTCTCTTTTCATTTTCTTAGGGGAACCAGGATGGAGGGAACAGTGCTGGGCGGAAACATCCGCTGCCTGCTGAAACTGGCAGGAACACAGTACTGGCCCGATTTTACCGGGAAACTTCTGTTCCTTGAATGTAATGGCGGAGAAGTTCCACAGATTGTGGCGTATTTAAACCAGTTGAGCCAGATCGGGGTATTTTGTCAGATATCCGGGATTTTGCTCGGAACGTTTTCTAGAATGGAAAGCAGAGGACTGCATCCCACGGTGGAAGAACTACTGCTTCGGATGATCCGCCCGGAACTTCCCGTGGCAAAAACATTTCAGATTGGTCACGGAAGCGATTCCAGGTGTCTTATGATCGGTGATCATATCAGAATTCATCAGGCGCTGCAGGAACAGAAACCGCCGGCCTGAGTATTGCAGCTGGTTACTGGCAGCGGTTTATACTTGATATCCGGAAGGCAAAATGATATAATTTTTAATAATTGTTTGCAGGCTGCATTTTGTGGTGTGATTTACCGATTCCAACGCCGGAGTGAGCGGTGGCTGGATTAGATAAAAATCACTTTGTAAGTATTGTAGGAGAAGAAAGATGATGAATTATAAAAAGTATAAGCGTGTACCGGTAGTTGATTTCCCCCGGAGGGAATGGCCGAATAAAGAGATTAAGAAAGCTCCCGTATGGTGCAGCGTGGATTTGCGCGACGGCAACCAGGCTCTGATTGAGCCGATGGTGGTGGAGGAGAAGATTGAGATGTTTAATCTTCTTGTCAGAATGGGATTTAAGGAGATTGAGATAGGATTTCCGGCTGCCTCCCAGATTGAATTTGATTTTTTAAGACAATTAGTTGAGCGAAAACTGATTCCGGACGACGTGGTAGTTCAGGTTCTCACTCAGTGCCGTGAGCATCTGATACGCCGTACCTTCGAGTCCATTCAGGGAATCAAGAAGGCCATTGTACATATTTACAATTCCACATCCACACTTCAAAGGGATGTCGTATTCCACAAAGAGCGTGACGAAATTAAAGAAATTGCCGTTGAAGGAACCAAACTGGTTAAGAAATATCTGGACAACCATGAAGGAGAAGTGATTCTGGAATATTCACCGGAAAGTTTTACCGGCACGGAATTAGACTTTGCCCTTGATATCTGTACCGCAGTACAGGATGAATGGGGACCGACTCCGGAGAAAAAGATGATTATCAATCTTCCGGCTACGGTTGAGATGACAACACCGAATGTCTATGCCGATCAGATTGAGTGGATGAATAAGCACTTCAAAAACCGCGACAGCATTATCTTGAGCGTACACCCCCATAATGACAGGGGAACCGGCATTGCAGCGGCAGAGCTGGCGCTTATGGCCGGGGCGGAACGTATCGAGGGAACGCTGCTCGGCAACGGTGAGCGTACCGGTAACGTGGATATTTTGAATATTGCATACAATATGTTCTCACAGGGGATAAATCCCGGATTGGAAATTGAGAATATCAAGGAGATTACGGAGATCTGCGAGCGCTGTACCAAAATGCCGGTGGATCCGAGACATCCGTATGCAGGAAAGCTGGTATTTACCGCATTCTCCGGCTCCCATCAGGATGCTATCAACAAGGGAATGCAGGCTCTTGCAAAGAGGACAGACGGCATATGGGAAGTGCCTTACCTTCCGATCGATCCGAGCGATATCGGCCGGGAATACGAGCCGGTAGTGCGCATCAACAGCCAGTCCGGCAAGGGCGGGGTTGCCTTTGTCATGGACAGCTTCTACGGATTCCGGCTTCCAAAGGGAATGCACAAGGAATTTGCAGATATTATCCAGAGGATTGCGGAGAAGCAGGGAGAGGTTGCGCCGGAACAGATCATGGAAGAGTTCCGCATCGAGTATCTCGACCGCAAGGAACCAATGCATTTCAAAAAATGCCAGATTACGGACCGGGAGTACGAGGGAGGCGGATTTGCCACGGTTGCCCATCTTATCTTCACGGATCACGGCGAAGAGCGGGAGGTTGACGGCGTAGGAAACGGCCCGATTGATGCCATTCAAAGAGGACTCGAAGATGCACTCGGCATACAGATCCGTGTTCTGGATTACGACGAGCATGCACTCCGCTCCGGTTCGGGTGCGCAGGCGGCTTCCTATATTCACCTGATGAATGTGGAAACCGGAGAAGCGACATACGGAGTCGGAATCAGCTCCAATATTACGCGGGCATCGATCCGCGGTATATTCAGCGCTGTAAACAGATTATTTTATAAATAAGGGATAAAAAGAGTTCGCAGCGTGCCTGAAAATTCAATCCCGCTCCGGGAAGTTAAGCGAGTTGTAAACAGGTAAACAGCAGTGTAAAAAGCCTTTTCCAGGTGCCGCCTCATAGGGCGGCGCCGGGAAAGGCTTTTATTGATGACGGTGACCTGTGCGCGGAGCGTGCAGGTTATCGTTGTCCGCCGTCCGTATGAAAGCCGGCATTGGCTCCGGAGCCTTTCTTATGACTGGTTCGCTGCGGAAGGAACCGATATGCATCAGGCGATCGGTTTTTCCTCGATCAATGTCACAGCCCCGTTTTCCACCTCGATGAAAAACGGCATTTCCGGTTCATCAGAGTCGGAGAAGCTGCGCCCCCAGTCGATGAAACGGTATTGTGTGTCGGCTGTCAGCTTGAGTATGGTCCGGGACCGGCTGGGATTATGGATATAATATCCGTCCGGCATATCGTGTTCCGTCAGTTTAAGGGAGCGGACTTTTCCTTGTCTTCCGGTGTTATCCACTCCGCCATATCCACCCACAGGTTATCGTTGTCCATCCGCCTGATAAACGCGCAATAGGAGCCGGAGGGCTTTGCTTCTTTCCGTCGTTGGAAGATATGCCATTCTTTATCCTCTGACAGTACCATGATTCTGCCGTCCCCGGAGTCCCAGGTGTATGGGCTGCCTATACAGCCGAAGTTGGACTGTCCTTCCTCACCCGGAATTGCTTCAGGCTCCAGAGAGGATGAGATATACCCGTCCACACTGCCTGAATCGCCCATGGGGCCGATTTCCGAGGTGCCGTAATAGATTGCCCCGTCTGCAAAAAGTATCCTGTTCTCAAATTCACTGTCTGCCTGTTCCGACAGAGAAGGGGCTTTGGTATTGTTATTTTGTGACCCGCCGTCATATTCCAAACTGTCGCCGGAACCATCCTCCGAAGGGGTATCAGTGTCGGAGAAGGTGACGGTGACGAAGAGAACCCGGTCATACCCCCGCTTTTCAAGGTCGGGAAGATTATGGTAATCCGTCACATTACCGCTTGTGATGGTATCTGACTGAGTGTTCGCCACCATGGCCAGAACCTCTTTCTCATTATAGTGGAAGGAGGAGAGGGTGCTGAGATGGCTGGTGATGCTGGATCGGTATCCCGAAGTGGAATTAATCAGGCAGGGTATCTCCCGCCATCCCAGAGACAGTAATCTCGTCCGGATCCATCAGGACGGATAAACTGCCCTCGGAGGGAGCAGGTCCGCCTGTCCGGGCCAGGGAGACCATTTCGCCATCTTTAAATTCCTCAACAGAAAAAATAAGCTTTTTCAGCTTATCATCTGCTTTATATCTGAAAATCCGGCTGGAAGAATGGGTGTCCACAAGGGAAATCAGGTCACGTTCCCTGTCGGACAGGGGCATCTCGCTTATTTCCATGGGGGACATGGCGTCAGGGGAGGAACTTTTCTGACGGCCGCAGGCCGTGAGCATCACACCGGCCAGCGCTATTACGGGGAGCAGAACCGGTAAAATTTTATATGGTGATAATTTGTTAATATGTTTCAAAAAGATTCTCCTTTCTGATGTGCGCGGAACGTGCAGGTTATCGTTATTTTACCATATGTCCGGTTGCCGCTTTTTACTTTTTTATTACTTCTTTCGTGCTGAAATATGAAGGTTTCCATAACAAATATGATTATATCGGAGTGGTTGCGGAGGGAAACTGTATTTAATTATAATGAATTGTTGACAATTTTATTGCTTAATGTATACTGAAAGAGATTGTATGAAAGCGGATCAGGGAAACAACTTAAGTGAAATGGTATATCATTATTTACTGGATATGATTTTATCCATGAAAATCAAGCCGGGAGATCGAATTCCGGAGGCCAGGATTGCCACTCAGTTCGGGATCAGCAGAACTCCGATCCGTGATGCGATGAAGCAGCTGGCCAATGACGGCATACTGAATATTTATCCAAACCGCTTTGCTGAAGTTGCAAACTGGGATGAAGACCTGATAAAAGAGATAGGAATAACGCGCGCCCATCTCGATAACCTGGCGGCAAAGCTGGCGATCTTTTATGGCAGCAATGCAGATTTTAACCGCATGATGGAGCATGCCAAAATATGTCTTAAGGCAGCGCTGGATGATGATGTCGCGCTGAAGATAAAAGAGGATTGTGCCTTTCATCTGGAACTCAGCATGATAGCAAGGAACAGGCAGCTGATAGAATTTCAGAAGAAGATATATTTAAAAATAGAATTTTTACAGTCCTGGAGGGGGGATTTTCTGGAAAATCCCCAGGAACAGTACAGGCAGCATGAAGAAATAGTGACGGCGCTGACAGACCGCAATGAGAAAGAGGTTATTCAGCTTCTGACACGTCACAATATGCATTTCCATAACCTGGAAAAAGATTTTCCGGTCGATTTTTTTATTCATCCATAATACGGTAAGGGCCTTTGAGCATATTGCTTAAGAAGGCCCTTTTTGTATGCTTAAATAAAAATGTAAAAATTAAATGAAAAATAGAATATAATAGTTACGTAATAGCAGTGGAGACTTAATCAGGAAGTAAGCCTTAAGCTAATCAAAATAACCACATATCTGATTGCCACATACAAATCTTATGGTATAATAGAGGGGATACACATGTTCGATATTATGTACTTGGAGGGGAATGTAGTGCCAATTAGATGCAACTTATCAACATTAATGGGTAAGAACAGGTATAAAATACAGGATGTTTGTGAGAAGACAGGCCTAGCTAGAGGTACCGTTTCAAACTTATATCATGATAAGATGCAGCGTATGGATTATGATACCTTGGAGAAGCTGTGTAAATTATTTGACTGTCGGGCAGATAGCATACTGGAATTTTATTTAGAAGAAGAGGAATAGAATGATTCAATATTTTTGCAACGATTGTAATGTGCCAATGGAAACATCAAAGTGCAGTATCTGTAATAAACGTACAGAATTATCATCTGCTGTTTATTGGTGTGATGACTGTAATGTTCCTATCTATTGGGACGTATGTCCCTGTTGCGGTAAAAAAGGGCATTATGTGGCTACGGACCTTAGGCCTGTGTTTCCCAAGGAAAGCTTATTGATTGGGATTATTTTAGATAATAAGAATCCTTTGGCACTGCAAAGCTCTTCTGTTTGGAACGGAAGCGGGTTTTATATTATAGATGGAAAAAGGATGCTTGTATCGGCTACAAAGCTTAATAGCTTACCTTTAGAAAAAATTTTGGAAATTAAAAGGCAATATGATTTATATGTAGATCAAATTGATATGGACTTTTTTAATAAGATGAAGAAAAAGTTTGTAGATATAAATAGTATTCGATATGATGAAATAAATGATGAGGGAATCCGGTACATTAGAGGCTTTTTGGACCAATATTCGATTGATGAAATGTTTGTATCATTCAGTGGCGGGAAGGATTCAACCGTGGTTTCCCATTTAGTAACAAAGGCTTTGGGGTCCCGCAAGGTATTACATATTTTTGGAGATACAACATTAGAGCATGATTTGACTTACGAGTACAAAAAAAGATTTCTTAAAAATGAAGAAACCGCAGGAATACCAATGATTTCAGCTAGAAACAACAAAAAAACTTTGAAGAGTTATGCGAAGTTGTTGGGCCACCTAGTCGGGTAATGCGATGGTGTTGTACTGTATTTAAAACAGGTGCAATAACAAGAAAAATATCAGCAGCGTTTAAAAATAAGACCAATATTTTGACGTTTTATGGTATTCGGAGAAGTGAATCTGCAAGTAGAGATAAATATGACCGCGAAAGCGATAGCCCAAAAATTGCAAAGCAAACCGTGGTTTCTCCTATTATTGATTGGATTGATTTTGATGTATGGCTTTATATACTGACTGAGGGTATTGATTTTAATGAAGCCTACGAACTGGGTTATTCCCGAGTTGGTTGTTGGTGTTGTCCCAATAATGGAAGTTGGTCTGAATTTTTGGCTAAAGTTCACATGTATGATAAGTATTATAAGTGGAGGGAATTGCTGATTAATTTTGCAGTTCAAACTGATAAAATAGAGCCTGAGAAGTATGTTGATGAAGGAAGCTGGAAGGCAAGACAAGGTGGAAATGGATTGGAAATGGCACAAAAGTCCGTTATTTCTTTTGAGCCATGTGCGACAGAAGATAGTGCATTTAACTATGATTTACAGAAACCTATCTCTGAGGAATTATATGAATTATTTAAGCCGTTTGGCTATATAAACAAAGAATTAGGCAATAAACGTCTTGGTGAAGTCTATATATTAGATAAAATGGGGCGTGTAGTCATGATTTTACAGGGAAGAATCGGTACTACGAAATTAAAAGTAACCTTAAAGAAAATAAACATAGCAGGCGCCCGTTCACTGCAGGTTGCAGAAAAAAGAATTCAATGCCAGATAACAAAATATCAGATGTGTATGAGCTGCAGGGCCTGTGAGGGCGTATGTAAGCATTCAGCAATATCTGTTAAAGATTTACCTGACGGAACTACAGAATATAAAATTGATGATGAGAAATGTGTACGTTGCGGAGAGTGCGTAGGTCATTTTGATGCAGGGTGTTATATGAGAAAAGTTTTAGGAATAAAGCGAGGTTAACCATGGCAGAAGGAAAGGTTCTATATAGAATATCAGGACATGAAAAATTTGCATTGCGTGAGGGCTGGATTAGTAAAGGGATATTAGCAATAGAAAATAATCCAAGGATTTTTTTGCAGTCAGATGAGCCGGAGACACTTGGAGTTGGAAGTAATATGGTAAAATCAATGAGGTATTGGCTAAAAGCGTTTGACCTTATTGAAGAACGGGCGGGAATTGGTGCAGATCTAAAGCCTCTAGCTAAATGTATTAAGGCACATGACTTTTATTGTCAGGATATGTTTACCTTATGGCTTTTACATTCTCACCTAGTGAAAAATATAAATTATGCGACTTCATATTACATGCTATTTAATAATTTAGAAGTTGAAGATAATACGAAAGAGCAAGTAGAGCGTGCGCTAATTTATGAATTAGAAAAGTATGCAGGTGCAACAATAAAGGAACATACGGCTAAAGATGATGTGACAGTAGTGCTTCAGATGTATAGTAAAGAGCGATCAGAAGATTATGACCCCGAAGATAAAAATGTTAGTCCATTGACTAGTTTAGGTTTATTAATGCAGTCCAAAGGAAAATATACAAAAAAGCAGCCGGATTTGTCGAAACTAAGTGAGTGGGTGATCTTATATGAATTGGCGGATACTTTTGAAAAGATAAATAGTGATAGTGTAAGCATTGATGCATTGTATAATGGAAAAAATGCAATCGGTAATATATACAATCTAACAAGAGTAGCACTTAATGATTATTTAGATAGAATTTCAAATATGTCATATATTAAGGTGGACCGTACGGCAGGTTTGGATATGGTATATAGATTGTTTTCTGAGAGTGCAGATGGGATAATTGAAAAATACTATGAAGGACATAAATAAGGTGAAGAAATGCCAAGATTAGGTGAATATATACTTGTAAATGATAATTTCAAAAATGCTATTAATATATATTTGAATTTAAACAAGACTGATAAGATTTTGAGTTATATTCCGACGAAATCATCAGTAGCAATTTTGGATGATTATATTAATGCAGTGAACAGCAATAGAGAGCAGGCAACTATTTTGATTGGTCCTTATGGCAAGGGTAAATCTCACTTATTGCTTGTCTTATTAGCGATCCTTACTTTGGAGAGAAATGCTGGTAATGATGAAATTATTGGACAGTTACTTAATAAAGTTAATAATGTTGATATTAAAGCAGTTTCAGATATAAAAAAGGTATGGAACGAAAAAAAACCATTTTTGCCTGTTATTATTTCCAGTTCTTATAATGACCTGGATCAGGCATTCCTTGTGGCATTAAATGAGGCAATTAAAAGAGCCAACTTAACGGAATTAATTCCTGATACCTTTTATTCGAGAGCGTTAGAAAATATTCAATCTTGGAAAAATGAATATAAAGATACCTATGATAAATTTTTATTAGAATTATCCGAGAAGAAATGGAATATACAGGATTTTAAGCTTGCATTAAAGGAATGCAGAAAAGATGCCTTAGCCATATTTAAAGAGATTTATCCTGTTTTGACATCAGGAAGCCAATTTAATCCGATGATTAATACAGATATTCTTCCATTATTTAAAAATATAAGTGAAATATTGTACGAGGAATATGATTATTGTGGTATTTACATTATATTTGATGAGTTTAGTAAATTTATTGAGAGTAAGGATAAAACGGCGAGCAATGATAAGCTATTGCAGGAAATTTGCGAATTGGCCCAGGAATCTAAAAATGCGCAAATTTTTATTACCATGGTAGCTCATAAGAGTATTAAAGAGTATGGAAATTATCTGTCAAAAGATATAATTAATTCTTTCACAGGAATTGAAGGTAGAATTACAGAGAAATTTTTTGTAACTTCATCGAAAAATAATTATGAGCTGATACAAAACGCTATAATAAAAAATTATAAGAATGAAGAGGATGTGCCTCAAATTTCTCATTTTGTAAATATGAGTAGGGCTAAAAAAATTCATGCAGATATCCCGTTTTTTCATTCGGATTTTGAGTTTAATGATTTTTTTAATGTAGTGGTGCGGGGCTGCTACCCAATGAATCCAGTTAGCGCTTACATGCTATTAAATATTAGTGAAAAAGTCGCCCAAAATGAGAGAACGTTATTTACTTTCATCTCTAAAAGTGAGCCCAATAGTATGGCTCGCTTTATTGAAAAACATACAGAGGATATAGCGTGGACTGTTGGTGCGGATTTAGTATATGATTACTTTAAAGGAATATTTAAGAAAGAAATATCCAATAAATATATACATGACGAATGGCTAAAGGCTGATTATGCCATATCTCAGTGTACAACCCCTGAACAAATAAAAATTGTTAAAGCATTAGCTGTTATTAACATAATTAACAGACCAGAGGAGTTGCCGGCAGATAGAAAGGTCTTACGAAATGCGGTGAAAGTTTCTGCATTTGACGATGTGTTAAATGAGATGTTAGAAAAAGAAGACATAATATATTTTAAAACATCAGTAGGTAGAGTTGCTTTTAAAACAAGTATAGGTGCAGATTTAGGTAGGATTATACAAAACAGAAGAAAATATTTGGGTGATCATGCCAATATAAGTAAAGTTCTGGCTAAAGTATCAAATTTTGATTTTATTATTCCTAAAAAGTACAATCAAGATTTTGCCATAACGCGATACTTTAGGTATGAATTTATGACCTATGAAAGTTTTTTCTCACTTATGTTTGGAGAAAGCCTGTTTGATGATAATGAATTTTGTGATGGTAAAGTTATAGCTATTATTAATCAAGATGGTAATAATCATTTAAAAGAAATAGTGGGTAAAGTGCAGGATTTTTCATTGCAACAACTAGTTGTTTTGGTTCCTCAAGTGCCATTTTATATGATTGCTCAAATACAAGAATTTGAAGTGATTCAAGCATTAAAGCAAGATCAAGAATTTTTAAAAGAAAATGCTGTACTCCAAACAGAATTGGATGTTTTTGAAGAAGACTTAAATCTAGAATTAAATAAGTTTTTACAGGATAGTTATGGTACAGATTCTGGTTGTGCGGCTATATACTATAATGCTATATCTAAACAGGTGGATACAGAAGTAAACTATGACTTGGATCAATTAGTAAGTGGGATTTGTGAAAGTTATTATTCTCAGACTCCGGTAATAAATAATGAGCTAGTTAATAAGCAAAATTTAACTACCCCAATTAAAAAGGCCAGAAAAAATATAATTTCATTTATTCTTGGAGGTATAAAAGATGAGATGTTCTACAGTGGCTCCAATCCAGAGGCTACAATTTTTAGATCATTGTTTATATATCCAGGAGTGTTGGATAATAAATGTGATAAAAGAATGGAAAATATGTTAGCCACTATTTATCAGTTTTTAAATTTGTGCACGCAGCAGAGAGGAAGAGTAAAAGATTTAATAGATCAACTTAAAAGCCATCCATTAGGTATAAGAGATGGAGTTATTCCGTGTTATCTTGCATATGGTATCTTTATGCAGAGAGGAGATGTAGTTGCCTATTTAGGAAATAAGGAATTTGATGTTACAGCAGATATTATTTTAAATATGTGCGAATCTAAAAATGATTACTATTTATTTATTTCTACTGAAAATGCGGATAAAGAAAGTTATATAACAGAGCTCAATTCTTTGTTTGCAATAGATGGAAATATTGATTTACATGGATCTAGACTTAATAATCTTCTTACAAGTATGCAGCGTTGGTATAGAGCGTTACCTTTATGTACACGAAATGTTAAAATTAAGCCAGATTTTATTGAAGATGAAGAGTTATTTAAAATAAGTATAGCAGTCAGAACCGTGCTGCAGAAGGTGGAAGCCAATCCTTATGAAGTGATTTTTAATGAATTGCCTATGGCTTTAAATGTAGAGGATAATTATCTAAAGACTATTGAAAAGCTTAGACAGGTGAAGCATTTGATGGAGGATTATCTGGAATTATGGTTGGATGAGTTAGCACGGAAAACGAGAATGGTGTTTTCTGAAAAGAAAACGGATGAAGATTTGCACCATATATTAAAACAATGGTATGAAGAACAAAGTGAAATTTCTAAACTAAGAGTTTCTAGCAATAAAGTTACTGGGTTAATGAGTTTTATTAAAAATTTGAATGTATATGATGACAGAGAGATTGTAAGACGACTTATTAGAGTTATAATGGGTATATATGTCGAAAATTGGTCTGATAATACCAGCGAGATGTATTTTCGGTATTTAAAAGAAACAAAGCTGGAAATAGAAGAAACTCAAGATGATTCTATAACGGAAGCAATGGGAGAAATTACTTTCAAAAATAGCAAAGGTGAAGTGGTAACTCGGCGTTATGAACGGGCGACAGAAAATGATGGAACGATTGTAAGAAATCTTATTGAGGAAGCATTAGATGCTTACAGCGAAGAATTAGTACAAACACAAAAGTAGCGATTTTAGTAGAGATGCTAGAAAGACTATTAGATTAGAGAGGGTAAGCCATGATTTATTTGGATAATGCAGCAACGACATTTCCCAAACCTGAAGAAGTGTATTTAGCGATGGATGAGGCAAATCGTACTTATGCAGTTAATGCGGGACGAGGTTCTTACCGAGTGGCTCAATATGCATCTAAAGTGATTGATGATACCAGAAATGAAATTTTAAAATTAGTGCATGGAGATAAGGGGACTTCCGTTGTTTTAGTACCATCGGTGACAATTGCATTAAACCAAATACTTCATGGACTATCTTTTGTATCAGGAGATATTGTATATGTATCCCCCTATGAGCATAATGCAGTGGCTCGAACATTGAACTTGATATCCAAGAGGAAAGGAATTGTGATTAAGGAATTACCGATCAACGAGGAGACCATGGAACTTGACTTAGATAGGGTACGATATCAATTTTCGAGAGAACAGCCTAAGTGTGTATGTGTGACGCATGTGAGTAATGTGACTGGATATATTTTGCCAATTGCAGATTTACTAAATGAGGCAAAAAATTATGATGCGATTACAATATTGGACGCTTCTCAATCTTTAGGATTGCTTAAAGTAAATGTAAAGAAAATAAAAGCTGACTTTATTGCATTTGCTGGACATAAGACGTTATATGGTCCTCTTGGTGTCGCAGGATTTATAATAAATAGCGGTGTGGTCTTAGACGAGTTTATTGTAGGCGGGACAGGAAGCGATTCATTAAACTTAAATATGCCTCAGAGTATACCCAATAAGTATGAGGCGGCAAGTTCTAATATTGTTGCGATTGCAGGATTAAATGCAGCGCTTAAATGGATCAATATTAATGACATATATGAGCATGAAAAATACTTAACTGATTATCTAGTAGATAAATTAAAAGGTATTTCTAATATTAAATTATATTTGCCAGATTGTAAACACACGCACATTAGTATTGTGTCATTTAATATTGATGGGTATAAGGCGGATGATCTTGGGCTGGTTTTAGATCAGGATTTTGATATCGCAGTTCGGACTGGTTACCACTGTGCGCCATATATTCATAAGTATTTGCAGGATGAATATGCTTTAGGTACAGTTCGAGTTGGTATTGGATTCTTCAATAGTGAAAAAGATATAGATATTCTGATAAATGCATTATTGGAGTTATGAGGTGGGGGATTACATGAGCTTTCAAGATTTGGATGTGAAAAAAGAGTATAGGTCAAAATTAGTAAGTATTTCAAATGAATTTTATACACCTATATTAAAGGAAGCTATTACTTATGATCGAGCGGTGGGCTTTTTTTCATCAACAGCGCTTATCATGATAGCTAATGGACTAATTCCATTCATTAATAATGGCGGAAATATAAGATTGATTGCATCACCAAGGTTATCAGATGAAGATATAACTGCGATAAAGGCCGGCTATGCGAAAAGGGGAGTGGTGGTTCAGGCATTATTGCGCTCCCTTTATGATGCAGCAGATTTTAAGGAGAGCCAAAGATTGAATCTTCTGGCTAATTTAATTGATGATAAAAGGTTGGATATAAAAATCGCACTTGTTAATAGTGAAAGTAAAATGGGAATGTACCACGAGAAAATGGGGGTGTTTGAGGACAAATTTGGAAATAAAATAGCATTTACAGGTTCTATGAATGAGTCATTGACAGCTATGGATATTAATTATGAATCTATAGATGTATATTGTGATTGGAAGAATCAGGATAATTGGGAACGAGTTCAAAATAAAATAAAAGCATTTGAAGCTATTTGGAACAATGAAGATTCAAGTGTGGAAACTATGGATTTTCCAGAGGTTAAAGAAAAAATTTTGAATAAGTATAAAAAGGAAGAAATTTGTTATGAAGAAATAAAGCAGCATTACTTTGATGAAAGTGATAAATTTGAAGAGATTAATAATACAGATGATTATGTTAATATTCCACGGATTCCGTATAATGTTCGACTTCATGATTATCAAATTAAAGCAATAGAGAATTGGAAAATAAATAAATATACAGGGAATTTTTGATATGGCAACAGGAACCGGAAAAACTTATACTGGACTTGGTGCAGTTGTAGCTTTGTCGGAATATGTACATAATCAGCTTGCGGTCATTATAGCATGCCCGTATCAACACTTAGTTGAACAATGGGTTGAAGACATAAAAAAATTTAATATTAAACCTATCATAGGTTACAGTAACTCCAGGCAAAAAAATTGGAAATCTTTATTGGAGAATGCTGTTAGAGACCAAAAATTAAAAGTTAAAAAAAGAGAGTTTTTTTGTTTTATTACAACTAATGCTACTTATTCTACAGAGTTTGTCCAAAATCAAATTAATAAAATACGCGGCTCAGCACTTTTAATAATAGATGAAGCTCACAATTTTGGAGCAGAAGTTTGAGAAATTTACTAAATAATAAATTTCAATATAGACTTGCGTTATCAGCTACTTTAGATAGACATTGCGATGAAGAGGGTACAGCATCACTGTATAATTATTTTGGGACAAAATGTATTGAATATACATTAGAGCAGGCAATTGAAGAGGGAAAATTGACAAAATACAAATATTATCCAGTGATTGTTACGTTGGAGGATGAGGAGCGAGAAAGGTATGATGCATTAACAATTCAAATTCAAAAATGTTTTATAAAAAACAAAAAAGGGAAGTTTGCACTAAACGAAAAAGGAAAACGTCTTGCTTTAACTAGGGCTAGGCTGGTTGCGGGAGCTGTTAATAAGCTTGCTGCATTGGAAAGGGAAATTTCACCCTATATTCACGATAAGCATATTTTAGTTTATTGTGGTGCAACAACTATAACAGATTTTAACCAGGACTATACAATTATTGAAGAAGAAGAGTTGAGGCAAATTGATGCGGTAACTAGTATATTGGGGAACAAATTGAATATGAAGGTTTCTCAATTTACCTCTAATGAAGATATAGAGGAGCGAGTGATTTTAAAGAATGAATTTTCAAAAGGAGATAACTTGCAGGCATTAATAGCCATTAAGTGCTTAGATGAAGGTGTCAATATTCCTAAAATAAAGGTGGCTTTTATATTGGCTAGTACGACAAATCCTAAAGAATATATTCAACGAAGAGGCAGAGTCTTGAGATTGGCAGAGGGAAAAGATTACGCAGAGATATATGATTTTATAACATTACCACGAAAGCTAGAAAAAGTTCCGTCACTTACAGAAGAACGAATGAAAAGAGAATTGACATTAGTTAAAAATGAATTATCCCGTGCTAAAGAGTTTGCTCGTTTAGCCATGAATGGAAGTCAAGCCAATATAATTATTGATGATATTATTGAGGCTTATGATTTACAAAAATATGATATAGAAAATTGGGAGGGATTTTCTGATGAGTACAAAAGTGAATGAAATTGTGATGGTTAATGGAATTGAAGTGGATACGGATAAAGCTCAAAAGATGATGAGAAAGATAATTATTAATGAAAAAAAGAATCTTAGTACAAAAGAACTTGATAATTTAAAAATGATTAGAAAAATCAAGAAGATGATAGAGGAGGAAGTGGAATGTTACTAAAAGAGATGAAACTTCGTGATTTTCGTCAGTTTAGAAATGAACAGTCCATCCAATTCTCAACAGATCCTGATAGAAATGTTACTATCATCATGGGGGAAAATGGATCGGGAAAAACTACTTTAGCGCAGGCATTTACGTGGTGTTTATATGGAGACACAGATTTTGAAGATACAGAAGTGCTCAATAAAATTAAAGCACAGGAAATGGGACCTAATCAGGAATGCATTGTAAAGGTAGAGTTACTGTTAAGACATTTAGATGTAGATTATACTATGATTCTTGTGAGCAAAAATATACAACGATTCTGTAGGAGGGTTAAAACGCCCTAATAATACAATTTTTCGAATTGCCTACAAGAATGTGGATGGGCAAACAGAATTTATCAAGGATACTGAAACAGAATTTAGAATGAAGGAGATTTTACCCAAGGAACTATCTAGATATTTCTTTTTTGATGGAGAACGAATTGGAAATATGAGTAAAGAGATTAGAAGGGGAAGAAGTCCTGAATTTGCTGAGGCTGTTAAAAGGCTCTTGGGGCTAAGTGCATTCTCAAGCAGACATTGAGATCATCTTAATGGACGTTCTCAGAATTCGGTAATAAAAAGTTATGAAAAAGATTATGATAGTAAAAGTGACAGTAAGATTTTGGAATATACAAATGAAATGGATCGATATGATACTCGGTTACAGGAAATTGATAGTAGATTAGTAGAGATTGATAATGAACGATTAACAGTAAGTGATAAGGTAAAAGAAATAGAACAAAAGATATCAGATAATAAAGATAGTGAAAAATATGCACAAGAGCGTATAAAACTAAATAAAAAATTGAATGGTTTGAGTATTAGTAAAGTTAACAATACTGTGGGTATTATTCAGTTGCTTAATAATAGGGTAACGTTATGGATGTCACAAAGATTAATATATGATGCACTACAAGAGTTGGCAAGTTCAAATAAAATAGATACAGGAATTCCAGATATACATGCAAGAACTGTGCAGTATTTAATTAAGCGTGGTACATGTTTATGCGGTCGAGAGATAGAATTTGGAAATGATGCACATAAGGAGTTAATGAGACTGCTAGACTATATTCCGCCTCAATCAGTTGGAACTATTATAGGTCAATTTATAAGGGAATGCGAGTTGAAATCAAAAGCCGCAGATGGTACTTTTGACGAATTAAGTGAAAAATATTCCATTGTTAGAAATTTTGAAAATGATTATGACGAGGTTTTACATCAAATTGAAAGTATAAATAAAAAGCTTGAGGGAATGGCAAATGTTGGTGAATTACAAAAAAGGTATACATATTATAATACAGAATTGAAAAAAATGGATATAGAGCATGACCGATTAATAGAAGAACGAGGTAAGCTTCAAACCAAGCGAGAACGTTGTGAGACTAATATTAATGAATTAAGTTTAAAAGATGAAAATAATAGGAGAGTTGCACGGTTTAAAGCATATGCGGTATATATATATCAACAGTTGAATGCAATATATAAGGAAAAAGAGCAAGAAACTAGAGAAAAACTAGAAAAAACAGTTAATGAAATATTCAAGGAGATTTACAATGGGGGATTTTCGCTTTCTCTTGATGAAAAATATAATATTCAAGTAACAGTGGATAATTTTGATGGGTATATTGGTGATATTGAAACATCAACTGCACAGAGTATTTCTATTATTTTCGCATTTATAGCAGGGGTGATAAGATTAGCTAGAGAAAATGATACCGATGAAAATGCAATGTTACTTACAGAGGCATATCCGCTGGTTATGGATGCGCCGCTTTCTGCATTCGATAAAGCCCGAATAAAAACTGTATGTGATACATTGCCAAAAGTAGCTGAACAGGTGATTATATTTATTAAAGATACTGATGGCGAAATTGCAGAAGAGAATATGGGTAATAGAGTTGGAGCTCGATATTTATTTGATAAAATTAATGAGTTTGAAACACAATTAGCGGGGAGATAAGCTTATGTTTGATAAAGAGTATTCTTTTAAAGGACAACACGCAGAAAAGGTTATTAAGCTAACTGCAAAATTCGATGAAAAAAATCAATTGTTCAAAAGAAATTTGGATGTTTATCTTATGGCACCTATTGTAGGTTTTTTGTATAATAGCAAAGCACCATTGGATACAGGAGAAACAACTAAAATATTTCCGCAGCAATTAACAGAAGCGTCAGAAGATCTACTTTTTAACTATCGTTTGATTATGCTACTTAATAGAAAGAAGGAGCTAACAATTGAAGAGAGAATTGATAAGGCCTTTCGTTACTATGGAAGTAATATGGCAAAATCAGATGAAGATATTTTTGAAGAGTATGTTAGAGGTGGAGTAGATATTTTATATGATAAAATAATGGCATCTGCTACTAAACCAGAAGATTATATAAAGAACCTATATGACTTTATGGAGGAGATTGACGAGAGATACAATCAAGAACTAGATACAGATAGTATTAAAGAATTATGTTCTCTTGCTAGAAGGTAGACAATGCATGATATACAAACTGTAGAAAGAAAACTTTTTGCTCAATATCAAGTAAAAGGAATATTGTTAGAAGATGAAATTATTAATATATGCATCGATGAAGATTTAGATTTGACGGAGATTGATAGAGTATGTGGTAGACTTATATCTAAGGGTGTTATTATAGGAAATAAAGAATTTAATAAAGTATCATCTAGTGATAATATTATAGATAAAAGTCAGATAGACTATGGGATTTTGCAGGAGAATATAGCAACTGAATATCCATCGATGAAGACATTAATTGAGTACACTAGTCAAATATTACCACCTCAGACGAAAGAATGGAGATCATTGATTGTACCGGCGCAGCAGGGAAATATTTATGCCAGGGAGCGTATTGTTTTAATGTATCTAAGAACAGTATTGAAGCAGGCTTATAATTTTGCTAAGTTGTATTCTTGTGACCTGGAAGAGGTATTTCAGTACATTACTAGTTAATAGCAATTGGATAAATATGATGTGTCTAGTTCAGATACGTTTGTTTCATATTTTCCTTTGTGGGTTAGACAGACGATGCAGCGAGAGGCTTCATTTAATAATGTACTGTTTTATTTTCCAGCACATTTTAAAGAAAAACTTTTTCCTGTCATGTTATTGAGTGCATCCAAGCGTATGACTGTGGTGAAAATGATATTGTAATGGATGAGATAAGGTGTAGTATTGTTAGTAACGAAGAAGAGCTGAAAAAGATACTACTGTGTTTGAGTCCCCATTGAGTTGAAGCTGGGAAGAAACAGCAGAAATTGATGTTTGGGAGGAGTACATACGGTCTCAATGTTGTTCTACAGTTATTAATAAATTATTTGCACAATTGAAAGAACGGGAATTGGATATTATAATGACTCGCTATGGCTTTATTGATGGAGAAGAAAAAACGCTAGAGGAAGTTGGGGCTAAATTTCGCGTGACACGTGAGAGGATAAGGCAAATAGAGTTGAAAGCAATTAAAAAAATGCAGGTGTATATACAAAACAATCATATAAATTTGGAGGACTTACTATTATAAAAGTCGATAATCATATGTTATTAAGGCATTATATCAGATTTGTATAACGTATGGGAAAATACAAATGTGGGTGGTGACAAATTATGTCCGAAATAGTTGATATGTGTAGACGTCAAAAAGAAACAGAAGTTGTTTTTAGTTTGAATTATGATAAATGGAGAGACTTTGATGATGAAATAAAATTATTAGTTGATTCTGAATGGAGAACAGTCAAATTTTTAGATGAGAAAGGTGATTTGCACGAGGAATTAAAAGAAATTCCAGCCGATAAAGGTGGAATCTACATATTTATATTAAATCCAAACATAGTGCCTGGTGCTCATACATATATTATGTATATAGGAAGAGCACAATATACATCAAATAAGAATCTTAGAAAAAGATGTAGAGATTACCTTAGAGATATGAGGCCTAAAATAGCTACTATGCGTGAAACTTGGGGAAAAGAATTATATATTAAATATCTTCCTTTAAATGATAAATGACAATTAGGAAGGTTGAAAGAGTCGGTTAGAGGACACCCAATTCATTTAATGATCAGATTCCGGATTTGTATAAAGCACCTAAGAAGTCAGCATGGTAGTGTCAAGTGATTTATGAAAACCGATGGCTGGGGAACCCGGCGTAAATGAACCTTGTAAATTACAGATATATTTAGAAACTGGCAGTGTTCCGCCACCCTTGACGGCACACACAAAACAATGCTCTGAACGTCTTAACCGACGAAAGAACTCAGAATAAGATTTCACCGTCTGCGTCACAGCATGATAGCATTGTTTTGGCGTGCCATCAAGGGCAGGTCCCTTCGGGATGGGCATTTTTACCTCTGGCCCGGAATCTAAGAACAGATTTAACCGGCAGCCTGCTGTTCCTTCCAGCTGGAGGATGGTCTGCTGACCGAGCAGAATCAGAGCGCCACTTCCGGGCATGTTGTCAGCCCTCCAGCATACCGACTGGATTGAGCACCCGATAGTGGTTGTGCTTATGGGGACGGAGAAAGTTGTAGTAGGCGACCCAGAGCGCCACGTTATAGTTGGCGCCATTAATTGTCTAACCGCAACTGACCCGGTAAGTGGATTTAAACGTGCGGTTGCCGTTCGATCATCTGTTTGTAGGGGCGGAACTCTTAGAGACCGCATCATTGTTTGTGAGTCCGATTACCTGGGTAATGTCAAACTGAAGCTTCTCCCAACTCCTTACGAACTGCTGGGCGGCCAGAGGATAAGCACTATAGCCGTCGGCAATGAACCGAAACTTCTCGGGAGTCTTTTATGCCCCGGAAAGCCATGCGATGGATGGGCCCGACAGAGCGGTTGTCTGAAACCTGGTAGCCGAGGATGGAGCGGGAAGCGGCATCCATGATGAATCAGATGTAGCCTTTGATGCCCGGACTTTGATATAAGTCTCATCTGCCGTAAAGACGGAGGACTTTGGATATTCATAGTGGTCAACAAAGGGTTTAATGACAATGGCGGCCGTTCTGGCATTGGCGACCTGCTGATGTGAGATCCTGATTCCGTAAAGGTCATCAGAGCCTGTGAGCCTTTGAGGGAAAGCTGGAGGTTCACATGCATGGTGAGGCACAGGGACATGATATGAGCGTTATGTTTGAAAACTTCAGGGAGGAGGAATTCTCAGGCAGGGAGTCTAAGTCCATGCGGAAGAAATCCACCGTGAATTCCCGGTAGAGGTAGAGCCTTATACTTGTTTTTTACCGTAATCCTCATGCAGATGGTCCTTATCAACCCTGGAGAGGTTGTGAAGGAAAGGCACCTGGGTTGACGCATTTATGGATGCGGAAAACTTCCGGTCCTTATTAGGGAGGGAGTGGCCGCAGTAAGGGCATTAAAGCGGAGAGGCGAGGTGACAACCTCGCGGTGACAAAGGTCTGCCCACAGACTTTGCATTGGAACTGCCCATTGCCGCCATTATTATCGTAGAGATAGTGGTGAGGTGCCCCACAAAGAGGACAGAAGGTATCTTCAGGGATGGATTTACCATTACGCTGAACGGGTCTGACGGATTTGCCGTACTTCCAGAGATAGTATTCGGAGAAACTGCCAGTCCTGTTTGATGAACGCTTTTGGAGCGGAGGCGGTCGGTAGTAAACTTCTGGTATTTAGGGAGTGGGAACCATCAAAGGCCCACTGCCTGAGTGGAATATATTTGCAGATAAAGTTCAGGAGCCAGCAGATAGTTTTGTATTGTTCTTGAATTATAGTGAGTAGTAGTATAATGTTATCCATAAGCAATGATTATATCCTTTTAGGTGATGGTTTGTGGCGAACTCATTATACCAGAAAGGGGGAGGTCATTGCTTTTTTATTTTCAAAAGTGGTGTAATCCCTTAAAATACAAGGTTTTTAATAAAAAACGGAGTGTCAGACTTGACACTACCGTCAGCATGGGGAGGATAAATATATGAAGTTATAAGAGCACAAATTGGAATATGGGTATATTATGTTTCTGCTTTATCATTTGGAGATGTAAGTAAAAGTAAAGAGTGGATGAGCCAAAATAAATCTAGTTTATTGAGGGAAATGTTACAAAGAAGTATTACGGAAAATTATAAAAGTATCTCGGAATATATTAATACACAAAATGAACGTTTTTTTAATGCTTTAATATTAGCTGTATATGATGGTGATCCTGAGTGGCATGAAATAAGGGTAGAATATGATGATGACGAAGAATTTGTTGATTTAGGGATTTTAGAATTAACTGGAGATGAGAAAATCTTTCCGGTTGATGGACAGCACAGAGTAGAAGGAATTAAGCATGCGCTTATTAATAATCCTGATTTGGCTACAGAAAAGATCCCTGTAGTTTTTGTCGGACATAAAAAAGATGATGAGGGCATGCAACGTACTAGAAGGATGTTTAGTACATTAAATCGATATGCAAAAAGTACCGTCATAGATATAATTGCATTAGATGAGTGAACGATATAATTCCTAGCAGAACTAGAGATTTGATTGATAACAATCAGATGTTTGGCGATAACAGAATTCTTGATTCAAAAACAAAAGCAATACCAGATACAAACACGTCAGCATTTACAACTATAATTACATTTTATGAATGCAATCGAGAATTGTTATGGATCATGGTTAATGATATGGAAATATCTGATTTAGAGGGAAAAAAGATAAGGGGTAGTAGCAAAATTAAATATTATATCCGTCATCGACCAAGTGATGAGGCTATTAATGAATTTACGAAATTATGCAATGAATACTGGAGTAGTATTTTCGATATGTTTCCAAGCTATTCAAAGAGTGTTCCTGCCGATGTTGGAGCACTCCGAAATAAAGAAGGAGGGAATTTAATATTTAGACCTGTATCTTTGATTCCATTTACAAAAGCCATTGTACGAATAAAATTAGAAACGGGAAAAACATTTTCGGAAATTCTCAATAGCTTTGAAAAGAGTATAATGTGTATTCAACATCCAATATGGAAAAATGTTATATGGGATTCAGAGCAACAGGTCATGGTTATGAATCATCAAAAAGTCATAGAGCTTATGATAATATATATTTATGATAGAAAAATGCTGACTGAAAATGAATATAAGAAGCTTATGCAGGATTGGTCTAGTATTAGACAAATTTATGAAAAAGAAACGGTTGGTTCAGTAATTGATGAGTTAATTCAAGAAGATGATTGGGAAGTATAAATGTTTTCCCTCCCGCTTGCGCAAACAACCTCCATTCTTTAACGTTTTTGAGCCGTCATCCAGTTCAAATCCGGTTGTCGCCTCTCTTTGGCCTCCTGGGACCTTTACAGAAGCAAGGTTATTGATGTAATAGTAGTGAGGCTTAGAGGGTGGTATTGTGGCTGAATACGACTGATTGGGTTGGCTCAAGCAAACGTAGACGGGAGTTTATCATACCGTCAGATTAAGGAGTTGTTATATAGCCATTATGAAGCAGCTATTCTGGATAGTACCTGAACGGTATTGTTGAATAGGATGAGTATTTATTAAAGTTATATATAAATTTGTTGACAGAATAAAAAACGGCCTTGAGAAACCGTGATTAGTTTTTAAAATAAAGAGGAAGCAGGATATTTGAAGATTAATTAAACGGAACATTATAAGTTTTTACAAAGCTATTAAACATAGGCTATTAGATTTTAAAGTATATTATTAAACTTACTTTGTGTACGTGAAAGTTTTTCTGTAAATAAGGTTTTAAAAGGTCTTCAATGGTAAAATAATAATCATAGGAGGCCTTTTATTATGACAAGAGAAAAGAAACTCATACACAAAGTACAAATGACAGATGGGAAAAGGAAACATTCAAGTCCCCCAGGACCGTAAGTCCACGTTCGAGCCGCAGGTGGTTAAAAAATTCCAGAAAGATATCTCGAATATCGACCAGAAGATTATTTCCATGCATGCCAAAGGCATGACCACAAGACAGATTTCTGATTTCGGAACAGATCCTAGAGGAGGGAGAGGACGGGAAACAGCATCTGGTAAGGGGAAATAGGACAATCATAGAAAAGCTCATCTATCTTTATGAAGGGATTGAACCGGAGAATGCCCGGAGCAGGTAGAAAACATTACTTCAGAGGGGGGTATGAAGGAAAAGCAAATGAAAAGCTGTGGGAAGAGGTGTTAGAATACATAGAGGCCGTCTATGACACAGAGTTTCTGAAGAAAGTGTATATCAGTGTAGATGGGGCAGAATGGCTCAAGGCCGGGAAAGAATTCAGCCGGAACAGTGAGCTAGTGCTGGACCGTTTCCATCTGATGAAATACATTAACCAATCCGTCTCGCACTTGAAGGAGGGGAAGGAACGGGAAAGGGAAGGATCTATGAAGCTATCCATGGAAGGCATAAGAAACAGATACCGGAGATATTTGCAGCCCTCAGACAAAAGGCAGAAAGTGAAAGCAAGAAGACGGTCGAAGACAGTGAGCGTTACATTTTGAATAACTGGAGGGAGATCACCATCCGGATAAAGAATACGGAGATAATCGGATGCAGTGCAGAAGGGCATGTGGGGCATGTATATGCCTCACGGATGATCAGTCGCCCAATGGGATGGGGACGTCACGGAGCGGTTTAAATGTGCAGGCTGAGATGTTATAGGGAAAACGGAGGAGATATCTTAGAACTGGTAAAAGACAGCGAAATATAAGAAGGGAAAGAGAAGAGGAGGGCAGGAAAGAGCCCTTTGACTTATTCGGCGCGGAATTTTTGAAGACCCAAAAGAATAACGACTATTATATCGAAAAATGCCAGGCCAGGCTAGGCGGCCTTACCGCGAAAAAGCAGTTATGGTTTTGGAGCCATAAATTAGAATTTAATGGAAATGCACAAAGGGGAGACTCTGTTTATTTTTAACTTAAAGTATCTTGACGCTATCAATTTTTCGCCTGTTATTGACATGCAGCGATAGTTGCTGTTATAAATAAAACAAGGGGTGAACATCCCCAAAGGTACTTTCAGCCCAGTTAGAGAATGTGAAACTTTTTCTGTAAAATAACTAAGATAAGGTCCTTCTATGATAAAATAAATATCATTAGGAGGGCCTTTTACTATGGCAAGACAAAAGAAACCAGTTCACAGAGTTGAAATGACTGAAGGAAAAAGGAACATCATCCGCCAGCTTCTCGAAGAATACGATATCGAGACCGCAGAAGATATCCAGGATGCACTCAAAGATCTCCTGGGTGGCACCATTAAGGAAATGATGGAGGCTGAAATGGATGAGCACCTCGGATATGAAAAATCCGAGCGTTCTGACAATGACGATTATCGCAACGGTTATAAACGCAAGCAGGTAAACAGTCGGTATGGTTCTATGGAAATCGAGGTCCCACAGGATCGAAAATCGACCTTTGAACCACAGGTTGTGAAAAAGCGTCAAGAAAGATATTTCTGATATTGATCAGAAGATCATTTCTATGTATGCAAAAGGAATGACCACTCGCCAGATCTCGGAAACAATAGAGGATATCTATGGGTTCGAAACATCAGAAAGTTTTATTTCTGATGTGACAGATAAAATACTTCCTCAGATTGAAGACTGGCAGAACCGTCCACTGGATGAGGTATATCCGATCCTTTACATCGATGCCATCCACTATTCTGTACGGGATAATGGGGTGATCCGTAAACTTGCCGCTTATGTCATACTGGGCATTAATTCGGAAGGCAGAAAGGAAGTCCTGACGATTACAATTGGTGACAATGAAAGTGCGAAATACTGGCTTTCAGTCTTGAATGAACTGAAAAATCGTGGTGTTAAGGATATCCTGATTATTTGTGCAGATGGTCTTACTGGTATCAAAGAAGCGATTTCTGCGGCATTTCCCAAAACAGAATACCAGAGGTGTATTGTCCATCAGGTAAGAAACACGTTGAAATATGTCCCGGATAAAGACAGAAAAGCCTTTCGCTGATTTAAAACGATTTATCAGGTGCTGATGAACAGAAAGCTTTGGCAGCCTTAGAGCGTGTAACCGAAAAATGGACACCTAAATATCCGAATTCCATGAAGCGCTGGAAAGATAACTGGGATGCTATTTCCCCGATTTTTAAGTATTCAGCTGCTGTCCGGAAGGTCATTTACACGACAAATGCGATAGAATCACTGAATTCCACCTACCGGAAGCTGAATCGCCAGAGGAGCGTATTTCCAAGCGATACAGCTCTGCTAAAAGCGCTGTATCTGGCTACTTTTGAAGCTACGAAAAAAGTGGACCACCACCATCCGGGACTGGGCGCATGTCTATGGAGAACTGAGTATCATGTATGAAGGACGGCTTCCAGAATAAAGAAAAATAAGCGGAAAGACAGGCGGCTTGCCGCCTGCTCTTGACATACATGGAAGTACCTGTTATATATAAAACAAGGGTGAAAAACCTGATTTAGAAGTTTCCCACCCTTCATTATCATAGAAGAATCTTATTTACAGAAATTTTCTCATACTCTCCCCAGTTATTATCATAGAAGATCAGTATTTACAGACTTTTCTTCACACACTCTGATCGTAAGAAGGTATTTCCCTCCCTTTTCACCATTTTCCCCGATGACAGAATCCATATGCACAATGTTTATGTCAGGATTCTTTTCAAGGAACTCACAGAAATTTTTATAATTATGGTCTATACGGCAGCCCTTATCTACCTTGAATTCCGGTTTTTTGTATCGTTCCCGGAACTTTACTTTTCGGGGCAGATCAATGTTTCTGACATCGAAGAGACAAGCCTCAATGTAATTGTAGATTACTGCACATCAACTCATCCTGATGATTGATATAGCTCTGGTTAACAGACTGCCCCTGTTTCACAAGAGGCGTAATGATTTTATTCAGTCTGCTGACTTCTTCTGATACACCCAGACCACTACTTGAGGAAGAAATCTTTTCATGTGCACGGAGATGACACCCGAAATCTCGCCATACAGATTTCTTCCAGGAAGTCTGTACATTTGGAATTGCAGGACCTGACAGAGTTTACAGATGATCTCGACTATCAATGAAGCAATACCAATCTTTTTGTAAGCCAAAATGCAACCTACTGGCATATATATTTTTTATTAACAAACATAACTCAATTAGGAATCGGAGGGGGTGCATTTCGATTTACAATTGCGGATCCATATAAAATTTGCCCAATTATTGTTCGGTTCAACCCACGCAGGATAGTTACTAAAATCCTGTTTTGAAAACTCATATTTATTCACATTTTTGATTGTCATGCTACTGAATGGGATTTGTTCCTCCCATTTTAGAGAATAGTACACATTTACATAATATAAATACACAAAATTAGTCAATTCATGATAAGATATTTTATTCGTTTGTGGTTTTTGACAATACGTATTTATAAGATAAAAGAGTGGCAACTTAAATAAATTCTGATTGCAATCGATAATGTCTGTAAGCATAGTAGTTAAAACGTTTATATCTAGAATGTAACAATACTATTTCCATTAACAGTTAGATTTTCTGTAATATCTTCACGTGTCGCTTTGGTAGCCTCTTCGGTTAATAGGTAATAGTGTAAAACAGAATCCATACTGGCCTATTTAAATATTTGATTCAATTCAAAATAATGCTGTTTTAATACTTCGCCAAAGATTTTTAACTTGTGTTTGTTGGTTTGGAGTCTTACATATCGCAAAACAGTGTCCTTTGAATATGTCTTCAGGATCCAGCCTTTGCGATTTTTCATTAATATCAATATATATTTCTTCAGAGGATCCTTGCTGCAAATTTCCGGTATTTTTTTGAGAAAACAAAAGAATCCTACAATCTAACAAATGCGTTTTGTAATTATCAAGTGAAATTGTGGGATTATTCCTGCTCACTTCAGCCAGAGTATCCGCGATGATTTTGTAGGAATCTTCAAACTTTTTAGATTGCCTGTAAATATCTTGCGAACAGTCAACTTGTAATTTGATTTTTCTTCTTCCATCAGTGTCATCAACAAAGCATAGGTATTCTCCTACACTTCCATTTTTTAGCTGAAAATGTGTTCTTCCATCAACTTGGCATGATATCATATCCTCTATTTCTATTTGTGTTTCCGTCTCACCATCATCCGCACATGCGTTATCTAATGCAGTAAAGATAAGCATTATGGCAGTCAAACGTTGTTGGCCATTTACGACTGAGAGATAATTTTTGTCTGAAACCTCAGCAGTAATGATTCCTAAAAACTTGCTTTTAGAAAATATATCGAGGGCAAATGTTTTAACTTTCGTTTTATCCCATTTATATTCTCTTTGGTAATCAGGAATAGATAAAAGATATTTTTTAGATTGTAAAAAGGACTGAAAATTATTATCAAAATATCCCCACTCTTTGGTATATTTTATATATTTATTATAATCTCAATTATAGTAAGAGAACAACCGGGATCATAATAAATGAAACGTATCACTTTATAGCCTCTTAAAAAAACATCTCCTCACAAATCCTTTTCCCCGTCTCTGTCCGGAAGATATTATGATAAGCCGCATCGGCAGCCTCCGGTTCCAGTCCTTCTTCAAACAGATTTACCAGGAAATCGGCCTCCAGCAGTATCTGGTAATCCAGGCCGTCCACATCGGAATAAGTGTGGTGATGACCGACCAGATAGCAGACGCGGTCGACAACGGAGGCGCGGAAACCGAGGGAACGGAGCAGTTTTTCAGCGGGTTCAGGTCCTTCCTGTTCCTGCAGCTTGCCGTTGCAGTAGCCATACTTTTCTTCGGCAGGTTTAATCCCGATATCGTGTACAATTGCGGCGGCTTCCAGAATAAACTGGGTATCGCTCTCCAGATTCTCCGACAGCCCAATCAGACGCGCGAAGCTGTGAACCTTGATAAGGTGCTGAATCCGTTTCGGATCGCCGGAGTTGTAGCTAATCATTTTCATTAATAGGTCGTCTAAAATATCCATTTCAAAATTCCCCTCTTTCCGCTGCGGGTGAGGTCACACCCGTTATAAGAATACAATTGTGTAAGTAAAGTTCGGACAGCATGAACTGTTATCTAGAGTATACCTGATTTGCGCCGCCGCTACAACGCCTTTGTTTACTTTTCCCTTAAAGTATAGTAAAATAAGTGTTACTATTCACAGCCCCGCTGAAAAACGCGGTTTAGCGGACAGTAACAAGTAAGTAACAATTCAGACAGGCCTGCACACTTACTGTGCCGACCATACTAAAATGCAATGGCAGACACCCGTTAAAGGGCGTCTGATGCTGTAATTGTTGCAATCATAATGGAGGAATTCTTAACGGATGAAAAAGTATGATTATCTTCTGGTAGGAAGCGGCCTGTATGCGGCCGTATTTGCCTGGATGGCCGGAAAACACGGGAAGAGATGTCTTGTGATAGAAAAGAGAGAGCATATTGGAGGCAATATTTACTGTGAAGAAACGGAAGGGATCCGGGTACATCAGTACGGCGCCCATATCTTCCATACCTCCAACCGGGAAGTATGGGATTTTGTCAATCAATTCACGGAGTTTAACCGTTATACCAACAGTCCGGTCGCAAATTATAAGGGCGAGATGTACAATATGCCGTTTAACATGAACACATTCAGTAAAATGTGGGGCATTTCCAAGCCGGAAGAGGCGAAAGCCATTATAGAGGAGCAGAAAAAAGCCGTTCCCGGAGAGCCGGAGAACCTGGAGGAGCAGGCGATCAAGCTGGTCGGTACGGATATCTATAAAAAACTGGTAAAGGGCTATACGGAAAAGCAGTGGGGACGTGATTGCAGGGAGCTTCCCGCCTTCATTATCCGCCGTCTGCCGGTGCGTTTTACCTATGATAACAATTATTTTAACGATCCTTATCAGGGAATCCCGAAAGATGGTTATAATGCTATTATAGAAAAGCTTTTTGAGGGCTGCGAAATCAGGACCGGAACAGACTATCTGGAGAACCGGGAAGATTACGACGGGATAGCAGAAAAGATTGTTTACACCGGAATGATAGATGCGTATTACGATTACCGCTTCGGCAATCTGGAGTACAGAAGCCTGCGGTTTGAATCGGAGCTTTTGGATACCGACAATTACCAGGAGTGGCTGTCGTCAATTATACCGACAGGGAAACTCCGTTTACGCGAATCATCGAGCATAAACATTTTGAATTCGGAACACAGCCAAAGACTGTCATTACCAGGGAATATCCCGAAGACTGGAAGATGGGCATGGAGCCGTATTATCCGGTAAACGATGAGAAGAACCAGGAGCTTTACGGCAAATATGCCGGACTTGCAGCCGGTGAGGAAAATGTGATTTTCGGCGGCCGCCTGGCAGAGTATAAGTACTATGACATGGATAAGGTAATAGAATCTGCGCTGAAACGTGCGAAAGAGGAATTTGGAGATGAGCAGTAATAAAACTGTAACCCACGGGCAGATACCGGCCGGCCGGCCCGCTGCTGAGCCGCATCCGCAGGCACAGGGCAGGTTCTACGAACCGGAAATCCTAAGCCGCCTGCAGCAGGAAATCCTCTCAATCCTTGATGATTTTCTGCTAATCTGTGAAACGTACCATCTGGAATATTTCGGCATTGCCGGGACGGGAATCGGTGCCATCAGACATAAGGGGTTTATCCCCTGGGATGATGACATCGATATTGCCATGCCCAGAAAAGACTTTGAGAAGTTTCTGAAGATTGTGCAGAAGAAGATGGGCGATAAATATCTTGTTCTGAATGCAAAAACATGCCCGGCATATCCTCTGATGACGACCCGGCTTGTAAAACGGGGAACCGTATTTATTGAGGAAGTGATGAAGGACGTTGACTGCCCGTTCGGAATTTTTCTGGATCTCTATGTGCTGGACAATGTCTCCGACAACCCGGTTATGTATCAGGTGCAGTCCTGGACGGCATGGTTTTTCAGCAAGCTCATGATCCTGCGGGCCATTCCGAAACCCACACTGGCACAGAAGGGATGGAAGGCAAAGCTGATCTGGTCGGTCTGCGGCCTGGTTTACAGCAGCATGAAACTGCTTTGCATTTCGCCGGAAGGCCTGAGAAGGCGGTGCGAGGCGGTATGCAGGCGGTATGAGAAGATAGATACGGACCGGATGGCATTCCTTCCCGACACCAGCCCCTATTGGAATCTGGTGGACAAGCGGAAATACCATCCTCTCAGAAAAATAGAATTTGAGGGAAGAAGGATTAATTTTCCCGGCAATATAGAAGAGATGCTCATCAACATGTACGGAGACTTCATGGAGCTTCCTCCTGCGGAAAAACGCAAAACGCATTATCCTTATAAACTGTCCTTTTCCGGCGGAGAGAATCCCGGGGTATAAGGTACGTCGCCGTGAAAAATATGACAACAAATGAAAGACAGGTAACCGTGATGAATCTACTCAGAACACTCCTGATTGGCGGAGATGATAATCTGGAAAAACGGAATATGGTCTGGAACATGCTGGGAAGCTTGCTCTATGCGTTCGCATCGATGGTTCTGTCTATCGTGGTGATTCAGGTAGTGGGAGAGGACGAAGGTGGAATATTCAGCTTCGCCTTTTCCGCATTCGGACAGCATATGTTTATGGTCGCCTATTTCGGAATGCGTCCCTTTCATATTACGGATATAGGAAGGAGTTACACCTTTGGGGAATATCTGCGCCTGCGTTTTGTAACCTGCGGCGGAGCGCTTGTTTTTGGCCTGCTGTATGTATACTTTAACCAGGATACTTATACTTACGTAAAGACCATGACGGTGATTTTAATGGTTTGTTATAAGGTGATAGACGGCTTTGCCGATGTATACGAAGCCGAGTTTCAGAGAGACGGCCGCCTTTATCTGACAGGAAAGTCCAATACTTTCCGGACGCTCTTTTCAGCGGGCAGCTTTATCGCCTGCCTTGTTATGAGCCATAACCTGGTGCTGTCCTGTATGGTTTCGGTGATTGCACAGATTCTGGGCGTCCTGATATTTAATATATCCATAATTGGAGAGCTTCCCCAGGTGGACTGGAGTGCCGGAAAGGCAGATGTTCGCTGCTGTTTCAGGAAAACTTCCTGCTGTTTCTCTCGGCGATTATTGATTTCTATGTATTTTCCGCATCCAAATATGCAATTGAGGGAAATATGCTGAACAAAGATCAGGCCATTTTCGGAGCTATCTTTATGCCGACCAGCGTCATTAACCTGGTGGCCGGTTTCGTAATCAGGCCTTATATTACAAAGCTGTCCCTGGTCTGGGAAAACCGCGAATTTGCGAATTTCGCGAAGGTGGTCGGCCGTCTGGCTGCCATCATTGCCGGACTTACGGTGCTGGCTTTAGGCGGAGCATGGTTCTTGGGAATACCGGTGCTGAGCATGCTGTATCCGAAGTTAGGATATGCGATTGCAGACAGCCGCCTGCCGCTGCTTCTGATCATTTTGGGAGGAGCGTTTAACGCCTATATTAACCTGTTCTATTATTCACTGATTATTATGCAGAAGCGCAGGCACATATTTGTCATATATGCCCTGGTGGCAGGGGCCGCCTTCCTGATTTCCTCTCCGTTTGTGAGGTGGATGGGAATTCTGGGAGGAGCGTTGTCCTACCTGATGCTGATGTTTGCGCTGACAGTCTGCTTTGGGCTGACGGCCCTCTATTTTTACAGGAAAGAAAACCGAAATGGGAGGAAAATGGCGAAATGATTAATTTTACAGTTGGACCCGTTCAGATGGAGGAAGAGATACGGGAAATCGGCGCAGAAGAGATACCGTATTTCCGCACGCCGGAATTCTCCGCACTGATGAAGGAAAATGAATCCCTGATGACCCGTTTTATGAAGGCCGGTGATAAGGCCAGAACAGTGTTTCTGACAGCCTCCGGCTCAGGGGCCATGGAGGCGGCGGTAATCAACCTTTTTACCCCGGATGACCGGCTTTTGGTGGTGAATGGCGGCAGCTTCGGAGCGCGTTTTGTGAAAATCTGTGCTGTCCATGGGATTCCTTATGATGAAATAAAACTGGAGAGCGGCCGGAAATTAACGGCCGGGCATTTAATTCCCTATGCAGGCCAGGGATATACGGGTTTTCTCGTCAATGTCCACGAAACTTCCACCGTAGTTCTCTATGATATGGACTTAATCAGCCGTTTCTGCAGGAAAAACGGGATGTGGCTTGTGGTGGATGCCATCAGCTCTTTTCTGGCCGATGACTTCAGGATGGAGGAATGGGGCGTGGATCTGGTGCTGACCGGATCACAGAAGGCTTTGGCCCTGCCTCCGGGGATTGCCGCGGTTGTGATGAATGAAAGAGCAGTTAAACGGGTGGAAAAGGCAGAACCCAGGTCGCTCTATTTTAACCTGAAGGACTGTTTAAGAGACGGGGAACGGGGACAGACTCCGTTTACCCCGGCTGTCGGCATCCTGATCCAGATGAACCGCAGGCTTAAAATGATAGACGAAAAGGGAATGGAAAGGGAGAGGGAGCAGATAGAATCATTGGCATCAGATTTCCGGCGCCAGATTTCCGGTATGCCGTTTGAAATTGTATCCGAATCGCTGTCTGCGGCGGAAACGCCCCTTCATCCCACCGGAACGCTTCCCGACGGAAGTCCGGTATCGGCTTACCGGATTTTTGAGATACTGAAAGACGAATACGGGATCTTTGTATGCCCCTGCGGCGGTGAACTGGCAGAGAAGGTTTTCCGCGTGGGCCATATAGGGCATCTTACGGCAGAAGATAATAAAAAACTGATTGATGCATTGAAAGACATGCAGAACAGGGTTTTGTGAAAACACTGATTTTAGCGGCAGGACGAGGGACGAGAATATCGCGTTATCTTTCCGGAAACCCGAAATGTACGGTGGATATCGGGGAAGGAAAATGTCTGATCCAGTATACGGTGGATCTGCTGAAATCCAGGGGAATCCGCGATATCGGGATTGTTCTGGGATATAAGAGCCAGGTGATACGCGACGTTCTTGAGGGCCGGGAGGTTTCATTTTTCTATAACCCGTTCTACGATGTAACCAACAGCATTGCTTCCGCCTGGTTTGCCAGGGATTTTCTCGAAGGAGACGATCTGCTGATTATGAATGGGGATGTTTACCTGGAAGACCGTCTTCTGGACCGGATTCTGGCGGAGAAGAAGAGTCCGGTGATGTTTGCCGATGAGAGCCGGAAAGAGACGGCCGATTATAAATTTTTCTATGAAGACGGGATTTTAAAAAAATACGGGAAAGAGCTGGAGGGCAGCGATATTACAGGTGAATATATCGGAATCGGCCGGTTTGCCAGAGCGTTCCTTCCCGAATTTTGCGGCAGGATGGAAGCGATGATTAACCGGCAGGAGCATTCCGTCTGGTGGGAGAATGTGATTTACGGACTGACAAAAGAGATGCCGGTCTATGTGGAGGACGTGGACGGACATTTTTGGGCGGAAGTAGATTATATCGAGGATTACGAGCGGATTCTGGAACACAGAGGCGTGGAAAAAATCGTGAGATAGTATACCGTAACAATTCAGTCATGATGTATTCCGCGAGGTGTTTTCCCGTTTCTGTGCATCGTTTATTGCAGTTTGGCCAAAGGCTGAACTGTAATAGCTTACCCGATAAATAGAGCAGGCAGGTGTGGACTTTGAAAGAGAACGTTCAAAAAGAAATTATAAAAAACCAAAAGAAGCTGGCTCTGACCGTGCTGGCTGTTCTTATTGCAGGCATTTTTCTCGAAATATTCTGTAATCTTCCGCTGATCCGGGCGAACTCCGGGAATAACCAGGGCAGTTTTTCAGTTGACATAAGTCAGACTACTTATGAGGGATTCCATGAAGACGGAGGAAAACTGGTATTTGACGGGAACGGCGGCAAGATACGCGTGCCGCTTAGCGGACGTTATGTGGACAAGTTATGTTATTCCTACGAATATGAGGGGCTGCTGAATGCCACGGTGAAGGTGGGAGTTTATAATGAGTACGGCGAGCTGCGGGAGCGTGACATCCTGACGGTGGAAGACAGAAACAGCAAGAATATAAAAACTTCCTGGATTCCTGTGGGAAAGAGGGCGGAGTATGCGGAAATCTATATTTTCCGGGATGCTCTTGACGAGCCGGGGCTGTCTTATATTGATTTTTCCGGTTTTCCGTTAAAAATCTCAGGTTTTGAGGCAGTCACAATCCCTGCCGTCAACTGGTACAGGCTGTGCTTCTTCTGGTGCGCCCTTGGAATTGCCGCCATGCTGATTTTCTTCCGGGAGTATTTTGGAAAACGGATTGAAGTGGGATTCCTGGTTATTTCCGTCACCATAGGGACGCTTTTCTCCCTGTCCCTGCCGGCCAATAAGGTGAGCTGGGATGAGGAGGTTCATTTTTCACATAGCTTCTGGCTGTCCAACTACAGAACGCCGGTATCGGTTTCCCCTGCCGTCACCCAGAAGTTTATTGCCGGGATTGACACCTGGCCTTATAATCAGCCGGGAACAGTGGAAGAACAGAGAGAGCTTGACAATTATCTGGACACTGCGGGCGATTACCGGAACGGGGGAATTACCTGGAGCGCTGATTTAAATAAAACAATTTTTACCGGATATGCCGGCGAGGCATTATTCCTGAAAGCGGGACAGATGTTTCGTCTGCCCTTCTCCCTCGTATATAAGCTGGGAAGGCTGGGCAACCTTTATATTTACTGTATCATCCTCTGTCTGGCCATCAGGAAAACACCGGTCGGAAAAGGGATTATGGCTTTCCTCGGGCTGATGCCGGAGCCGATGATGCTGGCCGGGGTATATTCCTACGACCCGACTGTGACGGCTTTTATGTATTTATCCTTTGCCTGCATCCTCCGGGCCATTTTAGATACGGAGAAAAAGATAACCTGGACGGACTATGCCGTGATGATGCTGGCATTCTTCTGGGGATGCCGAATCAAGGCGGTATATGCGCCGCTGCTCCTGGTTGGCCTGTTAATACCTGCGGATCATTTCAGAAGCCGGAAAGAGCGTCTTATCATGAAGGGCGGAATGATAGCCTTGTGCCTTGGACTGATGGCCTCTTTTGCACTGCCGGCAATCTTTTCACCCAGCGAGACAGGAGATTTGAGGGGGGAGAATACCAGCGAGGCAGGACAGATGTCCTATATACTTGGACATCCAGTCGCTTATGCAAAGATATTGCTCCAAAATATCTTTAATACCCTGCCTTCTTATGTAATGGGCGAAAAATCGCTGGGACTGCTGGGACATCAGGGAGAGGCAGCGTTTCCCTGGCTGATTTATGCAGGCTCTGCGGCAGTTATCCTCACGGGTGGACAGTCTTCCTGTGGAAAACGTCTTGACTGGAAGCAGAAATTGTGGATATTCGTCCTCGCATCGGCGGCAGTTGTCCTTGTCTGGACATCTATGTATCTTGTTTTTACAACACCGGGCAATACTTATATTGACGGCGTGCAGGGGCGTTACTACATTCCGCTTCTGTTCCTGGTATGGCTGGTGTTTAACCCGAAATGGATTACCGTACACCTTAAAAATCAGGATTACTACGCAGTGGTGCTTGCGCTGGCAGGAGGAATTCTTTTGTCAGAGTATTATGTGAATGTGCTGCAGAAGTTCTGTCTGTAACATTTAAATTGAAAGGAAGTGGCAGGATGAAGATACAGAAACGAGGTTTGCTTAGGTCCGGCATTATAACCGGCGCAGACAAAGAAGGACAGCCGTTGCATACCTTTGCAGTCTGTGCCTATAAGGATTCGCCCTATCTGGATGCCTGCATCCGCTCCCTTACGGAGCAGCAGGTAAAGACAGATGTGATTTGCTGTACCTCCACTCCGAGCCCTTACATCGAAAAAATTACAAAGAAATATGCGGTTCCTCTCTATGTGCGGGAGGGAGAGAGCAACATCAGGGAGGACTGGCTGTTTGCCTGGCATAAAGCTGGTGGCCGTCTGGTGACCATTGCCCATCAGGACGACGTTTACAGAAGCGATTATACAAAGGAGCTTTATCAGGCGTTTGCGAAATACCCCGACATGTCGGTTTTTGTCAGTGATTACATGACGTTAAAGATTACGGAAAGAGGGATGAAGACCGAGTGCTTCAACAAGGTATGGCTGGTGAAGAAGATACTTCGGATGCCGCTCCGGCTGAAATTGCTGTCAGGTCTGCGGCCGGTAAAACGAAGCAGCGTTATCTTCGGCAATTCGCTCTGCTGTCCGGCCTGTACGTATCAGAAGGAGCTGGCGGGGGAAGAGATGTTCCGTTCCAGGTATGATTTTGCTCTGGATTGGGATAATCTTTATGAGCTTGCAGGACAAAAGGGCAGATTTATCTGCGTGGAAAAACCGCTGATTGCATACAGGGTCCATGAGGGGGCGACGACGAAAGCCTGCATTGAAGACAACAGGCGGACAAAGGACGAGATGGCCATGTTCGAGAAAATGTGGCCCGGATGGCTTGTGAAGATTCTGATGCATTTTTACGTGAAGGCCTATGACGAATACGGTAACAGTTGAGACAGGTCTGCGCACTGGCTGCGCTGAACGTGCGAAAAGATAGTGGCAGCAGGCATTCGGCTCATCGCGAAGCGATTTCAATTAGCCGAATGCTGTAACAGTTGAGACAGGTCTAAAAATTAGTACAATAAGTACGGGATGGCAAAGCGCCGGGAGGACGAGATGAGTTCGGCAGAAGTACCGGAAAACGGAAGAATAAAAATAGATGTGATCATTCCTGCTTTCAGGCCGGGTGACAAGCTGGAGCAGCTTCTGAAGCGGCTGCAAAAGCAGACCTGGCGTCCAAACAGGATCATTATCATGAATACGGAACGCCAGTATTGGAATGCAGAGCGTTACGAGCCGCTGTTTGAGGGCAGTGAGACAGAGCTGACCTTAATCCATCTGGCTCAGGAGGATTTTGATCACGGGGGTACCAGACACAGGGGGATTCTTGAATCGGATGCTGAAATCTGCATCTGTATGACCCAGGACGCCATACCCCATAACAGGGAGCTGGTAAAAAATCTGGTTTCGGCCCTGATGGCCGGGGAAGATATTGCGGCATCCTATGCGAGACAGCTTCCAGCGGCGGACTGCGGAGTGATTGAGCGTTTTACCAGAGATTTTAATTATCCGGGTATCAGCCGGGTAAAGGGGAAGGAAGACTTAGAAATACTTGGCATTAAGACGTATTTCTGTTCCAATGTCTGCGCCGCTTATAAACGTGACATCTATCTGAAACTGGGAGGCTTTACGGCGAAGACAGTATTTAATGAAGATATGATTTACGCGGCCACAGCCGTAAAGGCGGGATATAAAATAGCCTATGCGGCAAACGCGGAGGTGATTCATTCCCATAATTATAAAGCAATGGAACAGCTTCACCGGAACTTTGATCTGGCAGTTTCCCAGGCGGATCATCCGGAAGTATTCGGCAGACTTCCCTCCGAAGGGGAAGGGATGCGTCTTGTCAGGACAACGGCCGGATGGCTGTTAAAGAATGGGAAATGGTATCTGCTTCCGGAGCTTGTGCTCCAAAGCGGATTTAAATATATTGGATACCGGCTGGGAAAAGCATATAAAAAACTTCCGGTCCGGCTGATTAAAAAGCTTACAATGAACCAGTCGTACTGGGAATAATTGTTGGTTACTGTTCGAAGAACCGCGCTTTCCAGCAAAGCTGCGAATAATAATAAGCGTTACATTGACGGAGGAAAAAATGGCAGAGCTGCTAATTGTAATACCCGCTTATAATGAGGCAGAAAATATTGAACGCGTAGTAAACCGGCTCATAAAAGAGTTTCCGCAGTATGACTACGTGATTGTAAACGACGGTTCCAGGGATGAGACGGCGGCTATTTGCAGGCGCAATGGCTATAATCTTTTGGATCTGCCGGTTAATCTGGGACTTGCAGGCGGTTTTCAGGCAGGGCTTAAGTATGCGGCCCGGTATGGATACCGTTATGCGGTTCAACTGGACGGAGACGGACAGCACAGGCCGGAATATATTGCGGCGATGAAAGAAAAAATGGACGAGGGCTACGAGATAGTAATCGGCTCCCGCTTTGTCGGCCAGAAGAAACCATTTACGATGAGGATGCTTGGTAGCAACCTGATTGAGAAAGCAATCCGGATGACAACCGGTGTGGATATCAAGGATCCGACCTCCGGAATGAGAATGTTCAGCAGCAGGATGATAGAGGAGTTCGCCAAAGGACTGAATTACGGACCGGAGCCGGATACAGTTTCCTATCTTATTAAACAGGGGGCAAGAATCGCGGAGGTTCCCGTTATTATGGACGAGCGCCTGTTGGGAGCCAGCTACCTGACCCCGGTCAATGCATCCCGGTATATGATCAAAATGCTGATATCAATCCTGCTGATACAGAATTTCAGGAAGAGAGGGTGACGGATGATGACGCTTATGCTTCGGATTGTTTTAATTGTTGTTTCTGTGGCGACCACGATTCTTATTATGAGGCGGATCCGCCAGTCCAAACTTCAGATAGAGGATTCCATCTTCTGGATTGGTTTTTCCTTTATACTGATTTTGTTCAGTATATTTCCGCAGTTACCGGCGATTCTGGCCCGGCTGGCGGGGACATATACGACAGCGAACTTTATTTTCCTGTCGGTGATTTTCCTGCTGATTGTAAAAATGTTCCATATGTCAATTAAGATGTCACAGCTGGAAACCAGGGTAAAAGAACTGGTTCAGGAGATGGCTCTGGAGGAGAACAGGAGGGCGCAGGAGGAGAAGGAAAAGCGGATAGAACGGGAATCTGGTGTTTCCGAACATGTTTCTGAATAGGTTATTGTTTATAGTTTAGATTTAGTTAAGCAGGTGAGGACGCCGCCGGTACGGCCAGCGGACGGGTGGGGTGGTTTTATGAGTCTTTCGTCCCGGGGGAAGATTGTCGTGGTTTGGGGCTGCGGGCGAAGATAAAGTCTGCGGAGCACGCTCCCGCTCTGTGAAATGCATCGCGCTGCTAAGCTCGACAGGACCTCGCTAATCAGCGATGGATTTAGGCGGCATCCGCAGACTTTATCTTCCCTCCGCCCCCAAGGTCAGGTTTTCGCCGGGACGAAAGACTCCGCCAAGTGTATCGGCCCCGTCCACTGGCCTGCGGCCGCTGAATGTCTCACGCGTTAAGTGCGGAGGGCGGACCTTGTCGCGGGCACTCAGCGCTACTGTGTACGGGAAATACGATATGCCTTCAACGGGCTTTAAAAAAATTGCGGAAGATTTGATATCAGTCTGCTGGAAACACGTTCCGGACGCGTCCTCCGGGCCTCAGTTAAATCATTGGGTGTAAACAGTAACACGCTGATAAAGCCGTTCATGTTGACTGAAACAACTATTGCCAGGTTCCAAAGGTAGTGATATAGTATTGCATAGCCGGTACCGTACAGGCTGCCCCCGGCTTATGGATTGTGAGACAGCTTATAGATCAGATTAAAAGGAGAGTAATCATGGGAAAAATCACAGTAACCCCTTGTGATATAGAGGGACTTTATGTTATCGAACCAACCGTATTTAAAGATGAGCGAGGCTATTTTGTAGAGACCTATAATCAGAATGATTTCAAGGAAGCAGGGCTGAATATGGTGTTTGTCCAGGACAATCAGTCCATGTCTGTAAAAGGTGTGCTCAGGGGGCTTCATTACCAGAAGGAATTTCCTCAGGGCAAGCTGGTCCGAGCAGTCCGCGGTGAAGTTTTCGACGTGGCTGTGGATCTGCGTACCGGTTCCCGGACATACGGAAAATGGTTCGGCGTTGTGATTTCAGCGGAGAATAAAACAGTTCTATATTCCGGAGGGGTTTGCCCACGGCTTCCTGGTACTTTCGGATGAGGCAGAGTTTGCATACAAATGTACCGACTTCTACCATCCGGGCGATGAAGGCGGGCTGGCTTACAACGATCCGGAGATCGGAATCGAGTGGCCGGTTACCGAGGGCATGGAACTGATTATTTCCGAAAAAGATAAAAAATGGGGCGGTTTTAAGGATACGTTTAAGTTCCAGCTTTAAATCCGCGCTCCTAAAATTAATAACAGTTCAGACAGCATGAACTGTTACTGAAATTAACCGGAGGTTTTCGATGAGAGAACTGATTACCCTTGTTAAAGGGCTTCTAAAGAAAAGAAAATTGATTCTGGATCTGTCCAAAGCAGATTTCAGAAAGAGATTTGTAGGCTCCTATTTCGGCATTGTCTGGATGTTTATCCAGCCGATGGTTACAATTGCGATATATGCGTTTATTTTTGGTGAGCATGGCATGAAGAATGCACCGCCTGTTCCGGGAGTATCCTATGTCATTTGGCTGACTCCGGGTATTATTCCCTGGTTCTTCTTCAGTGAGGTGCTGAATACGGGGACCAACTGTCTTCAGGAATACCATTACCTTGTCAAAAAGGTGGTGTTTGAGGTAGAGATGCTGCCTGTTATTAAATTAATATCCTGCTTTATGGTTCACGTCTGCTTTCTTGTAATCATGATAGGACTTTATCTGATCAGCGGATATATGCCGATGATTACCTGGCTGCAGATACTCTATTATTCCTTTGCCGCATCCATGCTTGGGCTGGCGCTCACATTTTTTACCAGCGCGGTTCAGGTGTTTTTTAAGGATATGGCCCAGATCGTTGGAATCTGCCTGCAATTCGGCATGTGGCTGACACCGATTATGTATGATGAAAAAATCTTTACCGACAGAGCGCCCTGGCTTGGAACGGTGTTTAAGCTCAATCCCTTTTATTACATTGCGGCAGGCTACAGGGACAGTATGATGACGGGAAACTGGTTCTTTGAACGCCCGACGATGACGCTCTACTTCTGGGCGGTTACGCTGATACTTATGCTGATCGGGCTTAAGATGTTTAAAAAGCTGCGGCCGCATTTTTCAGATGTATTGTAAAGTGCTCTGGCTTTAATAATAATTAGAGTAAATAGTGATTGATGAAAATCCTGTACCTGAAAAACGGTATGGGATTTTTATATTACTGTTCCTACCTTTAATGATTTGAATATTATGTGGAAATCTGCACATCCTCATGGTACAATGAAACTATAAGAAAACGGTGTATTTTTGAAGGAAGGAGTCGGTTTTATGGAGAAATTATTTCATGTGGCAGAAGAATATATTAAAGGGATGAAGTGGCAGGATATGGCGCTTCTCAAAATCTGCCTCTGCGCCGCAGGCATTATCATCGGAATTACGGCTCCGAAGCGGTGGAGAAAAGGGCTGCTTGCATTGGCGGCCGCAGCGTTTGTTATCACCTATATTCCGTTGATGGCAAAATTTGTTCCGGCGATGCGTAATCTCGGCTGCTGCGGCGAAGAGTAACATGTTTTCACCTGCGGGCACCGAAAGCTGTTCAATATTTTCAGCCGGGAGCAGAAAAAACAGAGTTACAGATAAAACGGCCATGCAGGCTTACAATAGAGCCTGCATGGCCGTTTTGGCGGATAACCCGCCAATTTACCAATCAGTCCGCCTCTTTGACGGCCTCTTTCATTTCTCTGACATACTCCTTCACATAGGGGATACAGTCCTCCCCATATTGTTTACATAATTTGACAATGGCACTTCCGACAATCACTCCGTCGGCTTTTCCGGCCATCGCTTTTGCCTGCTCCGGCGTGGAAATTCCAAAACCGATGGCGCAGGGGATATCCTTTGCCTGTTTGACGAGTGATACCATGGCCCCCACGTCGGTTGTGATGTTGGAGCGCACCCCTGTCACGCCCAGGGATGATACGCAGTAAACGAAGCCGCCGGCCTCCCTGGCAATGGACGTAATGCGGTCGTGGGAGGTGGGTGCAATCAGGGAAACGAGTTCAAGCCCGTATGTTTTGCAGACTGAGCCGAACTCTTCCTTTTCTTCAAATGGCACGTCGGGCAGGATGAGGCCGTTCATTCCGATTTCGGCGGTAGTGCGGATAAAACGTTCTTTTCCATAGGAAAAGACCACATTGGCATAGGTCATAAACAACAGGGGAATGGAGGTTTTTTCCCGGATGCGTATCACCATCTCAAAGATTTTATCAGTTGTCACACCGCCGGAGAGGGCGCGTTCATTGGCTCCCTGGATGACGGGGCCTTCCGCTGTCGGGTCGGAAAAGGGAATGCCAAGCTCAATAAGATCAGCCCCGGCCTCCTCCATGGCATAGACAAGCTGTTCCGTGACAGATAACGACGGATCTCCGCAGGTGATAAACGGGATAAATGCTTTTCCGTCTGAAAATGCTTCAGCGATTGATACTTTATTCATGGATATCCTCCCCTCTGTAACGGGCGATGGCAGCGCAGTCTTTATCTCCGCGGCCTGACAGTGTGATAACGATAATCTGGTCTTTTCCCATGGCAGGAGCTATTTTCCTGGCATGTGCCACGGCGTGGGCGCTCTCAATGGCCGGAATGATTCCCTCCAGGCGGGAGAGGTATTCAAACGCATCCACTGCCTCATCGTCGGTTACCGGAACATATTCCGCCCGGCCCTGATCGTGCAGGAAGGCGTGCTCCGGCCCGATGCCCGGGTAATCCAGTCCGGCGGAAATCGAATAAACAGGGGCGATTTGGCCGTATTCATCCTGACAGAAGTAGGATTTCATTCCGTGGAAGATGCCCAGCCTGCCGGTTGCGATGGTAGCGGCTGTTTCAGCCGTGTTAACGCCGCGTCCCGCAGCTTCACATCCAATCAGGCGGACTGATTCATCCTCAATAAAATGGTAGAAGGTTCCGATGGCGTTGGAGCCTCCTCCGACACAGGCCATGACGGCGTCAGGCAGCCTGCCTTCCAGTTCCATGAGCTGTTCTTTAATCTCTTTGGAGATGACAGACTGGAAATCGCGGACAATCGTTGGGAAGGGGTGGGGGCCCATGCAGGAGCCGAGGACATAATGGGTATCCGCAATCCTGCTGGTCCACTCGCGCATTGTCTCGGATACGGCGTCCTTCAGAGTGGCGGTTCCGGTAGTGACCGCGTGGACCTTAGCTCCGAGAAGACGCATTCTGTAGACGTTCAGGGCCTGGCGTTCCGTGTCCTCTTTGCCCATGTAGACTTCGCATTCCAAGTCCATCAGGGCCGCGGCCGTGGCCGTGGCTACACCGTGCTGTCCTGCGCCTGTCTCGGCAATAACACGTGTTTTGCCCATTTTTTTTGCCAGCAGAACCTGCCCCAGCACATTGTTGATTTTGTGGGCGCCGGTATGGTTTAGATCCTCTCTCTTTAAATAGATTTTTGCTCCGCCCAGATCCTTGGTCATCCGTTTTGCATAATAGAGGCGGGAGGGCCTTCCTGCATAATTGTTCAGGAGTTCGGTCAGTTCCCGGTTGAATCCGGGATCATCTTTATAATGGTTATATGCTTCTTCCAGTTCGATTACTGCATTCATCAGAGTTTCAGGCATATACTGGCCTCCGTGAATGCCAAATCTTCCGTTTGTCATGCTTCTGTTCTCCTTACTGCGGCTACTGCCGCCAGAATTTTTTCTTTGTCTTTTGCCCCGTCTGTTTCCACTCCGCTGCTCATATCCACGCCCCAGGGATGTACGGTCTTTATAGCCTCCGTCAAATTATGAGGCCCTAATCCGCCGGCCAGGAAGTACGGCCTTTTGATATGGCGCAGGAGGGACCAGTCGAATACGGTTCCGGTTCCGCCCGCTCCGTTGTCCAGAAGAATCAGGTCGGCCGGGCTTTTTTCCGCCTGCCGGATGGATTCCGGCGAATCGGCTTGAAAGGCTTTTATGACAGGTATGGTCAATTCTTTCTTCAGACATCTTATATAGTTTTCATCCTCACCGCCGTGAAGCTGTACAGCGCCTAATGCATTGCAGGCGGACAATGAAATAACGGACTCCAAAGGTTCATTTACAAAAACGCCGACAGGAGTGATGGACTCATCCAGCCGGAACCGGAGTTCATGCAGCTTCCCGCTATCGATGCTGCGAATACTTTTTGGCACGTGGATGATAAATCCGCAGTAATCAGGCCGAGCTTCGTTAATCCAGTCAATGTCGGCGGGGCGGGACAGGCCGCAAATCTTTATGCTCGTCATCGGAACGTTCCTCTCAGTTCATCCAGCATGGCTTTTTTATCGGGAGAACGCATCAGGGCCTCTCCGATCAGAACGGCGTTCGTCCCGTTTGCATAGAGCTTTTCAATATCAGCCGCAGTCCGGATACCGCTTTCTGAGACAAAGAGGATTTCCGGCGGAACCAGGGAACGCATGGCAATGCTGGTGTTTAAGTCCACCCGGAATGTTTTTAAATCACGGTTATTTACGCCGATAATGGAGGCGCCCGCTCTGACGGCCCGTTCTATCTCTTCCTCTGTGTGCGCCTCGGTCAGCACATCCAGGCGGAGGGAGACGGCAAGCTCCATATAGCTTTTTAACTGCGCGTCATCCAGAATCGCGCAGATTAATAGGATAGCGGCAGCTCCGGCGGCAGCGGCCTGGTAAACCATATATTCGTCGACGGTAAAATCTTTTTTCAGCACCGGAATGGCGGCGGTGCTGGCAATCTGCTTTAAGTACCGGTCGCTCCCCTGAAAATAATAAGGTTCCGTCAGACAGGAGATGGCGGCTGCCCCGGCTGCCTCGTATTCCCCGGCTATCTGAAGGTATGGAAAATCTTCTGCGATTACGCCTTTGGAAGGTGACGCTTTTTTTACCTCGCAGATAAAGGACATTCCCGGCTTTGCCAGCGCCTGGTAAAAGGTGGGGCAGTTTTGTCTGCCGGTACCGAATGCCGCCACCGCTTCGGCGTTATTTCTCATCTCGAACAGGGGAATCTTCCTGCGCTCTTCCCTGATTCGTTCTTTTGTTTTTTCTGCAATTGCTGCAAGGATATTTTCGTTCATTTTGTTCTCCCTTACCGATTGCTTTCCCTGATAAATTCTTCCAGTTTTTTCTGTGCGCTGCCGTTGTCAATCAGCTGTTCGGCCATCCGCACCCCATCCTCCAGGGATTCGGCCCTGCCGGTCACATACAGGGCGGCTCCGGCATTGAGGCAGACGGCGCAGCGCTTCGGTCCTCTCTCCGCGCCGCTTAAGATGGCGCAGGTGATGGCGGCATTTTCTTCCGGAGTTCCGCCCGTCAGCTCCTCCTTGCCGCAGCGGGCGTATCCGAACTGTTCCGGGGTGATTTCGTAGGACTGGAACCATCCGTCCCGGATTTCGCAGACGGAGGTGGCAGAGCTCATGGAAATCTCATCGAGCCTATCCTGCCCGTATACGACCATTCCGCGTGTGACGCCCAGCTTTGCCATAACCTGGGCCAGCGGTTCCACGAGGGCCTGCTCATATACGCCCATCAGCTCCATATTGGCGCCTGCCGGGTTGGAAAGCGGTCCGAGGATGTTGAATACGGTCCGGATGCTCAGCTCTTTGCGGATCGGAGCGACATACTTCATCGCGATATGGTAATTTTGGGCAAACAGAAAGCAGATTCCGATTTTCTTCAGAAGCTTGGCGCTCTGTTCCGGCGTGAGGTCGATTTTTACTCCCAGCGCCTCCAGCACATCGGCGGCTCCGCTTTTGGAGGATGCTGCCCTGTTTCCGTGCTTTGCCACCGGCACTCCTCCGGCCGCAATGACCAGGGAAGCGGTGGTGGAGATATTAAAGGAGTTTGCGCCGTCTCCGCCGGTGCCGACAATCTCAAGTACATCCATATCATGGAGCAGCTTGATACAGTGGGCGCGCATTCCGGCTGCGGATGCGGTAATTTCGTCGATGTTTTCCCCTTTGATTGACAGTGCCGTCAGATAAGCCGCCATCTGTACCTGGCTTGCCTGGCCCTCCATGATTTCATTCATAACCTGCTCTGCCTCTTCATAGGACAGGTTCTCTTTATTGGAAAGTTTGATAATTGCTTCGCGGATCATAATGATTAACCTCCTGGAAAATATATATTTATTTAAATACCGATTTTTAGATACTGCTGCCAGTTTTCATATGCCGGTTTCGGCCTTCGGAAATCTTTCCTGCCGATTCGATAAGTTGATAGTTTAATAACACGATTGTCTAACAACCCGATAGTTCAACAACCCAATAAGTCAATAACTGTTCAGAAAATTTTGAATCATGAGTTTTCCCTGGGGTGTCATAATCGATTCCGGATGGAACTGGACTCCGTAGACCGGGAACTCCCTGTGTTCCACGGCCATTATTTCCCCGTCCATCGTACGGGCTGTAATGCGGAGCGTGCCGGGCAGTTCCTCTTCCGAGGCAGCCAGAGAATGGTACCGGGCCACCCGGACCGGGGATTCCAAACCGCAAAACAGGGTGCTGTCTGCTTCTGTGTATATTTCGGATGTTTTTCCGTGCATCAGTTCCTTGGCGTAGGTGACAACGCCTCCGAGGGCCTTGCAGATTGCCTGATGGCCGAGACATACGCCGAGGATGGGCGTCTTTCCTGTGAAATGACGGATCACTTCAAGAATATTCCCGGCGTCCTCCGGCCGGCCCGGCCCTGGCGAGATGACAATCGACTCCGGGTGCATGGCCTCTATCTCTTCCACAGTGCAGGCGTCATTTCGTATGACCTTCAGATCAGGGGTGATACTGCCAATCAATTGGTACAGGTTGTAAACAAAGCTGTCATAATTATCAATCAGTAATATCATAACAGGCCTCCTTCCGCTGCCTTCAGGGCATTGACGACTGCCTTTGCCTTGTTGCAGCATTCTTCAAATTCACGTTCCGGAACGCTGTCGGCCACGATACCGGCTCCGGACTGGATACATACTCGGCCGTTTTTCTTATAGGCGAGGCGGATTGCAATGCAGGTGTCCATGTTGCCGGTGAAATCGAGATAGCCGATGGCGCCTCCGTAGATGCCTCTCTTTCTGCCCTCCAGTTCTCCGATAATCTCACAGGCCCGCAGTTTGGGCGCTCCGGAGAGCGTTCCGGCCGGGAGGATGGAATCAATCGCATCCACGGCGTCCCTGTCGTTTCGGATTGTTCCCGATACAGTGGAGCCGATGTGCATAACGTGGGAGAACCGTTCAATGGAACAGTATTTATCAACTTTTACCGTGCCAAGGCGGCATACCCGGCCCAAATCGTTTCTGCCGAGATCCACCAGCATGTTGTGTTCCGCCAGCTCTTTTTCATCTGACAAAAGCTCCCGCTCAAGAGCTTCATCCTCCTGTGCATCTCTGCCCCGCGGCCTTGTTCCGGCCAAAGGGAAATTATAGAGCGTTTGTTCTGCAGCCTTTGCCAGCGTTTCCGGGGAGGCCCCGGCGATTTCCACATCGTCGCTGGAAAAGTAGAACATATAAGGGGATGGGTTTGTGGTGCGCAGAACCCGGTAAGTGTCAAAGAGACTTCCCTCTGCGGCCGCGGTGAGCGGATCGGAGAGAACGACCTGGAAGATATCGCCTTCATGAATATAATGTCTGGCTTTTTCTACCATCCTGCAATACTCTTCCTTCGTAAAAGCGGGAGTCAGTTCTTCCTTGAGCTTCAGGGGACGGAAAGCGGCTTTGGCCGAACTGTAAAGCAGGCGCTCGGTTTCATCCAGCTTTTCGGCGGCTTCCGCGTAGGAGCGCTCCGGATCGGCGGCATCCACACCGGCTATCAGAATCAGCTTCTGCTTATAGTGGTCAAAGACAATAACCCGGTCAAACAGCATTAAATCCACATCGCAGAAATCATCGTTTTCCAAATCCTTTTGCCCAGAACCGGTTCGGCATATTTAATGTAATCGTAGGAGAAATATCCTACAAGCCCCCCGGTAAAAGGCGGCATATTTTCCAGCTTCGGACTTTTGTATTCCTCGAGGATCCGGCGTATCGCCTCCCCCGGATGAAGTGTTTCGGATATGGTCTCCTCTTTTATCTCGTCCTCATCTCCACGGCGGATGCGAAGAACACCGTTTCTGCAGGTCAGTTCCAGGGAAGGGGAGCAGCCGAGGAAAGAATAGCGTCCCCATTTCTGATTATCTTCTGCGCTTTCCAAAAGATAGCAGTGGCGGCTGGCCGCCCTCAGCGTTCTCATTACTTCTATTGGGGTGAAGCAATCGGAGTAAATCTCGCGTGCAACGGGGATACGGCGGTAGACGCCGCTTTCTGCAATTGTTTTCAAATCTTCGATTGTTGGGTACATAGCAGGCCTCCTGTTCTAAAGAAATATCAATAAATGCCATATAGCTCATAATTATTTTTCTGAAGGACTTCTTCTCACTATGTAACAAGAAAGAATCCTGCCCGCCGCAGTGCGATCCACCGCGGAGCGGTTTTAATTTAACAGGAGAACTTTCCTGTTAAATTAAAAAAACCCGTCCTTGACAGAAAAATAGAATCTGTCAAGGACGGGTATCACAGACCCGCGGTGCCACCTTGATTCATGGATCAAATCCATGCGCTTTGCGAGATACTAACATATCTCTGACAACTGACGTATGTCCTCACGTCACAGAATACTCGGCAGCAACGCTGCTTTTGACTGTGCCCTCGGCGGTCCATTTGGCAATCTGCATTTCGATCCGGTTCTCAGCATCCCGGACTCTCTGTGCGCGCATAATTACTTTGATCTCCGCTTCATCGGTTTAAGCTAATAAATTGTTATTGTAAAATATACTATGTTTAAAATGATTTGTCAATTATTTTTTTGAGATTTTTAATGATATCAGCCGTTACTGTTCACATGGTTATGTCCCGCGAGGTGTTTTCGTGCGTTTTCTGCGCGAAAATCCCGAGTTACACGGCGCGAAACTGCGTTTTATACAGTTTCTGTGCATCGCGAAGCGTGTAATTGTTTTCAGCATGCCGCTTTTGGCATGGTGTGAACAGTAACTATCAGCCGTAGGTTTCATGGCATTGGCTGCATCCAGGTAAAACCGGGCAGATTGCGCAGGATGCCGAACAGGAGCAGAATGACGGTCATGCCGGCCAGGATCCAGGTCTGAAACCGCGTCAGCCGGCCGTTTCCGGTCTTTACATAGCGCACGGCTGTCTGAATGGCAATTGCCAGTCCGGCCGGCAGCAGCAGAAAGATGGCGGCATTGGCCCTGAAGGCCGATACAAAGTCCAGGCGAAAGAGCGCCAGACACATGCGGCTTACACCGCATCCGGGACAATATAAACCGGTTATCTGATGAAACATGCAGGGAATCAGGGGGCGTCCCGCCAAATTACAGATTAATAAATAAAACAGACCGGCTCCTGCGAGCCAGCCTGTCCTGATACAAAGCTTTTTAAAACGGTTACGCATCCGGCAGATACTTATTCAGCTCATACTGCAAAAGAGCATAGGCTACGATGCTGAAGCCAAACAGACTGAGAAGCAGATAAACAACCGGCGCGGCGCCCTAGGCTCACCGTGCTGTTCGTGCAGCATCTCGACAGCATTTCCCATCTGATACATCCAGAACAGGGAGTAGATTCCGCAGGTGATTAGTGAGAACAGAAAGACTGTCCCTCCGCTGGTGCCTATTCTTCCGGACAGAGCATTCGTCTCGTCATTCAGTACAATCATCCAGTAAATCCCATAGATTCCGCATGTTACAAAAGCAGTAAAATACACACCGCAATATTGCGCTGTTTCATTGGTTAGTTCCTCCTTGGTACAGTCTTTAAATACACGGCTTTGATTCCGTCACAGGAACGGCGGTTAATCGCCGGAGCCTACAGAGTCTGTGCTCTGTCTTTGATATTCTGATGAAAATTGATAATGTCGTGTTCATATTCCTGATCCATAAGACTGGACGTAATCATGAAATCAGCCGTCGCCTTATTGTTGGCTATGGGGATATCATATACCTGAGCAATTCTGAGAAGCGCCTTTACGTCGGGATCATGGGGCTGTGCGGTAAGAGGGTCGGAAAAAAAGATGATAAAATCAATCTGTCCCTCCACAATCTTAGCTCCAATCTGCTGGTCACCGCCCAGAGGGCCGCTGTTATAGCCCTTTACCGGAAGACTTGTATAGTCTGTGATCATCCTGGCGGTGGTTCCTGTTCCGCATAAAAAATGCTTCTTCAGGATCTCCTTATTCTCCTCGCACCAGTTAATCAGCTCCTTCTTTTTATTATCATGGGCAATTAATGCTATATTTTTTTGTTTTCCGATAGTCATCGTTAAATAATCCATATTAATCACTCTCCTTCTCACTGATTTTTACATATATTGGCATAAATGTCAAGAAAAGCGGTATTATTGCATGTTTTCTCTGTTTATCTGAAACAATCGTTCAGACGAAAGACTCCGCCGGGGGTATCGGCCTCGTCCGCTGGCCTGCGGCCGCTGAATGTCTCACGCGTTAAGTGCGGGGGCCGGCCTGCCGGAAACACGCAGTGGCCGCGACAGGGCCCCCCCTCACCACACCGGACATGATCCGTTCCGGACGCGTCCTCCGGGCCTCAGTTATTAATTATAACATTATATTGTAAAGTCAGCTGTTTCAGCATGTAAAAGTATGGTATAATGATCGCATAGCATTATACTGTGCAAAAAGGTTTCTGCGTCCACCGCAGGATGAAAATCAGGATACGATTCAGAATGAAGGAGACAGATGTGGATAAGCCAGGCATAGGCAGCCGTGCCATATTAAGAACCGTCATATCGGTTGTCTGTATTTTTGTAACGGGAATTCTTCTTTTCTATGCATATAATAATATTACGAAAAGCATGAGCGCGAGCAATCTCAGAAGAGTGGCACAGCAGAACATAACTGTTTATGATATGCGTTTTTCGGATAACAGGAGCATGCTCCGCAATATCAGCGGGACTTTAAAAATGTTTAACCAGATGGACAGAGAGCAGCTTTCTCGTTATCTGGATAAAAATGCGGCGGAAAACCATCTTTTCGGCATCTATCTGATAGACAGTGAGGGATACATATCCGGAAAAGATGGGGGGCGGAAGAAGATTCAGCCTTCCTCTGACTTGGACCGTCTCCTTAAGGAGAAGGAAGATGTCTTCAGGGTCGGGGTTTTTAATAGTTCGGAGGACGCTGTTTTTGTAGGTATTCCTGTGGAGCCATATGAGGTGGCGGGAGTGCAGGTAGCGGCCGTAGCAATGGCATACAGTAATGCCTCCCTGTACGAAAGTCTTAATGAACAGCTTTATGACGGGGCGGCAACTATTATACTGGCCGACGGGTATGGACATGCATTTATGCGTACCGTTGGAAATATGTCACCCGGTGAGACATTCTACAGTGTGGAGACTTATTTTGGGGAACTGTCATTTACAAACGGAATCGTGCTTTCGAATATAACAGAGCGGGCAATACAGGGAAAAAGCACTACTGTATGGGCAAAAGACGGGAAGGTGGAATACTGTATCAGCGTGCTTCCGTTTAAAAGCATGGACGGCTATCAGATTTTTATGGTGCCGGCGGAGGTGATTAAGGCGGCGGTCAGCGACAACCTGAGAAAAGTGCTTGTTAACTGCGGAATGAGCCTTGTCCTTGTAGCGCTTACGCTCATTTATTTTAATTTATATACTTACAGACGTGATAAGGGACAATATCTTGAGATTATCCGTGCAAAAGAAGAAGCCGAGGCTGCCAACAGGGCTAAAAGCATGTTCCTTTCCAATATGTCACATGACATCAGGACGCCGATGAACGCCATTATAGGAATGACACGGATTGCACGGGAAAATATTGGCGATGGGGAACGGGTGGAGGACTGCCTGAAGAAGATAGATATCTCTTCCAGACTGCTCTTGGGAATAATCAATGATGTGCTTGATATGTCAAAGATTGAAGCGCGGAAAGTAGAATTGGCAAGGGAAGCTTTCTCGATGGGGGCCATGATCGATTCCAACCGGATGATTATGGAGAGACAGGCGGAGAACAAGCAGCTGACACTGGAATTCAAAAAGACGAATCTGAACCATGATGCAGTCGTCGGAGATTCGGTCCGGCTCAGCCAGATTATCATGAATATTCTGAGCAATGCGGTAAAATGCACCCCGGAAGGCGGAAGGATAACGTTTGAGATTATAGAACTGCCCTGTACCCGTGAAGATTCCGGCCGGTACCGTTTCGTGATATCCGACACAGGGGTTGGGATGTCGGAGGAATTCCAGAAGCATATTTTTGAACCTTTTACCCAGGAAAATGATTATGGAAGATCCAGATATAAAGGAACAGGACTTGGAATGGCCATTACAAAAAAACTGGTGGAGCTGATGGGAGGAACCGTTGAAGTTGAGAGCAGACAGGGGGAAGGGACTGTTTTCAGAGTGGAATTGGAACTGCCCCTGGCTTCCCAGGAGGAGGTTCAAAGCGGGACGAAGGAGCCGGAGGACTCCGTATTCCGGTCTCAGGAGCTTTTAGACAGTCTGGCCGGGAAGCGGTGCCTCATTGCGGAAGATAATGAGTTGAATGCGGAGATTGCCGCCGCGTTTCTGGAAATGGCCGGGATTAAGAGTGAGAAAGCCTCAAACGGACAGGAGGCGGTTGAAATCTATAAAAGGAGGGAAACCGGATTTTTTGATATTATACTGATGGATATCCGGATGCCGGAAATGGATGGTTATGAAGCATGCAGGCAGATCCGGGGAGCCGGCCGGCGCGACAGTCTGACCATACCGATTGTGGCAATGACGGCAAATGCATTCAGTGAAGACATTGAACTCGCCGGAAAAAGCGGAATGAATGCCCATCTGGCAAAGCCTGTTGATGCGGAGCAGATGATATCTTTATTAAAAGAAGTGCTGGCAGGGGAGAAGAACGGTTAAGACTGTTTCTTCTCCTTTCGTATTGCAGAAAAAGGTTTGTCCGGAGCAATAAAGATACTTTTAAGATAAGCTGTAACAAAACTGCCGTAGAGCTGTCTTACAGGAAAAGGAGGAGATATGAACAACAGCGAATTTGAACTGGTTTATCAAAAATATGCAAAACAGCTCTTCTATTTCCTGCTGAAATTATGCGGAGACTATGATATGGCGGAGGATTTGGCTCAGGAGACATTTATGAGAGCATATCAGAGCATCGATTCCTTCAGAGGCGACTGCAGACTGGACGTATGGCTCTGCCAGATAGGAAAGAATTTGTTTTACAACCAGCAGCGCCGGGATGACAGGCTGGCTGGTTCCGACGGCATGGAGAAAATGCCGGGAAATGAAAATATAGAAGAAGCCACGATCCGCAGCCATATGGCAAGGGATGTGATAAAACAGGTGCGGACGGTACCGGAGCCGTACCAGACGGTTTTCCTGCTGCGGATTATTCTGGAATATGATTATAAGAAAATAGGTGAATGTTACGGCAATTCGGACGTGTGGGCCAGAGTGGTGTTTTACCGTGCCAAAAACATGCTGCAGAAAAAATTAAAGGAGGAATTGCATTATGAAGTGTGAAATTATACGGGATTTGCTCCCTCTTTATATTGAAAATCTGTGCAGTGAAGAGAGCTGCAGGGAGGTGGAGGCCCATCTTGCATCCTGCGGCCGGTGCAGGGCGGAATACCGGAATATGACGGCTGAGGTTCCGGTAGCGGAGACAGACGAGGAACGGGTTCAGAAAATTCTTAAAGAAGCAGATTTATTTATTAACAGTAAAAAAGAGGTGGAACGCTCTTTTGTGGATCGTGCACTCAGGGTATTTAATTTAATTGTTTTCTGTCTGGCGGCAGTCTGCAATGTCCTGGCAGCGGCTGTTGTAATATTTGGATACGGATTGAGATATCCATCAGTTTATCTGGATTATAAAGGATTTCTCCAGATCTTCATTATACTGTATGCTCTGTGTCCGACCGTAATAAGCCTGGTCAACCTTTGCATCATGAAACGGTATCCGGGACGGAAGAAAATACTCACCCGGGTACTTTCAGGCGTGCTGGTTCCGGCCGTACTGGCGGGCCTGATCGGTACGGTGTCCCTGTTTTTAATCCCGCCGTTTTGTTCCGCCACATCCCGGATAACGGCTTATATGAAAGTCGATAAGGATGTGGAGGACAGCGTACGGGCCGCTGCCGTTTGCTTTCCGGCTGCCGTTCCGGAGGCCGCAGAGGCCGCGGTTTACCATTACAGTAAATTTTCCACGCTGTTTGAAGACTCATGGGAGATGGAGGCGGGGTGGAACCTTCCAAAGCAGGAGTTTGAAAGTGAGAAAAAGCGGATATCGGAACTCCGCGCCCTAAGCCAAAAGAGTGAGACGAAAAGCGGTACGGAGTATACGGTTTCCGGTATGGTTTATCCGGAAGGAGTTTCAGTGACGGTTATCTTTGATGATGCTGCGGGCCGGATTGAGTACCGGGCGCATTTCAGCGGGAGTAAGTAAACCGGGCCGGCGGTTATTTTCACAAAGAATTTTTGTGGAAATAGTAAAATAATCTTGTTTTAATTTGTAAATACGACATGCTATAATCAATTTGCTGAAACATACAGGAACATTGAGCTTAGGAATGTTCAAATTTAACAGAAGGCAGACGTGCCGATACTATCTGTATTGTTGTTTTGCGTTGTAATGCTGATCAGCCCACCGGAAAAATTGTAAAACTTATCTGAAAGGGAAATGTTACATGAATAGCATGTTAATAGCGTTATTGATTCTTGCGGTCACGATCGCACTGTTTATCTGGGAGCCGATTCCAATTGTAGTTACGGCCATCGGCGTCTCCATCCTGTATGCCTATACGGGAATTATAGAAGTGAATACGATTTTCAGCGGTTACAACAGTACTACCATTGTGCTGCTGGCCGGAATGATGGTGGTGGGATCTTCCCTGTTCCATTCCGGCGTGACTGATATCATCGGAGAAAAGATGGTAAAAATTACCGGAAAAAGTGAGAGGAATATTATTCTGGCAACGCTTATCGTGTCCTGCGTTCTCAGCGCCGTATGCAGCAATATCGGCGTTATGGTGGCAATGGCGCCGCTCGTTACCGCGATGTGCATCTCTGCCGGTTACGGGCCGTCAAAGGCCCTGCTGGCGCTGTTGTTCGGATCCCAGTTCGGAGGATTTGTCACTCTGGTAGGCGTAGGTTCAAACGCATCGGCGGCCGGTGTGATGCAGGAACTGGGATATGAACCGTTTGGCTTTTTCTCTATCACGCCTTTTGGAATCGGAATCTGCATCATCGGAACGCTCTTCTTTGCCTTTGTTGGCAGTAAGATGCTGCCGGATACCGGATATGTTCCTGAATTTGCCCAGACGGAGAAAAAGGAATTTGATAAAAAGAAGGCTGTAATCTGCGGTCTTACCATGTTCTGTGTGCTGGCTGTGATAGCCTCCGGCTCTAAAAAGGTGCCGATGCATATTGCGGCGGTTGTGGGAGCCCTGGTAATTGTGGGTTCCGGCTGTATGAGTGTAAAGGACGCTGTTAAGGCAATCGACTGGAACTGTCTGATTCTTGTAGGAGCCTTAAGCGCTATTTCTTCCGGTATCAAGGAGTGCGGCGCAGGTGATGCCGTCGCCAATCTGATTATACGGATTCTCGGTGAACAGCCCAGCGCATTCATGATCAGCACGGTCATATTCTTTGCGGCGGTACTTTTGACACAGGTTATGTCCAATATTCCGACGATCCTCGTATTTATGCCGATTGGCCTCTCTATTGCCGAAAAAATCGGCGTCAGTCCATATCCGATTGCCATGATTATAACTCTGGCCGGTGCGGCTTCCTATGCAACGCCCTTTGCCGCCCCAGAATATGATGACGGTCGGCTGGACAAAATATAAATTCATGGATTTTGTGAAGATTGGTGTCCCGATGGTACTGCTTACCTATGTGGTCGTCGTGGCCCTGATTCCCATTTTCCTTCCATACTAGTCAGACAGGAGGCATGAGATGAAAGAGCTGTTAAATGGGGCCTGGGATTTACATTTTCATACGGCTCCGGATGTCGTTCCCAGAAAATATACGGATCTCGAGCTGGCGGAGGAATGGAGCGGCGCCGGTATGAAGGGAGGCGTAATCAAGTGCCATTATGCCGATACCACAGGCCGGGCTGCAATGCTTCGTTCGCTTTTCCCGGGACTTAAGGTGTACGGAGGGCTGGTGCTGAACCGTCAGGCGGGAGGATTGAACCCGGACGCGGCGGAACGGATGGCCCAGGCCGGGGGAAAATATCTCTGGTTTCCCACCATGGATTCCCTGAGTTACAGAAAATTCCATCAGGGAGGCGGCACGGATACGGAACTTTCATCCTGTATTCAGGTATGCGAGGATGGAGGAAGGCTGCTTCACGGAGCATATGATGTGCTGGATGTGGCGGCCAGGTACGGCCTGATAGTCGGAACGGGCCATGTGGGTGAGAAGGAAGGCGTTATGCTGGTCCGTGAGGCCGTCCGGCGCGGTGTGAAGAAGGTGGTTCTGACCCATGCCGAAAACCCGGCTACCCGGTTCTCGGCCGAGGCCAGGAAGGAATGTATAAAGCTGGGAGCTTTCGTGGAACACAGTTGTTTTACTGTTTACCATAACCGGATTAGCTGGGAGGAGATGTCTGCCCAGATTAGGGAAAACGGGCCGGAACACAGCCTGCTGGTTACTGATTTCGGACAGTTGAATTCACCCGGTTCGGCAAGAGGCCTTACAGAATTTGCAGAGGGGCTTATAAAGCACGGGATTAAGGAAACGGAGATTGAAATGATGATAAAGGAAAACCCGGCCGCCCTTATGGAAGCAGATTGAGGAATGTTCTTGGCGGATTCCCATGTCCCCTCTGCAATTGATTTGGCCTACTTCCCCGGTTCAGGTTTTTGCCGGGTCCATAAGACGCAGGCGAAGATTTTCGCGGCACCGGACCCGGCCCGCTTCTGACGCTGATTTTAATTCCGGTATTCCTCTTCCGGCCCTAATTCCGCTCATCTATTTAAACATCAAATCGATTAAATTCCCAACAACAACACTCAAACAACAACATCAGTCCATATCTATCATACATCCAATAATATCTATCCCATATAGAAACGCTCAGCAGCCGCAGGCCAGAGGACGGGGCCAATATACCCGGCGGAGTCTTTCGTTCCGGCGAAAATATTCCTTTGGGGCGGAGGAGAGGATATAGTCTGCGGACGCCTTTGGAATCCATCGCTGATTAGCGAGGTCCTATCGAGCTTAGCAGCGCGATGCATTCCACCGAGTGGAAACGTGCTCCGCAGACTATATCCTCTCCGCAGTCCCAACCCACGACAATTTCCCCCGGGACGAAAGACTCATCCAATTAAATTCACCACCCCGTCCGCTTATTTATTTTACGGTTCCGATGCGCTGAAATTTTTACCGGTATGAAAATGGGAAAGACTATGTTATAATATAACCGATTATACGCTTTTTTGGAGGAGACCATGGCGGCTGAAAATGCAATTGAAATAAAAGATGTTACAAAAATATACCGGCTGTATGAACAACCCATCGACCGTTTAAAGGAGTCACTGAATATCGGTAAAAAACAATATCACCGGGATTTCTATGCCCTCAGCAGGATTTCTTTTTCCGTGGAAAAGGGACAGACCGTCGGAATCATCGGAACGAACGGTTCGGGCAAATCGACCATATTAAAGATTATTACAGGAGTCCTGACGCCGACATCGGGCGAGGTGATGGTGAACGGCAAGATATCGGCCCTTCTGGAGCTGGGAGCGGGCTTCAACATGGATTACACCGGCATTGAGAATATCTATATGAACGGAACCATGATGGGATTTTCACGCAGGGAGATGGAGGATAAGCTTCAGGATATTCTGGAGTTTGCCGATATTGGAGATTTCGTTTACCAGCCGGTGAAAACCTATTCCAGCGGTATGTTTGTGCGTCTTGCCTTTGCTCTTGCTATCAACGTGGAGCCGGAAATTCTGATTGTCGATGAGGCGCTGTCGGTCGGCGATGTCTTTTTCCAGTCCAAGTGCTACCGCCGCATGGAGGAAATCCGAAAGAACGGAACCACCATTCTTATGGTTACCCATGATATGGGCAGTATTATAAAATATTGTGATAAGGTTATTCTGTTAAACAGAGGCGAATTTATTGCCGAAGGTTCTGCCGGCAAGATGGTTGATATGTACAAAAAAATCCTGGCCGGCCAGATGGAGGCGCTGCGGGAAGAGATTACCAGGATGAACGATTTTCGGGTGAGAAGATCGTACTGGCCGAGGCAGGCAGCGGGGAAACCAAAGCGGAGGATAAAGACAGGGCTTTAGCAGGCGGCCAGACGGCAGGCCCGTCGCTGATGCGGGATAAGCTGACCATTAATGCCAACCGTGAGGAGTACGGAGACGGAAGGGCTGAAATCTTTGATATGGGCCTGATTGATCAGCGGGGTAATATCACAAACCTGCTTTTGAAAGGCGAGATGTTCACGATTAAGGAAAAAATCAGGTTTAACCAGGAGATACAGGCTCCTATCTTTACGTACACAATTAAGGATAAGAAGGGCAGCGATTTAACTGGTACCAATACCTTGTTTGAGGGAACGGATATTAAACCGGTGAAAAAGGGCGATGTCTATGAGGTGTCCTTCACACAGAAAATGACGCTCCAGGGCGGGGAATACCTGCTGTCCATGAGCTGTACCGGCTTTGAGAACGGAGAGCATGTGGTATACCACCGGCTTTATGATGTGGCGAATATTACCGTGATTTCCAACAAGAATACGGTAGGCGTTTACGATATGGAACCGGAAGTGGAAGCACATCTGGTGCAAGAGTAAAATCTGCAATGCATGAGGAACTTAGATGGAAGAGTGGAAGAAGAATATAAAGAAGAAGAACCCTAACGGTGAAATTCTCGCGCGCTTGATAAATACGGCAATGATACAAAGAGGGCTCTGAAGGAAAATAAAAAGCTGGAATATCTCTATGCCCTGGCTCCGCTGAGGGAAAATCTGTTAGAGTGGTATGAATTCAGAAAAGGCGGCCGACTGCTTCAGGCGGGCGCTGATTTTGGAGCGCTTACCGGTCTGTATCTGCGTAAAACCGGTTCGGTAACGGTTCTCGATGAGTCCGAGGAAAGTTTGGAAGTCGTAAGACGCAGGTATCGGGGAGAAACCGGCCTTCGGCTGGAATGCGGGAGTCTGACTGCATACAGCAGACAGAAGGAGAACAGCGGCAGCTTCGATTATGTGCTACTTATCGGCCGGCCAAACGGCAGCGAAGGCCTGGGCGCACAGATTGAGGCGGCCAAACGTCTTCTGGCGCCGGGCGGAACCATTATTCTTGCCGTCTGCAACCGGTTCGGACTCAAATATTTCGCCGGTACGCAGAGAGATGCGGTGAGCGCGACCAAAAAGAATCTTGAGGAACTTCTGGCAGGGGGCAGTTTTTACTATCCGATGCCGGATTACAAACTGCCGTCTGTCATTTATTCAGATCGGTATCTGCCGAAAAAAGGCGATTTGACGGGAATGCCGGCGCTTTATGACTACCCGGAGTACCTGCTGATGGATGTGGGCGCCGCTTACGACGCCGTATGTGAGGACGGCCAGTTTGAGAATTTTGCAAATTCCTTCCTCGTGATTTGGAGCGCTCATAAGAATGAAGGAGAATAGACGGCAATGGCAGAGCTAATATTTGTAAAATATAACAGGACGAGGCGGGAAAAATTTCAGATTAAGACGCAGATTATGGAAGAAGCCGGAGTGCGTTTTGCAGAAAAGACAGCCCGTGCGAAGAGGGAATCCCCACATCCGTTCGTTTGAGGAAAAATATAATTTTCTGACCAGCCAGAACGGGAGCCTGTTTCTGGTAAAGCCGGAGCTTGTTAAGGACGGCAGAACGGCCCGTTTTGATTACCTGCAGGGAAAGACGCTGGCGGAGCTTCTGGGGGAGGAACTTAATTCAGGAGTGATAATCCCTGCAGTGAAGAAAGGCATGGAGCTTATCTATGACATCCGTCCGGAATATATCTCGGATTTCCATGTAACGCCGGAATTCATGGAAGTGTTCGGATTGACGGGTGAATTGAGTTCGGAGGATGAGGAGCGGCTTAAATGGCGGACCTCAGACAGGAGGGAGCCGGAGCAGTCTTACAGAGCCTCCAATATCGACGCTCTTTTTGAAAATATGCTGGTGACGGAGGATGGTGTCTATGCCCTGGATTATGAATGGGTATTCCGGTTCCCGGTTCCGGCCGGTTTTGTGCGTTACAGAACACTCCATTATTTTTACAGACAGTATCAGAGCCTGATAAACGGGCAGTTTGAAAACCAGGCTCAGTTCCTGAAGGAATTCGACATTGATGAGACGATGCTCCCGCTTTATGAAATAATGGAGAGGAGCTTCCAGGAATATGTCCACGGAGAGAACCAGAGAACGTACCAGGAAGATTTCATGGTGGAGACCAAGACGGTCGCAGAGCTAAGGCAGGTGGACGGTGAGCTTATGCGGGCCAGAGAGCGCATCGAACAGCTCAGGGCTGAAATCTCGGAGAAGGACACCGCCCTCAAAAGTCCAGGAGGTACAGCGCCTGACGAATAACCATGTGGCTAATCTTGAGGTGATTATTGGCGATCTGCGCCGTGAAATCGGTGAGATGGGGAAAACACTGACCTATTTAAACCGCCACGAAGCGATTATTTTTAAGGTGAGAAGGAAAATCGGGCAGGCATTTAATAAAATGTATCCGAAGGGGACCAGAAAGCGGAAGATTCTGGGTTACTGCAAGAATACTCTTCTTCACCCGGTAAAGTACATTGGAATGTATACATCCGGGGAGGGAAAAAATAGAATCAAGGGCGATTTTGAGATCGGAGAAGAGTACCTGCAATATGGAAAACTCATATTCCCGAAGGCAGACAGCCCGGAAGTATCGATTGTGATTCCCGTTTACAATCAGATCCATTATACTTATCTCTGCCTTGCATCGATTCTGGAGCATACAAAGGATGTGAGCTATGAGATTGTGATTGCGGATGACGTTTCCGGCGATGCGACGGAGCATCTGGGAGAATTTGCCGAAGGGATTACAATTTGCCGGAATGAAACGAACCAGGGATTCTTAAGAAATTGTAACCATGCGGCCAAATCTGCAAGGGGCCGGTATATAATGTTTTTAAACAATGATACACAGGTGACGGAGGGCTGGCTCAGTTCGCTGGTCACTCTGATTCAGTCGGATGACTCTATAGGTATGGTAGGATCCAAGCTGGTGTATCCGGACGGCCGTCTTCAGGAGGCGGGAGGCATCATCTGGAGCGACGGTTCGGGATGGAATTACGGCCGTCTGGATAACCCGGATAAGGCAGAATACAACTATGTAAAGGATGTGGACTATATATCGGGTGCCGCGATACTGCTTTCCGCTGAACTGTGGAACCGGATTGGAGGCTTTGACGAACGGTTTGCTCCTGCCTACTGTGAGGATTCGGATCTGGCTTTTGAGGTCAGAAAGGCGGGATACAGAGTCGTCTACCAGCCGCTTTCCAAGGTGATTCATTTTGAGGGTGTGTCTAACGGCACCGATGTAAACGGCACCGGCCTGAAGCGCTACCAGGTGGAAAACAGCGAAAAGCTGAAAGAAAAATGGAAAGAGGAATTTAAGAAGCAGTGCGTGAATACCGGCAGTCCGAACCCCTTCCGGGCCAGGGAGAGAAGTATGGGAAAACCGATTATCCTGGTGGTGGATCATTATGTTCCGACATTTGATAAAGATGCAGGGTCTAAAACAACGTTCCAGTATCTGAAGATGTTTTTGAATAAGGGGTATGCGGTAAAATTTTTAGGCGATAATTATCTTCACGAGGAGCCATATACCACAGTCCTTCAGCAGATGGGAATCGAGGTTCTGTACGGACAGGAGTATCTGACCGGTATCTGGGACTGGCTTGATAAAAATGGAAAAGAAATCAGCATCGCCTATCTGAACCGTCCTCATATCGCTGCAAAATATGTGGATTATATCGCAGAGCATACGGATATTAAGATTATTTATTATGGCCATGATCTCCATTTTATGAGGGAATTCAGGGAATATGAGCTGACCGGGGATATAGGGAAAAAACGTGATTCCGAATACTGGAAGTCGATTGAATTCTCACTGATGCATAAGGCTGCCGTATCCTACTATCCGTCTGTTGTGGAGGAGGAAGCAATCCATGATGTGGATGAGACGGTAAATGTGAAGGCAATTACCGCCTATGTGTACGATACGTTTCTGGATAATCTGAATCAGGACTTTGCAAAGAGGGAAGGACTTTTGTTTGTCGGAGGATTTGCCCATCCGCCGAATGCGGATGCCGTTCTGTGGTTTGCAAAAGAGGTATTCCCGATGATCCGGGAGAAACTGGATGTGAATTTTTATGTGGTCGGTTCCAGGGTGACCGATGAAATCAAAGCTTTGGAGCAGCCGGGAAAAAATTATCGTCAAGGGGTTTGTTTCCGAGGAGGAGCTGTCGGAGCTTTACCGGAGCTGCCGGATTGTCATCGTTCCGCTCAGATATGGAGCAGGCGTCAAAGGAAAGGTAGTCGAGGCCATTTATAACGGAGCGCCGATAGTAACCACTTCTGTGGGAAGCGAAGGGATTCCGGGTGTCGAAGACGTGCTGCTGGTGGAGGATAAACCGGAAGATTTCGCCGGGGCGGTAGTGAAGCTTTACGGTGATGAGAAACGGCTTGCACAGCTTAGCCAAAAGACACAGGAGTACATTAAAGCTCATTTCAGCGTGGATGCGGCATGGGAAGTGATTCGGGAAGATTTTGAAGTGTAACGGTAACCGCCGGGCCGGTGTGAAGGCAGGACGGGGAAAAGGCAGATACCAAAGGAGAATACGGTGTCTGCTTTTTCTGTTGCTGGGAACAGGCAGCAGCTGCCTCAGCCGACCGCCAGGAGGGACCGGCCGCTGGAGCGTAAGGCAAAAATAGTCGAGAGCTTTTCTTTTTATCACTTTATAATGTCAGACAGGGAGGTGAGAGACATGCAGGAACAGATTGATGCGGTGCAGCGTATGCAGGACTATATCGGCAGTCATCTGACGGAAGAGATAACACTGGCCGATTTGGCGGGGGTATCATTATTTTCCCCGTGGTATTCCTACAGGCTGTTTACCCGCCAGACAGGTACCACACCGGCTGACTATATCCGGCGGATGCGTTTGTCAAAGTCGGCGCTGAAGCTTAGGGATGACGCCGGTAAGATTGCCGATGTGGCGTTCGAAATGGGCTTTGGCAGCGTGGACGGATATCAGAGGGCATTTTTGCGGGAGTTTGGCTGCAATCCCGGGGACTATGCAGCAAATCCGGTTCCTTTATATCTTTTTACACCCTACGGCGTTAAATTCAGATATATTGAAAGGAGAGCAGGCATGGAAAATTTAAAAAATGTGTTTATTCAGGTGGTTCAGAAACCGGAGCGCAGAGTGATAATCAAGAGGGGGGTGAAAGCCTCGGATTATTTTGCTTATTGTGAGGAGGTCGGATGCGATGTATGGGGGCTGCTTCAGAGCATTAAATCCATCAGCGGGGAACCGGTCTGCCTCTGGCTCCCGCGTAAATACATTAAACCGGGAACTTCGGAATATGTTCAGGGAGTCGAGGTTCCTGCTGATTATGACGGGGCCCTGCCGGAAGGTTTTGAGATTCTGGAGCTGCCGGCTGCAAAATATATGATGTTCCAGGGCGAGCCGTTTGCGGAAGAGGATTATTGCCTGGCGATTGAAGAGGTAAAAGAGGCGATCAGGAGATACGATCCGTCGGTAACCGGATACAGGTGGGATGAAGAAAATCCGAGAATCCAGCTTGAGCCGGTGGGAAGCAGAGGATATATAGAAATGCTGGCGGTTAAATAAGCAGGTGAGGACGCTGACGGTACGGCCGGCGTCCTCACCTGCTTATTTATTGATGACGGTGACCTGTGCGCGGAGCGTGCAGGTTATCGCTGCGACAGTCCGGACAGGCCAGCGCATTTGTTGCGCTGACCGTGAAAAAGGGCAGCATAGCGAACTGTTGCTATGTAATTACTTTAAGGATTTTATTTTTCAGAGAGCTCTTTCAACTGTTCTTCAGAAGGAATATACTGTATCTTCAGCGTCTCAAGGCAGATATCAAAACCGCATTTCTTCAGCTCTTCCTCGATTTGTCCGTTGGCCTGTCCGCCCCAGCCGTAAGAACCGAAGGAAAATGCCTGCCGGTTTTTCGGGGAAAGGCCCTTCATATAGCAGAGAAAGGCAGCCACGGTGGGAAGCATATTGTTGTTGAGAGTAGGCGAGCCCACGGCGACATATTTGCAGTCAAGAAGGCTGACAACGATATCGGAAATATGGGTCTGCTTCAAATCAAACAGCTTAACCGGTTCTCCTTTCGGTAAACGCTTCGGCTATGGTCTGAGCCATGGTCTCTGTGGAGTGCCACATGCTGTCAAAGACAATGAGGGCGCCGGCCTCCGGTACGCTGCTGCTCCAGTGTTCATAAGCATTCAGAATATCGGCCACATGGCTTCTCCAGATAACGCCGTGACTCGGCGCAATCATCTCCGGTTCCATTTCTTTTACAATCTTCCAGGCACCTGCGGCCTGTTTTCCATAACACATGATAATATTTGCATAATATTTTTTGGCTTCCTGCATCGTTTCACAGAAATCAGAATCGTCGTCAAAACGCGTGTTAGTGCAGTAATGCTGGCCGAAGGCATCATTGGAGAAAAGTATCTTTTCCTCCGGGCACCAGGTTACCATATTATCCGGCCAGTGGAGCATCGGTGTGGTGACAAAGGAGAGGCTGCGTTTTCCGAGACTCAAAGTATCGTTGTTCTTTACGGCCATATAATTGTGAGGGCCGTAGTGGGCGGTGAGCCCTTTTACTCCGCTGGGAGCGCTTGTAACTACCGTTGCGTTCGGGCAGGTCTCCATCAAGGCCGGCAGAGCGCCGGAATGATCCATTTCCACATGGTTGGAAATGATATAGTCAATCCTTGAAGGATCGATGATACTGCTGATGCGCTCCAGAAGCTCCCGGGAAAACGGGGCCTTAACGGTATCGATCAATGCAACCTTTTCATCAATAATCAGATAGGCATTGTAGGTGGCTCCGCGGTTGGTCGTATATCCGTGGAAATTACGCAGGTGCCAGTCTAAGGCCCCCACCCAGTAAATGCCATCTTTAATCTGAATTGCGTTCATATTTGGTTCCTCCTTGTCAATTGTATGTGGTGAAAAGTTCACTTTTCATCGCGTCGCGCCGTGAAACTCGGGATTTTCGTGCAGAATATGCACGAAAACACCTCGCGGGACACTACCTGTGAACAGTAACATAAAAACTGCATTATATGTAATCATTCATCAAAGAAAGTGTAGTATAAATGGAGAATAAATGCAAGATGAAAATGTTAATTTATTATCAACTTATCCGGAGCTATCTAAGATTTATCACTCAGATACTCTTTCAAATAAGCCGACAGGGACATGATGAGAGCCAGGTTGGGATGGTTTTTCCTGGCAACCAGCGTGATGGTGTAGGGAAAAAGATTGTGCTCAAACGGCATTATATCGAGGTCCGGGAATTTGGGGAGGAATACATCGGTAAAATATCCCTTGATTGTAATTCCTGCGCAGCGATCCCGGCTGCAGGTTTCATACATATAGAGTGTATCGCTGACACGCAGGATCTCTTTGGGAAGACAGTGATTATTTTTACAGAATTCCGTAAAATCATGGTAAGCCAGATCATTAATGGACAGGACAAAGGACTCCTCCTTTAAGTCCTGCAATTCGGCATATTCCTCCTGAAGCGCAGGATGTTCCTTCGGAAGCAGCAGGACGCGCTCCTGGGTTTTCAGCTCATACTGGTAATATTCCTTTCCCGGTGTGTAATCCGAAATAATTAAAATATCCAGCTCCTTGTTATTCAGAAGTTCGATACTTTGCCGGTAGGTGTACTCTTCGACGTCATAAGAGATAAGGGGGTAATCTTTAAAAAAGTCTTTCCACATGGTTTTCGATATGAAATACCGGCACCCGGCGCCCAGACCGATTTTCAGGCAGCCATAGTTCTGACGGACGAATTCGTTCATGTGCTTTTCAAGCGTTCTCATCTCCCTTAGCGCAGGCTGGCAGGACACATAGAGTTCCTGTCCAAGCGGCGTTGGAATAACGCCTTTATGGTTTCTGTAAAAAAGCTGTGCATTTAATTCCTGTTCCAGCGTGGCCAGAGCCCGGCTCAATGCCTGCTGGGAGATGAAAAGAGAATCCGCTGCTTTAAAAAAGCTGCCGCTTTCGTAGACCTTAACAAAATATTCTAACTGCCGTATGTTCATATCTTCACTTCTTTCTGATGAAAGTCAAAACTGCCGCTATGAGGCCAATATACCATGTTCCTTCAAGGAACATGGAGTCTCCGACGGAAAACAGCGCCGGATTTCTGCGGTAAACGCAGAAACCGTTTATGCGCGGTATAATGCCCGCTATGCGGCCATTATACCATAACTCCCCTGCTAAATGCTATGGGTTCGTCTTCTGCCGGTACAGGGAGGGAAGCCGGAGCTGCTTTTCACCACAATCAACGGCGTTTTTTTCGTTTCTGCACATCGCGTAGTGTGTTATTTTCAACCCCCCGCCAAAAGCGGCGTGCTGCGGACAAGCGGGATACTGCCTGTGAACAGGAATGCCGGATATACAACAAAAAGGTGTAACAGTGTAAAAAAAATACTGTTTTTAATTGAAATATGTTTCTGCTAAAATGTAGTCAAGTAAAAAGACTGTAAATAAGTGATAAAACACATTAAAATCAATTAAAACCCGGGTTGATAATAAAAAGCAAGAAAAAAGATTAAATGTACAATGACAGGAGGTTGAGATGAAAATAACGGATATTACCTATGACTGTGTCCAGGTCCCTTTTCCGGAGGAATTCCATCCCACCTGGTATCCGGGAAAAACGGAACAGGGGCAGGTCATCTTCGTAGTCCGTGTACACACGGATGAAGGGATAACCGGCTATGCAAATATGGAGGCGCCCCATGGAATCCTGAAGCTGGTCTGCGCAACGATGGATTATGCGAAAGAGATGATAATCGGCGACTCCCCCTTTGATATTGAAAAAATCATGTTTAAGCTGCGCAATGTAGCCCGAATCGCCACCAGACCATGGGTAATCGAGAACGCCTGCTGGGACATTATCGGAAAAGCAGCAGGGCTTCCGGTCTGTCAGCTTCTGGGAGCCTGCCGTGACCTGATTCCGGTTTATGCAGCCTGGGGGGAAATCCGTTCGAATGAACAGAGAAAGGAAGATGCCGGGCGGCTCGTTGAGGAGGGATTTAAAGCAGTAAAAATACGTTTTACCCATGAAACGATAAGAGAAGATATTGCAATTGTAGAGGCAGTCAGGGAAGCCGTCGGGGATAAGCTGGAAATCATGGTGGATGCCAACCAGGGAACCGCCTGTGAACGGAACAATAACGGCTTTCCCTATGTCTGGAGTTATGAGAGGGCGAGGGATACGGCAAGGGAAATGGAGCGGCTGGGCTGCGCATGGCTGGAGGAACCGCTCTGGAGATATAATTTCGACGGGCTGGCAAAGCTGAATGAAGAAGTGGATATTCCGATTGCGGGCGGCGAAATTAATATAGGCATACCTGATTTTAAAATCATGCTGGAAAAAGGATGCTATGAGATTTTACAGCCAAACTGTACGATGAGTACCGGAATCAGTTATATCAGGAAGATAGCGGCCCTGGCTGATTCATACGGAAAGACCGTGAACCCGCATGCTTACATACCGGGTACGGGAGTGCTGCAGAGCATGCATATGGTTGCGTCGATTCCGAACTTTACTTGGCTCGAATACCCATATGATCCGCCGACACTTACGCCGGGTGCATTTCAGGGGATTCTGTCGGAACCTTATTTTGTTGAAAAAGACGGCTGTATTCCTCTGCCGAAGAAGCCGGGATTTGGGATTGAGATTGATGAAGAACTGGTGAAAAAGTACAGCATTCTGCATTAAAACCCTGCGCATACGCCGGGGGAGAGCGGGCAGAAGGCAAAGCCGGAGACATGCCGGCGGACAGTTGATACTGAAGAGCAACAGTTTATGCTGTCTGAAATTTACACTGAAGAGATGTTATATTTGTGAAATACAGGAGGAAGGGTATGAATATTTTACAGCTTATAGTTGTAGTTATGGTTTTATATCTTGGGGGAATGCTGGCTGTAGGTTTTTATGGCAAAAAGTATGCCAATTCATTTGAAGATTACCTTACGGCGGCGAAACAGGGAACATTTCTTATGGTCTGCGGATCCTACATCGGTTCCCATATAGGAAACGGTATTGTAGTGGGCGGCGCGGAGTACGGCGCGATTTATGGAATCGGAGGGATTTGGTACGGTGTCGGTTCGGCTTTGGGTTATGTTCTTTTTGCTTTTGTTTTATCAAAGAGACTTTACCGTTCGGAACAACTGACAATGTCGGATATTTTAAATCACCGGTACGGAGCCAGAATCACCGGTACTATTTTTGCAGTGTTCAATGCTTTGGCGGCTATGAGTATTATGGCCGGACAGATTATTGCGGGAAAGAACCTGTTCTCCTATTTCGGAATGAATGCAACGCTGGGGGCGGCGGCTGTATGTATTATCGTTTTTATCTATTCAACGATGTCGGGCCAGTAGGGCGTTTTGATGACAGACATGATTCAGGTTGCCGTGATTTTCTTCTGTACGGTGATAGTCTTCGGATGCATGTTGTCACAGGGAGGATTGGGCCTGATGAGAGAAGTCCTTCCAAGCTCTTTTATGAGCTGATACCTTTTGAAATAGATACATGGGTTATGATGCTGTTTCCGTCCATGCTGTACGGCCTGATTTCGAGTGCATCTTTCCAGAGAAATATGTCTTGTAAGGATGAAAAAACGGCATTTCATTCCGCATTTTGGGGAGCTATGATCCTGCTTCCATATGTGGTTCTTCCGGTCATGATTGGTATGTACGGCATTGCTTTATACCCGGATGCTGCGCCTGGAACGATTTTGTTCCATGTTCTGATTGAGGCATTCCCACCGCTCGTAGCGGCCCTTATGATTGCGGCACTGATGGCAGCAGTTATGTCAACTGTAGATTCCCAGTTAATCTATGTGACGGGTTCATTTACCAATGATATTTATAAAGCATATTTTGACAAGAATGCCAGCGAGAAAAAGCTCAACAGGATTGCCCATGCTGCAACCTTTTTAATCGGCATTATCGTGCTTTACCTGGCATTGGGGGCAAAGACGATTATCTCCATGCTGTCGGCGGCTTATACCTTTATGTGTGCCGGAACGCTGGTTATGTTTGTCGGCGGAATATTCTGGAAAAAGGCTACAAAGGCCGGCGCAATTGCCAGTTCCATCACAGGCATGTTATTTGTTATCCTCTACAAATATTGCGGAGTGCAGCTTCCGGTCTCCTCTATTTTCCCGATTCTGCCGTCCCTGATTGCGTATATCATTGTAAGCCTGATGACGCGCCGAAGGAGGCAGCTAAACGATAACCTGCATGCTCCGTGAAATCATTCATGGATAAACTGGATCCGGAAAAATGGAGCGGAGGCGGGTAAAGCAGAAGCGTGCCGGTAATCTACATTCTTACCGGCGGCCCCGCTTCCCTGTTTGCAGAGGAAAGCGTGAGGATATGAGAGAGATATTTGAGAGAAGAAGTACCCGGAAATATCAGGACAGGCCGGTTGAGCCGGAAAAAATAAGGCTTATTCTGCAGGCCGGAATGTGTGCGCCTTCGGCCGGGAATGAGAAGCCGTGGCATTTTGTGGTGGCGGAGGAACGGGAGGAACTGATAAAACTATCAAAGATCCATCCCCACGCGGCTATGCTGCCGGAAGCTGCCTTTGCCGTGATCTTGTGCGCAGACCCGTCACTTCAGAAATACAGGTTTGATTTCTGGATCCAGGACTGTTCTGCGGCGGCGGAAAATATGCTTCTGGAGGCTGAGCATCTGGGGATTGGAGCCGTATGGCTGGGAGTTTACCCGAACGAAGAAAGAATTAAAACGATGAGGCCGGTATTTGATATACCGGATGATTGAAATATTCTGCCTGCTGTCCTTCGAATATCCGGAATTTAAGAAGACGGCAAAGGACAGGTGGGACGGGAGCCGTGTACATAACGGGCGGTGGAACCAATAAGAAGAAAAATTAGGAGGATATGAAAAATGAGTCAGACAGATGTACTTTTATATGAGAAAACAGGAAAAATAGGCCGGGTGATTATCAACCGCCCGAAGGCCAGAAATGCATTCAACCAGGAGCTGGTGGAAAATCTGGGCGAATTTATCAAGCTGGCGGATCAGGATCCGGACACGAACGTGATTGTAATCAGCGCCGTGGGTGATAAGGCATTCAGTGCAGGCTTTGATATTAAAGAAAGCATCGGAGAACCGATTGTCGATGTGATTCCGAGAAGAGAGAATACGGCGATGGAGCTGAATACATGGCGTGAGGTGTGGAAGTGCAAAAAGCCGGTCATAGCATCGGTACAGGGCTTCTGCATCGGCGGTGGTATGCATCTCGCCTTTATGTGCGATTTGATTATTGCATCGGAGGACGCAAGGTTTGGCGAGCCGGAGGTTGCATTTTCGTATGTCCCCGACATTCTGATCGAGCCGTGGAAACTTCCGATGAATAAAGCAAGGCAGCTTCTTTATCTTGGCGAATACCTGACTGCGGAAGAACTCCGCGAGTGCGGAGTGGTAAATAAGGTGGTTCCCTTTGAAAACTGGAAGAGGAGACGATGAAAATAGCCGGACGGCTTGCGGAAATGCCTTCGGACACAATGATGATGCTTAAATATCAGGTCAACAAGACCTATGAGATTCAGGGAATGGTTAATGCCATGGATTTTGCGGCGGAAATATTCAGCCTGTGCCGTATCAACCAGGCCCAGACACAGAAAGAGTTTAATGAGATTGTGAACAGCCAGGGACTGAAGGCGGCTCTGGACTGGAAGAATAACCATAACAGTTAAGACAGGTATACTGGAGAAAGATAATGGAACAGACGTGGAAAGATATCTATAATAGAAAACTGATTACGGCGGCACAGGCGGCGGCTATGGTGCAAAACGGCGACAGCTTCTGCGCCGTGACGAGGGAGCCGAAGACGATCCTCCGGGAACTGGGAAAAGAAAAGATTTAAAAAACGTGACATATTATTGTTCTCAAACCAACTTCCTGGGAGAACTGATGGGACTTCAAAATGAGGTGAAGGTTTTATTGAGCTTCATGGACGGAATGAACCGGGAATTCGTGGAAGACGGCCGCGCCGAATTTGTCCCCTGTAATTTTTCAGGATATGGAAAACTGTCCGTGAAGACTTTAAAATGCAGAATTGCAATGCCCTGTGTGTCAAAGCCTGATAAAAACGGATATGTCTCAATGGGAAATGCGGCCGACGGGATGCCGGTGATCTCCACACAGACAGAACTCGTCATTGCGGAAATTAACCCGGAGCTGCCGTTCGTACTCGGCGCCAATGTGAAACATATTTCGGAATTCGACTATATTGTGGAGGGGGACGGTTATCCTCTCAATATCAGGGCAATTTATGATTCGGAGGACAGCAGGGAGATTTACCAGGCAATCGGAGGATATCTTTCAGAGCTGGTAGAGGACGAGGCAACGATAGAAGTGGGACTGGGACGGCTGAATTCCTCCGCCATGATGTATATGGAGCCGAAAAGGATTTGGGGGTTCATACGGAAATTTACGGCGACCTGCTGATGGAACTGACAAAGAGAGGCATTATCACCAACCGGAAAAAAACATTGTATCCGGGTGTCTCTGTCTGTGCGCAGCTGGTGGGTTCCAGGGAATTGTTCGATTTCGCCGACGGGAACCAGGGACTCAATATGAATAGCTGCCAGCAGGTGTTAAATCCCGGAATTATCGCGCAGAACAGAAGGATGACAGCAATTAATAATGCCGTACAGGTAGATTTGCTGGGACAAGCCAACTCGGAATACCTGAAAGGAAAACAGTATTCCGGCATGGGAGGAATCGCCGATTTTTCTTCGGGAGCCGCGCTTTGCCCGGACGGAAAGTCCTTTGTGGTCGTCGAGTCGGTAACAAAAAACGGAAAATATTCCAAGATTGTGCCGTCCTTCACACAGGGAACGCCGGTATCTCTGACACGTACCATGGTTGAATATGTCGTCACTGAGTACGGAGCCGCCGTTCTGGCGGGAAAAACCGTGGAAGAGAGGGCAAAAGAGCTGATAAGGGTTTCCCATCCCAAATTCAGGGACGAGCTGACGTTCCAGGCAAAAGAGATGGGACTGATTGTATAATACTGAAAATTGAATTACGCATACATCCCCATTACTACAGGGTGTAAATAGATTGCCGGTTTCTACTCCCCCAAAGAGAAACCGGCGTTTTTTAACCGGAAAGTTTTCCTGTTAAATAAAAACCGCTCCGCGGAGAATCCCGAAAACAGAAACGGAACAGCTGCCATGCATTAAAATCAAGTTGCAAATAACCCTAAAAAACATTATACTGGACTAATATACATTCCAGTATAAAGGAGGTCATCATATGGATCAAAAACCTATGCGGCGCGTGGCGGACTCCGCGGTCACACAGACACAGATTGTACTAAGCAGCCATATCAACGGAGCCGGACGGCTGTTCGGCGGTTAGCTCATGGAGTGGATCGATATCGTGGCGGGAGTTGTGGCCCGCAGGCACTCCCACTGCAACCAGACTACTGCATCGGTCGACAACCTGCAGTTTAAAGAGGCGGTCCGTCTGAATGACACGCTTATCCTGCTGGGCAAGATCACATACGTCGGACACACTTCCATGGAGGTTCAGGTAGACAGCTATGTGGAAGATCTGGACGGAACGAGAAAGCTGGTTAATACCGCCTTTTTTGTTATGGTCGCCCTCGATGAAAAAGATCACCCCGTTCAGGTACCGGGGCTTATCCTGGAGACAGAAGAAGAAAAAGCGGCCTGGGAATCAGGAAAACGCCGCAATGAGCTGAGAAAGCAGCGCCGGATTGAAAAATATTAAAGTATTGGAGAAAACTCTATCGGCCGGCTGGAGGTCCACTGCGGCGGTACTATACTGCTTTGGTATAAGTTAAATCATAACGAGGAGGATACTTCATGTCATTCAAATTAAAAACATACCAGGCCCCGGATTTTACACAGCCCAGTCTGATGAACAGATGGAACCGGCGCCTTTTGATAAAGTTGCTCCGGACGGGTATCACGCCACCACTATATTTCCCGAGTATTTTAAGGTTGAGTCAGTTAAAATCATGTCCGTGAATTCCGAAACTTAAAAAAGGGTGACCTGGTATTCACCGGGAGGAAAGAAGACGGAGAGGAAGGAATCTTTGTATATCCTGACGGCTTCAGGGAACTGGGGCAGGACGGCGTGGAGGCGCCGGGGGAGGCATTTGCTTTCCGGCAGAGCCGGTCAAGGGAAACGGCATTTTCGCGTGATTACGATAACATCTATGAACTTCTGGAATATGAGAAGGAACACGGCTATGTAGTCTGGGTGCTGGGACCGGCCTGTGCCTTCGATGCGGATTCAAGGGCAGCCTTCTCCAAGCTCGTGATGAATGGCTATGTGGATGCCCTGCTGGCCGTGAATGCGCTGGCCACCCATGATCTGGAAGGCGCCTACTTAAAGACGGCCCTCGGTCAGGACATCTATACCCAGCATAGTTACCAGGGAGGCCATTATAATCATATCGATACGATCAATAAGGTAAAATACCACGGCTCGATTCCGGCCTTTATCGAAAAGGAAGGGATTGATAACGGCATTATATATAGCTGTGTGAAAAAAGAAGTTCCCTTTGTCCTGGTGGGTTCCATCCGCGACGACGGACCTCTGCCTGAGGTTTATGCAAATGTATATGAAGGGCAGGATGCCATGAGACGCTGTGTCAGCAAAGCGACGACAGTCATCTGTATGGCGACGACCCTCCACTCCGTTGCAACGGGCAATATGACCCCGTCTTTCCGTATGATGCCGGACGGGACGATCCGCCAGGTGTATTTTTATACGGTGGATATATCCGAGTTTGCGGTGAATAAGATGGGAGACAGAGGCAGCCTGTCGGCCAAGAGCATCGTTACCAATGTCCAGGATTTTGTGGTGAACGTGAGTAAAGGGCTGAAGTTGTAATAAACGAATTGCAGCATTCCAATAGGATTGGAATCTATATGAAAGGATAGTCACATTTGCTTTGGTAGGCGGGTGACTATTTTTTTGTACCTATCATAAGAAATACTTGTTCAAAGTATGAACTTATAGTAGACTTTAGTTATCTAAAAAGTAACGGAGATATAATATATGGCTAAGCAATTTAATAATATTAAGATCCTTTTCGTATGTCTGGGCAACATCTGCCGTTCCCCGCTTGCGGAGTACATCCTCCGCGACATGGTGGCAAAACGCGGTGACAGCGCCGGATTTTATATCGCATCCGCAGCCACCAGTACGGAGGAGATTGGCAATCCGGTCTATCCGCCTGCCAGGCGGAAATTACAGGAGCACGGAATTTCCTGTGACGGAAAACGGGCAGTTCAGTTAAAAAAGAGTGATTACGCTGAATATGATTATCTGCTGGGAATGGAAGAACGCAATATTATCAATATGAAACGGATACTCGGCGGAGATCCAAAAGGAAAGGTATACCGTCTTCTCGATTTTTCCGATCGTCCGCGAGACATTGCGGATCCCTGGTACAGCGGTGATTTTGACACGGCCTATGAGGATATCAGGGAGGGTTGCGAAGCATTTCTGAACTTCCTGGAGACAGGGAAATAAACAGGCGGACTAGCAGGTGAAACAGCAGAAACAGACATATTAACTACACTTTTAACGTCCGGTTCTGCTGTTTTCATGGCGGCGGTCTTTAGTATAAATTTATTTGATATTTTTTCATTTTCCGCCATAGAGTGGCCGTGCTTATATTAAGTTCCACGGCTGTCTTGATTCTGCTCCCGTTATTCCTGCGCAGGCATTCCTCGATTCTTTGCTGCTCACAGTTGTTTAGAGCCTGACTCAGTGCGGGCTTATTTTTGGCCCTGGCAAGCAATTCTGTTTTATCACAGCTTTCTGCCTTTATCCGGGTTCCCGGTGGCTTTGTATTCAAATCCGTTTCCATAGCGGTTTCCATCATATCGCAGCCCGCGCCATTTCCTTTGGCGGCAGTTATCCCGTAAACGATTCCTTCCAAATCCCCTGCGGATATTACATCTGTTTCAGCCAGAGTCACAATTCGTTCCAGCAGGTTAAAGAGCTGCCTGATATTGCCCGGATAAGAGCCGAAGCTGAGGAGGCTGACTGCATCTTCCCTGAAATGAACGGGATAATTCAGCTTTTCAGATAAGCCTCAATCAGGAGGGGGATATCGCCCCGCCTGTTCCGGAGCGGCGGAAGCTTAAGCTCCAGCACATTCAGCCGGTAGAGCAGATCCTCACGGAACGCTTTTTCACGGACCAGTTCTGAGAGGTCTTTATTGGTTGCGCTGATAATCCGGATATCAACCGGAATCACCCGGTCGTCGCCCAGCCTGCAGACCTCTTTCTCCTGAAGTACACGCAGAAGCTTTGCCTGTACACTCAAATCCATTTCCCCTATTTCATCTAAAAATACGGTTCCCTTGTGGGCCAGTTCGAAAATACCCATTTTCCCTTCCCGGTTTGCACCGGTAAAAGCTCCTTTCTACATAGCCGAACAGTTCACTTTCCAGCAATGAGTCGGGCAGGGCGGCGCAGTTAATTGCGACAAATGGTTCCTGTGCCCGGGAACTCCGGTTATGTATGCTTTGGGCAAAAATTTCTTTGCCGGTGCCTGTCTCACCCGTTATTAAGACCGCACTCTGTGACCGGGCATATTTTTCAGCCAGACGGATTGTGTTTTTTATGGCAGGACTGCCGCCGATAATATTGTGAAAGGATTTTTTCGCCGCATATCCTCTTGCGTTCTGGTTCAGGCGTAACTGCTTCTCCGCGGACTGAATGCTGTTTTCACTGGAAATAATAATTACAATACTTTTTACCTTTTTATTTACGACCACCGGCAGATATTCCGCAATGTAATTTTTAGAGCCGATGCGTATAATTCTTTCCTGGCTGTGTACCGGCTTAAGTTCAATATTGGCCCTTCTGCGCTCCAGGCTGATATAGTCACCGGCACTGTCTGAAAAGAGAAGCTCTTTTATCTGTTCCGTGTTAAACTCCTGAAAAAGTAAGCCTGCTTTCTCATTGGAAAAGAGCAGGTTCCCGGCCGTATCATAGTTCAGAACAGCGCTTGAAATTCGGTTAACCGTGGCGGATATTACGCTCAGATATTCATCCTTATGCTCCATGGCGGTCAGGATATTCAGCGCGCTGTCGATAGCGAGGGATACATTGCACGGATCAACCATAAGCGGAATGTTTTTAAGACTGTGCAGTCTGGCGGCGCGTTTTACGGAAAATCCTCCAATAAGGGCTTTTGTACCAGGGCGCAATTCCCGCAGAATATCATTTTCCGTAGTGGCAGGCGAATCAGGCCCGATCACCTGAATGTCCTGTCCGGAAATATCCTTGAACCTGTTCATAATCTGAAATGCCTTATCAAATCCCACCAGCGCTACCTCGCCGGGAGGGAAACCGGTGGCCTTTACAGAGTGGTAAATTTCTTCATAGAGATAAGGGACGTCAATGAAGGGAATGGTTATATTTTTCTGTAATAGGCTGGTATTTCTTCCTCGGGAGATAAAGATACGGCTGCCCGCCCTAACCAGTTTTTCTGCGTATTGGAGAGTCCGGTTTCCGGTCGCCTCCACAATGCCGATATGGTTTGAAAGCGCCCGTTCCTGAATTAACTCAGCGGCGGCTGAGGCAAAAGCCTCGGAAGGAGCAAATATGACAATATCTTTAACAGTATCCATGTACTTTCCTTTCTGTACGGGCGAATTTACATAATTGCTGCAATAACGAGCTGCCGGAACAGGTACGGCAGAAGAATTTCATAAATGATATTACGAAGTGAAATATACATTTCATTATTGAAATGTATTTTGTTTTAGTATAAATATTACCATCAGGTGTGTAAATTAAGAAACCGTTAAGAGTGCGGCTTCATTTATATCAGGCACTGGATTACCGGCCCGGCAAAACCCCTAAAAAATCTCAAAATTATCAGGTGATTCCGCAATTACCATCTCATCTGATATATATATCTGATACGTTTGGATTAAAATTGGCACGCATCTTGCTCATTATATGGTCAGAAAGAATAAAAAATAATAACAGGAGGACAGATGTATGGGGTACAAAGTATTGCTTCCACAGCCAATACTGGAATCAGGCAGAGCGTATCTGCTGGAACGGGGATATGAACTGGTGGATGGGAACGGTTTTGAGGAAGAGGATATCATCCGGGATATAAAGGGATGCGACGCCATGATTGTGAGGACGGCTAAAATCACAAGACGGATTATCGCGGCGGCGGACCGGCTGAAGGTGATAGCGCGACATGGAGCCGGCTATGACGGCGTGGATTTGGAGGCTGCAAAAGAAAAAGGGATTATGGTTCTATACGCGCCCAGGGCAAACAGCGAATCTGTTGCAGAGCTGGCGGTTTTTTACATGCTTTACTGTTCCAGAAATTTCAAACTGGTCCAGAAGCTTTATAAGGACGATTACCGTTTTGCTAAATTCAATATCGAAAAACATGAACTGTGCGGAAAAACCCTCGGACTCGTGGGTGTCGGCAACATAGGCGGTCTTGTGGCCAGAAAAGCAGCGCTTGGATTTGACATGAAGGTTCTGGCCTTTGATCCTTATGCAAAAGAATTGCCGGATTATATTATACCTGTATCCAGCCGTGAAGAAGTGTTTAAGAAAGCTGACTACGTCTCACTCCACGTTCCCGCAACGCCTGAAACTGTGAACAGCGTGGGGGAGAAAGAGCTGGCAGGGATGAAAAAGACGGCATTTCTTATCAATACGGCCGGGGAGCATCATTGATGAGGAGGCGCTGATAAAAGCCCTTGAGGAGAAACAGATAGCGGGGGCAGCCCTCGATGTCACCCGGGAAGAACCTTTTTCCAGGGAAAATCCGCTGCTGGAGATGGATAATGTACTGACCGCGCCGCACATTGGCGCTGCAACGAAAGAGGCTTCTTCCCGCTCGTCACTGGCCTGTGCGGAGGGTATTGACGATTTTCTGTCGGGAAGAACCCCCAAATATCCGGTTCCGCCGATGAGGGAGCAGTTGGAGCAAATGAATTTTACAAAATAAATATCAGGAAAGAAGAGGAGAGACAGAATGAGTGTAGGAAACAGAGTGTTTTTAAAAAGAAATCTTCCGGACAGCAGTATTGTTGAGGCGTTTAAACAACTTCCGGCGGCTAATGTGGCGGATACCATGGGACGCTCCTGTGCCCTGAGTTCGGAAATCCGACTGATCAGCTCACCGGACCTTCCAATCATGGCAGGTGCAGCCCTCACGGTGAAAGCCCGGCCGGGTGATAATCTGATGCTTCACAAGGCGCTTGACATGGCCGGAGAAGGCGATGTCATCGTGGTCTCCAATGACGGAGACAGAACGCATTCCCTGATGGGGGAAATTATGGCCGTGTATGCACAGCATACAAGAAAAATAGCAGGGATTGTGCTGGATGGTCCAATCCGTGATATTGAAGAGCTCTCCCGGATGCATATGTTCTTATATGCCACCGGTTCGACGCCCGGCGGTCCGTACAAAGAAGGGCCGGGGGAAGTAAATGTTCCGGTATCAATCGGTAATATAGCCGTAATGCCTGGCGATATTGTTCTCGGAGACAGGGACGGAGTGATTGTAATACCGAGAAAAGATGCGGCGGTTATTCTGGAGGAAGCCAAAAAGTATGCGGCTCTTGATGCCGGAAAGGTAGAAGCAGCTAAAAACGGCACATCAAAGCGCCAGTGGGTTGAGGATACGCTGGTGAAAAAACAGGTGGAGATGATTGATGATATTTACAGAGCCGACTGACCGGCTTTGTGATTAAACACAGCGGTTTAAATTCACGGGGAAGGGGATGAGCATATGGGACCAGGTTTAGCTTCAATGCTGGTATTTATCTTACTTATTTTAATTTGGAGTGTATACATAAAACGTAATATTGGAGAGGTTGCCTTTATCGGCATGATCATTGTATCGCTGTTTGGCGGAAGCAGGGCGGCAGAGCTTCTGCTCGGAGGAATTAAATATGCGCTGAGTTATGAGGTATTGTTTGCCTCTCTGGCATTTGTATTCATGTCATTTTTACTTCAGAGCACCAGTGTTCTTCAGGGAATGCTGAAGATTTTCAACCGCCTGTTCAGAAAGATGAAGGGAGGTCCCGCCTATGTAAATACGGCGATTTCATCTTTTCTGGGAATGCTGTCGGGAGGAAACACTCCCAACGCCGCCACGTCAGGTGCATTTACGGCACAGTGGCTCTTATCGACAGGCTGGAAAAGAGAGCAGGCCGCCACGCTGATAGCAGCCAACGGAGGCCTGGGAGCCGGTTTCCCGCCTAGTTCCTCTCTGTTTATTGTTCTGGCATTTCCGACCGTAGCGGGCGCTGTTTCCGAGGGGCAGCTTTACATTGCTTTATTTTTGACCGGTATTTATCAGGTTATTTGGAGAGTTGTTTATATTCATTATATTATCAGAAAAAATCATATAGTACTTCCTGAGACGGTAACGGATGAGCCATGGAGCAGCGTTATGAAGACGGCTGGAAAGAATCTTCTGCTGTTCCTGGGGGCAATCATTCCGGTAGCCCTCAATATGGGGCCGTTGTCTGATTTGATTGCGGGCCGCTCCGAGGTATGGAAAGCGGCAGTTGACAGTATTAATATACTGGTTTGGATACCGATTCTGATGATCGCAATCATTCTGGCTCTGGGGTGGAAGGATATCCGGGAAAAATTTCATTCCAGGGAGCAGTTTGTGGAAGAATTAATTCCTCATTTTTCCAGTACAGGCGGTCTTTTGATATTTGTCTTTGCGGCAAGCAATATTATCAGTAAGCTGGGCCTCTCTGAAGATATTGTACAGATTTTAAATTCCATGAGCCTGTCAAAAGTTGCAACAGTTGTTATCATATTGATCCTGGTGGCAGTAGTTGCCGGTCCTCTGTCTTCCACGGCAACACTCACGTCGATTGGAGTTATCTCCCATGCGATTTTAGTATCTGTGGGTATCGATCCGCTTGCAGCGGCTACTGCTATTCTCGTTGTGGCATCCACAGAGGGAGCTTCACCGCCGGCGTCGGGAGCGCTGTTTGTGGCCTGCGGCCTGACGGAATGCGACCCGCCGAAGATATTTATGCCGCTTATCAAATGGTTTGTTCTGCCAATCACCTGTATTGCAGTTCTGGTATGCCTCGGTATATTACCGCTGCCGCGTTAAGGAGGGCTTATGAAAAAATTATATTATAATCTTATTTTAATCGGTTTTCTTATCTTTTTTCTGGGTGGATGCATTTACGTGGCGGGCCAGATTGTCTGTCTGCTCATTGGACAGCCGGAAATTATGATCTCATTAGAGGGAGTCACGAAGGTGATATTCCCGGCGGCATCGATCAGCGGTCTTCTTTGCTTTTTAAATCAGTATCTGTTCGCGAAACAACCAAAAAAAGAAGGGAAACGTAAGTAGCCGATCCATGTAAAACAGAGTTTATGCAATTTTCTGCCAAAAATGTCAGAAAATCATAATTCATTTTTTATACAAATAGATTGACAGCTGTATATATACTGTGTATAATTAACATACACAGTATATATACAGCTGTTTTTGCTGAGTTATTTTTGACGTAATATGCGAAGCGGCAAGCACTGCAGGAGAAATAACGGTATGAATATTATTATAAGTAATTCCGGCGATAAGCCGATTTATGAGCAGATTACAAGCCAGATTAAGAATGCAATTATTTCAGGAGAATTGGAAGCAGGGGCCCCGCTTCCGTCACTCCGCTATCTGGCTAAGGAATTGCGGGTCAGCCTTATTTCCACGAAACGGGCTTATGAAGAATTGGAGAAAGACGGTTTTATCGAATCCGTTCAGGGGAAAGGCAGCTTTGTCACAGGAAAGAATAAGGAACTGATGAAGGAAGAACAGTTTAAGAAGATTGAAGAATGCCTGCAGGAGGCGGTGGACATGGCGAGGATTGCCCACATTCCCTGCGAAGAGCTTAAGGATGTATTGGCAGCCATGTACGATGAGGGTTAGCCGGTTTAGGAGCCGATATCTGCAAAGAGAGTCAGAGACGAAACAGGACACGAGTCAGTAGGTAATGAATATAGGAGTTAATAGGTGATGAATATGGAAGAGAGAGAAAATAATATTCTGGAAATCAGAGGCCTGACAAAACATTACAGTGATTTCACCCTCCAGGATCTGAACCTGGAACTGCCATACGGCTGCATTATGGGGCTGATGGGTGAGAATGGCGCAGGAAAGAGCACAACGATTAAGGCAGCGTTAAATTTAATCCACCGGGACGGGGAACGATCCGGATGTTCGGTGAAGACATAGGCGAGGATAATTCCAGGCTGAGGGAGAACATCGGAATCGTCATGGAAGGACTGAATCTTCCTGATCTGTTTAAGGCGGTGGAAGTGGACAGCATGATGAGGGGGATATACAGGAACTGGGACAGTGATTGCTTTTATCAATATTTGGAAAAGTTTCATATAAACCGCAAAAAGAAAATTAAAGAATATTCCAGAGGAATGAAGGTAAAGCTTGCCCTGTCCATCGCACTTTCCCACAATGCAGGGCTGCTGATTCTCGACGAACCTACAAGCGGTCTCGACCCGGTTGTAAGGGAGGAAGTGCTTGATATTTTGAAAGAGTTTGTCATGGACGAGAGCCATTCTGTGTTAATTTCATCCCACATTATCAGTGATATTGAGAAGACGGCAGATTACGCTGCCTTCATTCACCAGGGAAGGCTGATGCTCTGTGAGGAAAAGGACCGTCTGCTCGATGAATACAGAATTTTAAAAGGCAGCCGCAGTGATATCATGAAAATGGAGGCAGACGGCGGTGTCCGGGTGGCAGGAATGCGGGAGAACAGCTTTGGTGCGGAAGCTCTGGTTAAGACGAACAGTCCTGTCAAATCAAAAGAAGGGATTGTGGTGGAAGCGGCATCCCTGGAAGAAATCATGCTTTTTCTGATAAAGTCCGAAGACAGAAGCTGCGGTAATGCGGCAGTGTATTGAGAAAACGGTTCTGCGGGCCGTCCGTGACGGCACAGTGAATGAGAGAAAGGGGTTTTATTATGAAAGGTTTACTCTATAAGGAGTTTTGTATGTTTAAGCCGCAGTTTAAAAGCTGGGCCTTCGTCTTAATATTTTTTATCATATACGGTATTATTTTTAAGAACGTATATATGATTACGATGATGATATCCGTGCTGGGGCTTGTGTCTTGTTTCAGCTCATTCAGTTATGATAAGCAGTACCGGTGCGATGAATATCTGGCCGCGATGCCGGTGAGCAGGAAGCAGCTTGTATGGTCTAAATATATTTTTGTGCTGTGTCTGGATCTGATATTGGCGGCAGCAGCCTTTGTTCTGGCGGCAGGATATGCAGTCTGGGCAGGGGAACCTCTGGTGGAGCTGCTTGCAGGCGTGGGCAGCGCACTGGTGGTAACTGTGCTGATGCAGGCAATTTTGCTGCCGATGGTCTATATAATAGGGATTGATAAAGCGAGATATGTAAACATTGTCATCTGGATGGTACCCTGGGTAGTGATTATGCTGTTTCGTGACAGGCTGCCCCAGATTCAGAAGGAGCAGATAATCATGATGCTGAAAATCATTCCGGTTATTGCAGTTGTTCTGATGGTGGTTTCAGTCTGTATCTCAGTATCGGTATTTAGAAAGAAAGATTTATAATAGATGTTTAAAAGATTGAGCGGAATTAAGGCCGGAAGAGTATCGCCGGATTTAATTCCGCTCAATTTCGTGTGAAATACACACGAAAACACCTCGCAAAACATTACCCCGTGAAAAGTTACGATGTGTTCTCCATCCTTCAATTAATTTTAATAAAAGTTCTTGACATCTCAGCAAAAGAGTCATATTATATACATATGAACAATCGTTCATATGTATATTCGATAATATGTATTACAATACAGTTTAAGAGGAGACAGATAATGTAACAGTTCATCCATGATGTATTCCGCGAGGTGTTTTCGCTGTTTTTTGCGAAAATCCCGAGTTGTGCGTCGCGACGCGATGAAAAATGAACTTTTCACCACAATCAACGGCGTTTTTTTGCCGTTTCTGTGCATCATTTGTTACGGTTTAGCCAAAGGCTGAACTGTAACCAGATAATAAATGAAAGGAGGCCTGCAAATTGGCAATTCATGACGTAGAGTGCTGTGACTTTTATCAGATCCATGACGATGTGGTAAAGGCAGTTAAGGAAAAGATGCCGGATGATGATGATTTATATGATCTGGCGGAGATATTCAAGGTTTTTGGCGATTCGACGAGAATAAAGATTTTGTATGTGCTTTTTGAGGCGGAGATGTGTGTGTGTGATATTGCACAGCTTTTGAATATGACACAGTCGGCTATTTCACATCAGCTCCGTATCCTGAAACAGTCAAAGCTTGTGAAAAACAGGAGAGAGGGGAAAGCAGTTTTTTATTCCCTGGCAGATGGTCATGTGAGAAGTATTATTGATCAGGGATATGAACATATCAAGGAGTAGGACAGCAGTTAAGTTCGGAGTTTTATTGATGGCAGACAGCAAGTTCATGTTATCTGAACTATCATGAATTTATAAAGATAATGGAGGAATAATAAGATGAAGAAGAAATTTAAATTAACAGATCTGGATTGTGCAAACTGTGCAGCTAAGATGGAGGAAGCGATTAAGAAAATTGAAGGTGTTGCCGATGCCAATGTCAGCTTTATGACACAGAAGATGACAATTGACGCCGATGAGAACCGTTTCGACGAGATTATGAAGGAAGTAGTCGCGGTTTGCAGGAAAGTAGAACCGGATTGCGTTATCAATATATAAATCAGGAAAGACAGCAGGAGGCAGCATGAACAAAAAGCAGAAAGCAATGCTGGCAAGAATCATTGTGGCTTTTATTATATACATTCTTGCCATAATCAGCGAGAAATCAGGTGTTCTGGAGAATTTTTCCGGCATATGGCCCAAATTAATCGTATTCCTGGTACCGTATCTGATTATCGGCTGGGATATTATCTATAAAGCGGGCAGAGGAATCATTAACGGTCAGGTTTTTGATGAGAATTTCCTGATGACAATTGCTACATTCGGAGCATTCGGCGTGAAGGAATATTCGGAAGCCGTTGCAGTGATGCTCTTTTATCAGGTGGGGGAGCTGTTCCAGAATTACGCGGTTAACCGCTCCAGACAGTCTATCAGCGATATGATGGATATCTGCCCTGAGTATGCCAATATCGAGCAGGACGGCCAGTTAAATCAGGTGGATCCGGACGATGTGGCGGTCGGTGATATCATTATTGTAAAGGCCGGCGAGAGGATACCTCTGGATGGTGTGGTAATCAGCGGCGAATCAATGATTGACACTTCCGCCCTGACCGGGGAATCGGTTCCGAGGTCTGCAAGAGAGGGAACCCAGGTAATCAGCGGATGTGTTAACGGAAGCGGGCTGCTGAAGATAGAAGTGACAAAAGAGTTTGAGGATTCCACGGTGTCCAGAATTCTGGAGCTGGTGGAAAATGCCAGCAGCAAGAAGGCGAGGGTGGAGAATTTCATTACACGTTTTGCCAGATATTATACGCCGCTTGTGGTGATTGCGGCTGTGCTTCTGGCGGTTGTTCCTCCTCTTGCTCTGGGCCAGGGGTTCGCAAGCTGGATTCAGCGGGCCTGTATTTTCCTCGTTATCTCTTGTCCGTGCGCACTTGTTATATCAGTTCCGCTTAGCTTTTTCGGAGGCATCGGGGCAGCGTCCAGGAACGGTGTCCTTGTAAAAGGAAGCAATTTCCTGGAAGCTCTGGCAGAGATAGACACTATTGTGTTTGATAAGACGGGAACCCTGACAAAGGGAGAATTTAAGGTGACAAAGCTGTACCCGTCCGGTATCAGCGAAGAAGAACTACTGGAACTGGCCGCACTGGCCGAGAATTATTCCAACCATCCGATCGCTGCTTCCATTAAAGATGCGTATGCTAATGAGATCGACATAAACCGGCTGGGAGAAACTGAAGAAATTTCCGGTCACGGCGTCAAGACGGTGATAGATGGGAAAGCGGTGCTGGCAGGCAATGGGAAACTGATGGAGCAGGCGGGAATTCCGTATCAGGAATGCAAAGAGGCCGGAACTGTCATTTACGTGGCAAGGGAAGGCGTGTTTGCCGGAAGCGTACTGATCTCCGATACGATTAAAGAAGAAAGCTTTGAAGCGATCCGGCGTCTGAAGGCGGTAGGCGTGAGAAAGACAGTCATGCTGACCGGAGACAGAAAAGAGGTGGGAGAGGCCGTTGCAAAAGAAATCGGTCTGGACGGAGTCTATACGGAGCTGCTTCCCGGAGATAAGGTGGATAAAGTAGAGATGCTTTTAGAGCCTCTGGATGAGAAGCGCAAACTGGCTTTTGTCGGTGACGGAATCAACGATGCACCGGTACTGACCAGGGCCGATATCGGAATCGCCATGGGAAGCATGGGTTCTGACGCTGCCATAGAGGCAGCCGACGTAGTTCTGATGGACGATAACCCGGCAAAGATTGCCACTGTAGTCAAGATTGCCAGAAAGACGCTTAAGATTGTAAAACAGAACATCGTGTTTGCCCTGGCCGTCAAAGCCCTGGTTCTCATACTGGGAGCAGCCGGAATGGCAAATATGTGGGAAGCGGTATTTGCAGACGTGGGAGTTTCGGTAATTGCGATACTGAATGCGATGCGGGCGCTTAAAACAGAAGATTGAGGTAAGGCGTCCGGGAATAAATCCCGGGCGCCTTTTGTATGGTAGTTTGACAGCTTGCAAATTATTAGATTACCATTCTTTATGGTAAACGGTTTCACCATTTTTAATCACAGTCTCCACCAGATTGATGGTGGTGTGATATGGCATATAGTTGATGGAAGGATATTTCAGGAAGATAATATCCGCCTTTTTGCCTTCTTCAATACTGCCAATCTGATCGGCTCTGTCAACTGCGGCAGCTCCGTTAATGGTGAGTGCGGTGATAACCTCTTCGATGGACATATTCATATAGATACATCCAAGGGCTACGAGAAGAGGAATATTGTTGGTGAAGCAGCTTCCCGGATTCAGATCAGAGGCAATGGCGACTGCGCAGCCGCTGTCGATCATCTTTCTGGCCGGTGCATATTCTTCCTTCAGGCAGAATGCCGTGGCAGGAAGAAGGGTGCTGATGACACTTGATTCGGCCATCTGCCGGATGCCCTCGTCGGATGCCTTTAACAGGTGGTCTGCCGAGAAACAGCCGGTTCTGGAAGCCAGTTCGGCTCCGCCGAGGGAAAACATCTCATCGGCATGGATTTTCAGCTTGAATCCCATCTCTTTTGCTTTATTTAAGTAATACTCGGAATCTTCGATGTTGAAAACACCTTTCTCACAGAAGATGTCGGCAAATTCAGCCAAATCCTCCGCTTTAACCTTCGGCATTACTTCATTGATCATCATGTCGATAAATTCACGCTCCTTGCCCTTGTACTGCGGAAGAACACTGTGCGGTCCAAGGAAGGTGGTCACAATATCGACAGGATGGATTTTATCAAGTTCTTTCATGGCGCGGAGCTGTTTTAACTCTGTTTCACAGTCCATGCCGTATCCGCTCTTGCCCTCAACGGTGGTAACGCCGAATTCCAGCATGCGGTTCAGGCGCTCGCGGCCTACGGCAACGAGCTCTTCTTCCGTTGCATTCTTGGTTGGATTGATGGTAGCGTTGATTCCGCCGCCGCGCTCCATGATGGACATGTAGCTGTCGCCCTTTAAACGCCAGGTAAATTCATCGGCGCGGTAACCGCCGAATACAAAGTGGGTATGTGAGTCAACGAAGCCGGGGAGTACGGTTTTTCCCGTGGCATCGATAATTTCATATTCATCCGGATTGATCATCTTATCCAGTTCTTCCGTTGTGCCGACAGCGAAGATTTTATCATCATGGATCAGGACGCCGCCGTCCTCAATCAGGCCGATGTCGGACATTTCTTTGCCGCGTTTCGGAGCCTGTCCCTTACAGGTCACCAGCTCAGATGCGTGGCGGATATATCTCTTTGTCATATTAAACCTCTCTCATTCTCTCATGATTGCAGCAGTTTACCTACCGCGGATTTAATCAGCAGATATTTGTTACTATATATCTTATAGAGGCTGTTGCAGATAAACAACAGCCTCTATAGAAATGATATCGTGTCAAAAATTATTCCCGGATTATGCCGGATTTATTATTTTGCAGTTGCTTCTTTGAAAACCTTCTCAATCAGAGCGTCATCAGCGATATATGGCATTGTGATGGCATCGCTTCCTTCGAAAGTCTTGTTGTACTCGGCAACAGTTTCGATAGAATGCTCATTTCTGGCCCAGTTTCTTCTGGAAACGCCGACCATGGTATCCCACGGAATAGACTCGCGGATAATCTGGTCTGTCAGCTCGGAACCGTCAAGAACGAGACCGAAACCGCCGTTGATAGCTTTACCGATACCTGTACCGCCGCCGTTGTGGAGAGCGATTAAGCTCATGCCTCTTGCAGCGTTGCCTGCGAAGCAGTGGGTAGCCATGTCAGCCGTGAAGTTGGAACCATCGTAAATGTTGGATGTCTCACGGTATGGAGAATCGGTTCCGCCTGTATCATGGTGGTCACGTCCAAGCATAACCGGTCCGATTTCACCTTTTCTTACCATATCATTGAACTTAAGGGCGATATCGCGTCTTCCAAGGGCATCCTGATAAAGGATACGGCACTGGGTACCAACAACGAGTTTATTCTTCTCTGCGTCGCGGATCCATACCCAGTTGTCACGATCCTGGAATCTTCTGTTCGGATCGATGATGTCCATAGCTGCGTGGTCTGTCTTAACCAGATCTTCGTGTTTGCCGGATAAGCAGCACCATCTGAATGGTCCATATCCGTAGTCGAATAATTCCGGTCCTAAAATATCTTCTACATAAGATGGGAAGATAAAGCCTTCGCTTGTATCTACGCCGTTCTTAGAGATGTCTTTGTTACCTGCATCGTATACGGCCTTCATGAATGCGTTGCCGTAATCGAAGAAGTAAGAACCTCTGGAAACCAGAGTCTGAATTAAGTGGAAATGCTTTGTCAGAGTTTCGTCTACCAGTTTGCAGAATTTCTCCTTATCATGGTCAAGCATTTCTGTTCTCTGCTCAAAGGTAAGACCCTGTGGGCAGTAGCCGCCGTCGTATGGAACGTGGCAGGATGTCTGGTCGGAGAGAAGCTCAATGTGGATATTGTTGTCAACCGCATATTCCAGAAGGTCAACGATGTTGCCGTGGAATGCGATGGACATAGCTTCTTTCTTCTCCATGTATTCATGAGCCAGTTTGAAAGCTTCTTCCGGGGATTCAGCAACTAAGCTTACCCAGCCCTGGCTGTGACGTGTTTCGATTCTGGAGTAGTCAACCTCGGCAACGATACCAACGCCGCCTGCGATCTCGATAGCTTTTGGCTGAGCGCCGCTCATGCCGCCGAGTCCGCTTGTTACGAATAAGTGGCCTGCCAGATCACCGTCTGCCGGAACGCCAAGGAATTTACGTCCTGCATTTAAGATGGTGTTGAATGTACCGTGAACGATACCCTGCGGTCCGATGTACATCCAGCCGCCGGCTGTCATCTGTCCGTAGGAGGAGCATCCCATAGCAGTTGCCTTTGCCCATGTCTCAGGATTGTCGCCTTCGCCGACCATCAGACCGTTGGTGATGATGACACGCGGAGCCTGTTTGTGGGAATGGAACAGTCCGAGAGGATGGCCGGACATAACAACAAGGGTCTGCTCATCTGTCAGAACCTCAAGATATTTTTAAGTAACTGATACTGCATCCAGTTCTGGCAAACCTGTCCTGTCTCGCCGTAAGTAACCAGCTCATAAGGATAAAGAGCGATCTCATGGCTTAAGTTGTTGTCGATCATAACCTGGAATGCTTTACCCTGAATACAGTTTCCTTTGTATTCGTCGATTGGTTTTCCGTGGATTTCTCCCTTTGGCATAAAACGGTATCCGTAGATACGTCCATGTGTAAGAAGCTCTTCCATAAATTCAGGAGCAAGCTGCTCATGAAGCTCTTCCGGGATATAACGGAGCGCGTTCTTTACAGCCAGTTTCTTCTCGTGATCTGATAAGGTAAGCTCTCTCATAGGAGCGCGGCGGATGCCTTCTTTAAAAACGGGATACTCCGGCAGTACCGGATCAAGTTTAATTGTCATAGCTTTTCCGATTTCACTATTGTTCATTGTTATCTCGTCCTTTCTGTGTTTCGTTTTTTTACTTTCTGAGCCTATTATAACAGGGCAGAGTCCAAAAAACGTCAATATTAATTGATAATTTTGTCCTTTATAGAAAAATTCCAGCCAATCTTCTTTGGACGTCGGAGATTTAAGTGAGAATGGGGACGCGTCCGGAACGGACCATGTCCTGTGTGGTGAGGGGGCGGGCTGAGTCTTCCGTCCCCGTGGGAGGTTGGTCGCGTAGGGGGAATCCGGCCGGAATGAATTGCTGCGGGGACCGTTTGCACTCTTTGGAGTGCGAGGCAGTGCTAAGCTCGTGAGGGACCTCGCTAAGCACCGGCGGACTCCCATGTCCCTCCGCAATAGATTCCGCCTACTTCCCGAGCAGGATTTCGCCGGGGACGGAAGACTCAGGCGGAGGTTTTCGAACACGGAACATGGTCCGTTCCGGGCGCTGATTGTCTCCAGCCTCAATGGGGGAGGAAACCTTTTCGCTGCCACTACATAATACCGATAAAAAATAGTATGGGCAGCATGATAATTCTTCAATCAAATATTATACTGAAATTACACCATATCACACCAAATTGAGCGGAATTAAAACCGTTGATATTCTACCGGCCTTAATTCCGCTCAATTTATTATAAACATCAAATATAGCAAATTTCCAAAAATATACTTATACAACTACTTTAGCCACCCCGTCCGCTGGCCGTACCGGCGGCGTCCTCACCTGCTTAACTAAATCTAAAGTCTGAACTGCTACGTCAGAGTTGACAGTACACGCCATGTTTTGTATACTGAAACATATATAGATCATAGTAGAAACCCGCATTTGGCGGCAGAGTCTTTCGGAGTACTGTTTACCGGCATATCCTTCCGGGAGAATGTTCAGGACAGATATTCTTTTTGACGGACAGCGGCGGTTTGGGCAGTAAAGTAACAGAGTCAGGGGAGGCGCAATGAAAAAAGTTGAAATTAACCTGTGTGGAAATCCGACGATTTTTGCAGATGGGGAGAAGGTTAATTTTCCTTATAAAAAAGTAGAGGGATTTTTATATTATCTGTGTATCAGAAAAACGGTCACCAGGGAGGAGGTTATCTGTCTTCTCTGGGGAGATGAAGACGAGACAACCGGGAAAAAGAAGCTGCGTGACGCGGTTTATCAGGTGCGCCGGTTTATAGATAAAGATTTTCTGGTTACAACCGGACATACGGGGATAGCACTTAATCCTGACTATCCCGTTATGATTGATCTGGAGCGCCGTGAGGATGGTGATGTCGGACAGAGCGGTGTTTTTTTGGACCATTTTTATATTAAGAACTGTTATGAATTTGAGGAATGGGTGGAGGGAGTCCGCGAAGGACAGCGCCAGAATATCTCAAAGAGCGCCAGGGAGCATCTTGACGATGCGCGCGAGAAAAATGATCTTTCCCTGATTCAGAAGTACAGTAATATCCTTATTAAAAATGATCCTTACAATGAGGAGCTGTATTATGAGATTATGAATGTCTATGCTGAGAACGGCAATTACACGATGGCGATCCGCCTTTATTATGATCTGATGAAGCTGTTCCAGGATGATCTGGATATGGAACCGTCACAGAAGGTTAAAGATCTGTTCCACCGTGTATTTAATGTGAAAGAGCATGTGAAGACGGAAGGCGTTTCCGTTGATTTGCCGTTTATCGGCCGTAAAAAAGAATTATACGAAATCAGCGGATTTTTAGAGAGGACTGCAGGCGAGAAGGTTGGATGTCTGGCTGTAGAGGGGGAGGAAGGCGTCGGAAAAACGTCTTTTCTGGAATGCGGACTGAAGCTGGCGCTGGGGAAACAGATGATCACGCTCTATGCGGTATGCTACAGGCAGGGCGCCGATTTCTTCTTAAACCCCTGGAATGATATCTTTCAGGAAGTCAGACAATGTATTGAGAACGGGACAATGAAGGGGGCGCTGTCTCCCGATGAGGAAGAAAAGCTTTCCCAGCTCCTGAACCGGGGTGTCGGTGACGACAGAGAGAGCGGACGTCTTACTTACCAGATGATTGAGAAGACGGTAATCAGCCTGTTTACCGAGATTACGAAGAAATACCGGATAGTCCTGGCATTTGACGATATCCAGTGGATGGATCAGATGAGCTTTCAGCTCATGTGCCGCCTCCAGTTTATGCTTGAACCGGATGTGCTGCTGACCATATGCACGTATAACAGAAGCAGCGAGGCCGAGGTGACGGAAGCGCTGGAACCGCTGGTCCGCAGAGACTCTGTCAAACTCATAGCCCTCCAGCCGTTTACGAAGGAAGAAACGGATGAGATTCTGCACAAATCATTACCGGAGCTTGACACGGAACCGGAGAAACGTCAAAAATTATATGAGCTGACGGACGGCAACGCATTTTTCCTGACGGAAATGATTAACATTATCCGTGAGAAGGGATACACGCTTGAAAAATCTCCGAAGACAAACTTTGTAATCAAGGCGAGGCTGTCCGGAATATCCAAGGATGAGAAGGAAGTCCTGGACTGTATGTCGGTCTTCCCTGAGAAGATAAGTATTGAGGAAATAGAGCTTTGATGAAGGGCATGGACAGGCTGACCCTTCTTAAAATTCTGGAAAGGCTGCAGGAAGGCTTCCTTATTAAAGAGGTTCTGGTTGGATGGAATGTCTATTATAAATTTGTCCACCGCATTTTCCAGGAATATATTTACGAGAAACAGAGCAATGGGAAAAAGCAGCTTTATCACAAAATGCTGGCTGCCTATTATGAGGCCCAGGCGGAACAGGATTTTACCGTACTTCCCCTTGTCGTCTACCATTACGACAAATGCCATGATCAGGTAAAGGCATACCAGTATCAGATTCGTTACCTGAAAGAATTTTACACGGTAATCAATGAGAATTTTCCGGTACTCCATACCGAAGCTTCTGATTTCGGCGACGATTTCGGTGTCATGGCCGAAGCGGCAAAGATGCTTGAACTGGCGGAGGACGTCATTAACCTGAAAGACGATTCCAGAGAGATACGCCAGATGAAGATGGAGATGCATTATATAAAAGGAAGATATGACATCGCGATGGGCGATTACGACAGCGGTATCGCCAATATTGAGAAAAGTATTTTTCTGGCCCAGAAGCTGAATGCCCATAAGAATCTTCTGGCCTGCTATAAGCAGCAGGTATTTCATGGAATTCAGAGGGAAGATTTGGAAAAGGTTGACAAATATGTGACCCTGGGGCTTGGCTGTATAAAAAAGGAAGAGAGGGATGAGTATGCCACCTTTCTCCGGCTGAAAGGATGGTACCATGTCCAGAGGCAGGAATACAGGATGGCGGAGGATGTCCTTCAGAAAGCGCTTATGGTATTCCGCGAGCTCGAAGACGGAGGGGGAAAGTATACGGCAAGCATCGCCGCCTGCTTTAATTATATCGGTGATATCTACAGGATACAGGACAGGTATGATGAAGCGCTTGAGTATTACATGAAAGGGATAACAGTGGGCCAGGGCCCGGTGGAGACAAACGGTATCGGCCAGGTCTACTGCAATATCGGCCAGGTTATGTACTGCCAGGGAAGGCTTCTGGAGGCGTGGAATTATCTGGAGAGGGCCAGGGAATGCCTCGAGAAGAACGGATACAGATGGGGGCTTGAAAGAGCTGAGACGTACCTTGCCATGACCTGCCTGAAAACGGGGCGGAAGGAGGAAGCGGCCGAGCATTACAGCAGGGCGGTCGGCTTATCTGCTAAAATCGGGAATCCGACGACAGAGCAGCTTCTGGAGGCGGTGAAAAGAGAGATGAATTAAAAAGAGAGTACCGGTGCGGCCGGGGGAGTCTGTGTAAAGCTCTCCCGGCCGCATTTGACTGATGGCGGTGACCTGTGCAAAGCGTGCAGGCTGTCGTTATCCGTAAACAGTATGCCGGAGCAGGTATTTTTAAATATCGGGTGTTGCGCTGAATTGGTAAAGTAAAGAAGTCTGTCATGGTAGCAAATTAAAGCGAAAAAGTCTGTCATGGTAGCAAGGTAAAGTAGAAAAGTAAGAAAACATATATAAAAAATAATTTTTGTCAGTAATATTACAAGATTTGACGCTTTTTTGACGCTTCGTGTACTATAATAGGCCTATCAATTGCCCCGGCAAAATGAGTGTGCCGGAACGATGTAACGTATGAAATAACAGCAGTAAAGGAGAAGATAAGATGAGCAAAGTAGTAATTACAGGACAGGATTTAACAGTTGAACAGATCGTAGCAGTTTGCCGTGAGTGCGCACCGCTGGAATTATCAGAAGAGACAAAGAAAAGTGTTCTGGAGTCCAGACAGATTGTAGATGATTTAATCGCAGAAGAAAAGGTGGTTTATGGTATTACAACAGGCTTTGGTAAATTCAGTGATGTAGTAATTTCACAGGATCAGTGCAAAGACTTACAGAAAAACCTGATTATCACACATGCCGTTGGCGCCGGCAATCCATTTACAAAAGATATCGCAAGAGGAATCATGCTTCTTCGTATCAATAACCTGGCAAAAGGTTTCTCAGGAATCCGTCTTGAGACACTTCAGACCATGGTTGACATGCTGAACAAAGGCGTAACACCGATTATCCCTGAAAAAGGTTCATTAGGAGCTTCCGGTGACCTGGCTCCATTATCCCATATGGTACTTCCGATGATCGGCCTTGGCCTTGCAGAGTACGAGGGAGAAGTTCTTCCGGGTGCAGAGGCAATGGCAAGAGCAGGAATCCCGACGATCGAATTATCCGCAAAGGAAGGCCTTGCACTGAACAATGGTACACAGGCTATGACTTCCGCAGGTACTCTTGCACTTTATGATGCACTGAATCTTCTGAAGGTTGCAGATATCACGGCAGCTCTTGATTTCGAGGCTCAGAATGGTGTCGTAGACGCGCTTGACCACAGAGTACATGATGTTCGTCCTCATTCCGGCCAGCTTGCAACGGCAAGAAACCTGTTAAAGCTTCTGGAAGGCAGCAAGAATACAACACGCCAGGGCGAAATCCGTGTACAGGATGCTTATTCCTTACGCTGCTGCCCGCAGATTCACGGCGCAAGCAAGGATGCCGTAAACTACGTAAAAGAGCATGTAAATATCGAAATTAACTCCGTAACAGATAACCCAATCATCTTTAAAGATGACAGAGCAGGAATCTCCGGCGGAAACTTCCACGGACAGCCAATGGCTCTCAGCTTTGACTTCTTAAAGATCGCAGAATCCGAGTTAGCCAACGTTGCAGAGAGACGTATTGAGCGTCTTGTTAACCCGGCATACAGCGGACTTCCTGCATTCCTTACACCAAACGGCGGCGTTAATTCCGGATTCATGATTGTTCAGTATTCCGCAGCCGCTTTAGTATCTGAGAATAAAGTTCTGGCTCATCCGGCCAGCGTTGACAGTATTCCATCTTCCGCAGGTCAGGAAGACCACGTAAGTATGGGTACAATCGCAGCAAGACAGGCTGGAGAGATCGGCCGCAATGTTAGACGTGTTCTGGCTATGGATCTGATGGTTGCATGCCAGGGTATCGACATGAGAGGCAATAAGGGCCTTGGTAAGGGAACACAGGCTGCATACGACCTGGTTCGTAAAGAGGTTGCCCGCCTTGAAGAAGATCGTCCGTTATACGACGATATTAACTACTGTGAGAATATTATCGCTGACGGCTCCTTAGTAAAGGCCGTAGAGGAAGCAATTGGCGGTTCTATTGAATTATAGTTTGAGGGGTGTGTTGTTTACTTTTTCTCTGGGGAGTGGAGAAGTAGCAAGTATGTATGAAGAAGGAGGGCTTTTATGTTAACTAACCCTGTAGTATTGGCAGTATTATCACTTTGTATTCTTTGTTTATTTAAAGTAAATGTATTATTATCTATGCTTATTTCCCTGTTCATCGGCGGTGTCGCCGGTGGACTGGGGGTAACCGGAACTCTGTCTTCCATGCTCGGAGGACTTGGCGGGAACGGTGAGACAGCACTTGCTTACGTTCTTCTGGGAACGTTTGCAGCTTGTATGGCTTACACAGGTATCACAACGATTCTTTCTAAGAAGGTTGCAGCAGTAGTAGGAGAGAATAAATATATCCTTATTTTTATCCTTGTTCTTATTGCCTGCGCTTCTCAGAATATCGTTCCTGTACATATTGCTTATATTCCGATTCTGATTCCGCCGTTACTGGTAGTCATGAACCGGCTGAAGATTGACCGCCGCGGCGTGGCTTGTGCCATCGCGTTCGGCCACAAGGCTCCTTATATCGCAATTCCGATGGGCTTTGGTCTTATCTTTATGGGTATCATCAAAGACAATATGACTCTGAATGGTATGGAAGTAACCCTTAACGATGTAGCATCCGTTAACTGGATTCTGGCAGTGGCCATGCTGATTGGTCTTTTAATTGCGCTGTTTGTAACCTATAGAAAACCGCGTGAATATAAAGACATTGCAATTGTTGAAGCACATGAATTATCAAGCCTGAAATTAACTACACAGCACTGGTGTACTATCGCTGCAATCGTTGTTGTAGTAATTCTTCAGATTAAATTTGGTTCTCTTCCATTTGCAGCACTGGGCGGACTTCTCGTAATGTTCCTGACAGGCGCAGTAAAGAGAAAAGATATTGATGAACAGTTCAACGAAGGTATTAAATTAATGGGCTTTATCGCGTTCGTTATGCTTGTAGCAGGCGGATTTGCACAGGTTCTGAAAGATACCGGCGCTGTTAATGAATTAGTAGACAGTTCCATCACACTGATGGGCGGCGCAAGGTTATCGCTGCAACCGTAATCACACTGATTGGTCTTCTTGTAACTATGGGTATTGGTACCTCTTTCGGTACAGTTCCTGTACTTGCAGTATTATATGTTCCGTTATGCTCTAAGATCGGATTCTCTCCGGCAGCAACTATCGTCCTGATGTCTGCAGCAGCAGCACTCGGCGACGCCGGTTCACCAGCTTCCGATACTACGCTTGGGCCGACTTGCGGTCTGAACGCAGACGGACAGCACGATCACATTTGGGACACATGTGTACCTACATTCTTACACTTTAATATCCCGTTAATGATCGCAGCTATCCTGGCGGCACAGGTACTGTAAGTAACACTAAAAACTGAATATAGCATTACTACTTAAAAAACCCCTTAAACAACACAACGAAGGCGGCAGAGCAGATGCATAGGCAAGATGCATCCAACTCTGCCGCTTTTCCCTGTCCTGTTGTCAAAAAAACAACAATCGACAATGATATTATTATTAAAGGTTATTTAAATTCTGCTTCCCTGGCAACAGGAATTTATCCAGGGAAGCGCTTGTCAAACTGTTCTCCGTCATAGAGGCGGTATCCGGAACTCTCGGCAGTCATTTTTGGTTTCAGAAGGCTAATCGGCGTTAAAGTACAATTGTCTTTATAACCGGTTCTTCAAAAAAGACCGGGCCGCCGATTCTGGCATCAGTGATTTTTCCGTTCTTTGCGGTAAATTCAGCTTTTAATATACCGCCCGGCTGCTTCAGCTCCAGGCGGAAATCGCCGTCGGCCACATCGCGGCCGAGCCATACCGTCGAAGCCAGAGTGCCGCTTCCGCAGCTGCTTTCCCAGATGAAACTGTCGGTTGCCCGAACCCAGACTACGGGTGTCATCTCACCGTCCTTGATAAAGATAGCCCCTGCTGCATCCACATCCGTTTCCTTCGCCATCTTGTCGAGAACAGCGTGCGCCAGAGTTTCAGAAGGTTCGACATCCTCAAGAATGACGTGGGTGATTCCCTCCAGAACCACGGCCGGAAAGCGGAGCAGTCCGCTGCCGTCGGAAGAGGAAATACCGCTGTCTCTGCCGCATTCCTCGGGGAGCGACAGCTCTGTAATTGCCTGAGGCAGGGGCATGGACACCCAGGAACCGTCTTCCTCCAGGAGAACTTCCAGGATATCTTTGCTTCCGGATACCTCTACGGGAATACGCTCACCGGCTTTCATGCCGTTTCGCCTGCCCAGCAGCAGACCAAAGCTTCGGGACGCGTTGCCGCAGAATTCCCCGCCCATCATCTCCATACGCCCTGCGGCGCCCCGGAGCGGTTTAAGCAGAAAACCGGCCTGCTCTGCATTTAAATCTTCTTCCTTTAAAATGGCGGCGCCCACTGCCGCATATAACTCGGGCGGAACCTCGCCCTCTGCGAATGCTGTCCGATTTCCGGCCGGATCGGCCATTGTAATTTTTAATTTGAATTCCATTATGTAACCCTCCTGTGTTGAATGTAAATGATATAATTTCCCTAAGAATACCATACATCCTAAGCATATAATTTACAAGCGGTTTCGTGAATTTCCAGTATGGAGATTTAACTGAGGTTGGGAGGACGCGTCCGGAACGGACCATGTCCGGTGTAGTGGGGGAGTCTGTCTGAGTCTTCCGTCCCCGTGGGTAGGTTGTCGTGAAGGGGGAATCCGGCCGGAATGAATTGCTGCGGGGACCGTTTGCACTCTTTGGAGTGCGCAACAGTGCTAAGCTCGTGAGAGACCTCGCCAAGCACCGGCGGACTCCCATGTCCCCTCCGCAATTGATTCCGCCTACTTCCCCGGGTCAGGTTATCGCAGGGACGGAAGACTCAGGCGGAAGTTTTCGCGACACCGGATATGGTCCGCTCCGGGCGCTGATTGTCTCTAACCTTAAATGGGGAGGACCCTGTCGCGGCCACTATGTGTTTCCGGCAGGCTGATATCAAAGCTTCTGCAACTATATAAAAAGGCGCATTTAAGGCATATCATATTTTACGCACACGAAAGCGCTGAGTGGTCTCGACAAGGTCCGCCCTCCGCACTTAACGCGTGAGACAATCAGCGGCGGCAGGCCAGCGGACGGGGCCGATACATTGGCGGAGTCTTTCGTCCCGGCGAAAACCTGGCCTTGGGGCGGAGGGGAAGATAAAGTCTGCGGATGCCGTTGAAATCCATCGCTGATTGGCGAGGTCCTGTCGAGCTTAGCAGCGCGATGCATTTCACAGAGCGGGAGCGTGCTCCGCAGACTTTATCTTCGCCCGCAGCCCCAAACCACAACAATTATCCCCCGGGACGAAAGACTCATATACACACCCCACCACCCCGTCCGCTGGCCGTACCGGCGGCGTCCTCACCTGCTTAACTAAATCTCCACTTTCGATAGGAAACCAATTCATAAACCGTCATACAGCACCACCCAATCGTAGTACCTATTACAACCGCCTGGATGCCAAAACGTCCCAGGAGCGAGTAAGTCAGAATAACACGGATAGGGATCTGGATAATTGTCGCAATCAGTGTGACTCTCAGATTTCCGATGCCACGGAAATATCCCTGAAAGCTGTTGGTGATTCCGCTGAGGAAGTAGAAGCAGGCCATCGGGATGATGTAGAATATGCCAAACCGGAGCGCTTCGGTTTCTTCCGGTTTCAGGAAGATGCCGAGAAGCTGGTTCTTTCCGGCCAGTACAAGGACGGAGATGGCAATTGTATAAATCTCTGCCATTACGATTACGGTTTTTAAGCCCTTTGGAATCCGGTGATACTGCTTACCGCCTTTATTCTGGGCGGTGAAGGTTGTGATTGAGGCTGCCAGGCTGTCACCTGGGGCCAGGACGTAGCTGTCTATAATCGAGACGGCATTGAAAGCGGCAACCGCATCGACTCCCAGTGTGTTGATGCCGGACTGGACCAGAAGGCGCCCGATATAGAGTACGGTCTGCTGTAGAGCCGAGATGGAGCTGAAATCAACCGTTTTTTTCAGAAAATCCATATCAATATGAAGCTCCGGCAGTGACAGCCTCAGATAAGGAACCTTTACTTTGATATAGATAAACAGCATGAGTGAAGAGACGGCCTGGGAAATCACAGTTGCATAGGCCGCGCCCTGTACGCCCATATGGAGCGTCCCCACCATATAAACTGCCAGAAGGACATGGAGTATCGTTGTCAGGCACAGTACATAGAGAGGAGCCCTTGAATCTCCGATGGATCTCAGCCCGGCTGAGAGTATATTATAAAAAAAGGTAAATATTAACCCGAGGGAGATGATTTTCAGATACTGTGAAGCCATCGGCGCAATTTCCAGCGGAGTTCTGGTCATGCGTATAAACAATCCGCTTCCGGTAAAAGCCAGGAGTGAAAGTACGATGGTCAGGATAAAACCGGAGACCAGAGAAGTGGCCATTTCCGTTTTAAGAGCCTTATAATCTTTTGCGCCAAAGTACTCGGACATCAGAATAGAAGCGCCCAGAGATAGGCCCACAATCAGGAAAATAAGAATATTCATGATAGGCCCCGCTGCACCGATGGCCGCCAGGGCTTCTTTGCCGTTATACTGACCGACAATAATTGAGTCTACCGTCTGATATAATTGCTGCAGAAGGTTTGCGAACATCAGAGGCACTGCGTAGGTAAGCAGATGTCTGGTAACATTTCCCTGTGTCATGTCACGAACCATAATAAGTCCTCCCTGGATTTTTAAATCTGATTAAAGTTCCGGCCATATTTTCTGTATGCATAGATGTCAAAGACGATCATTCCGGCCATAAAATAGAAACAGGCCATGGGACGGATATAGGAAAGTCCCAGCGCAATGGCATTTTGTTCCCACGGTTTCAGGAATATCCCAAACAGAGGACGACCGGCAAACAAGATAATCAATGTAACAAAAACAGTGTAGATGACGGCGATTGCCATTGTGATTCCAAAACCTCTGGGAATGCGGTCGTATTTTCCGCCGCCTCTGTTCTGGGCCGAGAAAGTGGTGACGGAAGACGCCAGGCTGCTGCCTGGAGCCAGGACATAGCTGTTGATAATGGAAGCGGCATTGAAGGCAGCTACCGCATCAACGCCCAGGGTGTTGACGCCGGACTGGACCAGCAGCCGTCCGAGGTAAAGCATGGTCTGCTGCAGGGCTGAGACGGAGCTGTAATCGGCTGTTTTCTTAAGCAGTTTCAGATTGATATGGATTTCAGAGGGCTTCAGCCGCAGGACGGGTACCTTTATGTAAATATAAAGAATCAGCGCCAGCGAGGAAACGGCCTGTGCAATCACGGTTGCCCAGGCAGCCCCGTACACTCCCAAATCCAGGTTCCTGACGAAGATGATATCGAGAACAACATTGATGATTGTTGTCAGTATCAGCACACAGAGTGAGGTTCTGGAGTCTCCGATCGCACGGAGGGCGGCAGCCAGTATGTTATAAAAGAAGGTAAATATCAGGCCGGCGGAAATAATTCTCAGATATCCTGCCGCCATATGGGAGATTTCCTCCGGTGTCTGTGTAAGACGGATAAAAAGCCCGCTTCCCGCATAAAAGAGCAGAGACAGCACGAGAGTAAGAAGCAGTCCTGCGCCAATTGAGGTAGCCATTTCCTCTTTCAGATCCTCATACTTTTTTGCTCCATAATATTCGGCCATTAAAATTGAGGCGCCCATGGAGATTCCTGCGATCATAAATATGAGGATATTCATGACAGGCCCGGCGGCGCCGATGGCCGCCAGGGCTTCCTTGCCCCGGAATTGACCGACAACGACAGAGTCAACCGTGTGATATAGCTGCTGGAACAGATCGCCGATTATCAGCGGCCCTGCATAAAGCAGAAGATGTTTTGTTATATTTCCCTGTGTCATGTCTCGTGCCATAGGAGCCTTTCCGGCGGGTGGGTCTTATCCCGCCTGTCCGCTGTTCATAAATCTATTGTATCCGGCAATACTCTTAATATATCGTTTTGATAAAACAGATATTTCCTCTTGCCAAAACAGCGAAATTTCCCTATAATGAATTTTGAAAATCATAAATAAGTTACTCGTGATTGATAAGAATCATTATAAGGTCAATTATAGTTATCTGTATCCGGTCTGTCAATTATAATTTTGCAGTAAATGTAAGGCATGGATATATTTTGGTATTAGTTGGTGAGGACCGTTCTATTCTGATAACAGCATTCTGGTGATATGTCAAGAACTTTTTGAAAAAGATTTTGATATGTTTTCAAAAAAAGTAACTTTAACAGACCTTCGGTATGCTTTGCACGAAACCGAAGGTCAGTTCGATTGATATTATATTCGGCGTCCAGCTTTTCGCCGGTGTACAGTTGGTTTTTGGCCAGCAATCCAAAAACGAGTCGTACAAATTTACGAGATGTAAGCGCGAGTGCTCTTTTGTGCTGATGTTTGGTTACCTCAGCATATTTTCTGGCATAGAAATCAGCATATTCAGGGATGTGCTTCCTGACGCTGTTTGCCGCTTCGCCAAGATAGTAGCGAAGATAGGGACTTCCGGCTTTCGACATTTTGTTGTCCTCAAAGTGAAATCTCCGGAATCACCCTTAGGCCAGTAAAGCCCGGCATATTTGGCAAGGGCATCGGATGAATGGAACACGGTTATATCGCCTATTTCTGATAGAATTCCAGATGCCCATATCGGACCTATTCCAGGTATGGATTGAAGGATGAGCAGGGCGTTAGGGTCCATTCCGTTGATGCATTTCTCAATCGCCTGTTCTATCAGCTTGATTTCTTTCTGATAGGCATGGATGCAGTTAAACGAGCTTGCCAGTGATACGTTCAGGGGTTCATACATGCACTTGTCTAACCGGTAGGAATCCCTGGCGCAGGAGTTCCGAAGTTTTGATAGGTCAGAGATGCGGTTCCTGCTCTTCCCCGCAAGGAAGGTAAGCAGCTCCTCTTCCGGCATATCGATAATCTCCTGTGGAGACAAAAATTCCGTCAGGACAGCTGAGGATGTGGCACCATAGAGACTGCCAAAGGCTTGTCATCACCTTCAAGGAGCTGAAGTTCACTGAACTTCAGATAAAGATTAGAAACCATATAAGTCTTCTCCTGGTGATGCACTCAGAAGGTGCATACGGTGCCTTGTAAGGCGTTTAAGGGCTATGAACTGCCCGCCGCGCCATGGCTCCAGTTTTTTCGTACGGCCTACCCTGCCAAAGTCTGCGATGAGATATGCATCTGTGGGATCGGTCTTTTCCATTCCGATATAGGACTTTCGGTAATTCGAAGTGGCCTTTGGGTTTACACAGAAGACGTAAGGCTTGTAGGGGCATGAAACCTCGCTGGTCGATAGGAAGTTTGAAATATGGACGCTGTATACAGAAGTGGATTCCAGCACGATAAGAATCGTATTCAGGTTTTTATGCTTGTGCATACACTCAGCAATCATATTAACAAGCTTATCGGCACCCGGCTGGTTATTGCCAAACGATGATGAGATGTATTTGTTTTCCTCGAAGTCCATAGCATAGACAGCATTGGTCTTTGAGCTTACATCAATACCTACAAACAAGGTGGACATATAGTTGAGCTTTAACATGATATCACCTCCATTCCGATGGGGATTTGTGAAGCCTGAAGCAAAAGGTTTATCCTGTGCTGCATACGGTGACCGAAACCTCGCGCAATGAGCATGCACCCAGTCAGCCTTTTTTGCTGGGGCTACCGGCTGGGGATGAAAATTCTGTGTAAGCGGAATGTGCCATATGTGCCAGGCTGCATGCTATTCGGGCAGTCTCGGACGAAGCCGGCTGAAAGGAGGAGAAGCAGTGCCTTCGGACATCAGACTCTGCTGATATCATAACACAGAATAAACCATATTAAAATGTAACGATTAACTGTATAGATGGGAATCGGGATGAGGGGAGTTCCTCTTAGATATCCTTACCATTTATACCAAAAAAGAATAAGTCTGTAAGCTGTTTTTCTTGCTTACAAACTTATTATACGAGGAGGTACAAAATGGACAGAATTAAAAATATACCCGGGGAGGCGAAGCTGACACCGAAGGATAAGATAGTCCTTGATTATATACTGAGGAACCGGGCAAAGGCCTGTTTTATGACATCGTCGGAGATTGCGCAAATACTGGGGATTAGTCCTTCTTCCGTAGTGCGTGTATCCTCCAAGCTGGGCTTTGAAAATTTCAGCCACTTTAAGAGGGCTCTTCAGGAAGAGCTTGCGGACAGCCGGAAAAAGGAGAAGGCACAGATTCCCTATGAGAAGATAAAGACGATTGAAAGCCTGTCGGAAGATGAGATTATCGCGGTATTAAAGGCGAATGTAATGCGGAATATTGAGAGTGACCAGACGACGGCGGATTATGTCAATTACCGGAAGGCGGCAAAGCTGATAACGGAGGCCGACCGGGTTTTTATTGTGGGATTCAGGACTTGTGCCGGTTTTGCATCCTCATTCGGCGTCATGCTGGGCTGTGTGCGTCCGGGGATCTATGTTGTAAACGGCAGCCGGCCGCTGGTTGATTCCCTGGTGGATCTGACTAAAAATGATACGGTGATCGGTCTCTCTTACGAGAGATATTCCAGCGACACGGTATTTGCATTAAGTATCGCTAAAAAGGCAGGCAGTCATATTGTGGCCCTCACCGACAAATATACGTCGCCCCTTTGCAGCGGAGCCGAGGCGGTTATTCTCAATTCCACTGAGAACCTGTCCTTTTATAACTCCTACACGACCCTTGTCATGGCAATGGAGGTACTGCTGGGCCTTGTCAGCAAGAAGAACAAGAGCCAGAATGAAGAACGGCTGATTAAGATGGAAGAGTATCTGAGGGAGACGGGACAGTACTGACTGCAGTGCTGTTCTTTCTTTATTTAATTTTTGTTTTCATGTTTCTTACTTTTGAGGCTTTTGGGCGCTTTTGTGCCAGTATCAGGTAGAAAATAGCGGGGAACTATGATAAAATACATAAGTTAAACTGGGTTTGCTGTGCCCGCAGGAGGGAAAAATGAAAGATATTAATTATATAGTGGATATTCTGGAAGAGATTGTTAATATACCAAGTCCGTCAGGCTATACAAAGCAGGTGATGGAACGGATTGAAAAGGAGGTGGCGGGCTTCGGATTTTCCTCCGCTTATAACCGGAAGGCGGGATGCTGATCACAGTGCCGGGACGAACGGAGACGGTGCTGGGACTGTCTGCCCACGTGGATACGCTCGGAGCCATGGTGCGTTCCATCCGCCCGGACGGAACACTGGCTATCGTGTCGGTGGGCGGTTTCATGATGCAGTCAGTTGAAGGGAGCTATTGCCGCATTCATACCAGAGAAGGAAAGACCTTTACGGGGACGGTTCAGACGAAGGCGCCGTCGGTGCACACCTACGATGATGCCAGGACACTGGAACGCAAGGAAGCCAATATGGAAGTGCGTCTCGATGAGATTGTGCGCGGAAAGAGGACGTGGAGGAGCTGGGTATCGGGCCGGGGACTTCATCAGCTTTGACCCGAAGTTTGTCTATACGGACAGCGGGTTTATCAAATCCAGGCATCTGGACGACAAGGCATCCGCGGCCGTAATCCTGGGCCTGCTTAAGTATCTCCATGAGACAGGCCGCCAGCCGGAACAGACCCTCAAGATAGCCATCAGCAATTATGAGGAGGTCGGACACGGGTGCAGTTATATCCCGGAGGATATTGAAGAGTTTCTGGCGATTGATATGGGCGCGCTGGGAGATGATCTGAGCGGAGATGAATACCGGGTATCCATCTGTGCCAAGGATTCCTCCGGCCCTTATGATTTTGACATGACAAACCGTCTGATCAGCCTGGCTAAGGAATACGGGATCGGGTATGCGGTTGATATCTTCCCGCACTATGGCTCCGATGTTTCTTCCGCTCTCTCGGCAGGCAATGATATAAGAGGCGCGCTGATTGGGCCGGGGGTATCTGCATCCCATGGTCAGGAGAGAACCCATATTAAAGGGCTGGAGCAGACATGGATGCTGCTGGCGGCATATGTGGGAGTGCTGGATAAGGAACTCAGCAGGAAATTTTTTGAACAGCTTAAGGCTCAGCTATAAGTCGGGGCGGTTCACGATCCTGAAACCGCAGTGATACAGGGAGGATAAAAATGCAGGCAATACTTCTGGCCGGAGGGTTGGGAACGCGGCTTCGCAGCGTAGTTAGCGACCGTCCAAAACCAATGGCCCTGATTGAGGACAGGCCTTTTATGGATTACGTCGTGCGCGGCCTGACACGCTGGAATCGATGATATTATATTTGCGGTCGGATATAAGGGCGGCATGGTGGAAGAGTATTTTGGAAACGGCGGGAAGGCCGGGATTAAGGCATCTTATGCATATGAGGAAGAGCTTCTGGGTACGGCGGGAGCCATAAAGAATGCGGGAAGGTTTGTGACAGAGGAGAATTTCTTTGTTCTGAACGCGGATACATTTTATGAGATGGACTACTGCCGGCTTATGAAGATAAAGGAAGAGAACTGCCTGGATATGGCGCTGGTACTCCGGGGAGTACCGGACGTAACGCGATACTGGGAGGCAGTCCTGGACGGCGTGATGCTGGCCGGCTTCAATGAAAAGACGGGAGGCGCGTCCCGGCACCATCAACGGCGGTGTTTACCTGATGAGCCGGGAACTGCTTGAGCAGATTCCGGCAGGTAAGGTTTCCCTGGAGAATGAGATGATTCCCGGATGGATGAAAGAGGGAAAGCGTCTGGGCGGCTTTGTCAACGACGGATATTTTATTGATATCGGCGTGCCGGAGGATTATTTCCGGTTTCAGGAGGATGTTAAGAGAGGAGTCATCAGATGGTAATCAGAGGAAGAGCGCCGCTGCGGGTCAGCTTCGGCGGCGGAGGTACGGATGTGGAGCCCTTCTGCCTGGAACAGGGAGGGGCTATCGCAGACACAATCAACAAATACGCATACTGCTCCATCATTCCGAGAGATGACGAGCATATCACCATCCATTCCCTGGACTTCGATATGACGGTGAAATACAACACGAATGAAAATTATGTCTACGACGGCAAGCTGGATTTGGTTACGGCTGCGGCCCTGAAGGCAATGGATATCAAGCAGGGCTGCGAGGTTTATCTGCAGTGTGATGCGCCTGCGGGGTCAGGGCTGGGAACATCCTCCACAGTCATGGTGGCTCTTCTTACGGCAATGGCCAGATGGAAGGGAATCGAGATGGACAATTATGCGATGGCGGATCTGGCTTACGGTGTGGAACGGTGTGATCTGAAAATCGCCGGGGGTTACCAGGACCAGTATGCGGCAACCTTTGGCGGCATTAACTTTATCGAGTTCCACGGCCGCAACAATGTGGTTGTCAATCCTCTGCGGATCCGGAGGGATATCATCAATGAGCTTCAGTATAACCTACTTTTGTGCTATACCGGCAATATCCACGTTTCGGCCAATATCATCCGGGATCAGGTCAACAACTACAAAAAGCAGGATGCATTTGAAGCCATGTGTGAAGTGAAGGCTCTTTCTTATGCGATTAAGGATGAGCTGTTAAAGGGCAATCTGCACAGCTTTGGCAAGCTTCTGGACTATGGCTGGCAGAGCAAGAAGCGCATGAGCAGCAAAATCAGCAATCCGCAGATAGACACGCTTTATGAGGAGGCCAAAAAGGCCGGAGCTTTGGGAGGAAAGCTGCTGGGAGCAGGCGGCGGCGGGTTCCTCCTGGTTTATTGCCCTTATAATGTGAAGCATAAGGTTGCCGCCCGTCTGGAGCAGGTCGGCGGTCAGCTTATGGACTGGAATTTTGAGCTGAGGGGCGCACAGAGCTGGATCTGCAATGACGAAAGATGGCAGTATCAGGTTGTGAAGGTACAGATGCCGGATAAGGAATATCAATTCAACTTTTAATATATCCTACGGAAGGCAATTCAAATACCAGGAGATTAGAGATGGAATCAGAAAAAAGGCCGGGCGGACAGAGAGATACGGGACGGGGGACGGCGCCCCGGAAGGCGGTATTTCTGGATCGGGACGGCACAATGAATACAGAAGTGAATTATCTGCACAACCCCGGGGATCTGGAACTGATTCCCGGCACCGCCGAGGCCGTTAAGCTGTTAAATGAGGCAGGCTTCGCCGTTATTGTGGTGACCAATCAGGCTGGTGTGGCAAGAGGATATTACACGGAAGCGGATGTGGTAGCGCTTCATAATTACATGAACAATCTGTTGAAAGAATCGGGGGCCGCTGTGGATGCATTTTACTACTGCCCCCATCACCCGGAGCATGGTATCGGCAGATATAAGATGACATGCCGCTGCCGGAAGCCGGGAACCGGAATGTTTGAGGCGGCCGCGAGGGAGCTGCCCGGCGGCATTGACCGGGAAAATTCCTGGATGATTGGTGACAAGCTGATTGACACGGAGGCCGGACATAATTTCGGAATCAGGAGCATTCTGGTCGGTACCGGATATGGCAGTAAGATTCGGAAAGAGCAGGAAGCGGCCGGAAAGCTGACGCCGGACGGCAGGTGTACGGACGGCAGCTGACTATTATCTGCCAATCTTCTTGCGGCGGCCCGCGCTGTCGTTGAGGGCATCTGTTAGTGTGAACAGTAACAAATATGGAACAGGAGGAAGCAAAAGATGCAGCTTAGAAACAGAATATTTGCAGCAATACTGATACCTGCAGCCGTGCTGTCCATCGCGCTTCCGGCCGTCACGCTGTTTACCGGAGACGGTTTCCTGGCACCTTATATCAGAACCCTGAAGCTGCTAAAATGCTGGCGGAGATTGCCGTCCTTCTTCTGCTCTCAGGAGGGATTTTCTTCCTGATTAAAAATAAGGGGAGACAGGCGGCCGCGGCGGCCCTTCTGGGAGCGGCGTTCTGCTGGCTTCACGTGGTTTTCCTCCCATGGTTCTTTCCGCCCTGTATCTCGGATTTCTGGTGCTTGCCGGGCGTTTTCTCCGGGAGAAGGTGTTCGGGATAGAGGACCACAGCGGTTATCCGGCAGATTTCCTGCTGGCAGCAGTGCGGTCATTCTCCTTTCTGCCTCCTTTCGGCGGCCGGAGCAGGCCGGATCCCGGTCATGCAATTTATCTGTGCGGCGGCCGGTCTCGTCCTTTATGCATGCTATGGTGCGAAGCTTTACAAGGAGAGGGGAAGAAAAGAGTTACTGTTCACAGGGAGTATTCCGCGAGGTGATATTGATTGCAGAACCGCGCTTTACAGCGGGGCTGTGAACAGTGACAGAAAAGAAAAAGCAGCCGATTCTGCGGGCCGGGGGAGTGATAGGAAAACGGGCTCCTTCGGACGGTTCTTTTACCCGGGCTGTTATACGCTGATTTTTACGGCATTCCTGATCCAGGCGGGCAGGATGAACATTGCCCTGGACTTTGACACGCTCTGGTATGGCGTCAGGTCGGAATATATTCTGGCCGGCGGCGCAGGAATTTACGAAAATCCCGGACTCGTGGGGATGGTTTATGTCTATTCGAAAGGGCTGGAGGTTCTGACACTTCCCCTCTCGGATTTGGCTTCGCACAGCTACCTGTTATTTTTTACACTTTGGCTGGCTGTGATGGGGCTTATGATGGTTTACAGAATTGCCCGTCTTTTTATGGGACGGGAGTACAGTGTTCTGGCAGCGGCTCTGTGCGCCTCCCTGCCTGCAATTATGAATATGGGAATTTCTGCAAAGCCTGATATTATTACATGGCTCTTGCAGTTGATTATGATAGAATATTTCTTCCGGTATCTGATTAGTACCGGGGCGGGAGAGGATAGAAACGGTAAAGGATCCGGAAGGGGAATGTAACGCTCCTAATTCTGTCGGCGGGAGCATATCTTTTGTCTCTCACGATGAAACCCACCTCCCTGATATTTTCAACAGCCGTATTCGGCATGATGGGCATTTACCTGATCGGTTGGAGGCGTCTGTCTTTTCGCGCATCCCTCAGGCACTGGGCGTCCATAATCCTGCCGGGGGCGGCCCTCGCAGGAATCTGGGCGAGAACCATGATGATAACAGGAATGCCTGTGACTTCCGTTTTCACCTCCATTTTTGCGAAATTAGGATTTGAGATGAAATACCCTTTTGCCACAGGTTCCCTGCCTCAAAACTGGCAGGATGAGAGCAATCTTCATGTGCTGCTCCGCAGGCTCTGGCAGATGCTTTTATCGCCGGAGGGAAAGGACATGGGGCATGTGATTATCGCCTGGGGAACCTCCCTGCTCTTTTTTCTGGTTTTGTTCATCGCTGTGTCCGTAATGATGGGGGCCGAAAAAGAGGGGCGGTATCACCACTGCCGCTGCCGTGATATTCTGGCCGTTTCTGGCGGTGAATCTGATCAGTCTGGTAATGCTTTATCAGGTGGACGGGAATTATTTTATGCTGCTATACACCTTTCTGGTACTCATAGCCTGCCGGAAGCTGTCAGGCCTTGCACAAAAGAGTGCCAAAGGACTGGTCATCCTACTGCTGGTGCCGCTTCTCGGGTTTAATATCCTGTTGACGGCGCAGACAAACTGGGCATGGTCGGTGGGGTTTTCAGAGATACGGCCAGTCAATAAGGGCCGTTATAACCATAAAGCAAAGCAGCATGAAGATATGATTATTAAAGGAAATGCGGCTATCTGGCAGATACTGGCGGCCGATCCTGAAAACAGGGTCATCGCCTTTGGAGATCATCCGTTCTGTCTGCAATTTCCGTGCAACGTACAGTCTTACAAAGACATCACATCGCCGTGGGGAAATGTGGAGCTGGTCAATTCCCCGGAAGCGTTTGAAGAATATATGGAGTATGCCGGTACGGATTACGTTTACGCCGAGTCCGGATATATCGGCACCGACAGCTGGGAGTGGAGCTATGGACTGCTCCGGGACCTGATATCGGACGGCGTTCTGACCGATTTCTTTTTTGAAAACGGAAATATGCTGGCCCGGTACAGCAGGGAAAAGCTGCCGGGAGAAAAAGCGGCGGAAAATCTGCGGCTGTTTGATGAGAATTACATCACTTCGGATATGGTGAAACAGGAGGTAAAAGAGAATGAATGAATACAGATATCTGACAGAGCTTTCAGAACGGTATCCCGTGTTAAAGCAGACAGAGAACGATATCAAGGCATCCTATGAGATTATCAGGGAAGCATATGAAAACGGAGGCAAGCTTCTGATTGCCGGAAACGGGGGAAGCTGTGCCGATGCGGAACATATTGTAGGCGAGCTGATGAAGGGATTTATCAAAAAAAGGCCGGTATCGGAAGAGATGAAAGAGGCGCTTATTGCGGCTGACCCGTCAAGGGGAGAACGGCTGGCCGGCCGGCTGCAACAGGGGCTTGCGGCTATCGCCCTGACAGGCCATCCGGGGCTTTCCACTGCTTTTTTAAACGATGTGGACGGGGAAATGATATATGCCCAGCAGATTACAGGTTTTGGAAAGCAGGGGGACGTATTTCTCGGTATCACCACATCGGGAAATTCTGAAAATATTATGTATGCCGCCGTGGCGGCCAGAGCAAAGGGAATGAAAGTATTAGGCCTGACCGGAAGGGACGGCGGAAGATTGAAGGGGATCTGCGACGCGGCGGTTGTAGTGCCGGAAAATGAGACTTATAAGATTCAGGAGCTGCATCTTCCGATTTATCATGCTCTCTGCCTGATGTTAGAAGAGCATTTCTTCAATCAGTGATTGTAATTCAGATGTTACTGTTGACAGGCAGTATCCCGAGAGGTGTTATTGTTCGCAGAACGCCGCTTTTTGGCGGAGTGTGAACGGTAAGTTCAGACAGGTCTCGCATTTGCAGCAGTTTGGCCGAAGGCTGAACTGAAATCCAATAAGACATGAGACAGGAAAACGGAGTTTGCAGGATAATGGATTATAATGTTGATAAAAGTAACTGGAGGGCAGGCAGCTTTGCGTTCTATGCTTTCCTTTTGTATACGGTATTAATATGGAGCTGTGAATTACTCGATTTATTCTGCTGGCTTACGGGCATTCCCCAGGTTACCTTCATATCAAGAGTGGCAGCCCTTGCCTTTACTGTTTTTTTTGGATGGCGGGTAATTGGGGTTCCGAGGGTGAAACGGGTTAAGATTGATGCTTATATGGTACTGGGGAGCATATTGATAGCAGGCTTCTTTGCCGTCAAAGGCATCCGGCCGGATATGAGCTATGATACTTACAATTATCATCTGCTGAGCCAGATCCCGGGTTTTACGGACAATTTGAATTACCACGTTATGCCGGGAAAATTCCAGATGTTCGGTTTCCGTCTGGGGGACAGGATGTTTTATCCGTTCCGCGCCCTGCTGGGACTGAGGATGGGAACTCTTTTAAATGCGGCGGCAATGCTTGTCATTTACCGTCAGGTCACCGTATTTCTCGCATGGTTTCAGGAGTCCTTCGGAAATAAAGCGTGGAAGCTTTTGTGCCGTCCGTCGCTTGTGGCCTTCTTTGTTGTCTGCCGCTTTGACCTGATATTACAGAGCGGAACCTATATGGTAGAGCTTCTGGCGCTCCCTTTTTTTCTGGAAATGCTGTTTCTTCTGGTGAGGGAGAGGGAGGAAGGGAGCGTCCGGAAAGAAGCTTTTGTCTTCAGCCTGACCGGCGGAATTCTTTTCTGCATGAAGATGACAAATATTGTATATCTGGTGCCGCTGGTGTTTTTATATATCTGGAAGATAAGAAAGGATATCACGGTTCCTCTGTTTCTGTCCTGCCTGGCGGCAGGAACGGTTCCGGTTACGGTTTATCTTGTATACAATACAGTCAGTACGGGAAACCCGGTTTTTCCGTATTACAATACAATATTCCAATCGGAATATTATCCGATTGAAAATTTTAAGGACAGGCGCTGGGGACCGGCCGGACCAGGAGAAGTGCTTTGCTGGCCCTGGTACATGATACGCTATCCCGATTACAGGCTCAGTGAGCTTCCCTGTGCCTACAATCTGGATTTAGCCGCAGGATATCTGGGGATGGCGGGGATTTTGGCGGCGGGCCTGTACGGCAGAATCCGGAAAACAGGCAGGAAAAAGGCCGGGAAGTACCGGAGGGAACTTCTGCTGATTGCCGTATATGTTAGCTCCATGATGATATGGACCGTTACTACCGGTCATACAAGGTATTTCATGGGAGGAATTCTATTAAATGGGATTCTGCTGGCGGTCTGCTATCTTCGTCTGATGAATGCGGGGGGATGGCTTCCCGCACTGGCCGGAATCCTTCTGATACTTCCGTTTGGGGGCCGTGTGGAGTACGGTTTTAAGTCGGTATGGCAGGGATACGAATGGGGTATGAGGGACAGTTCCCTGGACAGCTATAAAAAGAATGCCAGATGGATATTCAGGGACCGGGAGATTTTTTCCCAGACGGTGAAGGAGCAGGTGGATGTGATCTTTCTGACCTGGGACGACTACGGAAGCTACGCACGCCTGATTGGCGGAGACGTTCCCGTTTACAACCGGAATGCGATTGTCGGGGAGCTGAAAGCCCATCAGGATCAATACCTGGCGCAGGTGGAAACGTTCATGCGTGAAGGGAAAGGTGTCTACGATATGTTTCCGCAAAGTGCGGAGAAATTGGATGCATACCTTGAATGGATGAACAAAGCAGGGTATTATGTAGATGATATGTTTTATATGACCGATAAGCTGTCCGGCCCGCAGGCCTTTAATATGGCAAGGCTCAGCATGGCGGACGGGCGGAAGAACCGATGGTATTATGCATATGCCGATGACCGGCAGGGACGATTCCAGATGGAAAAGAATTCCGACCATTATAAGATGACTGCTATTTTCGGGGATCCGGACTGGTGGCTCAATCCATATCCGTTCCGGATTATTATCACCGCTTCCGATGGAAATACGGCGAAGATAGCCGGAACTGTGGATTTGACAGGAGCCTGCGAATACCAAAAACGGAAACAGAGCTTGATCTGACCGGCCTATCCGGTACAATAACGATAAGCTTTACCTCATCCGTTGAAGGAAAACGCTGTGTGGCGGTCAATCCGGTGATATAAGAAGCGGTGCGGCAATAGAAAATAAACGTAACTGATCACACCGTTTTAAACGATAATAGAGAAACATGATTAAGAGTAACCAGAAAGCAGGAGGAAAAGAGAATGGATACGATTGCAGTATTGATTCCCTGTTACAATGAGAGCCAGACAATCGCGAAGGTGGTAAAGACTACAGGAGGCTCTCCGGAAGCGGTGATTTATGTTTATGACAACAATTCCACTGACCATACCGATGAGGCGGCCAGGGAGGCGGGGGCAATCGTCCGCTATGAATACCGTCAGGGCAAAGGCAATGTAATCCGCAGCATGTTCCGCGATATTGATGCAGAATGCTATCTGATGATCGACGGGGATGACACCTATCCGGCTGAAAATGCCAGGAGCATGGTGAATCATATTCTGTCGGGCAGGGCTGATATGGTGATAGGGGACAGACTGTCCTCCACCTATTTCACGGAAAATAAAAGACCTTTCCATAACACGGGAAACCGGCTGGTGAGAGGCCTGATCAACACGATTTTTACCAGTGATATAAAAGACATTATGACAGGATACAGGGCCTTTAATTATGAATTTGTAAAAAGCTTCCCGATTCTGTCCAAGGGCTTCGAGATCGAGACGGAGATGAGCATTCACGCTCTTGATAAGAACTTCAAGCTTCTGGAGGTTCCGGTAACCTACCGTGACAGGCCTGCCGGAAGTGTCTCCAAGCTCAATACGTATAAAGACGGATTCAGAGTGTTAAAGACGATTGCAAGGCTGTTCCGCGATTACAAGCCGTTTGCCTTTTTCGGCTGGCTGGGGCTGCTCTGCTTTATAATTGCAACCATATTTTTCGTGCCGGTCCTTCAGGCCTATTTTTCCACGGGCCTGGTTGCAAAGTTTCCCACGCTCATTGTATGCTCCGGCATCTATGTGGTATCCTTCCTGCTGTGGATGAGCGGACTTATTCTGGATGTTATTGCAAAGAAGCACAGACAGCTGTTTGAACTGTATCTGAACATTCTGAGCAGCAAAAAGGAGCCGAAATAAAGGAGAAACCGATAAATGGAACCGATGAGAAAAGCGGTGAAAGTGACATCTGTGCAGGCAAAGGCAGTCTGGATACTTCCCATACTGCTTGGAACCGCGTTTTGTTTTTACTATCTGAGCCTTGCCGCTGACAATGTGGCTTTTCAGATTATGTCAGGCTGATTAACTCCTATCTCCCCGATGTGGGGAATCCGGCTAAATTTTTTGTGCCGGATATCCTCACCAGGGTACCGATAACGTATCTGGGAAGAATAATTAATGTAAAGCTGCTGGGATATAACACTTTTTTCGATATGGCACTCGGTGTCCTCGGATTGGGACTGGGAGCTGCAGCTTTATCTGTTTACGCAGGCAAAGAAAAGAAAATTTCCTACCCATGGTATCTGATGATTCTTTTTGTTTACTTCAGTCTGAATAAATGGGAGATGCTGACGAACGGGACGGGCTGGGTTTGTTTCGCCGCTGTGTCCGGTTTTATCTGCCATTATGTAATTCTTGATCGGGCCGTTAGAACAGGGCACTGCCATAGGAGGGACAGAATCTTTCTGATGGCGCTTCCCTCTTTTCTGACGCTGTTTGTGGCCGGCCCTTACTGCGGAAGCTATTCGGCTCTGCTGACTCTGGTGTATCTCGTTATGCTGGCTGCAGATTATAGAAAAAAGGGGAAAATAAACCGGCTCTATCTGGGGTACCTCGCGGCGGTGCTTATTCCCCTGGCCCTGTACCTGTGGAGTAATTCCTATGCGGTATATGTACACAGAGGGGCGGTGACGGACGGAAATATCATATCCCAGCTGATTGCAGATCCGTTGTTTTTTGTCACCTTTTTATTAAATGCGTTTGCCTCGGCTGTGCTGGGACAGAACCAGATAGTGGATTTTGCAAATAAAGGAAGTATTTTCGGAAGTGATCCATTTGTTTATCTTCTGGGAGCAGCGGTTATCTTCCTTTACCTGTACAGCCTGTATCTGAACCTGAAATACCGTCTCTATGAGAAAACAATATTCCCAGCCTCATGATTCTGAGCGGAGGGATCAACCACCTGCTGATTCTGTCGGCCCGGTGGATATTCTTAAAAGACAGTTACGGCATGACATCCCGATACGCGCTGCAGTATCAGATGGGAATTATCGGAATATTACTGACGTTTGCCGTAGTCATGCGGCTGGGCCGTGAGACTGAAAAATCCGTGAAAAAAGGCCCGGGCCCAATAACCGTTGTGCTTGTCGGTCTCGGCGCCTGCCTGATTCTTGCAGGAAACGCCTGGACGACAAAGGAGGAGTTGAAGACTGCCCCTTTCCGGAAAGATTATCTTCAGATATCCAGGGAACTGGCGATGAATTACAGGACGGCCGGCGACGCGGAGCTGGTGGAGTATCTTCACAATGATCCTGATTCAGTGAGAAAGGCAATGAAGATTCTGGAAGAGAACAACCTGAATCTTTTTAGAAAATAGATTATGGCAGCCGGTGCAGGGCCATTGAACCGCCGGAAATGCAGAGGCACGGAAGAATAAAGGAGGGTACGCCCATGAAAGTAGTGATATTAGCAGGAGGATTCGGCACCAGAATCAGCGAGGAAAGCCATTTAAAGCCGAAGCCGATGGTGGAGATAGGGGAACAGCCTATCTTATGGCACATAATGAAATATTATTCCCAGTTTGGCTATCATGATTTTGTAATCTGTCTGGGATACAAGCAGTATGTGGTAAAAGGAGTTTTTTGCAGACTATTTCCTGCATACCTCCGATGTGACCTTTGACCTGGCCAACAACAAGATGGAGGTTCACAACAACTATGCGGAGCCGTGGAAGGGTGACGCTGGTGGATACGGGCCTTCATACGATGACAGGAGGACGCATCAAACGCGTGCGCGAATATATCGGTGACGAGACCTTTATGCTGACCTACGGCGACGGCGTGTCTACGGTGGATCTGGAGGCTCTGCTTAAATTCCATAAGAGCCACGGGAAGATTGCCACGATAAGCGGAGTGAATATCGGACAGCGGTTCGGCGTCCTGGATGTGGATGCGGACGGTGCGATTCATGAATTCCGCGAAAAGAGCGATGATGACGGGAAGATTGTAAACGGAGGTTTCATGGTAATGGAACCGGGAGTCTTTGATTATATAGAAGGCGATGATACCGTATTTGAGAAGGCGCCTCTGGAAAATATGGCAAGGGACGGACAGCTGATGGTTTACCGCCATGACGGATTCTGGAAATGCATGGATACCCAGCGCGACAGAATGCAGTTGGAGAATATGTGGCAGGAGGGAGACGCCCCCTGGAAGATCTGGTAAAAGGAGCGCAGCAGTAACGGTTCTTGCTGTCTGAACTGTTACGCGCAGCACGCAGTGCAGAAATACGAGGTGGAAAATATATGGAGTTACTGGAGTTTTACAGAGGAAAAAAGGTGCTTGTCACGGGGCATACCGGCTTTAAAGGTTCCTGGTTTGTCAGAATGCTTACGCTTGCCGGTGCGCAGGTTACCGGATACGGTTTAAAGCCGCCCACACAACCCAGTATGTTTGAGATAACGGGATTGGAGAATACAATCGATCATGTCATCGGAGATATACGTGATTTAGGCCGTCTGAAGGAGGTTTTCGACCGGGTACGGCCGGAGATAGTCTTTCACCTGGCGGCACAGCCGATTGTGCGGGAATCCTATAGAGAACCGGTTTATACCTATGAGACAAATGTGATGGGAACTGTCAATGTGCTGGAGTGTATCCGGCTGTGCCCTTTTGTCCGCTCCTTTGTGAATGTGACCACCGACAAGGTATATGAAAACAAGGAGTGGGAATTCGGCTACAGGGAAAATGACCGTTTGGACGGTTATGATCCTTATTCCAACAGCAAGTCATGTTCCGAGCTGGTGACACACAGCTATAAGCAGTCCTTTTTTCAGGACGGCCGCTGTGCCGTCTCTACATGCCGGGCGGGTAATGTGATTGGCGGAGGAGACTTCGCGGACGACCGAATTATCCCGGACTGCATCAGGGCGGCCATGGCCGGGAAAGAGATCACGGTTCGCAACCCATACTCGATCCGCCCCTTCCAGCATGTACTGGAACCGCTTTTCGTCTACATGACGGTGGCAAAGCGGCAGATGGAGGAACCGGCTCTTGCCGGAAATTACAATGTGGGACCGGATGATGCGGACTGTGTGGACACGGGCCGTCTTACCGATCTGTTCTGTGAGAAATGGGGCGGAGGACAGACCTGGATGAACAGGCATGACGGAGGACCTCATGAAGCAGGTTTCCTGAAGCTTGACTGCTCCCGCATCAAGAGAGTCTTCGGCTGGCAGCCTGCCTTCCACGTGGAGGAGGCGGTTGAAAAGACCGTTGAATGGTCGAGGGCATGGCAGGCAGGGGAAGATATGCTGGCTGTGACCGACAGGCAAATCAATGAATTTTTAGAAAAGAACCGACATGGAGGTAAATAAGATGTCTGATGAGAAGATAACGGCAGCAGGTGAGGAAGCGGTGCGCAGCCATATCCTTGGACTGGTGGCTGATTACTGTGACAAATATCATAAAAAAAGGTCCCTTCGAAGAGGGGCAGCGAATTCCTTATGCGTCCCGCGTCTATGACAGCAGTGAGATGGTGAATCTGGTGGACAGCGCCCTGGAGTTCTGGCTGACTTCCGGCCGTTATACGGACCGGTTCGAAAAGGGCTGGCCGGTTATCTGGGAGTCCGCTACTGTTCCCTGGTCAATTCCGGTTCTTCAGCCAATCTGATCGCGTTTATGACTCTGACCTCCAATCTGCTGGGGGAGCGGAGAGTGAAACGGGGAGACGAGGTGATTACAGTGGCCGCCGGTTTCCCCACAACCGTGACACCGCTGATTCAGTATGGAGCTGTCCCTGTGTTTGTGGATGTGACCATCCCGCAGTACAACATCGATGTGACGAAGCTGGAGGACGCCCTTTCCGATAAGACAAAGGCAGTTATGATCGCCCATACGCTGGGGAATCCCTTTGATTTGGCAGAGGTGAAAGCATTCTGTGACAAACACGGACTCTGGCTGGTGGAGGATAACTGCGACGCACTGGGAAGCCGTTATACGGTTGACGGTGTGACAAAGTTCACCGGTACGATCGGGGATATCGGTACTTCCAGTTTCTATCCGCCGCATCACATGACAATGGGAGAAGGCGGTGCGGTTTACACGGACAACGCCCTCCTGAACAAGATAATCCGCTCCTTCCGCGACTGGGGGAGAGACTGCGTCTGCCCGTCCGGCTGCGACAATCTCTGCGGCCACCGTTTCGACAAGCAGTATGGAGAACTGCCGCTTGGCTATGACCACAAATATGTATATTCCCATTTCGGATATAACCTGAAAGCCACCGATCTGCAGGCGGCTGTGGGCTGCGCCCAGCTGGAGAAATTCCCTTCCTTTGTGGAGCGCAGGAAACACAATTTCACCCGTTTAAAGGCGGGGCTTGAGGGGACGGAAAATCAGTACATTCTGCCGGAACCCTGCCGAAATTCCGATCCGAGCTGGTTCGGTTTCCTGATTACATGCAAAGAGGGTGTGAACAGGAATGAAGTGGTGCGTTATGTGGAGTCAAAAGGAGTGCAGACGAGAATGCTGTTTGCCGGAAACCTCATCAAGCATCCGTGCTTCGACGAGATGAGAGAGAGCGGCAGCGGATACCGCGTGGCCGGGACTTTGGAAAATACGGACCGGATCATGAGTGACACCTTCTGGGTTGGCGTTTATCCGGGAATGACTGATGAAATGATTGATTATATGGCGAAGGTGCTTATAGAGGCAGCCGAAACAGCAGGAAAAGAGGCGTAAAACGGTGACGGAGACAGCCGCAAAGACTTATGATCTGACAAAGGTTCATGAGGCGAACAGGAAATTATTAAAGGAAATTGACCGCATCTGCAGGAAGTATAAAATCAACTATATGATGGATTCGGGCACCCTTTTGGGAGCGGTACGTCATCAGGGCTTTATTCCATGGGACGACGACGTGGATGTGGTATTTACAAGACAGAACTTTGAGATGTTCATGAAGGTGGCTCCCAGGGAGCTGCCTGTAGGAATGTCGGTGCTGCGGCCGGAAGAGATCAGGGGCGGTAAGGTGTTTTATGATTTTACAACCAGGATTATCTACGAAAACAGCCGGGTACACGGGATAATGAGCAGATGCGTTTTTACGACGGGAAGCTGAATCATCTGTGGGTGGATTTATTTATTCTGGATCGGCTCCCCGATGGAAAAGGAGCGGCCGCCCGGGCAAAATTCATGCAGAAGGTTATTTACGGCATGGCTATGGCCCACAGGAACGGCCTCGATTTTTCAAAATACAGCCTGGCGGACAAGATCCGGGTGGGCGTCCTTGCCACGGCGGGGCGTCTGATCCCGATGCCTGTTTTATTCAAACTCCAGCGTCTGGCCGCGATGAAGGATGCGGACAAAAAGACAAAGCGCTGGTATTACAGTAATTACCAGCCGGATTACCTGTATGTAACGCTGGAAGGCGAGTGGTGCGAGAAGACGCTTGATATGGAGTTTGAAGATTTGGAACTGATGGCGCCGATTGGATTTACACATGTGCTGGAGTTAATCTACGGCGATTACAGAAAGCTGCCGCCGCCGGAGAAAAGGGTTCCGGCCCATTCGACAATTGAGATACAGATATATGACCAGGAGAAATGACAAAACAATGAAAAAAATTTCAATTATTATTTCTGTCTACAATGAGGAGGAGGCACTGGAGGAATTCTACCGTGTATCATGTCCGGTGTTCGAGGCTTTAAGCTGGGATTACGAGCTGATCTTTGTGAATGACGGAAGCGCGGACGGTTCCCTGTCTATTTTAAGACGGTTTGCAGAGGAGAATTCCAAGGTCAAGGTGATCAATTTTTCCAGAAATTTCGGTCATGAGGCGGCCATGCTGGCCGGACTTGATTACAGCACGGGAGACGGCCTTGTATGTATGGACGCAGATTTGCAGCATCCTCCGGAATGTGTGGAGCAGATTATCGCCGGATTTGAGGAGGGGTATGAGGTGATCAATATGGTCCGCACCAGAAACAGGTCGGCCGGATTCATAAAAAATTTAACCTCCTCCGCATTCTATAAACTGATTAATAAGATATCCGATGTGAAGCTGGAGGCCAATGCTTCGGATTTTTTTGCAATGACTGAGCCGGCGGCGAAGGTACTCAGGGAAAATTACCGGGAAAAGGTACGTTTTCTGAGGGGATACGTACAGAATATTGGGTTTAACAGATGCAATATAGAATACGAAGCCAGGCCGAGGGTGGCTGGGGAAAGTAAATACAGTCTGAGAAAGCTGTTTAAATTTTCGATTAACACGATCCTCTGTTTTTCGGATCTGCCGCTGAAGCTGGGAATTTATTCCGGAATGTTTGTAGGTTTTCTGGGACTTATCGTAATGGTTGACACAATTTACGAGTGGGCCGTGCATGGTACGCCTAATGGATATGCCACGATAGTGGTCCTTCTCTGTTTTATGTTCGCCATGCTGTTTGTCGTTGTGGGGATTATCGGGGAATATATTGCAATCCTGTTTACGGAACTGAAAGACCGGCCGATTTATATTGTCAAAGATACGGAAAACATTCCTTCAGGCAGCGGCTGCGGGCCGTTAGAAAATATTGACAGGGCGAAGCGGGATGAAACATGATATGATGGTGAAAGAAAAGAATGACTGTCACAACTCACAGCCCTGTGGGATTTGGGGCTGTGCGGGGCAACTGAAAATTATCTGGGGAAAATTATTTATGAAGAAATTAATGAGTTTACTCTTGAGTATAATTATGATTCTTGCCGGACCTGCCATGACTTCCTACGCGAAGCCGGACTGGCCGGCCGACACGGGGATTCAGTCGGAAGCGGGAATTGTCATGGACATGGATTCCAAAACGGTTATTTTTGGACAGAATATCCATGTTCAAAAGGCGCCGGCCAGCATAACAAAGCTTTTAACGGCTCTGGTCGTGATTGAAAATGCCAATTTGGATGATATGGTTACATTTTCCGATGACGCTATCCACAACGTGGAAGAGGGCGCCGGCAACAAGAATGCGCTGGAGCCGGGGGACAAGATGACAGTGAAAGACTGCCTTTATCACATGCTGCTCACTTCGTCCAACCAGTCGGCTAACGCTCTGGCAGAGCATGTGGCAGGAAGCCGCGACGCCTTTGTGGCGATGATGAATGAGAAGGTGAAGGAGTTGGGCTGTGAGAACAGCCATTTTGCCAATCCGTCGGGACTGAACGACGATACGCAGCTCACGACAGTATATGACATGGCGCTGATTGGAACAGCGGCATATGAAAATCCGGTGCTTCTGGAGATTGGGTCAGCCAAAAGCTACCGTCTTCCGCCTACGGCCAATAATCCGGACGGTGTGACGATTAAGATGGAACATAAGATGCTGACCGAGGGAGATCCCAACTATTATCAGGCGGCCATTGCCGGAAAGACGGGATTTACTTCGATTGCCGGTCAGACACTGGTTACTTACGCTTCTAAGGATGACAGAAAGCTGATTGCGGTGACGATGAAGAGTACGGAGTTTACCCATTATCAGGATACCAAGGCGCTTCTTGATTTTGGCTTCGACCGCTTTAAAAATATCAAAATTGCTGAGAATGAGACCTCCTATACGACAGGGGATCAGCCGGTGGAGCTGGGGGACAGTTCCTATGAGCCGTCCGACCTTTCAATTGACCCTAAAGCAGTGATTACCGTTCCTAAGGATGCGCAGTTTTCCGATACGGACAAGAATGTGGTTACTAAACTTCCGGAGAATCATCCGGACGGAGCCGTGGCTCTTCTTGAGTATACCTATAATGACCGGAAAGTCGGAGAAGTTTACATAATCAGTGCAAAGCAGGCGGCCATCGACGAGACGGCACAGGCCGGTGGTGAAACGCCGGAATCAGCGCCTGAAGGCCAGGACAGTGATTCCGGCAAGGAGGCGGGCGGAACCGCGAATTTTGCCTTTAAGCTGCCGAAACAGGCGCCCTGGATAATGCTTATCGGCGTGCTTGCGGCGGCAGGTCTTGGGTTTTCCATTCTCTTTATCAAAAAGAGAAAAGAGGAAGAACGCAGACTTATGGAGGAGCGGCGGAGGAAGAGAAGGCAGCGTTTGGAGGAAATCGGATGTACCCAGGAAGAATTTGAACGCCTGCTGGAGGAACGCGCAAAGCGGGGGAAATGATCGGGAGGCTTTGAGGAGGGAGTCTCCCATGGAAGGTTGTCGTGAGTGGGGACTCCCTCCTCAAATTATTCAGCCCCGGAAACGGGTGATACAGGGAAATCGGCGAGGTGTTTCCACGCTGTTTTCATCAGTATCATGAAGTCATTTACATGTCCCGGCGGTTTTCCGTTTTTCCTGCGCATAAGACAGATGGGAGTCTGTAAAAGCGTACTGTCATTTTTGATAGGAAAAGCGTTACATCCCGACAGTGTCTTCATCAGGGAAGGAAGTCTGGACTTCCGGCAGAAGAAAGCGCCCAGATGGCAGGGATAAAGGGAAATCATAAGCTCCGTATTGGAGGATTCAATATAAACATTGGGTTTAAAGCCTGCATTGTGGAAACATTCGTCGGCAACCCGGCGGAGCCTCATGGGAGGCTTGTGCAGGATAAACGGAACCTGGGAAAATTCGTGCAAATCTGTACCGCAGGCGGCCTGTTCTTTTATTCTTGGCGTATCCTTGCCGAAATAGTGCTCTAACAGGATATCGGAACAGATAATATAGCTCTTTTCTTCCAGTAAAAGGGTAAAATCGATCCGTTCTTTCAAACCGGACACTTCAGAGCGGCTGGGGGTTCCGATCAGCAGATCGAGAGCGCCGTCGCAAAGCATCTGTAACATCTCTTCGGAGGATTCCTCCACAAGTTCCAGTGAAATATTTGGCCATCGTTTGTGAAAATCGGGCAATACCATAGGGAAACATTCGGCGGCGCGGTAAGCCGGAATACCGATTCTCAGGAGGCCGGAGTGCTTGCTGCTGATGTCGGAAAAAGAGTTAATGAGTGATTCATTTTCTTTGATAATCACCCCCGCTCCTTCTACAAGCTGTTTACCCGCATACGTGAGCTGGAGTTTCGGCTGACGCTCAAAAAGTTTGACGCCGTAATAGAGCTCTAACCGCTGAATCTGAAAGCTGAGAGTCTGCTGGGAAATGTAAAGGCGTTGGGCAGCGGTGGTCATATTCAAATCTTTCGCTACTTCTAAAAAACTTTCAAGATATTTAACATTCATATGGACAGTCCTCCTCTTTCAGGATTGATTTATGGTTATGAGGACGCTGCCGGCAGGCCAGGGTCCGGGATGGTGGAGGTGGTTTTATGAGTCTTCAGTCCCGTCGATCCTGTACCCGGGGAAGGAGGCAGAATCAATTGTGCAGGGGACATGGGAGTCCATCAGTACTTAGGCGGCGTTTTGTGACGCCTTAGTACCTGTTATGCACTCCAAAGAGCGCAAGCGGTCCCCGGAACAATTCATTCTGGCCGGATTCCCCCTTCACGACAACCTGAACCCGGGACTGAAGACTCATAAAACCCTCCTATCCGTCAGCGTCCTCCTATATTAGATGGCTATAGTTATCAGTATACTACCAAAAATACTTGTAATATATATGAGTTTTGCACAAACTTTCTGTTGGAAAACAAAAAGGCATTTAGATATAATTACTACATACTAAATATCCATTGTAACCATAATTTGAAGGGAGAATGAAAAATGCCAGTTGGAAAGCGAATTTATTTACAGCGTAAGCTGCCGGATGCACAATTAATCGAGGACTTTAAGAAGATACCCGCATCAAATGTGGGGGATGTAATGGGACGGAACTGCGCGATGAATCCCCGTATTCATCTGGTCAGCAGTCCTAAGGCGCAGATGATGGCCGGACCGGCCTTTACCGTGAAACTCAGGGCAGGTGATAATCTGGCGCTTCATGGCGCGCTGAATCACTGCAATGAGGGAGATGTGCTGGTTGTTTCCAATGAGGGCGATACAACGAGAGCGTTGATGGGAGAAATTATGATGGCCTATCTCATGCTCGTAAAAAAGGTTTCCGGAATCATACTGGACGGCCCAATCCGTGACATTGATGAGATAGGAAAGTGGGATTTTCCGGTATACTGTACAGGAACAACTCCGGGAGGCCCCTATAAAGAAGGCCCTGGTGAAATCAACGTTCCCGTCAGCTGCGGCGAGATCAGCGTAAACCCGGGCGATATTATTCTGGGCGATCCGGACGGCGTGGTAGTGATTCCGCGAAATGATGCTCCGCAGATTTTAAAGGATGCCCAGAAGTTCCAGGAAGCCGATGAGAAGAAACTGATCGCCGTAAGAGAAGGAACTTCTAACCGGGATTGGGTGGACAAGGCGCTTCTGGATCATGGATTTGAGTTTATCGACGCTGCTTACGAAGCATGACAATAAGCCTGATAATGCATTGGCCCAATCTGCCGGAATGATATCCCTGCTGATTGAGCCGGGCAGAGGCGGGCTTTGGACAGCAGACAAAAACAGAGGATTATAACGGGAGAATGCCATGAAAATTGTTGTACTCGATGGTTATACGGAAAACCCTGGCGACCTTTCCTGGGAAGGGTTTTGGCAGTTCGGTGAAGTGACTGTATATGATCGCACAGAGGAAGAGGAAATTATAAATCGGATCGGTGACGCTCAGGCGGTAATTACGAATAAAACGCCGATTACCCGCGAAACGCTTAACGCCTGTCCTGATATACAATATATTGGTGTTTTAGCAACAGGATATAACGTGGTGGACACAGATGCCGCAAAAGAGAGAGGAATCCCTGTCTGCAATATCCCCACCTATGGGACCGCGGCCGTGGGGCAGTTTGCCATTGCCCTTCTGCTGGAAATCTGCCATCATATCGGGCATCACGATAAGGCGGTGCATGACGGACGCTGGCAGAATTGTCCCGACTGGTGTTTCTGGGATTACCCTTTGATTGAATTGACGGGTAAGACAATGGGAATCATCGGTTTCGGCCGTATCGGCCAGGCGACCGGGGCGATCGCAAAGGCATTGGGAATGAAGGTGCTGGCTTATGATGAGTATCCGAACGAAACAGGACATGGAATCGGGGAAAACGTTTCACTGGATCAGCTTTTTGAAAAGGCCGACGTCATTGCCCTTCACTGTCCGCTGCTTCCCGAAACAGAGGGAATTATCTGCAGGGATAATATAGCGAAAATGAAGGACGGTGTTATTATTATCAACAATTCCCGCGGCCCTTTAATTGTGGAACAGGATTTGTATGACGCACTTGAATCCGGTAAAGTTTTTGCAGCAGGTTTGGATGTGGTTTCCTCCGAACCAATCAGAGAAGATAATATTTTGCTCAAGGCGAAGAACTGCATTATTACTCCCCATATTTCCTGGGCATCCAGGGAAAGCAGAAGCCGTCTGATGGATATCGCCGCAGCTAATCTCGGCGCGTTTATTGACGGTAACGCCGTCAATGTGGTCAACCTATGAGCAGGCGGAAATATATTTTAATGCCGGACTCCTTTAAGGGGACGCTGTCGTCCTCTCAGAGCTGCCGGATCATGATGGAGCTTTATACCAGGATCCGGAGGCGTTTTATGAAATAGACTGATAAGAAAAGGAGAGAAAAATGAGTTATAAAGTATTATTACCGCAGCCAATTTTACCGGAAGGATATGAGTATCTGCGTCAGCACGGCTATGAGATTGTGGATGGAAGAGGATTTACAGAGCAGGATATCATTGAAGATATACGGGATTGCGATGCTATGATAGTGAGAACTGCTAAAATTACACGCAATATACTGAATGCGGCGCCAAAATTAAAGATACTGGCGCGCCATGGAGCAGGATATGACGGCATCGATTTGGATGCGGCCAGGGAAAATAAGGTATTGGTGGTAACGGCCGGAGGAGCCAACAGCATTTCCGTCGCTGAACTTGCAATCTTCTATATGCTCTACTGTTCCCGTAATTTTAAGGCGGTGTTAAATCATTACATAGAAGACTACCGCTATGCAAAAATGGGAATCCCTAAGACGGAATTGAGCGGAAAGACCCTTGGCCTCATCGGTGTGGGAAATATCGGCGCACTGGTTGCTAAAAAGGCATTTTACGGCTTTGACATGAAAGTGATTGCTTACGATCCGTTTTTCAAAGGGGAGGCGCCGGAATACCTTCAGATAGTCTCTGAGCGGGATGACATATTCAAAAACAGTGATTATGTATCCGTGCATGTACCGGCCGCAAAGGATACGATACACAGCATCAGTGACAGGGAATTTGAGCTGATGAAGGACACCGCTTACCTGATTAATACGGCGCGCGGTTCGATTGTGGATGAGCCGGCATTAATCCGGGCGCTGGAAGCTAAAAAAATAGCGGGCGCAGGATTAGATGTATTGGAAAAGGAGCCGCTTGACCCGGAAAACCCATTGTTAAAGATGGAAAACGTACTGACAGCGCCGCATATCGGCGGAGCGACAAAGGAGGCCGCGGCCAGATCCTCTGTTTCCTGTGCCGAGGCAATAGACGATTTCTTTTCAGGACGCACTCCAAAATTTGTGATACCTGAAATGCGGGATATGATATAATGTCCGGAATATAAAGAATCATACGGAAGACAGCGCTCTATTGCTTGAGGACGGTAACCTGTACGAAAAGCCAGCAGGTTATCGTTTTTTGCATGGTGAAACAACATAAATATTGTTGAAACAGGAAAAAAATCCTGTTAGACAATTGTATAACAGCTATGCTAATATTAGCTCAGAAAAGTCGGCGCGCAGATTTGGAAATCTATAATTTATAGGAATGGAAGGTTGTATCGAAATGCTTGAATTTCAGCTTGGAGGGAGAATTTTATGAGTCAAATGGCTATCGCTTTAATCATTCTTGGCGTCACCATATTATGCTTTATCTTTGAACCGGTCCCGCTGGTAGTTTCCGCAGTTACGGCATCGATCCTTTATGCGTTTACGGGACTGATCAAGATGGAGGATGTGTTTGTCAGCTATAATACCAACACGATTGTCTTAATGATCGCTATGATGATAATCGGTTCCTCGCTGTTTCACTCCGGAATCAGTGAGGTAATAGGGGAAAAGATGTCTAAGTTTACAGGGAACAGTGAGAAAAAGGCGATTCTGGTTACGATGATCGCATCCTGTGCCCTTAGTTCTGTATGCACAAACATTGGCGTTATGACTGCGCTGGCCCCGCTCGTCACGGCTATGTGCCTGTCAGCCGGTATTGCGCCGTCTAAAGCTCTGCTGGCGCTTTTGTTTGGGGCGCAGCTGGGAGGTTTTAATACGCTGGTGGGAGTTCCCTCCAATGTATTTGCCAACAGTCTGATGGTGGGACAAGGTTATGAAAGTTTCCGTTTATTTGATATAACGCCGTTCGGTCTGGGCGTCTGTGTGCTGGCAGCCTTTACTTCGCATTTTTTGGTTCCAAAATGCTTAGAGATACCGGTTATATTCCGGAATTTGCCCAGACAGAGAGAAAACAACTGGATAAAAGAAAGGCAGTTATATCCTGTACCACGCTGTTTGTCGTATTGCTTGTGATCGCCATCAGTCCGGATGCAGTTCCGATGCATATTGCGGCGGTGATTGGTGCGCTGGTGATTGTCGGAACAAGATGCATGACGGTTCAGGAGGCCTCCCGATCGATTGACTGGAACTGTGCATTTCTGATGGGATCTCTGTCGGCGCTGTCCGCAGGACTTCAGAACAGCGGCGTCGGCACGGTGGTGGCTGAGATGATATTGAAAGTCTTTGGCCAGAACCCCAGCACGTTCCTGATAACAACCGTACTGTTCTTCACTATTGCGATTTTAACACAGCTGATGTCGAATACGGCAACAATTCTTCTGTTTATGCCGATTGCCATCTCTGTAGCGGAATCTATCGGAGTCAGCGTTTATCCGGTAGCCATGATCGTAACGTTGGCCGGGGCGGCATCGTATGCGACTCCATTTGCCGCTCCGCAGAATATGCTGGCGGTGGGCTGGACAAATTACAAATTTATGGATTTTGTCAAGGTCGGCATACCGATGGTATTGCTTACTTATCTTGTTGTTATATGCTTAATTCCAATTGTAATGCCATTTTAGAAAGAGGTGGAAACGATGGTCCATGAACTGCTGTCAGGAACCTACGATTTACATATTCATACTGCGCCGGATGTAATTCCGAGAAAGTGTACAGACGAGGAAACGGTCCGGCGGCTCGAGGCTGCCGGTATGAAGGGATGCGCCATTAAGTGCCATTATTTTGAGACGGCGGCCAGAGCGGCTCTGTTACAGGAGCGTTTTCCGCAGATGAAAATTGTTGGAGGACTTGTTCTGAACCGCAGTGTCGGGGGAATTAATCCGGAAGCCGTGGAGCGGTTCGGACAGATGGGCGGCAGAATGCTCTGGTTTCCCACCATGGACGCCCGTTCGTTTCAGCAGTATAAGAAAAAAACGTCACAAGTGCCGTCTCATTTTCTGACGGCCTCGGGAGCGGACGGGAAACTGTCGGCGGAGACCGTCAGGGTGCTGGAGACCGCAGCCCGTTATCAGCTGACGCTGGGGACCGGACACCTGAACGCCGACGAAGGGCTTGCTCTGCTGAGAGAAGGCAAACGTCTCGGAATCGAACGGATGATGGTAACCCATGTGGAACATCCGGCGCTGAATTACAGTATAGAACAGCAGAGAGAAGCCGCCGCAATGGGGGCAATGATTGAACATAGCTTCAACAACGTTTTTTTCCGGCGCAGCACGATAGAAGAAATAGCACGGCAAATCCGTGCCGTAGGCTGCGGGCATGTGATACTGACAAGCGATCTCGGGCAGACGGATGCGCCCTACAGCGACGAGGGAATGCTTCAATTTGCCGAAGCTCTTTTAAAACAGGGGATTACAGAGCAGGAGCTGGCGGTAATGATGAAGCAGAACCCGGAAAAACTGATAACCCTGACGTAGAGTCATATGCGGCATCCGCAGAATGATGAGTACCGCCGTTTTCCGGCTAAATAACCAACCGGAAAACGGCGGTATTTATGGCATAAAAAATATGTGATGTGTCAGATCGGGGACTTTTGGAAGAAGTGATATGCAAAGGCTGGAAACCCTTGAAAATACTTATTTCTTAACAAATGTTTGGAAAATATGAAGATTTTTTGAATTTTTCAAAAATGACTACAAAAATGAACAAGTATATTATATAATAGCCATGCGGCGCAAGGAGGTATACTTTTGATGAAAAGATTTTTAGTGTTAGCAGCGTGCATGGTTCTTCTCAGTGGATGTACACAGAGCAATATTGTAAACCCGGAATCTGAGACAAAGATTGCGGATCCTAATTTCGATATTCAGGATGATATAGAGATTGACTGGACTCAGGTAAGTGCAGATGCAGAGAGTGTCTTCGAGGATACTGGTGCATATCCGTACAGCAAAGATTTCCATTTCCTTCTGGAACCGCAGAAGAAAGAAGTCATGCTGGTGTGGGTGGTATCAGATGATTTTCCGGCCAGCGAAATCAGAACTTATTCGGATAATCTGATTAAAGGATTTAATGACGTAGTGGCTACCCAGGATTTCTCGATTGAGACATCGAGTGATGATTCGTATGGCGGCCTCTGGAAGAATTACGCACTTTCGTTTGGAATTGCACCTGAAAGTACACAGGATGACGAGGAAACCTGGTTTATCAGCGGCAATTTTGGAGCGGGCGTAGATTTTGTCCTTCCTGATACTGCGGAGCTGGAAAAGAACCTGGCGGCTCAGGAGAGCGGCGGCACACAGGCGGCTGAATAGCAGCCGTTAAGTAATTGAATCAGTAAATAAGCGTCCTGCAAATGCAGGGCAAAGCAGGTAAGAATTAAAACAGGATGGGTAACCGGGTATGAGCCGGATATCCGTCCTGTTTTTTCCGTTTTACAGGAAGTCTGTCCTATGAAACGATAACCTGCACGCTCTGTGCAGGGAGTACGCAAAAAAGACCCGCCTGTTTCAGGAAACAGGCAGGCCGCTGTGGTACGAATAGTTGCCGAGTTCATTCATCAAAAGGGAAAGATCCTGTTTATCAAGTGAAACAGGGCTTGTAAATGCAGTTATTTAACAGATAATAGACATTGCTGCACTTGGCCAGTGTCTGATGGAACAGATCCACGAATGAAGCTGTGGAGGCCAGAGAACGTTTCCAGGGGTTGCACCAGGGCTGGTGATCCAGGTTGCAGCTGTTGCGGTAATTGGATATCGTATCGGTCACCAGCTTTGCGGAGGCAACCGGCTGCTTTAAAAACAGGGATTCAACAAATTCAATGCTGTTTTTCTTCCTTCCCGATTTATCGGCCAGGGTGCGGCAGCCGAAACGGATGGCCCAGACGGAACGGTGAACCATGGCCGGTGTCACCTGGAAATTATTGCGGTATGTGATTGGGTAATAAGTTTCATTGATACAGGATGCCAGGAAATGGGAAATAAATTGAAGCTCCTGGCCGTTTAAACAGATACTGGCCGTCTGATTGAATTCGGACGGTTTTTTCTTTTTATATTTCCACAGCAGGATGGCATCCAGCTCATTTTCCAGAGCCGCATGCAGGCCGTGGTTCTTCGTCGAGGGTTCATTAATGTCATAGCCGATCCTGCCGTAGATAAAGGGATGGCAGATAGAGTCGGCAATATAATGGTTAATAAAACCGGCAAGGTAGGCGACAGCTTCTTCTTTCTGCTGTCTCGAGCTGATCAGGCCGATATGGCGCAGGCAGCAGTCGAAAAACTGGCTGACCTGATGTTCATGCATGTGAGAACCGACATTCCTGTAATCCTGATGACGGAGAATGGGAATGTTGTAAAAGAAAATGTCGGGGCCCTGGAGGCCGAGCTGGTAAAGCCAGCGGTATTTGGCTACGATATGCTTTAACTGAGAGTTCGGCATATCATTGTATGCTTTCATTCCGAATATATAATGGGTAGTAAAACCTGGCATGATAATACCCTCTTCCATTTTTATTTTCAATTATTCGCGGTGAGTGAAAAGCAGTGGATTGCGTCTTTCACATTTTGCTAAGTATTCATAGTATACCACATTCCTTAACGGATTGCGATAGAGTTTGTGCATAAGGAGCTGGAAAGAAGAATAAAAAGATACAGAGAATGGAAAATTAGCGGCGGCAGGATGGAGAGTGTAAAGGTGATCCATGATCTCGTATGGGGACCATGGCTTTTATTGTTATTTTTAGGAACGGGAATCTTTTATACGTTCAAATTAAAGGGATTTCAGATTTTTCATTTCAGGTACTGGTGGAAATCTACGGCAGGAACGCTTGGAAACAGGGATGAAGAGGCAAAATCACAAATTGCGACGGCATGTACGGCCCTGGCGGCGACCGTGGGAACGGGAAACATTGCCGGAGTGGCGACGGCTATCGCTGCGGGCGGTCCCGGCGCAGTATTCTGGATGTGGGTGTCTGCCTTTGTCGGGATGGCGGCAGCCTATGGAGAGACGTATCTTGGAATCAGATACAGATACAGAGGGACGGACGGACAGTATATCTGCGGTCCTTTTGTATATCTGGAGCAGGACTTAAAAAGCCGAGGTATAGGGCTGCTCTATGCGTTCTTCTGTGTCCTGGCGTCATTGGGGATGGGGAGCATGGTTCAGGCCAATTCGATTTCAGACAGCTTTACCTATGCATTTTCCCTGCCGCCCCTGATTACCGGGCTTGCGGTAACGGTTCTCACGATGGCGGTGGTTTTCGGCGGAATCGGAAGAATATCGGAGGCTGCCAGCAGGCTGGTACCGTTTTCGGCCTGCCTTTACATGTTTTTATGCGGTATTGTGATTTTCAGCTGCTATGATAAAGTGCCGGGTGTGTTCAGCGAGATTGTGCGGGAGGCATTTAACTTTAAGAGCGCCGCCGGAGGGGCAGCAGGGTACGGAATGTCAAAAGCGCTGCGCTACGGTGTGGCAAGAGGGGTATTCTCCAATGAAGCCGGATTGGGAAGCCTGGCGGTGCTGCAGCGCGGCCGGGGAGACAACGGCCGAAGAACAGGGAATGTGGGCTAGATTTGAAGTGTTTTTCGATACAATCATCAGCTGCACATTGACGGCCCTTGTAATTCTCTGTATTGCCGGAAAAAGCGGTGCGGCGGGAGGTATGTTTTACGCAGACGGGCAGACGGACGGAAGCGCGATGATCGCCGCCTGTTTCTCCCAGTGTTTCGGTGCGGCGGGGGGCTATCTGACGGCTATATCTATGGCCCTGTTTGCTTTTGCCACCATCATTGCATGGTTTTACCTCGGCAGGCAGGCAGTCGCCTATCTGACGGAGCATTCCGGCGCAGGAAAGGTGTTTCTCTGCTTTTACGGATTCGTATATCTCAATGCAGTGTTTTTCGGATGTGTGGCGAAGCTGGAGCTGGTCTGGAACCTGTCCGACGTATTTAACGGACTGATGGCGGTTCCGAACCTGATTGGCATTCTGCTTCTCTCAAGAGAAGTGAAGGCGCCGTTGAAAAAAAAAGAAAAAGGAGAAAAAGATAAGAAAAGATAAAGACTCGAAAGCCAGACCAAACGATAATCTGCACGCTGCGCGCACAGGTCACCGACTTCAACAAAAAGCCTCCAGCAGTGAGGCTTTTGATATTTGAAAAAGGGAGGAGAGCTGATACTTAAATCAGCTCGATATTATGAAAAAAATCTTGTAAGCATTGTTAATTGCTATGGTTTAAGTATATGGGGGAAAGATGAAGAAATCATGTTAATTGTTTAAAAGGTTTTTTAATGATTTGTGAACGAAATATGAACGACGGAAGGAAACTCCCCCAATTTCCATCGCATTGATTCTGCTCATTCAGCGCCTGTTTTTCCATATAACAGGACAGCCGGCCTGGGTACAGCGGTATTTCCAGCCTGCACTGATGCAGAAGAGAGCAGCCGACAGCAGACCGATCATAAGGAGCAGGACAAAACGGTAGCTGTTTGTCATGTCATAGATAAACCCGTAGACGGGAATCAGGATGACTGAGGCAATCGGAGCGCCCATGGAGACTTTGGCAAATATTTTTTCATATTCCTTCCGGCCGTAGAATCTCAGCGTCAGAATAGGGGACAGGACCATGATACCGGCGCTGATTAATCCCTGGCAAAAGGCGGACATGCGAAAAATGAGGAGACTGCTGCCGCTGAGCAGGTAGCCGGCCATTGCCAAAAAACCGATTCCAAGAACGCCGTAGCACGTCTTCAGGCTGCCGATTCTGTCGCTGATTACTCCAATTGCGATTGAACCGGCCGCGCTCCCGATGGAAGCGTATGCAAGGGCATTGCCGGTCTCGGCTGTGGTGTAGCCGAGTAATGCTCCGTAGGTAGGTATATGCTGTGTAAAAACGCCAATACCGGTAATGGAAATCATAAAGAACAGCAGCAAATAAAAGGAAGCCGAGTGCAAAGCCATTTTTTCCGGTATTTCCACTAAATCAGATTCCTTCCGGCCTGCGCTCCTGTCAGCCTGTGTCCCGGTCCGGTAAGGAGACGTGGATTTATCCTCGGGCCTGTTTCGCAGAAAGAGAACGGAAGAAAGAAGAACGGCAGTCAGCGTAACGCCCCCGACAAATAAATACCCGGCGCGCCAGCCGTGAACGGATATTATTTTTGAGGCAGCAGGCTGAAAAACGGAGCCGAATAAGCCGACAAAGGCCATCTGAAGTCCCAGCATCATTCCTGTATTTCCTGCGAACCAGCGGTTAATCAGGATTGGCCCCAGCAGACTTACCAGAATCGTGGATCCCATTGCATAAGGAACCGCCATCAGATACCAGCCATAGACCGAATTCATAAGCCCGAAGGACATGAAAGAAAGCGCCTGCAGAACGGCTCCGGCTGCGGCTACGAGCCGGACGTCATACCGGTTGATAAGCCGCCCTGCCAGCGGAAGCCATAATACCATGACAATGGAAGTGATGCTTAAATAAATGGACAGAGTCCCTATTCCAACGCCGATATCGCGTGACACGGGATACAGAAAAGCCCTGAGACCGAATTGATTCCTCCTCCGGCAAAGCCGCGGATCAGGATAACGCCCAGAAGAATGATCCAGGCATAGTGAGGTTTTTTGTTTTTCATAAGATTTAAACGCTTTCTTCAGAGCGATCCTTCCTCAAATTTTACGGTTATTGTTGTCTTTTTTTCGATTTTTATTCGTTACTCTGCGGAGCGGTTTTTATTTAACAGGAGAATATTCCTGATAAATAAAAACAATCCGGCAATTCTTCAAATAGAAAAATTGAACCGGATTGTATACATAAGGCCGGCATTTGCTGCCGGATTTATTGATGGCGGTGACCTGTGCGCGGAGCGTGCATGTTATCTTTTGCGATGCTCTATCCATCCAATCACATCTCCGATCACCTCATCCCTGCAATATTCATTGAATATTTCATGGAACAGACCGCCGTAAATTTTCATCTGTTTATCGGAAGAAGGAACGGTTTTAAAGAAATCATAGGTGTCCTGTACATTTACAAGGCCGTCTTTTTCTCCGTGTAGCATCAGGACAGGATATTTAAATTCTTTGATGCTGTTTTCAAACCAGGTGATGCCGTCGCAGATGGCGTAACACAGACCTGTTGTGAAGGTTTTCGTGTTATAAGGATCTTTTCCGTACCAGTCCACAACCTCCTGGACGGAACAAACGCCGGCGCCCAGTTCGTTTGGAAGCTGTGTATGGGGATCCATTCCTTTCGGAATACCGGTGATAAGTTTTCCGTTATCCCTGGTCAGGGCTCCGCTTGTGATGATGCCGCGCAGCTTTTTGTCCGGATACTTGGCGCCATACAGGGCAACAGTGAAGCCGCCCATACTGTGGCCGATCAGAAATACGGGAACGCCGGGATTCTCGGCAATCGCCAAATCGACTACAACGTTAGTGTCATCCAGCAATTCATTAAAGTCCGTGTAATAGGTGCGCTCTCCCTCGGAACGTCCGTGGCCGCGGTGATCAAAGCGGTAGGTGCCGATTCCGGCCTTGTGGAACAGCCCGGAAAAATAGTCGTACCGGCCCTGGTGTTCACACAGTCCGTGGACAATGACGGCGACAGCCCTGCAATCCATGTCTGTCTCCTTATTTAAATATAATTTTGTGTTGTCGTATGACGGAATCATTTCTCCCATATGTAACGCCCTCCTTTTGATAATTTAATTTCTGCGGTGAACGCAGAAACCGTTTATGCGCGGTATAATGACCGCTTTGCAGTCATTATACCATGTTCCTAAGGAACATGGAGTCTCCGACGGAAATCAGCGCCGGATTTCTGCGGTGAACGCAGAAACCGTTTATGCGCGGTATAATGACTGCTTTGCAGTCATTATACCATAAAAACAAGGAGTTGGCGTCGAATATCTAATTCAAAATCCGGGTAATAAAGCTGACTGTTCAATATAAAAACCGCCTGCCGACTTGAAACCGGCAGACGGTTATAGATTCTCTGATTAAACCTTCCCCTCAAGACCTTTGTCCACCAGGATCTGTTTTTCAGGGCTGACTTTGGGCGGGGCCATCTCAAAGGAATTATTGACCACGGTAAAATCGAAGTATCCGAGCCGGGCCACCGGCTTAATGCGGCAGATATCCACCTTTCCGTCGGGAAGAATGAATTCGTCGGCAATATGTATTCCGATTACTTCTCCGATAATACAGTCCACGGTGGCCAGTGTGTCTTTGCCCGGATGCGGATTGTCTGAACGTATTTACACTCATACTGAACCGGAGATTCGGCAACACGGGCGGCCTGCACCAGTACGGAAGGCGCTTTGTAACTTGGGAATACTCGAACTTGTCTTTCGTTCCCTCCGGAATTTCAAAGATGGAAGAGCGGTTCATCGCGTCCTTTAAATCGTACGATACCATATTGTAGACGAATTCGCCGGTGCGCTCAATGTTTTTTACCGTATTTTTCCGATCATCCACCACATTCTGGTTGGCGGAAAAGATGACCAGCGGCGGATCGAAGGTAAGATTTGTAAACTGGCTGTAGGGAGCCAGGTTATCGGTGCCGTCCGGATTTTTTGTGGAGATCCATCCGATGACTCTCGGAACGGTACAGGATTTAAACGGGTTTCTGGATAAGCCGTGATTATTTTTTGATGGTTCGTAGAACATATTGTTTTCCTCCGTGAATGATTATTTTTAACAGGCCGCAGCGCGGCATTTACAATATAAAGACTAACCAGGATATCGGCACAATGATAAAGAAGGACAGGATGGTCCGTTCCAGCCAGATGATAACCATATCCTTGATGGAAACAGGAATTTCAGTGGCCACAACACAGGGAATTGTCGTGGAGAACATCAAAACCTGGGTGATACTCATGACGCTGATGATAAAACGTGTCAGCTCCGGCGCATTTACGACGACCAGGACGGGAAGGTACATTTCCGCCAGGCCGAAGAAGGCCGCTTTAGCGGCAAGCAGAGGCTCCGGGATCTGAAGCAGCAGCGTAATTGGGTAGAAAATATAGCCGAGCCAGTCAAACACAGGCGTATAATCTGCCAGAATCAGCGCCACCAGGCCGATTGACATGAAGTTTGGCAGCACCTCAAACACCAGTCCAAACGAGTTCTTAATGTTTTTAAGAATGTTCGGAAGTACAGGACCGGCATCTTTACAGATCCGGAGTCCTTCGTTCCATGCGGCTTTCAAAGGCTCCCCTCCAGTTTTTCTTCCGGATATCCCTCTTTTTCCTGATAATAGGTCTCAGGCTTAGAAGACAGAGGATAGATTCTGGCTACAATGGCTGTGACGCCAAAGGTGACAATCAGTGATATGAAGAAAAACGGAGTCCACAAATGCATGATGTCTGCTGTTTTTGCAACAATAACAAAAATGATACGCAGACTGTGGAGAATCCTGTGGCGATGATAGAGGCTTCTCTCGTGTTGTATTTCCTCTCTTTGTACATTTCATTTGTAATCAGCATTCCCACGGCCGTACTTCCCATGAAGGAGGCCACGGCGTCGACGGCCGAGCGCCCCGGGGTCCTCCAGACTGCCCGCATCAGGGGGCGGAGGAACTGGCCGGCAAAGTCAATAAAACCATAATTCATAAGACAGGTCAGAAAGATGGCGCCGATTGGAATAAGAGTTCCCACCTGGACTGCCAGCGATTCGAAGAGGAAGGGCCCGTGATCCGCTCTCATAATCGGTTCAGGTCCGACGCCGGAAAACACGATTACCGTGAATACCGCTCCAGTATTTTGTAAAAGTGAAAATGGTTGTGATGGCGTCTTTGTTCCAGGTCTTTTTTATGAAAGGCATGGCAGTGGCGATGAGAATGACTGCCAGCGCATATAATCGCCCTGCCGCCATAAAGTGGCCGGTCAGAAAGCTCACCAGGTATTCAATGGGAATTGTGGTGGCTCCGTTTGACGGGACAGGGACAAAAAACATAAAAATTCCGATCAGGCTGAGCAGGACAAACTTGGCTTTAATGCCTGGGCTTGTGGTGTTTTCCGGTACTTCCGGAGTGTTTTTCATATAGCACCTCCTAAGACTTTTTCATTCTGTTCCGTTACCTGCAAAGCGGCCGCTTAGCTTGTCTTTATTATAGTAAAAGGATAAAGCATTATATATACACATTTTTGTTCTCCATTTTAATTTTTTTGACATAAGTGAAAAATTGACAATGTTTTTAGATTATATTATAGTTTGAAGAAAAGGCAGCAATAATAATTTTAAATACCGTTTGGAGGAAAGAATGAGGAGTATTTGTCTGTTAGATAAAAACAATCCGGCAGCGGGACAATTGCCTGATATGGAGCTTGCAAAAAACCGGGAAGAAGTTCTGGCACTGAGCAGGGGCCCCGGAGACTGCTTTCTTTTTCTCAGGCAGCAGGATATTGAAAATGACTTTATTCAGAAGGTGAAGGAAAATAATCCGGGGTGCCGTGTTATCATGATGATGGAGGCGGCTCCGGCAGGAATGGTGCTTCCCTATGCCTGGCAGGGATATATTGACGGCGTTTATTTCCTGCACGGGCATGACGGGGAGGAGGAGCTTCCGGCGGCGGAGATGTTTAAAGATATCCTGTCCATGGAATATATCCACGATTTAATATACGGTCATCTGGAAAGACTGACGAAACTTCAGCCCATGTTCGGCCTGATGGAGATAGAAATAAACCCCCAGATAATTCTGACCATTGTTTATGATGATTTCTGGACAATCTGTGAGCACCACCATAATTCATACCGCTACAAGATGAAGCGGAATCTATTGAACAGGACGCGGGAAGTGCTTCGCCTGGGGATGAAGGGAATTGCCACGACATTGATAGGAACGGACAAGGTGGTTGTGGTTCTGGATTGCGGCGGCAGAAAAGGGGAACAGGCTGAAGATTACGCCACTGCCTGCGCTGAAATGATCCGGGACCATCTGATCCGGGAGACTGGCTATTCCGTATCAATCGGGGTGAGCAGCTTCTGCGATACGAAGGGTTTTATGGAGGGCTTATGAACAGTCCTTCCGCGCCCTGGAACACTCTTTCCAGAAAGGCAGGGGACAGGTGCTTCATTACAGACAGTCGGTTCCCGTATACGGGGATGAGGGGGCCTCCGAATCAGAGCAGTTCAGCCATGATTTGATTATTGCAGTCAGCCTCAAAAACGAAGAATACGGGGAAGGTGTTCTGGAACGTTTTATGAATCTTACAATCAGCCGGAACATGGGGGCCTCCTATGTAAAATCTCTGGCGGTTACAATTCTGTCGGAGACGGCCCAGTACTGCATGCGGATTGGAATCGATGCGGCGGAAATATCCGGCAGCCTTATCAATGTGGTCAACCGGATCTTTAAGGCTGCGACAGTAAAGGATATCAAGGGAGAGATGCAGTTATTTCTTCAATTTGCCATAAACAGGGTCAGGGCGCTTTCAGACGGGGGCGGCGTACTGGATATTGCAAAAGCCTATATCGAACAGTATTATATGATGGACCTCGATCTGGATAAGGTCGCATCTATCTGCGGATACAGCCCCTCTTATTTCAGCCGCAGCTTCCGGAAGTATTTCGGCATTAACTTTGTACAGTATCTTCAGCAGGTGAGACTCGATAATGCGAAGCAGCTTCTCAAAAGCAGCTCTATGACTGTGGCTGAGATATCTGAGAAGACAGGATTTCAGAGCCTCAGCTATTTCAGCACCATATTCAAAAGGGAGACCGGACTTTCACCCAACCAGTACCGTATTGGTTAAAGTCTGGACAAATCTTCTGCATTTTGCTACACTTATAGGACAAGAGCAGAAAATCTTAGGAGGAAATAAATATGCAGAATCCAATCGTTACTATTGAGATGGAAAACGGCGACACCATGAAAGCAGAGCTTTACCCGGAAATTGCCCCAAATACAGTGAACAATTTTATCAGTCTGGTTAATAAGGGATACTATGACGGCCTTATTTTTCCACCGCGTAATCAAAGGGGTTCATGATCCAGGGCGGCTGTCCGAACGGCAACGGCATGGGCGGTCCCGGCTATTCAATCAAAGGAGAGTTCAGCCAGAATGGCTTTACAAACCAGTTTAAACACACCAAAGGGGTGCTTTCCATGGCCAGATCGATGGCTCCGGATTCCGCAGGTTCCCAGTTCTTTATTATGCATGAGGATTCACCACACCTGGACGGAGCCTATGCGGCTTTTGGCAAGGTGACGGAAGGTCTTGACGTTGTGGACAAAATCGCCGCCATGAGGACGGATTGGAACGACAGGCCGATGAAAGAACAGAAGATTAAGAAGATGACGGCAGAGACGTTCGGAACGGAATATCCGGAACCGGAGAAATGCTGATTGTACCGGTGATCAGACTGAGGCCGGCCGGAAAGACTGAAGAATAGAAGATATGACAATTGTAAAAGAAGTAACAGTAGAAGGAATCAGATATCCGGTCACTGTTTCGGATGACAACGAGGCTCTTCTGGCCGCAGCAGCGGCGGGAAGAGCCATTATTGGGATATGGGATCCCTCCGTGCGCCCTTTAGGGGCAGGGTTTGACGCATGCCTCTATCTGGTTTGTGAGATGGAGGCGGCGGACGATATGCTTTTGGAAAAGGCAGTCAGAAGACAATACGGACTTCCATGGATTATAGCGCAGACAAAGCGTCTTCTGATACGGGAATTTACAAAGGACGATCCGCTGGAAGCCGAATCGGCCGACGACGGGGACGGTGTATTCTCTGACCGTGCCAGGAGAGAGGATTATATTGACAATCAGTACCGGTTCCATGAATGCGGGCTTTGGGCCCTGGTTTTAAAAAAGAGCGGTCTTATTATAGGGAAAGCCGGAATTACGGCAGGGGAACTGGGGTATCATATTTACGGGCCGTTCAGGGGCCGTGGATACGCTTTGAGGCATGCTCTGCGATACTCGGCTATGCGGAGGAAGAGCTGGGGCTTCGTCATGTCCGGATAAAAACCGGGGAAGGGAATGAAGCTTCCGTCCGCCTGGCAGAGGCCCTGGGTTTTTCAAGGACGGAGGATACGGGGCAGAAGAGTGAGGGGATTCTTACGTTTGAAAAATATATGCATACAGATATGCGATAAACAGTAATAGTTTATGCTGTTTAAACTATTTCAATAAACAAAAGAAAGGCATTAATAATGGCATCAAAATTATTTGATTATGACAATCCCTTCTTTATGTTCATGTCGAGGATATGGGATTTAATGATTCTGAACTTCCTTGCCGTTTTACTCTGTCTTCCGGTCATAACAGCCGGGGCGTCGGTGACGGCATTGTATTATATAACTCTTAAGATGGCGGAAGACAGGGAGTCGCATATATACAGGAGTTTTTTGAAAGCATTCAGGGACAATCTGGTACAGTCCACGGCCATCCATCTGATTGTGACGGCTGCCGGGGGTGCTGCTGCTTGATTTCTGGTATTTTGTTCTGGGGGGCAGAGCGCCGGGAGCTTCAGCCTCCGATATCTTTTCCGCCGGCATATTTTCTTCCGGCAGCCGGCGTTTGCGGCAGCCGCCCTGCTGCTGGCTTGATGCTGCTGTATCTTTTTATAACAGTATATGTATATGCCATCCAGGCAAGATTTGTAAATACGGTCTTCAAGACGATAATCAATGCGTTTATGATGGCGGTACGCCATCTTCCGTCCACTGTTCTGATGATAATCCTGAACTCCGTATTTTTTTATATCATGTTTCATTACGCTTCATGGCTGGGATTCTGGGTGCTGTCCGGCCCGGTTTACCTGAATTCACTCCTGCTTAGCAGAATATTTAAGAGGTATATGCGGACGGATGCAAAAGAAATTACAGAAACAGACAAAAATACAGCCGAATAGTATTGTATTTTGTATGTACGGCGTATATAATATATTGTATACAAAAAAATGCGTTGATACAATTTACTACGAAAGGAAAAGACCGGAGGAATAGAAATGATAAAGCACCTGGGGCTTAAAGCCTACGGTAAGATTAATCTGGGGCTTGACGTGGTCCGGAAGAGGGAAGACGGGTACCATGAAGTGCGGATGATTATGCAGACGGTGCGCGTGTATGACAAGATTGACCTGGTGCGCAGCGAACAGCCCGGAATCAGGCTGGAAACAAATCTCTATTATCTGCCCGACAATGAAAACAATCTGGGCTACAGGGCGGCCAAGCTTCTGATGGACGAGTTCGGCGTTACGGAAGGCGTGGAAATCAAGATGAAGAAATTCATCCCCGTGGCAGCCGGTATGGCAGGAGGAAGCAGTGATGCGGCGGCAGTCCTGTTCGGAGTTAACAAGATGTTTTCTCTGGGCCTTACAACGGAACAGCTGATGGAGAGGGGCGTAAAGCTGGAGCTGATGCCTTTACTGCATCATGAGAGGGACAGCGCTTTCCGAAGGAATTGGGGAGATTCTTACGCCGCTGCCTCCGATGCCGCAGTGCCAGATCCTGATCGCCAAACCGCCGATCAGCGTTTCCACTAAATTTGTTTATGAAAACCTGAACCTGCCTTCGCTGTCCCGGGATGCACACCCGAATATCGACAAAATAGCAAAGGCTCTGGCATCCAGGGATTTCTACGGAGTGGCGGATAATCTGGGAAATATACTGGAGACGGTGACGATACCGGCTCACCCGGTCATCCGGGAAATCAAAGAAAAAATGATGGAACTGGGAGCTGTAAATGCTCTGATGAGCGGCAGCGGACCTACCGTGTTCGGATTGTTTGTAAATCCGGCTGCTGCTCAGGAGGCATATGAAGAAATGCGCTATGGGAGTGCGAAAAGCCTCTCAAAGCAGGTATATCTGACCAGCTTCTATAACAACAAAGCAGGAAAATAATTAGGACAGGGGAATTATTTATGGGAAACAATTTTGAAGTGAACATGAATGAGTACCTCCCGCTGAGGGATGTCGTATTCAACACGCTCCGGCAGGCCATTTTGAAAGGGGAACTGGCGCCGGGAGAAAGACTCATGGAAATACAGCTTGCAGAAAAGCTGGGAGTAAGCCGAACCCGATCCGCGAGGCAATCAGAAAACTGGAGCTGGAAGGCCTGGTACTGATGATTCCGCGTAAGGGAGCGGAGGTTGCCAAGATTTCCGAGAAGAGCTTAAAGGATGTTTTAGAGGTAAGGCGTTCCCTGGAGGAGCTGGCTATTGAGCTGGCCTGCCAGCGGATGACGGATTCCGATCTCATGGAAATGGAGAGGGCGGGAAAGGCATTCAAGGACGCCGTTGACAATGGAAATGCCATGGAGATTGCCGAGACGGACGAGGCTTACCATGATGTAATTTATAATTGTACCAGGAACATGAGGCTGGTGCAGATTTTGAATAATCTGAGGGAACAGATGTACCGTTTCCGTCTGGAATATATCAAGGATGAGGACAAGAGACAGATTCTTCTGATTGAGCATGAGAAGATCCTGAGGGCCCTCCGGAACCGCCATGTGGCCGAGGCCAAGGCGGCTGTGCGCGAACATATTGATAACCAGGAAATCACGGTTCTTAAGAATATAAAGGAGCAGGAAGAATGACATTTAAAGAGCTATATTTGTCAGGCCAGGTTGAATTTGAGGAAATAGACAGGTTTATTTCCAGGTGGAATAATTCCGATGATGAAAGAACGCTTGCAAAATATCTGGGCCTTAACGCAGAGGAAGAGGACGTCTGGATCGATGACAGCGATGAAGCGCTTCAGGATATGCTGGATTCTTATGAAAAGGTGGCCGGGACTCCGGTGACGCTCGGCAGAACAGGGATTATCGTCAATAAGAACGGTTTTGGCGCCCTTCCGATGCAGCGGGTATCCATGGAGGCGGCCAGGGCTCTGCTTCGGAAAGCTTACGATGCAGGGATACGCTTCTTTGATACGGCGAGGGATTACACCGACAGCGAAGAGAAAATCGGCCATGCGCTGAGCGGCGTGAGGGATAAAATTTATATTGCTACAAAGACCTCGGCAAAAACGGTGGATAAATTCTGGCAGGATTTAGACACCAGTTTACATAATTTGAAAACTGACTATGTGGATATTTACCAGTTCCACAACCCGGCATTCTGTCCGAAGCCGGGAGACGGCAGCGGACTCTATGAAGCCATGCTTAAAGCCAGGGAACAGGGCATGATACGATATATCGGCATTACGAACCACAGGATGGCTGTGGCGGAGGAGGCGGTGGAATCGGGACTCTATGATACGCTCCAGTTTCCGTTTAACTATCTGTCCACAGAGCGCGAACTTGCCCTGGCTGAGTCCTGCCGTAAGCAGAATATGGGCTTTATCGCAATGAAGGGGCTTTCCGGGGGCCTTATTACGGATTCAGCAGTGATTTATGCATGGATGCTCTCTCATGAAAATGTACTTCCCATCTGGGGCGTGCAGAGGGAGGCGGAGCTGGATGAATTCATCAGCTATATCGATAATCCTCCGGAGCTTACGGATGAGCGGAATGCCGTAATTGAAAAAGACAGGAAAGAGCTGGCAGGCTCATTCTGCCGGGCCTGCGGTTACTGTCTGCCATGTCCGTCCGGCATCGAGATTAATCTCTGTGCCAGAATGTCGCTCCTCTTAAGACGGATGCCCCCGGATGATTTTCTCACGGAGGAAGGCCAGGCGAAGATGAAAAAAATCGAGGACTGCGTCCATTGCGGACAATGCAGGGCTAAATGTCCTTATGGACTGGACACGCCCAGCCTGCTTGAGGAAAATTATAAAGACTATAAAGAAGTACTGGCTGGAAAAACAGTCCAGAATTGAGCAGAATCTTACTGTGCTAAATAAAGGTAACAGTTTAGGCGGGGCGCTGTTACTAAAACATATGGAGATTTAACTGAGGTTTGGAGGACGCGTCCGGAACGGACCATGTCCGGTGTGGTGAGGGGGATGGCTGAGTCTTCCGTCCCCGTGGGAAGTTGGTTGTGGAGGGGGAATCCGGCCGGAATGAATTCTTACGGGGACCGTTTGCACTTTTCGAAGCGCATAGCCGTGCTAAATTCGTGAGAAACCTCATTAAGCACGGATGGGCTTCCATATCCCCTCCAGAATTGATTCCGCCTACTTCCCCCGTTCAGGTTTTTGCCGGGGACGGAAGACTCAGGCGGAGGTTTTCGTGGCACCGGACATAGTCCGATCCGGGCGCTGATTGTCTCTAACCTTAAATGGGGAGGACCCTGTCGCGACCACTGTTTCCGGCAGGCCGATATCAAATCCTCCACAATTTTATAAAGGCGTATTGAAGGCATATCGTATTACACGGTAGCACTGAGTGGCCTCGACAAGGTCCGCCCCCGCACTTAACGCGTGAGACACTCAGCGGCCGCAGGCCAGCGGACGGGCCGATACACTTGGCGGAGTCTTTCGTTCCGGCGAAAACCTTCCGGGAGAAGGAGATACTGCTGACATCTTCCGGCGGAGAAGGAGAGAATGATATCCGGAAGGACGTTCGCCCGAGAGATGATAGCTCTTAGGCAGAGGGAGACAAAGCGCGCCGGGCGGATTTTAGCCCTACAAGGGCAAAATCCGGGACAACTTGAGCTTCGAACTCATTCGGAGTTCGGAGCGAATTTGTCCGTAACCCCGGGGGGCTTTGCCTTCCTCTGTCTTAGAGCTATCCCTCGAAGAAGCAGTCCAGCCGGATATCATTCTCTCCGGCTCCGCCCTGCGAAAACAAAACCACAGTATCTCCTTCTCCATCCAGCGATGCCAAACCCCCGGGACGAAAGACTCATATACACACCCCACCACCCCGTCCGCTGGCCGTACCGGCGGCGTCCTCACCTGCTTAACTAAATCTCCAATCAGATCTCAGCAGTCCCCTGTCTGAATTACAAATAAAGTTAAAATTATATTAAATTTTTATAAGTCTCTTGACAAGGTGACAGGCTGTCACTATAATAATGACAGCCTGTCACCTTTTTGCAATATTTTTACACCGGTACACAGTAGAATATCGGAGGGGCCTTGGCAGCCATACTGAAGATAAGAGTAAATAACAGGGGGGAGGAAGACTTATGCCTACAGAACGGTTTTACAGACTTCCGGAAGAGAAGAAACGGAGCATCTGCAGCGCCGCCGTGAAGGAATTTGCGCGGGTGCCTCTCGATAAGGTATCAATTAACCAGATTATTAAAGAGGCGGATATATCCAGAGGGAGTTTTTATACATATTTTGAGGATAAATGGGATCTGCTGGCGTGCATTTTCGAGGACAGCCAGAACAGACTGAGAGATTTTTGCAGGGAGGCCCTGATCACGTCTGGAGGAAATATCTGGGTTATGCTGGAAGCGCTGCTGGACAGGACGATTGAATTTTGTTCCGGTAAAGGCCAGTTTAAATTCATTAAAAATGTGATGTATCATACGGGTTCAGAGGAGATCTTAAAGGGCTTTTCAAAAAGGATGAATGATACATACGGCCACAAGAATGAAGAGATAGAGAGGTGGATTTTTGAAAACACGGACAAGAAAGTGATGATGGTGGAAGATTATGAGGTGTTCCACTGTTTTTTCCAGCTTGCCATGTTAAGTATTGCGATGGAAATCAAAGACTATTTTGACGAAGTGCCTGTGGATACAATCAAATCCCGTTTTGCCACAAAGCTGGAAATCCTGAAGAATGGGATATGCAGGAACGGTTCAGAAGGACGGGCCGGAAATTCATGAAAGACGGATAGAATAAAAAGGCTGCAATATATTTAATCATAGAAAAATAATCATAGAATTTTGAAGCGAAGAAAGCAGACGAAACAGGAGGACAACATGAAGAAGAAAAAAGTAATCATTACAGCGGTAGTGATTGTGGCGGCAGCAGCAATTATCTTGCCCAGATTTTTGAAACCGAAGGAGGAAGTTGCAGCGGCTTCTGTTCCGGTGGTCTCTATACAGAAGCCGGAGATTGGAAATATTGAATTGTATACAGGCCTGACCGGCACGGTCGAGCCATCAGATATTGTCTACATCATTCCGAAGGCGGCAGGCGAGGTGACCGACGTCTATGTGAAGGCGGGAGATTATGTGGAGGAAGGGCAGGAGCTGCTCCATATTGATACAAAACAGGTGGACGGGGCAAAAATCAATCTGGATACGGCTGCCGTTTCCCTTCAGGATGCCAATACAAACCTGCAGAGGATGAGCGTTCTGCTTCAGAGCGGCGACATCTCACAGCAGCAGTTTGAGCAGGTGCAGAGCAGCGCAAAGATGGCAAAGCTCCAGTATGATGCGGCAAAGCTGGCTTATGATAACCAGATTGAGTTCAGCACCATTACGGCGCCAATCAGCGGCCTTGTGGAAAGCTTTAACGTGGAAGTACACGATAATGTGGCCCAGTCTAACGTACTTTGTGTTATTTCAGGGGAAGGGACAAAGGCGGTGTCGTTTAATGTGACGGAACGGGTTGTAGACGGACTCAGCACCGGTGATGTGATCCGGATTGAGAAAAACGGCAGTGATTATCACGGTGTGATTACTGAAATCAGTTCCATGGTTGATGCGTCCACAGGCCTTTTCAAAATTAAAGCATCCCTTGAAGATGCGGATTCCCTGGCAACCGGGGCGCAGGTTAAGCTTTATGTTACATCCAGCAAAGCTGAAAACGTTATGATGATTCCGACAGATGCTATTTATTATCAGGGCGGAAAAGCAATGGTTTATACATATAAGGATAACGCAGTACATGAAGTGCCTGTGGAAGTAGGCATTTACGATGCGGAGAAGACAGAGATTACGGGAGGACTCAGCACGGAGGATGACGTAATTGTCACCTGGAGTTCCGAGCTGTTTGAAGGCTCGCAGGTAGAAATCCTCGGCGCATCCGGAACTGCCGGAGAAAGCACAACAGACGGCGCATCATCCGGTACGGCGGAAAACACGACAGAAGCAGAAGCGGAATAAGGAGGCACTCACATGGGATTAACAAGAAGCGTCCTGAAACGTCCGGTTACGACGGTTCTGGCAGTTCTCTGCCTGATCGTATTTGGTATTTCATCCATATTTTCATCGAAACTGGAGCTGACTCCCGAGATGGAAATGCCGATGGTAGTCGTATTTACCGTTTATCCGGGAGCTAACCCGGAGGACGTCGATGAACTGGTTACCAAGCCGATTGAAGATGAGATCGGCACTTTGAACGGAATTAAATCCGTAAACAGCTATTCAAATGAAAACATGTCCATGGTGCTGCTGCAGTATGAATACGGCACGGATATGGATAAGGCATATTCCGACTTAAAGAAAAAGACGGATGCCATGCAGAGCAGCCTGCCGGATGATGTGCAGACTCCGACTATCATGGAGTTCAACATTAATGACCAGGCGACGATGTATCTGGCGGTAAACAATGATAAAGCAGATAATCTTTATAACTATGTAGATGAGAAGATCGTCCCGGAGCTGGAGAAGATATCCTCCGTAGCCAGCGTTGACATCAGCGGCGGACGTGAGGAGTATATCCGGGTTGAAGTGATCCCGGAGAAGCTTAAGCAGTATCATCTCAGCATGAATTCCCTGGTTACGGCAGTCGCCTCCGCCAATCTGGCTTATCCGGCCGGAAGCACCGAGGTGGGGAGCCAGAGTCTTTCCGTTACAACAGGCGTTGAATTTGATGATATGGAGAGCCTGAAACGGATCCCGATTACGGTCGGAAACGGCAATACAATTTATCTTGAGGATGTGGCAAATGTCTACTCCACGTTAAAGGATGCCGCCGGTATCGGCCGGTACAACGGCCAGGATACGGTTGCGCTGGGCATAAAGAAACAGCAGAAAAGCTCGGCCATGGATGTGTCCAAAGCAGTTAACAGAACAATTTCACGATTAACTGAAGTAAATCCGGACCTTCAAATCGTTGTAGTAAATGACAACAGCGATCAGATTAACGGCTCATTAATCAGTGTATTGCAGACGATGATTGCGGCAATTATCGTATCAATGGTGGTTATTTTCCTGTTCTTCGGAGATTTCAAGGCGTCCCTGATTGTCGGAACGTCCATACCGGTGTCTATTCTGGCGGCCCTGGTTATGATGAGGGTCATGGGATTCTCACTCAATGTTATCACTTTGGGAAGCCTGGTGCTGGGTGTCGGTATGATGGTTGACAACTCGATTGTAGTACTGGAGAGCTGTTTCCGTTCCACAAAAGGAAAAGGCTTTAACGAATTCCATAAAGCGGCCCTGGAAGGCAGCAGCATCGTAATCCAGTCGATTATCGGCTCAACGGCTACCACCTGCGTCGTATTCCTTCCGCTGGCGTTCCTGTCGGGTATGACGGGACAGATGTTTAAACCCCTTGGCTTCACGATTGTGTTCTGTATGGTTGCGTCACTCATTTCGGCTATGACGATCGTTCCGTTATGCTACATGATGTACCGGCCGAAGGAACGGACTACGGCTCCGCTTTCCGGTCTTGTGACAAAGATGCAGAACGGATACAGGGGTATCATGAAGTCGCTTCTTCCTAAGAAGAAAACGGTTATGTTTACAACAGTAGCTCTGCTGGTTATTTCCCTTTTCCTGGCGACCCAGCTCAAGACGGAGCTGATGCCGGCAAATGACCAGGGTACCATATCAATCACCGTCGGCTTAAGGCCGGGTCTGGGAATTGAGAAAGCCAACGAGATTTTATCAGAGGTTGAAGACTATGTGGCAAATGACGAGGATGTGGAATCCTACATGCTTTCCTACGGAAGCGCGGACTCAGTATCTCGGGAGGCTCTTCCGCCTCGCTGACAGCATACCTGAAGGACGACAGAAAACGTTCCACAAAGAAAGTGGTTGATGAATGGAGGCCGGTGCTGACCTCGATTCCTGATACGAATATCACATTGTCTTCCCAGAGTGCCATGAGTATGATGGGAGGCGGAAACGAAGGCGTTGAGTATATCCTCCAGAGTACCCAGTACGATGAGCTGAAGGCGGCGTCCGATAAGATTGTCCAGGCGCTTAAGAACCGTCCTGAGGTAACAAGGATTCATTCTTCCCTGGAAACTCGGTCTAAAGATTGATTGCGAAGGCGCGGCAGAGGCCTGACTCCCGCGCAGGTGGGAGGTACGGTCAACCTGATGCTCAGCGGCAAGGAAGCTACGACTCTCGATGTAAACGGCGGCGAAATCAGCGTCATGGTCGAGTATCCGGACGGCGAATATGATACGATTGACCAGGTGAAGGGAATCGTACTCGATACCGCGACCGGCGGTTCCGTGGCACTTACCGATATTGCCGACATTTATTTTAAAGATAGTCCTCAGAATATCGTCAGGGCTGACAAAGAATATCAGGTTACGATTACCGGTGATTTCGTGAAGGGCATTGCAAAGGACGATCAGGATGCAATAGAGACAACAATTTACAAAGAAGCAGTGCTTCCCAACATGTCTGAGAGCATTACCAGGGCTCAGAACAGTATGGATGAAGCGATGGCGGAAGAGTTCGGCGCACTTGCGGGAGCAATCGGCCTTGCCGTCTTCCTGATCTTCGTAGTCATGGCAGCGCAGTTTGAGTCTCCGAAGTTCTCTATCATGGTTATGACGACGATTCCGTTCAGCTTGATTGGTTCCTTCGGACTGATGTTCCTGGCTGACGCTACCATCAGTATGCCGTCCCTTTTGGGATTCTTGATGCTGGTCGGTACGGTTGTAAACAACGGGATTCTTTATGTTGATACGGCAAACCAGTACAGGAGTAATATGGACCGCGACACGGCCCTGATCGAAGCGGGAGCCACAAGGCTCCGTCCTATCCTGATGACAACGCTGACAACGATAGTAGCCATGATTCCGATGGCGCTTGGAATCGGCGACAGCGGCGAGATGATGCAGGGTATGGCGCTTGTAAACGTGGGCGGCCTGCTGGCTTCGACATCATTGTCCCTGCTGATGCTCCCGATTTATTACACACTGATGAACAGAGGTCACAGGGAAGAATTGGATGTGGATTAATGGCAGAAGTGTGGTAAAATGGTTTTGTAACAAAATATAGGAAGTATGCGGCTGTACCCGGCAGGGACAGCCGCATACGGATAGAAACCGTGGTCAGTTAAACGTTATTGTTCACACCCCGACAAAAGACGGCGTGCTGCGAACAATAACACGCTTCGCGATGCACAGAAACGGCAAAAAGCGCCGTTTCGCGCCGTGCAACTCGGGATTTTCGTGCATAATTCGCACGAAAACACCTCGCGGAATACAACCTGTGAACAGTAGCAGTTAAACTGCGGAGGTGAGAAAATAGAATGAAAAAAAGACGGAAACAGATAACTGCGGCCGCCCTGGCTGCCCTGGCAGCGATATCTCTGACAGTTCCCGCTTATGCGGCCGCAGGGCCTTCAGGAAAGACGACTTACATAAACGGGGCGGGAGCCGGTGCCGAGGATACGGTTCTGGATTACAACGACATTGACCAGAGGATTGAAAACTACAACACGAATTACAAGCAGCTTAATTCGACTCTGGTGAACAGCACCCAGTCGCTGGACGCGGCAAGAGAATTGAGAGAAGGTGCGTCGGATTTGATGGATGAAGCTTATGAGCTTCGTTCTGACGGCCTTAATGAGACCACGAGGGAGCTTTATGACAGCTACAAGGAGTCGGCAAAGGAGCTGCGCAAACAGGCCCAGAAGCTGACAAACGAGGAGCTGGGAAGCTCTTACAAGAAGACACTCAGACAGACGAAAAGCAAACTGGTTGCTTCCACCCAGCAGCTGATGATCCAGTACAGTGAGACGATTGCCAAGCAGGAGCTGATGAACAAGCAGATAGAATTGGCCCAGGCCAATCTGGATGCGGCAAACAGGATGGCGGCCATGGGAATGAAATCGGTCCAGGATATCCAGACGGCCCAGGAAACCTTAAAACAGGCGGAAAGCGGCGCTGCCCAGCTTAAATACGGTATTGACAATATGAGGCAGAATCTGCTCATACTGACGGGATGGAACCATGACTCCGCTCCGGAAATACGGCCGGTACCGGCCTCCGATCTGTCGCGAATCGACCAGATGAATCCGGAGAACGATCTCCGGTCGGCCATAGGAGCCAACTACGATCTCCAGTCGCTTAAAGGAGCTTCCGCCTCCGGTTCCTCTGCGAGAAACGTGAAGAAGAGGAATGTGGCACAGTCGGAACAGGATGTGGCGTCCACGCTTCAGGCCCTTTATAATACTGTCATTTCCAAACGGCAGTCCTACGAGGCGGCTCTCTCCGAATATGCGGCTGCGGAGCAGAAAATGCAGGCGGCCGACCGGAAATATTCTCTGGGAATGATGGGAAAACTTGAGTACCTGAGCGCCCAGGCGGAATTTCTTACATCGAAGTCGAATAAAGAAGTTGCAGACATAGAACTATTTTCAGCCATGGAAAAGTATGACTGGGCGGTAAAAGGCCTGATCATGTCCTAATAGTAATGCAGAAGGAGAGTAAAGATGAAACACGATAAGAAGGTCTTAGTTCTTTCGATTTTGACAGCGGCAGCCATGACTGTCACGTCACCTCTGCAGGTAATGGCAGAGAACCCGGAATTTGCCCATGACGAGGCGACCTGGGCCCGGCTGCGGGACAATGTGATGGAATATGATGAGCTTCAGATGCTGGTGGAGGAATACAATCCCACCTACATGAATAATCAGGTTTCCTATAAGGATTCCAGGACAAAGGACGATGCGGAAACCGTAAGACAGGATTTGAAAGACGCTGCCGACGATATGACCAGTCAGGCGGAAGACATGAGGGACACGGCTGATTCCCTTCTGGATTTAGCCAATTCCCTGCAGAACATGTCCAAAGAACAGGCGGACGCAGTGCTTAAGCAGGCAGGCATTAACAGTGTAAATAGCTTAATGTCCTCCTACAATGCCATGTATCTTGGCGCGGCGATGATGGACAACAGTGCAATGAAGCAGAATATTTCCGCCGACAGCCAGTACGACGACGACGAGTCCAGAAAACTCAAATATCAGAAAACGCAGAACGGTCTGATTATGTCGGTGCAAACCATGTTCGCCTCTTATAACCAGATGAAAAGCAGTCTGGACGTAATTCAGAAAAATATAGAGATTATGGAAGCAGTCCAGCGCTCTACCGAGACGCGTGCCTCTCTTGGGATGGCGACACAGATGGATATACTGACGGCCAAGAAAAACGTGCAGTCCATTCAATCCACCTATACCCAGACCCGTACCTCTTTGGATTCCGTAAAACACAGTCTCTGTCTGGCGACAGGCTGGCAGTTCAACGCAGACCCTGATATCAGGGAAGTGCCCGGGGCAGATATGAACAGGATTGCGGCAATGAATCCGGATGTGGATAAGCAGACTGCTCTTCAGAACAATTACGATTTAAATTATAATAAAAAGATTCTTAAGAATATGACCGAGGGCTCTACCGATAAAAAGAATATGGAGCGCACGATCAAAAATCTGGAGGAGACGGTTGCCGCCTCCATGGTGAATTTATATAATGATATTCTCCAGAAAAAAACGGCGTTTGAGCTGGCAGAAGCCGCACTGGCTACCGAGACAACGGCGATGAATGCCATGGAAAGAAAGTACCAGCTTGGCATGGCAAGCCAGCTGGACTACCTGCAGGAGCAGGCGGCCTTCCTGGGCAAACAGATCGACCGCCAGACAGCGGAGATATCCCTGTTCCAGGCGATGGAGACGTATGACTGGGCTCTGAAGGGCATGCTTTCCACCGGGAACTAGAGCCTGTTTGGTTCGTCCGGTCAGCGCGGTACCTGGACAGATGGGTAGCCGGCACAGATATATATTTTAAATTTAGTCTCGCGATAGTAATTCTGCAAGGCGGAAACGGACGCGGACGGTAACTTTTTCGGAAGTTTCCGTCTGCGTTTTTTGTTTGGTATCATTAAAAACAACCCGTCTGCTCTTCATCAGATCGCGGTAATCATTGTCTGTAAGAAGGTTTTTCAGTTCCTGCTTTGAGGAGTCGGGAACCTCGCAGACAGAAGACTGGGAAAAACACAACGGCGGATAAAGGACGCACCACCAGTTGTTTCCTTGTCCGCTTCCCAAAAGAACCCGGACCGCATCGTAGTCCCCGCAGGGGAACGTGACGTCACCGTAGACTTTGGTCGGAAAATAGCAGCGTTCAATCCGGATATCGGCCGGATAGGCATAGCCTTCGGAACGCATAAATGATTCGGCGGTATGTTCCAGCTCTTCTTTGTGTTCTGTTACGTAGGAAATCAACTCATCCTTAGACAGCTCCCGGCCGTCTAAATCTTCGTACATGGTGTCAATAAGAAGCTGTTTTACTTCCAGCTTCAGGTCCTGGTCTTCCTTACTGTTGCTGTTAGCCAGAACATGGAAGCGCAGAATCTGGGGAGCCAGTCCTCTTGACAGGCTCTCCTCCGCCTTTCTGGCCTGGTTCAGGACCAGCGGTACTGAAACAAGCAGAGTGAGGGAGAGGGCGGCGCTTATAAGTAGAGCCGCCTTTCTTGAAGTCCTTTTTGATAATTTATTCATATAATATGTAATGTGTGGATGTGACATTGGTAAACCTCCATGGCTGATATATTTCAGAGCTGCTTTATTCCAGTTACTGCTTTATTCCAGTTACTGCTTTATTCCAGTTACTGCTTTATTTCTTACAATTTATTTCATATTTTTATCTTACTTACCCCAAGTATTGACAGCTGTGTTATAATCTAAACAGTTTAAAATTATATCCGATAGAAAGGCAGATTAAATCATGATAAAAAAGAGAATTCTCGTTATTTTCGGCGGACAGTCATCAGAGCATATTGTCTCCTGCATGTCGGCAGTAAATGTGATTAATAATATAGACAGAGATACATATGATGTCCTTATCGTGGGAATTACGGAAGAGGGACACTGGCTGCTGGTAGATTCGGTGGAGGCGATTCAGGATGAAAGCTGGAGAGATGGTACGGTTCAGGCCGTTCTCTCGCCGGATGCAACGGAAAAAAGTGTCATTGTCATAGACGGGGCCGGAATAAAGAAAATCAAGGTAGATGGTGCATTTCCCGTGCTGCATGGTCTTTATGGGGAAGATGGTACAATCCAGGGACTTTTTGAGCTGGCGAAGCTCCCATATGTCGGCTGCGGAGTTCTGGCTTCCGCCGTATCGATGGATAAGTTTTTTACAAAGATTATTGCCGACAGGGTAGGAGTGCGGCAGGCAGCCTACGAGCCGGTGATGAAAGAGGAGATTGCAGGTACAGAGGGAATGGCCGAAGCGGTGAAACGGGTGGAAGCACGGTTTGCTTATCCTGTATTTATTAAACCGTCCAACGCAGGCTCCTCCAGGGGCGTATCCAAGGCTGAAAACAGGGAACAGCTCACAGAGGGTCTTACCGAGGCTGCACGCCATGACAGAAAGATTTTGGTAGAGGAGACGATTGTCGGCCATGAGATTGAATGCGCCGTATTCGGGAACGGAAAAGAGCCGGTGATTGCATCCGGCGTCGGCGAGGTCCTGGCCGCCGCACAATTCTATGATTTTGAGGCGAAATATTTTAATGCAGAGTCCAGGACGGTTGTAAATCCGGAGCTTCCGGGTGACAGCGCCGAGAGAGTGCGCCGTGCCGCCGTGGAGATATTTAAAGCGGTAGACGGCTATGGGCTTGCACGGGTCGATTTCTTTGTCACGAAGGACGGCGACGTTGTATTTAATGAAATAAACACAATGCCCGGATTTACGGCGATCAGCATGTACCCGATGTTGTTTGAGGCGGCCGGAATCAGCAAGACAGAGCTGGTTGGGAAGCTGATCTAGCATGGAATGAAGCGGTATTAATCGGCGTGCGAGTTAAGGCATTGAGTTAAGCGCAGTGTGTAAGCATACGGTACAGGTGCAGAATACATGGGTGATACAAGTATAGGAATCAGATGGAGGAATCAGATGGACAGAAATGCGCCGATTGGTGTCTTCGATTCAGGGGTTGGCGGTCTTACCGTAATGCGGGAGATTATGCGTCAGATGCCTGACGAGAGAATTGTATACTTTGGAGATACGGCCAGGGTGCCTTATGGGAATAAATCAAAGGAGACAGTGATTCGTTATTCGCAGCAGATCATCCGTTTCCTGCAGACAAAAGAGGTGAAGGCGATTGTAATCGCCTGCAATACGGCATCAGCCTGCGCCCTTGAGGCGGTGGAGAAGAGCCTGGATATTCCGATTATCGGCGTGATTTCGGCCGGTTCCAGGGCGGCCGTGGAGGCCACCAGGAATGGAAAGATTGGAATCATCGGGACCGAGGCCACGATCCGCAGCGGAGTATATTCGGAGGAGATGAAACAACTTAGAGGATATCGAAGTGACAGGTAAACCTTGCCCGCTTTTCGTCCCGCTGGTGGAAGAGGGACTGCTTCACGATTCGGTGACGGATGAGATTGCATCCCGTTACCTTGCGTGCCTGAAAGGGAAATATATTGATACGCTTGTAATGGGATGTACCCATTATCCGCTTCTGCGCTCCACATTTAAGCGCCTGATGGGCGATGATGTAACGCTGGTGAATCCGGCTTATGAGACGGCAGTGGAGCTGAAGGGGCTGCTTAAGGAGAAGGGGATGACCCGCGGCGCAAAGTCAGAAGGCGTGGAAGATACCAGAGAGCAGTACCAGTTCTTTGTAAGCGATTTGGCTGAGAAGTTTACTAATTTTGCAACGTCGATTCTTCCACGAGAAGTCAGGGAGACAAAGAAGATTAATATTGAGGAGTACTGATATGACGAAAGATGTACTTGTGAGTATCAGCGGAGCGCATATGGTTGACGGGGACAGCGATGATGTATCCGTAATAACGGCCGGGAGTTATTTCTGTAAAAACGGTAAACATTACGTAATCTACGATGAACTGATTGACGGCGTGGAAGGTGCAATCCGTAGCACGATTAAGATCAGGGAGGATATCGTAGAGATAATCAAGAGCGGAAGCGCCCGTTCCCATATGATATTCGAGAAAGAGAAAACAAATGTCTGCTGTTACGCCATGCCCTTCGGGCAGATTATGGTTGGGGTGAATACAGATAATATTTTATTGGAAGAAAAACCGGATCAACTCCGCGTGGAAATTGATTATTCTCTGGACGTGAACTATGAGATGGTTTCACAGTGCCACATTGTGATAGATGTGCGGTCCAAGGCGTTGGCGGATTTCAGGCTAGGGGAATAGGCGGGTCTTGTAGGGAAAGAAGCGGTAAATACTGGGATTTAAGAAAAAATAAGAAAATATTAGGAATAACTTACTGTTAGAATGGGAGGGGGAATATTGACCTCCCATAAAATTGGTGTTATAATTTACGAAACTCAGAAGATTGTATAATATCGTATCGAAAGATGTCGCTTAATATATCTGTTAAGCGACATACGTTTGAACAGCATTTGAAATTGAAATGCAGGATGCAGTTTCATCATGGATGTTCAGCACGAATGCGGTTATATTAATGAAGATACATCTTTTGAGAATACAGGATTATAGGCAGATGACGTGAAGCATTGGCACACAGATTCCGGGCTATATGGTAATAGGGGATAACAACGGCAGCTGCACGCGCAATTTGTATTTTGCATTGCGTGCAGATGGCGAAGCTTACCCTATTTTACCTGAAATGAAACAACAGCTCTGGACGCTTCCGATTGTGCGGGAAGGAAAAACGACAGATATGTGGTATGTAATACAAGTCCAGGGGGGACAGGAGGAGAAGACGGCGGAGCTGATCAAAAAGCAGTTGACGCTCTGTGATGACAGCTTGAGGGAATGCTTTATACCGAAGAAAGAACGGGTGAAAAAATTTAAGGGGCGCTGGCAGCAGGTTGAAGAACTTTTATTTCCGGGATATGTGTTTGCCGATTCAGGGGATGCGGAGGAGCTGTACAGGCGGCTGAAACAGGTTGGCAGGTTGACGAAAGTTCTGCAGGACGGGAACTTTCTTTTTTTGTCCCTTTCAGAGGATGAAGAGCAGAGGATTAAAGCAATTGGGGACAGCCGCCATGTGACCAGGGTGTCCAAAGTCGGGTTGTGGGGGGAGAGTACAGCGGCAGGGCTGATGGAATTGACAGAGGAAAGAATGTAGTTGTCCGGGAAGGGCCTCTGAAGGGGCTGGAAGGATATGTGACAAAAGTGAACCTGCATAAGCGTGAGGTTACGGTTCAAATGCACCATTTGCGGGAGAATGGTGGATGTGAAGCTTGGGATTGAACTGGTGGATGAGAAGCCCGCACGAGAAGAAATAACGAATCAAATATATTAAAATAAATGGATACGAAAGGCTGACCGGCATGCAATATGCAGGGGGCCTTTTTTCTATGAATGAAATAATAAAAATAGATTCATAAAACGAATGCGATGGTATTAAGGAAGAGAGGGTGAAGGATGGAAAAGCAAAAAAGAATATTTTTATCCAGTCCGACGATGAATGGGCATGAAATGGAGTATATCCAGGAGGCCTTTGATACAAACTGGGTGGCGCCCCTTGGAAAAAATGTTGACGAATTTGAAAATGAACTTGCTGCATATGTCGGCTCAAAGCATGCAGCAGCATTAAGCGCCGGGACGGCAGCACTGCATCTTGCAGTCAAGCTGGCAGGAATAGGGCCAGGGGATGTGGTGCTTTCATCTTCTCTTACATTTGCCGCAACCTGTAATCCTGTTACCTATGAAGGAGGGAAGCTGGTTTTTATCGACGCGGAAAAGGATACGTGGAATATGTCGCCCGAAGCGCTGGAAGAAGGCTTCCGGAAATATCCTGAAACAAAAGCCGTATTGCTTGCCCATCTTTACGGTACACCCGCTAAAATGGATGAGATTATGGGTATCTGTGAGAAACATGGCGTGCCGTTGATTGAAGATGCGGCGGAAGCGCTCGGCAGTACATATAAAGGAAGAGGATGCGGTACTTTTGGAAAGTACGGCATTTTTTCATTTAACGGAAATAAGATAATCACGACCTCAGGCGGCGGAATGCTGGTGTCGGATAGTGAAAAAGACATAATAAAGGCCAGATTCTGGGCAACACAGGCCAGAGAAGCAGCAAGGCATTATGAACATAAAGAGATAGGATACAATTACCGGATGAGTAATATCGTCGCCGGAATTGGCCGCGGGCAGCTGCTGACTTTAGATAAATATAAGGAGAAAAAGCAGCAGATTTACCGAAGATATCAGGAGGCTTTCGCGGATATACCAGAGATTCGGATGAATCCATTGAATCCCGACGGTGAGGCTAATAACTGGCTGTCATGTATTACCCTGGAACCGGAATGTATACAGAGAGGAATCTCTCCGCTTGAAATTATGGAGGCGCTGGAAAAGGAAAATATTGAGAGCAGGCCGATTTGGAAACCGATGGATTTACAGCCGGTTTATCAGGAAAATGATTTTATACAGGTGGAGAGTTTCAATGGTAAGTCAATTGGCCGGGATATTTTTGACAGAGGGGTATGTTTGCCCAGTGATGTGAAAAATACGGATGAGGATATGGAACGGGTTACTCAGATAGTAAAATCGTTGTTTAGATAGGAAGATAGGGAATTTAGCTTACTTAAGCAGAGACTCTGCTTTAGAAAATAGGAGATGCAGGGATGTATCGGAAATATGTAAAGAGGCTGCTGGACATTATTATGGCAGCGGCTGGAATTATTGTGCTGTCACCGGTGATGCTGGTGACAGCTTTTCTTGTGCGTGTAAAGCTCGGAAGCCCGGTGATTTTTAAACAAAAGGCCGGGTAAAATGAAAAAATTTTTGAGATGTATAAGTTCCGCAGTATGACGGATGAGCGTGATCAAGATGGAAATTTGCTGCCGGACGAAGTGAGGCTGACGGAGTTTGGAAAAAAATTACGGGCAACCAGCTTAGATGAACTGCCGGAATTGTTTAATATTCTTAAAGGGGATATGAGTGTGGTGGGGCCGCGGCCACAGTTGGTGAGAGATATGGTTTTTATGACGGCGAAGCAGAGGAAACGTCATGAGGTACTTCCAGGATTGACGGGATTAGCCCAGGTGAATGGGAGAAATAAGATTTCTTGGGAGGAGAAGTTAAGCTGGGATTTGAAGTATGTCAATCATATTTCATTAAGAACGGATTTATCCATAGTTGTAAAACTATTATCAAGGTGCTGAAAAGAGAGAACATATCAACAGTGGGAATGGAAACCGCAGAAGATCTGGGAGATTATCTCGTAAGGACAAAAAAGATCAATAAAGAAGTATATGAGATATATAACGAAAGAGCTAGGTTAATAATGAATGCTTGGAAAGAGAGTGTATAGAAAGTGCACGAGTATAAAATATCTGTTGCAATAAGTGTGTACAAAAAAGACAACCCTAAATATTTTGAGCAGGCGCTGAAAAGCGTTTACGGTCAAACGTTATTGCCTGATGAAGTGGTCTTAGTCATAGATGGTCTAGTTTCAGAAGAAATTTTAAATATAATAGATCAATTTAAAAAAGAGTTATATAACAAAATAGCTATAAAAATAATACAGCTACCCCAAAATGTAGGACTGGGACGTGCATTGAATATTGCTGTAAAATAATTGTACATATGAATATATTGCAAGAATGGACAGTGATGATATTTGCATTCCCGAAAGATTTCAACTACAGATTGAAAAATTTAAATTGGAAAACGATTTAAGTGTAGTAGGCGGAGGTATTGTTGAGTTTGTGAATGATATAAATAATGTCGTAGGAATGAGAACTGTTCCTACAAAACATGCCGATATTATAAAGTTTATGAAACGACGTTGCCCATTTAACCATGTTACAGTTATGTTCAAAAAAAGTGCTGTACTTAATGCAGGAAATTATAAGCATCTTTTATATAATGAGGATTATTATCTGTGGATTAGATTGTTTCAAGAAGGGGCGAAGTTTGCTAATTTGGCAGGAAATTTAGTATATATGTGCGTGTTGGGAAGGAAATGTATAAAAGACGTGGTGGTCAAGTTTATTTTAAGAGTGAATTTTTTATACAGAAATACTTATTGAAATACAAGATTATCGGAAAAAGAACGTTTTTGGAGAATATATTAATAAGAGTCATTGTACAACTAATACTGCCTAACAGTGTTAGAGGTTGGTTCTTTAAAAAATATTGGACAAACAAAAATATAGGATAGAAAGAAGCATAGAAGATGATACCCAAAATTATACACTACTGTTGGTTTGGAAAAAATCCATTACCAGAAGAAACTAAAGAATTTATAGAAAGTTGGAAAAAATATTGTCCACAATACAAAATAATAGAGTGGAATGAAGATAATTTTGATATTAACAAGTTACGATATACAAAAGAAGCGTATGAACATAAAAAATGGGCCTTTATAACAGATTATGTTCGACTATATGCTCTATATTATTATGGTGGTATATATATGGATACGGACGTTGAAGTAACGAAACCTTTAGATTGCTTTCTTGAAGAACAGGGATTCTCTGGTTTTGAAATGCCTGACAAAGTTCCTACCGGGCTAATGGCATGCGAAAAAGGTCATCCTTTTATCAAAGAAATTTTAGATAAATATGATGAAAAGCGGTTTGTATTAGAAAATGGGAAAATTGATTTGACTACAAATGTAGAGTTAATCACTGCATTTGCAATTCAAAATGGATTGCTCTTAAATAATAAAAAGCAAACCATTTTAAATTTTACTTTTTATCCGACCGAATATTTTTGTCCTAAAAATAATCGGACTTTGGAATTACAAATTACAGATAATACCTATGCCATTCATCATTTTGCGGGCTCATGGATATCTTCTAAAAATAGGTATAATCAAAACATTAAAAAAATGTTAGGTCCACGTTTTACTGCATTACTCTTAAAATTAACAGATAAAATTTAAAATAACCTAAAAATGGTGAACCTGTTCTTCCAGGAGGAGAAAATGTGAGGGGAAAACAAGCTCTAAAAAATATAGCAGCTAATATATTATTACAGATTGTAACAGCGGTAAGTGGTCTTTTATTGCCTAGGTTTTATTTGCTGGCATATGGATCAGCCATGAATGGCATGGTATCATCTATAACGCAATTTATGGCATATTTAATGCTTGTTGAAGCGGGAATAAGTGCTGCTTCAATAGTAGGCTTGTACGCTCCACTGACTACTAAGTGTTATGAAGAGATAAATAGTATTCTAGCTGCAACAAATAAATTTTATTTAAGGTCGGGTATTCTATATACTTTTCTTGTTGCACTATTTGCTGTCTTTTATCCTTTTATAATAAAAGAACAGGTAAGTCCAATTACTACCAGACTAATTATATTAATATTAGCATCCAGTAATCTAATAGATTACCTTTTTTTAGGTAAATATAGAGTACTCTTAATGGCAGATCAAAAGGGGTACGTTGTAACTGCTACACAAATATTTGGAACTATAATAAATACAATTGTATGTGTTGATTTAATACAAAAAGGTGTTGGTATAACAGAAGTAAAATTTGTGGCTACAGCAGTATTTATAATGCGTTCGATTTACATATATTATTATGTGAAGAAAAAGTACCCATGCCGTCTTAAAATTTACAACCAAAGATGCATTGTCCTGTGATTGGTCAGCATTAATTCATCAACTTGCAGGCGTTGTATTGAACAATACGAATATTGTAATATTAACTGTAGGATTGAAACTAGATTCCCTATTAGAAGTCAGTGTATACACAATTTATCAAATGGTTTCTAATTTAGTGATATCAGTAATAAACTCTTTTACAACTGCACTAAGCGCAGGGTTTGGTGAAGTTATATCTCGAAAAGATGAAAAAACATTAATGGAAGCTTATTCTAATTATGAATTTATCTTTCAAATATTATTGTTTATTTGTTATACATGTATGGGCCTTCTTTATATATCATTTGTTAAAATTTATACGAGTGATATAGTTGATGTAAACTATATAAGACCATCAGTGGCTATGTTGTTTACATTTATTGGTTTAATGCAAAATATCCGAGTCCCAGCGCTTACTGTTATTACTGCAGCCGGTCATTATACTCAAACGCAAAAAAGGGCAGTTATGGAAGCAGTTATAAATATTGTTATTGCTCTGTTGTTGATTCGACCTTTTGGGCTTGAGGGAGTATTAATTGGAACGCTTTGTGCATTTGTTTTTAGTTCAATAAATATTTATATCTATGTAAAAAAGAATTTAATAAAAAATATCATGCAAAAATTTATGTGCCGTTTTGTTAGAAATAGCTTATTCTTAATAGTTTATATTCTATTGTATTATAGTTTACACTTACATGAACCACATTCCTATAAAGAATGGTTCTTACGAGCCATGGTTATAGGTATTACATCCATGTTTTTTATACTGTAGGAAATGCTTATATTCAGAACCTGAACAAGATGAGACCAATTTCTGAAAGAGTGAAATTAATAGCATTAGGAAAGTAAATAAACAAAGGAGGTGGTGATTAGTGTATCGAAAATAAGTTTTTTCTTAAGAAGTTTTGTATCCCTAGGCTCTTGCGTTATATTAATGGTTTCTTTATTTAATTCTGAATAT